>Ga0207968_100360_pt1 | contig 18137 bp, 14 predicted proteins | sample LakWasMet21_HOW5_2_FD_183867 | JGI IMG/M metagenome (GOLD analysis project Ga0207968, IMG submission 183867) | Freshwater sediment methanotrophic microbial communities from Lake Washington under simulated oxygen tension - Sediment Metagenome... | ecosystem: Environmental > Aquatic > Freshwater >...
ACGGTGTGACTACCGTATCGATATTCCACAGACCACCTCCTTGGCCTCTATTATCGCAGCTAAAGCTGACCCGCTGAAGCGGGTGGTTTAAACCTTATGATGGAAAATTAAGAACCAATTAAAAATCAAAAACTTATAGTGTCATTTGCTAACTATTCTGGATAACTTTCAATAGAATAAGGCGAAAATATCGGCGTGGCCTAAACACGAATTGTCTGAAAAACAGAATAAGAAGGCGCAACCATTGCTCTCCATCTCAACCCGCTCTGGCGGTTTTTTATTGTAAGCGTTCGACCTGACCACCTACTCAAATGCCCAAAAAATCGCCGATCCTCTGGTTTTTTAAAGAGAAAAAGTGATGGCGTCATTGGTCGATTGGATCAAACATATCGAAAGCTGGCAAAGCAGTGGATTAAGCCAGTAGCCTCGATGTAACGAAGTGAAATCGAGGATAATCGAAGTCTCTGCAAACCCTCGATTCCGTTACACTTCATCGAGGCTACTTTCTCATATCGTTTAAGACAGCCTAACCCGCGGATCAACCAGCGTATAAGAAATATCGGTCAGCAACAACCCGAGCACATACAGGATCGACCCCAGAAACACCATCGCCCGCACCATCGCGAAATCCTGGCTGTTGATCGCATCGATCGTGTAGCTGCCGAGACCCGGAATGCTGAAAAACGACTCCATGATCAGACTGCCCATGAACAGCAGCGGCAGCACGACCACCACGCCGGTCAGGATCGGAATCATCGCATTCGGCAGCACATGCCTGAACAAGGTCTGAGTTTCGGTCAGTCCCTTCGCGCGCGCGGTGCGCACATAATCCTTGCCGACTTCTTCCAGAAACAGGGTCCGATACCAGCGCACGCCGGAACCGATGCCCGAAAACACGCCGATCACGACCGGCAGGATCAAAAACTTGAAGGCGCCGAAGCCTTCGTCGTAACCCGAAATCGGCACCAGTTTGAGCAGTTTGCCAATCATGAACTGGCCGCCGATGATGTAGAACAGCGACGAGATCGACATCAGGACCACGCACAGAACCAGCCCGCCGAATTCCAGATAACTGCCGCGAAACAGCACCATCAGCAAGGCAAAGCCGATATTGGTCAAGAGGCCGACGACCAGACTCGGCAGCGCCAGCGCCAGACTCGGCCACATGCGCTGCTGGATGTCCGCGCCGATGTTGCGACCGCTGTCGGAGACGCCGAAACGGAACAGGAACAGGCCGACCGATTTTTGATAGAAAATCGTCTCGGTGACTTTGTCGCCGCCCCGCGCCTCTTCGTTCCAGAGCATCGGCAGGTCATAGCCGTGCAGATGCTTCCAGTTCGCGATCGCCTCCGGCGTCACATGTTTCTGCCCGAGCTGCATCCTTGCCATGTCGTCGGGGCTGTTCACGACGAAAAATAGCACGAAGGTCAGGATGTTGATCCCGAGCAGGATCGGAAACGCATAGAGTAGGCGGCGGATAATGTAGTAGATCATCGTGAGGCTTCCGTTTGAATGGCCATGGCATCCGGCCGGGGGCGCCGGGTGCGGCGGCGATAGGCGCTGACGGCGGGCGCGAACAGCAAAACGCACAGCACCCCGGCGGCGGCCAGCGGCCAGAGCACCGGCCGGTTCCATTGCCTCCGCAGTTCGGCGCGCTTGACAGGATCGATCCGGATGTATTTCAAGCGGTTGTTCGCCATCAGATTCGGTTTCAGGTTGCTCGCCCAGCCGTGATAGAGCGAGAAAGTCTTCGGATGAAAACCGAACACCCAGGGCGCATCGCGGCGCACGATCTCCTGCATCTGCCGGATAATTTGGAGACGCGGCTCGCCATTCTCCATGTTGCGCATCTGTTCGAACAGACGGTCGAATTCGGCATTCTGGTAATTGCCCGAGTTCTCGCCGCTGTGTTTGACCTTGCCGTTGAAACCGTACAATAACGAGAAAAAATTTTCCGGGTCCGGATAATCGGCGTTCCAGCCCCAAACATAAATCTGCGCATTGCCCGCGCTCATCTTTTGCTGGAAACGGTTGTAGTCGGTCGCCCGGATTACCAGTTGAACGCCGAGTTTCTGGAACTGCTTGCGGTACCAGTTCATCAGCGGTTTGTCATCGACGCTGGTCGCGGTGGTGTCGAAATACAGGATCAAAGGCTCCCCGGTCTTCGGATCGACGCCGTTCGGATAGCCGGCCTCGGCGATCAGTTTCTTCGCCGCCTCGATGGGTTTACGCTTGGGCTTGCCGTTCACCCAGTCATAGACATAGGGATTGATGCCGCTCTCGCCCTCCTCGTTGCCGAAGATGCCGGGCGGTATCGCGCCTTGCGCGGGCACGCCGCGCTCGTTCCGGAAGATCGCGATGAACTCCTCGTAGTCGACCGCGATCGCGATCGCCTGCCGCAGTTTCCGGGCCTTGTCACTGTCGCCGCCGACCCTCGCATCGAGCATGTTGAAGCCCATGTAAAAGATCGAGGTTTCGACCGAGGTATGTAGGCGGATGTCTTTCTCCTTCAGACTCTCGGTCAAGGTCACGCCGCCGCCGGTAAACTGCACCGCCTGATCGAAACTGTCGGAGGCGATGCCGGAGGAATCGTAATAGCCTTGCAGGAATTTGCTCCAGTTCGGAATCGTTTCCTTTTCGAGCGTCACGACGACCTTGTCGATGAAAGGCAAGGTTTTGCCGGCATCCTGCAACAAGCCCTTTTCGGCATCGCCCGCCTCGCCCTCGGCCGGATAGACTTCGGGATGGAAATTCGGATTCTTGAACATCAGCATGCGCCGGTTCGGATTGTTCTCGGCCAGATAAAAAGGCCCGGTGCCGACCGGATACCAGTCCAAGGTGATGTTTTTGTCGCCAAAGCCCGGCTGGTCGAAAAACGCATCGGCCTCCCAGGGCATCGGCACGAAAAACGGCATCGCCAGCCAATAGCTAAACTGCGGATACTTGCCCTTGATCCGGATCCGGTAATGGTAACGATCCAGCGCTTCGACGCCGGCCATCGACAGCGCTCTGAGCGCGTCCCTGGGCTTGTCCGCACTGTGCTTGGCGAAGTCGGCGAAACCGATGATATAGCCCTTCATGATTTCCGCGATCGGCGACTGCGTTTTCGGATAGGCCAGGCGCTTGATCTGATAGACGTAATCCTCGGCGGTCAACTCGCGTGTGCCGGTCTCGGCAAAATCGCTGACGGTCGCCAACGCATCGACCGCGCTTTGATCGAGATCGTGATAGCGATAACGCCCCTGCTTATCCTGTGCGAAGGCCGGATGCGGCTGGAAGCGGATGCCCGGCCTGATTTCGAGCAGGTAATCGCTGTAGGCGATGTCCTTCGCTTCGGCAGCAGGACCTAGCTTTTGACCTTGCTGATCATAATAAGTGATGTCGGGCAAACGCGCGGCGGTCAGCGGCGTCAGTTCATAGGGCCGCTTCAGATAATGGTATTGCAGCGGCGGCTCGTAAATCTGCGCGATGAACGCATATTCGTTCTCGCTGTAGGCGACCGCAGGGTCCAGGTGCTTCGGCCGTTCCGCGAACGACATATACAACACCGCCTGCTTGTCATCCTGTTCCGGATAGGGATCATTCCAGGGCGAAGCGCCGCAGGCAGCCAGTAAAAATGCCAGGCAGGACAGGACGAAAAACAAAATGCCGGCACGGCGAAATTTGATTGACAAAAGACTGGACATCGCGGGAGTGGTCGTGGATACTTTGCGGCTTATTTTATCGCGTTTGCGCGCCGACGCCGGATTTTTCGCTCGCGAAGGCGGCCGCCGCGCACAGAGTATATCAACAAAAACAACGGGAGATCAGAATGGGTTTCATGCAAGGCAAGCGGGTCTTGATTGTCGGTCTGGCGAGCAATCGTTCGATTGCCTGGGGTATCGCGAAGGCGATGCACCGGGAAGGCGCCGAGCTGGCGTTCACTTTCCAGAACGACAAGCTGCAAAGCCGGGTCGAGGAAATGGCCGCCGAATGCGGCTCCAACATCACGGTCGAATGCGATGTCAGCTCCGACGAGCATATCGACAATGTGTTCAAGGTCCTGGGCCAGCATTGGGACGGGCTCGACGTCATCGTGCATTCGGTCGCTTACGCACCGCGCGATGCCCTGGACGGCGATTATGTGAACGCGACCACCCGCGATAATTTCCGCATCGCGCATGACATCAGTTCGTACAGCTTCACCGCGCTGGCCAAGGCCGGCCGGAGCCTGATGGCAGGCCGCAACGGCTCGCTGCTGACCCTGACCTATCTCGGCGCCGACCGTGCGATTCCGAATTACAATGTGATGGGCGTCGCCAAAGCGAGCCTGGAGGCGAATGTGCGCTACATGGCGGTCGCGCTCGGCGCCGAAGGCACGCGCGTGAACGCGATCTCAGCGGGCCCGATCCGGACCTTGGCCGCTTCCGGCATCAACAACTTCAAGGCGATGCTGAGCAAGGCCGCCGATACCGCGCCATTGAAGCGCAACGTCACCATCGAGGAAGTCGGCAATGTCGCGGCCTTCCTGTGCTCCGACCTGGCCTCGGGTGTCACCGGCGAAGTGACTTTCGTCGATTGCGGCTATAACATCGCGGGCTTGGCGGCGTCTTGAGTTGACGCTCGTCCGCGCAGCAAAACGAAAAAAGCCATTTTGACCGCCCTCACCCCGACCCTCTCCCAGAGGGAGAGGGAGAGGGAGAGGGAGTAAAGCATGAGCCGCTGTCGGCGGATATAAAAAAGGGAGACTGAGGTTCCCTTTTTTGCTTACTGCGACTTGGTCTCGTCGGCCTGTTTGTTGATTTCGACCTCCGCATCGGCCTGGAGCGTTTCCAGCATCGCATTGAACTCCGCCTGCCCGAAAGCCTTGGCGATATTCTTGGTCGCCAGCTCCATCTTTTTCTTGTCTTCCTCGCTGATCACGCCCGGCGTGACCTTCGTCAGGCTGACCACCGCCTGCGAGCCGTCCGGCAGTTCGGAGGTCAGGATCGTCGGCTTGCCGCCGGCCGGTTTCGCGGCCTTGAAGACCGCATCGCTGAGCTCGCCCGGGATTTCGGTTTTGCTGCGCGTATAGCCGGTCAGTTTTTTGACTTCGATGCCTTCCTTCGCCGCCAGATTCGCCAGCGTTTCGCCCGCTCTCAACGCGTCCTTCAAGTGTTGCGCTTTTTCGCGCGCCTGCTTCTTGGCTTTTTCGGCCAGGAGCTGCGCGACGATGCCGGCTTTCACGCTCTCCAGCGCCTGAATCGCGGCCGGCTTGTACTCGAGTTTACGGAGCACGACCACATGCTCGGCGCTGATCTCGACCGGCGTGCTGTTGTTGCCTTGCATGACCTCGTCCGAAAACGCGGCTTCGCGGATCTTCGGATTGGCGGCGATGCCGGTACCGGCGGCCTTGCTGAAGAAGCCGGTTTTATTGACCGTCAGCCCCAGCGCCTTGGCGACCGTGTCCAAGGTATCCGGATTTTCATAGCTCATCTCGGCCAGTTTTTCGCCGGCATCATAAAACGCCGCCTCGGCCTGCGCTTTTTGATACGCCTTCGTGACCTCGGCCTTCACGCTCTCGAACGGTTTCGTTTCACCCGGCACCAGTTCGGTGACTTTGATCAGATGGTAGCCGAACGAGGATTTGACCGGCTCCGACACTTCGCCGAGTTTGAGCTTGGCGGCCGCATCCTCGAACGCTTTTTCCATCGAACCGACATTGAACAGGCCCAGATCGCCGCCGTTCTTCGCGGTCAGCTTGTCGTCAGATACGTCCATCGCGAGCTTCGCGAAATCCTTGCCGGCCAGTTCCTGTCTGGCTTTTTGCGCCTTGGCGAGCGCGCTTTTGTCGTCGGTATCCTTATTGACCGCAAACAGAATATGGCTGATCTTGCGGCGTTCCGGCGTGCTGTACAGGGCTTTTTGCTCCGTATAATAGGCTTTCAGTTTGTCATCGGTCACGGCGACTTTTTGCGCGCTCGCATCGAGCGACAGTTCGACATAGCCGACCGACATCTGCTCGGGCGTTTTGTATTGATCCTGATGCTGCTGATAGTACGCATTGATTTCTTCGCTGGACGGCTGCTCGGTCAGCTTCGGCAAGGCCACGGCCACATACTCGAAATCGCGCTGCTGGTTCTGGATCTTGAAAAAGCTCTCGATGTCGTAGGCCGTCGCGAAATCGGTGTCGGTAATGCTCTCCTGCAACTGCTGCATGATCATCGCATCCTTGATCCTGGCTGCGAAGTCATTCGGGGTCATGCGCTGCGCATTCAACAACGATTTATAACGATCTTCGTTGAATTTGCCGTCGACCTTGAAATAATCGAGGTCCTTGATGAAGTCGCGCGCCTGCTGGTCGGTCGCGACCATACCCTTGGCACGCGCATATTGCCGCAGGACCTCATCCTTGATCAGTTTGTCGAGCGCCTGGGCCTTCAGCGTGGCTTCGTCGATGCCCATCCCGCGCAGGTTCTGGGCGTATTGCTCATAGGCGCGGTTCACATCGTTCTGAAAAAAATCCTTGTCGCCAACCGAGGCGACCGGCGCGACCTTGGCGGCGTCGATATAATTATTGATGCCCCATAACGCAAACGGAACGCCGATCGCCAGCAAGATGACCCATGCAAACGCGCCTTGCGCCTTTTCTCTGATTGTCGTCAGCATATGCTCTGTCCTAAAGAAACCACACGATAGTAGAAAAACCCGGTTAAAAAAAAAGCCCCGGACCGATCGGTACGGGGCTTTCTTGTTTTGGCGGAGCGGACGGGGCTCGAACCCGCGACCCCCGGCGTGACAGGCCGGTATTCTGACCAACTGAACTACCGCTCCAAAGTCTGGTGGGTGCTGAGGGGTTCGAACCCCCGACCCTCGCCTTGTAAGGGCGATGCTCTCCCAGCTGAGCTAAGCACCCGACTTAAAGATTGCTATTGTACAGCATCTTTTAAAGATTTGCCAACTTTAAATGCAGGCATTTTTGCAGCCTTGATCGTAATTTCTTCTCCGGTCTGCGGATTACGGCCTTTGCGCTCGGCTCTTTCCTTGACCGAAAAGGTGCCGAAGCCGACCAGAGTCACCGAATCGCCGGCTTTCAAGGCGTCTTCGACCGCTTTGATAAAACCGTCCAGCGCACGGCCGGCGTCCGCCTTGGTCAGTTCAGCAGAATGTGCGATAGCGTCGATCAATTCCGATTTATTCATTATTCCCCCTTTAGGAAATCTATATTTTTTATGTTGATGTTCGTTCAGCGATAACCCGAGTCCATTTCTTATGGGTGCAAAAACCACACAAGAAAGGCACAGTTATATCAAGCGCTATCGATGACTGTCAAGCTCGGAGCGCGCAGAATGCCTGCATTTGCGCACATCCGAGATAAAATGCAACGCCCCTCAATGCGCGGTCAATCCCTGATTTTTGACTTTGACCGACTCGATCTCGGCCTTCGCATTGTCATCGGCTTCATTTTTTGCCACCGGCGTCGGCAGATATTGTAGGGCGACCGCGAGCACCTCATCGATCCAATGCACCGGCTTAATATCCAGATTCTGCTTGATATTTTCCGGAATCTCGGCCAGATCCTTCGCATTATCGACCGGAATCAGGACCGTCGTGATGCCACCCCGATGCGCGGCCAGCAGTTTTTCCTTCAGTCCGCCGATCGGCAGAACTTCGCCGCGCAAGGTGATCTCGCCGGTCATCGCGACGTTTGCGCGCACCGGAATCTTGGTCAGCGCCGAAATGATCGCGGTGCACATGCCGATGCCGGCGCTCGGGCCGTCCTTCGGGGTCGCACCTTCCGGCACATGGATGTGGATGTCGTTCTTCTGGAACACGTCGTTGCCGATGCCCAAGACTTCCGCGCGGCTTCTGACCACCGTCATCGCCGCCTCGATCGACTCCTTCATCACCTCGCCGAGCTTGCCGGTCGAGGAATGCTTGCCCTTGCCCGGAATCACCGCGGTTTCGATCGTCAGCAGTTCGCCGCCGACCTCGGTCCAGGCGAGCCCGGTGACTTGTCCGATCTGATCCTGCTCCTCGGCGAGCCCGTAATCGAAACGTCTGACGCCCAAAAAGCCGTCGAGGTTTTCCGGCGTGACCACGACTTGATGGTCGGCCGGTTGCAAGAGCAGCGATTTGACCACCTTGCGGCATACCTTCGAAATGTCGCGTTCCAGGCCCCGGACACCGGCCTCGCGCGTGTAATAGCGGATCATGTCGCGCACGGCCGCCTCGGAGATTTCGATCTCCCGCGCTTTCAAACCGTTGTTCTTGATCTGCTTCGGAATCAGATAGCGCATCGCGATATTGATTTTCTCGTCCTCGGTGTAGCCGGCCAGGCGAATCACTTCCATCCGATCCAGCAAGGCCGGCGGAATGTTCATCGTGTTCGCGGTCGCCACGAACATCACGTCGGACAGGTCGAAATCGACCTCCAGGTAATGGTCCGAAAAGGTATGGTTCTGCTCCGGATCCAGCACCTCCAGCAACGCGGACGCCGGATCGCCACGGAAATCGGCGGCCATCTTGTCGATCTCGTCGAGCAGGAACATCGGGTTGCGCGTCTTCACCTTGGCCAGATTCTGCAGGATCTTGCCCGGCATCGAACCGATGTAGGTACGGCGGTGGCCGCGGATTTCGGCTTCGTCGCGGACCCCGCCGAGCGCCATCCGCACATATTTGCGGTTGGTCGCGCGCGCGATCGACTCGCCGAGCGAGGTCTTGCCGACACCCGGCGGTCCGACCAGACACAGGATCGGCCCTTTCAATTGTTTGACGCGCTGCTGCACGGCCAGGTATTCGAGAATCCGTTCCTTGACCTTTTCGAGCCCGAAATGATCCTCTTCCAATACCTGTTCGGCGATCTTCAAATCGTGACGCACCTTGGTCTTCTGCTTCCACGGCACGTTGACCATCCAATCGATATAATTCCTGACCACGGTCGCCTCGGCCGACATCGGCGACATCATCTTCAACTTGTTCAATTCGGCAATCGCCTTGGCCTTGGCTTCCTTCGACATGCCGGCCTCTTCGATCCGGTTTTCCAGGTCCTCGACTTCGTTCGGCGCATTTTCGATTTCGCCGAGCTCCTTCTGAATCGCCTTCATCTGCTCGTTCAGATAATACTCGCGCTGGTTTTTCTCCATTTGCTGCTTCACGCGCACGCGGATGCGCTTTTCCATTTCGAGCAGGTCGACCTCGCCTTCCATGTAGGTCATCAGGCTTTCCAGGCGCTTGCCGATATCGACGGTTTCGAGAATCGTCTGTTTTTCGTTGACTTTCAACGCCATATGCGCCGCGATCGTGTCTGCCAGACGGCTCAGGTCATCGATGCCGGCCAGCGCGTTCAGCACTTCGGGCGGAATTTTGTTGTTCAGCTTGACGTATTGGTCGAACGAACTGATCGCAGTGCGCTGCAAGACTTCCTGTTCCTGTGCGGACACGTTCAACTGGTCTTCGAGCGCCTGGACCTGGGCCGAAAAATAGCTGCCGGTTTCGATATAGTGCAAGACCCGACTGCGCTCGCTGCCTTCGACCAGCACCTTGACCGTGCCGTCGGGCAGTTTCAGCAATTGCAAAATGTTCGCGAGCGTGCCGATCTGATAAAGATCGTCGAAATCCGGTTCATCGACCTCGGCTTCGCGCTGCGCGACCAGCAATATCTGCTTGTTGTCCTTCATCGCGGCGTCCAGCGCGTCGATCGAGCGCTCGCGGCCGACGAACAACGGAATCACCATGTGCGGGTACACCACCACATCGCGCAGCGGCAGCACCGGCGCCAGCGACAGGGGTTGTGGTATGTCTAAATCTATCTGTGTGTCCATTCAAGGAACCTTCAACACTGTTCTTGGAATAGTGATTATGGGGATGTCCCGGAAAATAGCAAGTATTAGGAAAAATTAATCCGCAGAAATGGCCTTTCGGCAAGCCGATGGGAACGGACGACGTATTACCGCCCGCTCGAAGGGAGGATGCAAGAAGCATCGCGAAAGAAACCGTCCGGAGACGACTCGGCGCACGCGTTTAAGAATGAACCTAATCGCTCCACATGGCTCTATCAAGAAAAATATGCGGTCGTCTTCGCCCGCGGCCAAATGACGCGCATCGAATTGAAGGACCTTCAATTAGAGCATTATCTTGACCGTCTGAACCGCGAACTGCGCGAAAACTTGAAAACGCTTTGCCGCAATCTCGAAATCACTCTGTATGCCGCCTACCGCAGCAACAGCGAGGAATGGATCGTCAATTGGGTCGGCAGCGGGCTCGGCGTCGCGCTGATGCCGAAATACACATTGCCGAAACACAGCGAAGAGATAAAATGACGCTACCTTGCCGCCCCCGAAATCGGCCGCAAGGTGTATGCGATCGGCAAACCGAATTTGTCCAAAAAACACCCGTTGCGCGCGCTGATCGCCAAACTGCCAGGCGGCCGTCGAGATTGACCGCTTTACCCGCCGCATCCCATGCGCCGGGCAAGTGTTTGCAGCGCGCTGCCAAGGCCCGAAACCGGCGTTACCAGAGGAGTCGAATCATGAACATCCGAGTTTTTCTGCTTTTATCCGCTTCTGTGCTGAGCGCCTGCTCGACGCTGCCGCCGGCGATCAAGGACCCGCCCGCGATCGACGTTTCGCTTGCGCAAGCGAGCGGCGATATCGCCCGCTACAAAGGCGCGCCGGTGCGCTGGGGCGGCGTGATCATCGACGTCCAGAACGAGAAGACCTATTCCCGGCTGCAAGTGCTGTCCTACCCGCTGAACAGTTACGGGCGGCCGAATCGGGACGAGTCGCATCAGGGGCGCTTCTATCTCGACAGCCGCGAGTTCCTGGACCCGGCCGTGTACGAGAAGGACAAAGAGATCACCGCGGCCGGCGTGCTGACCGGCGACCAGGAACTGATGATCGGCAATAAGCCGCTTAGGCTGCCGGTGCTGGAAGCCACCGCGCTCCATCTGTGGCCGGACTATGAACCCGTACCCAATTATTATTACGGCGGATTCGGCCCCGGCGGCTTTTATCCCTATGGTTACTACGGCTACCCGTATTATTGGGGCGGCTACTACGGTTTTCCGCGTTATTAGCCATGGCACGGCGAGCCGCGCTTGCCATCGCCGCGAGTCTTTCGAGACTTGTGCCGCCGCATCGCGCGTAGAAATCTACAGCGACAGTTATATCAACTTGGTATCGGCCGGCCACGGATGATGAAATTGTGCGGATCGGTGACCGCGACTTACAGGCGTTGTCTGATTTCTTGGGTAGCAAGCGCTATTTTCTCGGCGACCAACCGACCACGCTGGACGCGGTCGCCTACGGCATGCTGGTCCAATTGATTCGCATACCGCTTTTTACCGCGCCGATCTTCGACAAGGCAAAATCTTACCAAAATCTGGTCGATTATACCGAGCGCCTTCATCGTGCCTATTTCAACGCATCGGGCTAAAGGCTGCGTCGTTTAAAATTCATATTCGATTAAGTTTACCGGGTATAATAGCCGCTGACTTTCACTCTCGCCGCCATGTCGTTATCAAGCCGCTCATTATTGCCGCTGTTATGGGTCATACTGCAATTTTTTGCGCCGTTGCTGCATGCGCATACTGGCGCGCGGCCAACGCATTTCGGCTTGCATGTCCCGGGGCTTGAGTCATTCGGCGGCACCTCCGCCGCCATGGCAGACCAACCCGAACTGCATGTCGCGAATACCGACAATTGCATCGTCGCGGTCGATGACGGCATGCGGGAAAAACGCATCCTGTCCGAAGAACATCCTGCAAGCGACTGCCTGCCTTGGGTCGCCTGGATCTTGAAACTACCGGCGGCATCAAACCTCATCGCTGAATTTCCTAGACCTCCGCTGCCACTGTCGCGCCCGCGCGCTTCCGCGCTGTCTCCGCGCGCCCCTCCGCTCATCTAACGATCGACTGTCTTTCGAAAACGGAAGACAAAACCGTCAGGCTTTTGCCGCGTCTAGCGATTTTTCGCGCCCCCGGTGTAATGGCCTGTGTCATCCAGCGCGGCGCCGTCGCCGCATCGAGCATTATTGTCATGACCGCATTGAATTTTCAGCGCAGCGACCGCCTGCTCGTGTCGCTCTGTGCTTCCCTGCTCTCGTTTGCCGCGCCGGCGGAAGACATCGAGCAACCGCCGGAGGTCTATCCGGAAGTCAAACCGATCGTCGCCCATCACGATCCGATCGAAGTCGATCCCGCGTTGAATCTGGCCAAGGTGATCGAGCTGACATTGGAAAAATTTCCCGATTCCGCCTGGCTTTCCGCGCAGGAAGCAGAAGCGGCGGCGATCCTGGAGCGCAGCAAGAGCTGGACCTCGGGCGCATCGCGCGCCGGCCTACGCTTTCAGGAAGCGACCAGCGGCACCTTGCATTATGTCGATGCGGCCGTGCAGGTGCCGTTGTGGAACTTTGGCCAGCGTGATGCGGAACGCAGCCTGGCCGAACGCGCCCAAGCCAGCGCCGCATCGCAAGCGCAAGCGACCCGGTTGCGCGTGGCCGGACTGGTCAGGTCCGCGCTCTGGGATATGGATTTGCAAAAAGTCCGCTATGATCAGGCTCAGGCCGAAGTCAGTAATTACGAACAGCTCTTCGCGAAAATCCAGCGCCGCGTCGAATTGGGCGACCTGCCCCGCGCCGATGAATTGCTCGCCCAAACCGAACTGCTGCAAAAACGCGCGGCATTCACCCTGGCCGAGGCCGAACTGATGCATGCGCGGAAACGCTATGCGAGCATCACGCAAACCACCAAGGCGCCCGCCGAGTTCAAAGAAAAACTGATCGATCTCGACGAAATCCAGAAAACTCACCCGGCCCTGGCCGCGCTGCACGGTCAAATCGAACGCAAAAGAGCCGAAATCGAATCATTGAAACGGGTCGGCTCCGGGCAAACCGACCTGACGGTGGGCGTGAACAGCGACCGGCCCAGCGGCTATGATCCTCGCAGTAATAATACCGAGAGCTTCAATATCGCGGTAACGGTGCCTTTCGGCGGCAATGCCCACATCCAGCCGCACATCGCCGCGGTTCAGGTCGAAACGGCCAAATTGCAAGCCGAGTATCAGCAACTCTATCGCGATCTCGAACTCGCGCATCACGAAGCCGAACACAATCTCGAAGTCAACAAGGAGGAATTGAAAATCGCCGAAGAAATGAAAAAGGTCGCCGAAGAACACATGCAGATGATGGAGCTCAGTTTCTCGGTCGGCGAAATCAACCTGATGGATTTGTTGAGAGTCAAAGCCAGAACCCTGCAGGCGATCCTGAACGCGAAGGAACGTTCGGTGATCTTGCAACGCGATATCGCTTTTTATAATCAGGCGGTCGGAGTGATGCCATGAAAAAGAATACACCAACCCGCCAGACGCGGGTGTTACTCGGCGCCTGCCTTGCGTCTTTTGTGATCCTATTCCCCTGCTCCGCCTTGGCGGCTACCCACACTGACATGAAAGTCGCGATTTCGGCCGACCGTCTCACTAATCTAGGCGTGATGCTCGGAAAATTGGAGCCCGTCGCGCAGATTCCGATGTTGACCGCACCGGCCAAGGTCGTGGTCCCACCGGCGCACGAATATCTGGTCAGCGCCTCGCAAGCGGGTTTGATTACCCAATTGCATGCCTCGATCGGCGATCAGATTCGGAAAGGCGAAGTGTTGGCGGAATTGAACAGTCCCGATTTGCTCTCGATGCAGCGGCTGTATTTGAAGGCCGAAAACGAATTACAACTGGGATCGCTGTCTAATCAGCGTGATAAAAAATTGTTTGAAGAAGGCGTGATCGCCGAGCGCCGCTGGCAGGAAACGCATAGCCAGTACACCGCTTTCGCCTCCGAGGCCAATGAGCACCGGCAGTTGCTCGAAATCGCCGGGATGTCCGCTGCCGAAATCACGCAGTTGAAAAACACGCATCGGCTCAGCAGCAAGCTGAAGGTCCTCGCCCCGATCGCCGGCACGGTGATGGAACGGATGGGCGTTGCCGGGTCTCGGGTCGACATGCTGGCGCCGCTGTACCGGATCGCCGATCTGAGCGAGCTTTGGCTCGAAATCAACATCCCTCAGGAACGCGCGGCCCTGGTCAAAATCGGCGACAAGGTACTGCCTGAAAATGCCGACATAACCCCCGATAGAATCAGCGCCAAAATCAGCCAGCTGAGCCAAAACGTGAATCCGGAAAACCAGACCGTCTTGGCCCGAGCGATCATCGCCGGCAAACAACCTTCGATCCGCCCGGGTCAACGGATCAATATTCAGATCATGCAGGCCACCGCGGCACCGGCCTTCAAGGTTCCGAATGCGGCGATCGCGCAAAACGAAGGCAAATCGTATCTGTTTATCAGAACCCCGAATGGCTTTCGAGTCATGCCGATCACAATTATCGGCAAACAGAATGCAGAGTCGGTGATCGGCGGCGAGTTGAGCGGAAACGAGGACATCGCGACCAAAGGCGCGGTCGCGCTGAAGGCAACCTGGCTCGGCCTCGGGAGCGGCGAATAAATGGCGGGCCTGATTCAATTCGCGCTGAGCCAGCGCATCCTGGTTCTGCTCTCGGTGCTGCTGCTCGCGGGCGCGGGCTACCATGCCTTCACGCATATTCCGATCGACGCGTTTCCGGAAGTGTCGCCGACCCAGGTCAAGGTGATCGTGAAAGCGCCCGGGATGACGCCCGAGGAAATCGAGGCGCGCATCACCGCGCCGATCGAAATCGAACTGCTCGGCATCCCGCATCAGGTGATGCTGCGTTCGATCGCGAAGTACGCGCTGACCGACATCACGGTCGATTTTACCGAAGGCACCGACATTTACTGGGCGCGCCAGCAGATCGCCGAACGCCTGAACGGCATGTGGGGATCGCTGCCCGCCGGCGTCGAAGGCGGCATCGCGCCGATGACCACGCCGCTCGGCGAGATGTACATGTTTTCGATCGAAGGCGGCGATCTAAGCCTGATGGAACGGCGCGATCTGCTCGACTGGGTGATTCGACCGGCGCTCCGCACCGTGCCCGGCGTCGCGGACGTGAACTCGCTCGGCGGCCAGGTCAGAAGCTTTGAGGTGATTCCGGACAATACCCGGATGACCGCGCGCGGCATCTCGATAGACCGGTTGACGCAGGCGATCGAGGCGAACAACCGCAACGACGGCGCCGGGAGGATGACGGACGGCGAAGAAGCCTTGATCGTGCGTGCCGAAGGCCGGATCAAGACGCTCGCCGACCTCGGCGGCATCGTGATCGATAACCTGAACGGCATTCCGGTGACGGTCGGCGATGTCGCCGAGGTCCGGATCGGCTCAATGACCCGTTACGGCGCGGTCAGCAAGAACGGCAAGGGCGAATCGGTCACCGGATTGGTATTGAGCCTGCGCGGCGCGAATGCGCGGCAGACAATCGCCGGCATTGAGGGAAAACTGGCCGAGATCCGCCCCGGCTTTCCGCCCGGCGTCGACGTGAAGGTGTTTTACAACCGCGGCAATCTGGTCGACAAGGCGGTCGATACGGTGTTGCATGCCTTGTTCGAGGCGATCGCATTGGTCGTCGTGCTGTTGATCGCGTTCTTGGGCAATCTCCGCGCCGCGGTCACCGTGGCCCTGGCCTTGCCGATGGCCGCGCTGTTCACGTTCATCCTGATGAACCAGATCGGCATGTCGGCGAACCTGATGAGCCTCGGCGGCCTCGCGATCGCGATCGGCATGCTGGTCGATGCGGCGGTCGTGGTGGTCGAAAACATCATCACCCATCTCGCGCACACCGAGAAGGCCCAGCGCCTGCCGCGCCTGCATGTGATCTACCGCGCCGCGCGCGAGGTCGCGGCACCGGTCACCTCGGGAATATTGATCATCATCATCGTATTCCTGCCGCTGCTGACCTTGCAGGGCCTCGAAGGCAAGCTGTTCACGCCGGTCGCGCTGACCATCGTCTTCGCCTTGAGCGGCTCGCTGGTGTTGTCGCTGTCCGTGATTCCGGTCGTCTCGTCCTTCCTGCTCAAAGAGGTTTCGCACGAAGAGCCCTGGCTGCCCCGGCACTTGTTGAAACTGTATCAGCCCTTGCTGGCCTGGTGCCTCGATAATTACAAAAAACTGTTCGCCGGCGCGGGCGCCTTATTGGCGGTGACCGGGATCGTCTTCACCCAGATCGGCAGCACCTTCATGCCGACGATGGACGAAGGCGACATCATCGTGCAGCTCGAAAAACTGCCGTCGATCTCGCTCGAACAATCGGTCGCGCTGGACGGACAGGTGCAGAAAAACCTGCTCAAACAGGTTCCCGAAATCGCCACGATCGTCTCGCGCGTCGGCTCCGACGAACTCGGCCTGGACCCGATGGGCCTGAACGAGACCGACACATTCCTGGTGCTGAAGCCGAAAGACGAGTGGCGGACAGCAAGCAAGGAGGCACTGATCGAGAAGATCCGCCAGGTGATGGCCGAAACACCCGGCATCGCCTTTGGCTTTACCCAGCCGATCGAAATGCGCGTGTCCGAGATGCTGACCGGAACGCGCGGCGACGTCGCGGTCAAACTGTTCGGCAGCGATTTAGCGGTACTCGGCGACAAGGCCGAACAAATCGGCGACATCCTGCGCCATATCGACGGCTCCTCCGACGTGTTCGTCAAACAAAACAGCGGCATGCAGTTTCTGCAGGTCACCATCGACAAGGCGCGCGCGGGCCGGCTCGGCCTCGACAGCGACACCGTCGAAACGCTGCTGCGCTCGCAGATCGAAGGCCTGAAACTCGGCATCGTGCAGGAAGGCATCAAGCGCACACCTTTGCTCTTGCGCGGCGACAGCAATACCGCGACTTTCGACAGTCTGCAGATCGCGCTGCCGGGAGGCGGCCATGTGCCGATCACCGGCATCGCCAAACTCGAAAAAGTCGAAGGCGTAGTCGCGATCGGCCGCGAACGCGGCCAGCGCTTCACGGTCGTGCGCAGCAACGTGCAGGGCCGCGACCTGGTCAGCTTCGTCGAGGAAGCGCGGCAAAAGGTCAAGGAACAGGTCAAGCTGCCGACCGGCTACACGGTCGAATTCGGCGGCCAATTCGAAAACCAGCAGCGCGCGGCGGCGACCCTGTCGGTCGTGGTGCCGGTCTCCTTGGGCCTGATCTTCCTGCTGCTGTTTTCGACTTTCGGCTCGGTGCGCCAGGCCGTGCTGGTGTTGTCGAACATTCCTTTCGCGATGATCGGCGGCGTCTTCGGCCTGTGGCTTTCCGGCGAATACCTGTCGGTGCCCGCCTCGGTCGGCTTCATCGCGCTGCTCGGCATCGCGGTGCTGAACGGGGTCGTGATGGTCAGCTATTTCAACCAACTGCTGGCCACCGGCATGGACCTGGCCAAGGTCGTCGTGATCGGCTCGGCCCGAAGGCTACGGCCGGTGTTGATGACCGCCAGCATCGCCGCCTTCGGCCTGATCCCGCTGTTGTTCGCGACCGGCCCCGGCTCCGAAATCCAGCGCCCGCTCGCGATCGTGGTGATCGGGGGGCTCGTTTCGTCGACCTTTTTAACCCTCTTCCTGCTGCCGATCCTGTTCAAACTGTTCGGCAAGGCCCCGGAGCAAGCATGAACGGCAAAGAATTCCTGGTCACCCTAAACGTGCCAATCAGCCTCGAAGAAGTGATCGTCGATTGCCTGTTGACGTTCGAATCCGAACACGGCTTCAGCAGCTTCCCGGTCTACGCGCACGACCATAGAAACGAAGGCCTTTCGCTCGCCGAACAGGTCTCCGGACGGCAAAAACGGCTGCGCTTCCAGATGTATGTCCAGGAAGCCGTTTTGAATGCGTTATTGGCGCGGCTTCGGGAAGAATTTTCCGGCGCGGGGATACGCTATTGGGTGATGCCGGTGGTGGACAATGGCATGATTTAGATGTAAAAATCTGAACTTGATCTGACAGCGTCCAAATGAAGTCTCGACGAAATCTTACATCGAATGTGTAGGATGGGTAGAGCAAAGCGAAACCCATCAAAAAAGCCATAACCGTAAGCAAAAGACGTCCGAATATGTCACACAATATCGTGTCAAACATGACGGATAAATGATGGGTTCGGCTATCGCCTCTACCCAACCTTGTATCTTATTCCATGTCATGGTTAGCTACCCTGACAAGAGATAGAAGCAGCTTGTGCCCAGCCTTAAGGATCAACCTTGTCGCGTAGATAAAGCCTTCTGTCTCGCTTCTGATGCCAACCTGG
>Ga0207968_100370_pt1 | contig 17752 bp, 24 predicted proteins | sample LakWasMet21_HOW5_2_FD_183867 | JGI IMG/M metagenome (GOLD analysis project Ga0207968, IMG submission 183867) | Freshwater sediment methanotrophic microbial communities from Lake Washington under simulated oxygen tension - Sediment Metagenome... | ecosystem: Environmental > Aquatic > Freshwater >...
AAAACCAAATGGAAGATTTTCAGCGCACTTAGTTTTTTAATTACATCTGTTGGTTTTATGTGGATTGCGTATACACTGCTTAAATATGCAATGGATAAACTCTAATAAATAAAGCGCTAAAAACATTTTAAAGAGATCAATTTAAAATCAGTTTAATTAAAAAGCCTTAGGAGAATCTCATATGTCAGAAAATAACTTTTTGCACAGTAACAATGTTCTAGGGCTTTATCAAAAAATCCGTCAGATAATCTCCCCGAAAATCACCTGGGTGTTAGATACCTACATCTCGATATACGAATATTAAAATCAACTTTAATGCATTAGCCTTACTCAATAGTTGGCGCTAGCAATAGCACCAACTATTGTTTGTTATTTATTCACATACAGCCAACAGCTAACCGCACGGTTAAACGCAAACGCCTTTCAGTTACATCTACACCGATTGCAGCAGTCAGCACGCGTCGAATTAAGGCCAATACTTATGCCTAACTTCACGGCCATGCGTCATCGCTTTAAATAATCTTAATCTTCAGCGCATTATCACAGCATCAAAAGCAACGTTTTATACACATAAGTTGGCGTCACCAAGCTTAACTAGAAAGTAGGGTGGTTATCGTAAATCATCGTTGATTACTGACAAAAATTACAGCCTCAAGCGCTGCCAACACACTCAAATTCAACAAAAACAGCCGCTATAACTAGCATAAGAAGATGTCACACCAAAAAAAATATTAGTTTGTGCTCACATTCACCAAATACCGCTCTTTTATTATCACAACCAATAATGTAATATGCATTACATTATTAAATTAATTTATGTAATACAGGTTACATAAATAGATATTGAACATTTGTAAAGGAATTAGCATGGCTTCTGCAGGACGCCCAAGAACATTTGATAGAGACACTGCGCTTAATAAAGCAATGTTGATATTTTGGGAAAAAGGCTACGAAGGCACAACGATGACGGATATCATCAACGCTATCGGCACAAAGGCGCCAAGCGTATACGCAGCTTTTGGCAATAAAGATAAGCTTTTTAATGAGGTGGTAAGCCTGTATGCTCAAATCTTAAAATCAGGGCCTCTAAAGGCCTTAAATGAACATCCGTCTATTTACGATGCAATTAGAAACTCTCTCTATAGCAATGTAGAGATATTCACGAGCACTAATAATCCATGTAGCTGCCTAATCATGACCGCAGCAAACAATTGCTCTCCAGAGCATACTGAGCACATGAATAATCTGAAAAACCTCAGATCTGATTACAAGAACGCTTTTGAGGAGAGATTCAAACAAGCAGTGAGCGATGGCCAGCTAATCAGCACAGCCAACCCGCAAACCCTGGCTGAGTTCTACATGACTTTTGTACACGGGTTAGCGTTACGCGCAAAAGATGGCGTTAGCAAAGCAGAGCTACACACATCCACTGACTACGCATTAGTTACAGTTAAATTAATGCTGAAATAAATTAGCGAAAAAACAATAGCCGACTGAACCTGTTAAACATTGAACATGCAGCCGGCTAAAGGGAATAGGCACTTGAAAACACCCCAAAAGCACAATAACTTCCCCGATTATTTGTTTCGTATAATGTATAGGTATTCAGATTTAAAACCGTACTTTTTTTGCATGTTTAACGCGTTTTAAAATATAACTTTCGTGTTTGGTTATCAGCCGATGCAGGATTTTCAGGACCTCGCTTTCTCTAAAGCAGTAGCCCGCACTAAATACAATCCGCTGGTTAGCGGTGCTGGGCGCTGGCTTTTTCGTAGGAGAGTTTGCGGTCCACGCTTACCCAGGCGAATGCTGATAGGGTAGGAAACGTGCCAAGTTCGCCCCTCTTTATGCCCAGCCAAACGACCTTGCTCAAGCAAATAGCGAATCCTGCGTGTTGATACACCGAAATGCTTCGCTACATGTTCAACAGTCGAGGCAGTCCGATAGCCTGTTTTATCGTAAATTTCGCCTTGTTTTGAGACGGAATAGTTCTTTTCCATACCTAAATCCCTACAAAGCCTGTAGCCGTAAGGCTTACAGGCACATTTAGTGCGTGTTTTAATTTCTCACCCATGAGACAAACTTCGCTTATTATTAAGAAGCGAAGTAGGGCAATCGCACCCAAGAATGACGTATTAGTCATGAAGTAATACAGTGGCGCATCCGTCGCGCTTCCGCGCACCGCTCTACGCCTCTGCATTACCTCATAAAACCCAAAACCGTCTGCATGGCGCGCTAGTAACTTTGGGGGTGCATCAACCTTTAAAGCACGCGAAACAAAGTCACCAGAAACGAAACATTGCTGTCTACATGGGGTCATGCCCCCATACGGCGCTAAAAGCGTGCTGTAAAGCATTTCTCTAGGTTCGGCTAAATTCATGCTTTCCCTCCATTGATAACCCTTAACAAACTGCGTGCATCGTGCGATTGAGCACCTTGCCTTGTCGCATTTCGGCGTTCATAATCGGCTTGCCAGTAGCGAGCCATCGTAAAGTAACTAGAAATGTAAGTGAGTTCGTGTTGCCGGAATGGCCTGTTAATGGGTGACCAAAGGGTGTCGCCTTTGATTACCCAGCCTTTCCAAGCAGTAGGCAATAGTTCGCCATTGGCTAAAATGCGCAGAAGCTTAAAAGCGGAATAGGGAATGCGGGTAACGCCGCTTTCCCAGTGCGCTATCGTTCGGCTAGTCACCTGCAACAGCTTCGCGGTTTCATCTACACTCAATCGGTTCATTTTCCTGACATCTCTAAATTGGTCTTTATCAATCGGCTTGTATGGCTTGCGCTTGTACTTTTTGCGCTTAGCCATGACAGTCACCTAGCTAAACTCTGTAAAACGTGCTCAGAGCGATTTTTATAGATGGCGCGTACCCAAGCCTCAACCTTTGCATGTTTTTCAGCTGGAGACGGCTGTATGTGATGCCAAATTTTTTGGTGCGTGGCGATTAAAGATTTTGTGAGATGTTGCGAGGTGCCAGATTCAGATCTGGCGATTTCTTCGTGTAGTAGTTTATCCAGCATTAAGAGCTGAGATTTACTCAGCTGGATGGTGTACGTATTTTTGGAATGAAGATTTTGCATTTTTTGCTCCTAATGGCATGCGCCAAAAGCAGGTTTTAAAATGAATAACTATTCCGCAAAATAATAATTCTTATTTCGTATAATGTATAGAGAGGCGTAAGCCACGCCTGCAATTCCGCATGTTAGAAGTGCTTGTTCTAGTGTTGTCACTCTTGAAAGTGACAAAAGCCCCATTGAGCTAGTCGCTAGGGTGCTCAAATAAATCACGTTGCTCATCCCAGCTTGGGCTAGCTTTAGTGGTCTTTCATTTTCCTTGCTGTACGCAACTGCTCTAACTGCAGCTGCTAGGTCTAGGCCTGCATGGTCAGCCATTTTCACGATATCCACTACATTAGGCATTGATAGCCTTCTTCTCCAGCTGCTTACCTGTGTTGTATGTGAGTATCCTAAACCTCGCCCAATCTTGTAATCGCTAGTCCAGTCACTCTTTGTCTGTACTTCATTCAATAAATCGTCGATGTTTTTCATATGAACCTCACAAAATTAATTAGCAATAGTATTATTTACTAATAAAAATACTTGCACAACATGATAAATTTTATTAGTATTCTCAAAACAGCAATAAATTTTATCAGTATTATTAACCTCCTGTGAACCTGACCCCGCAGAGAGGCTTAAATCTACAAGGGTCTATATAAGGGAATTAAAACCATGAGAGTACAAGTATTAGCTATCGGCGAAATAGAATCAGGTAAAAACAACACTACAGGTCGTGCTTGGACACGCCGTACATTCCAGATGTTTACTGCTGACCAAGTGGCAGGTAATCACACAGTTTACGGAACCGAAGAAGAGTTAAATTCATATAAGGCTGGCGGCACATATGACGCAGACATTAAGACGCGCGCAGGTAATCGCGGTGCAATTGAGATGTATATCGCCAAACTAACGCCAGCGAAAGCACCACAGTAGAAAAGCAAAAGCCCCTAAAGACTCGCAATCTTTAAGGGCTTTTTATTTGTCAACCTCACTACAGGTCAACAACATGGAAGCAATTATAAACCCATTTGAACTCGAAAATGCAAACTCTTTTAATAGTCCATACGAGTACAAATTAAAAACGATTAACTTTTGTAATAACACCGTAGATTTTGTAATGACGCGCATTAAACACGCCATACCAAAATCAAAAGAGGTGTTCAAAGGCGTAATGACCACATACACCAAAACATTAAGCGAAGCAGAGCAAGAAGAAAAGCGTTTAGAGAATATCGAACGCTCTGCAAGGCGCGCAAAACAAGCGGTTCACTACGCTGTTCGCTCACTTGGTGCCGACCATATGCTGACCCTTACAGCACGCGAAAATATGACAGACCGCAATCAATTCTTTAGCGTTTTTCAAGAGTTCATACGCTTAGTGCGTACAAAAGAGCTTGTAACAATTCAAGGTGAACTTCACCTTAAGACACGCCAAGAAAAACGCGATTATGGCTATGTAGCATGCCCAGAATTGCAAGAGCGGGGCGCTTATCACATGCACGTTGCCTGTGTTGGCAAACAAGATTTAGACCTGCTGCGCGCTTGCTGGTATGTAGCGCTTGGCGGTAATGAAAACGACAAAGGTGAAGAGACGAAGGGCGCAATAAACGTGCGCTATAGAGAGCGCCGCTTCTCAGGAAAAACAGAGCTGCACAAAACGTTTTCGCTTGTTTCATACATGACCAAGTACATGGTCAAGTCGTTTGAAGAGGTCGCCGAAGTAGGGCTAAAGCGCTATTCGTCATCACGTTCAATTCCTAAACCAATCATTAACAAACAATTCATTTGGAGTAGCTATGCCAATAACGGTGGTGATTTTTTTACTGCAATGCGTGAAGTATTTGCAATTGCTAGTTTTCAAGGTGTAACAGAATTCCAGCCGTGGAATCGCGGTACCGATATATTTATCTTAAGAGGGGCGGCGCTTTAATGTCTATCCAGCCTTTAAACGTAAAAGAAGAGCTAGCCAAAATTGACCAATTAAAAGCAGATTGCATAGCCGCACGCATAGCTAAATTTGGTGAAACGCCTGAACAGGCAGAGAAAGCTTACGAAGAGATTTTGCAAAGTCTCTTTTTCGCAAGTTTTCCAAAGGTTCTTAAGTGGGCAAACGCTCAAATCAAGGCGCTTAAATAATGCTCTGCCTTACACAAACAGCAAGCGACACATTCCAAGTCATGGCAACACAGCCAGAGACATACACGTCTTGCATGCACATCCTAGCGAGTGCATCAGACATCAGCGTGTTAGTACCATTAACCGCTATACAGGGTCTACAGGTAGCTACTGCAATAGGTATCTGTTGGGCGACTGGGTTCGCATTCCGCGCACTCGGTCAATTTTTAAATCACAAAACTTCAAATGAAAGTGAGACTTAAACATGGATGTATCAGCAATCGTAACACTACTTGGCACTGTAACAACTGCAATCGGCACAATCGGCGGCGCTTTGTTACTCATCTGGGGCACTAAATTGGCTTATCGCAAAATCACAGGCGGTTAATTCAAACAAGCCCCTTCGGGGGCTTTTTCAATAGGTTAGAACTATGGATGGCTACTTTGTAATGATTGGATTATTGGGCGCATTATGGCTAATGTTTACTTAAAACTGCTGTTTCTTACGCTTATGGCGTTCTCTGCTAATAATGCCTTTGCCGACTACACGCCGCCAGTAGACTATAAAGTTACTTCTACTTATGGAGGTCAAACAGTTGCTTCAAAAGATGCTGTATGTTCAGGGGCTATCAACGGAATCAAGGCGCTCGAATCGCCAACAAACCCCATAGTTTCAGTATCGGTTTGTAACTTCAATTCTGCTCAGTATTCTGGCAACCAAAACACAATTAACATACCAATTATTGCCATGTATGTCCGTCAAAATGGCGCTGTTACTGGCTACTATACTGTTGGTGGTCAGTCACAAACATGTGTTTCCCCAAGGACTATTAAAAGTGGGATGCCTCCAAATGTAGTTTGTACTGGCACAGACCCAACGCCGCCGCCTTGTACTGCTGGCGATGTTGTTTCATCTGGATATTACGACGGTGGTAAAAGTCCCTCTGCATCTTTTCCAAACGTTTCATGTCAAGCCGGCTGTTCTGTAATGTTTCAGGGTACATGGCCACATTCACAGTCTAACCAATCAGACGGTATGCACTACTACGCAAAAGGCTCATACATAAAGGATGGTTTCACCTGTTCTGGTTCAACAAGTCCTACAGCATCTTCATCAGTTCCTAAAAGCGTAGAGCAACAAGCCGCAGACGCCGCTGCAGCACAGGCCGCCGCAGACAAGGCCGCCAAAGCCGCCGCAGATAAAGCCGCCGCAGACGCTAAAACAGCTGCAGACAAAGCTGCATCAGCCGCCGCCGCTAAGGCCGCAGAAGCCGCAAAACAAGCCGCAGACGAAGCGATTAAAAAGGCTGAAGCATCAAAAGCCGCCGCAAGTAGTACATCATCAGACCCTAACGCCACGCAAGCTGATAAGGATGCCGCTAATGCTAAAGCCGCTACAGATAAAGCTGCCGCAGATGCCGCAAAGGACGCCGCCGCAACAGCTGTAGGCAATGCCGCCGCCGCACAAAAAGACGATACAAAGCCAGAGCAAAAAGACTTTTGCGAGAAAAACCCAACATCGTTTATCTGCAAAACATCAGCCGTAAACGCTGGCTATTGTGCGCCTAATGGCACTGTTAGCGGATTTTCATGCGATAGCGACCCTGTGTTCTGTTCAATGGCGCAAACACAGTTACAAGCCTATTGCCTTCAAAACTCAAGGGATGAAGCGCTAGTTTCTGCATATGAATCCATGAAAACAGAAAACGGCTCTAATAGTCCAGCCAATAGCGCAAAGGTGACTAACATCAATTTGCCTACATCACTAAACGCATCAAGCCCTTACGGGGCGCAATGCAATCCAGATGTTACGGTACACGTTGCCTCTAGCTCTGTAACCCTACCCTTTAGCGCTTGGTGTCCATATCTAAATGCACTGGGCTATCTGTTTCTAACAATGGCTTACATATCAGCCGCCGTTATTATTTCTAGGACTTAACACTATGCCAGCCGTTTTCTTTTCAATGATTTGGGGCTCACTAGCCGCAGTACTCAGCACGCTAGTCGGACGTGTTCTTACCGCTCTTGCCATCGGTTACGTTAGCTATTCAGGTATAGACATACTGCTAGAAAGCTTACGCACTGCCGCATTTCAGCATATGGGTAACATGGGGCCATTGGTCGGCGTAGTAGGGATGTTAAAGCTTGGCGAATCGCTAAACGTTGTTGTTTCTGCTGTTCTGGCTAAGTACACAATCGCAGGCTTAACTAACGGTTCAATCACGAGAATGGTGTTCAAAAAATGAGGCTAAAACAGAGAAGGCGCAGTTTAATATCAAAGCTTGAAAAGATAAACACGCAGCTGCAAGAAATTGAAGAGCAAGCGTCACAACTTTTCCTTGATTATCACTATTCGGATTTTGATGGGTGGCCTATGAATGGCGACACTCGGCTTGTTGAGTATTTGCTAGACGAAGTCCAGCTAAAGCTTTTAGATGTAAAAAGCGAGCTTGAGTAATGATTAACCTAGTAACAGGTTTACCAGGGAGCGGGAAAACGCTATGGACGCTTAAAACCGTAGTTGACTACGTTGAGAAGGAAAACAAAGCATTAGCGCTGCAGGGCAAACCACCGCGCCAAGTCTATTATCACGGCATCCCTGAGTTAACCCTCACAGGCTGGACTTTGATGGAAAGCCCAGAGGATTGGATAACGCTACCGTCACACAGCATTATCATTATTGATGAATGCCAAAGTACATTTAGACCACGTGCCGCTAGTGTTAAGCCGCCGCCATACATTGCAGACTTTGAAACGCACCGGCACAAAGGTTTAGATTTCTTCCTGATGACACAGCATCCGATGCTGATAGATGGCAACATACGGCGTCTAGCAGGTAAGCATTATCACGTTGTAAGGTTCTACGGCTTTCAAAAGTCAACAATTCATGAGTTTCAACAAGTCCGCGAAAACTGTGACAAGAATCTGAAAAACAGTATTAGCACCCATTTTGTATATCCCAAAGAGGTTTTCAACTGGTACAAGTCAGCAGATGCACACACAGTAAAAAAACGTGTGCCTATGCGTTTGATTATGATTATTTTGATGCCGATATTAGCCGTAATACTGGCTTACATCGCAGTACAAAGTCTTTACAAAATACAAACAGATCCAAATAAGGAAATGGAGAAACTCGGCAATGCTGGCACTAGTATTAACCAAAATGATAATCACGGCTCTAAAACGTCAAATACGCAAACACAAACAGATAGGCCATTAACCTATGTTGAATTACGCACCCCAGAGGTGCCAGACTTTCCGCACACAATGCCGATTTACGCAGACATAACCAAGCCAACAAGCGCACCATTCCCCAGTGCGTGCGTCATGAGTAATTCAAAAGGCTGTCAATGTTTTACACAGCAAGGCACAAAAATGAACATGGAGTATTTAACCTGCAAGCATATTGTCGAAAATGGCGTATACGTTGATTGGAATATCAACCCTGAGCGCCGAAAAGAAGAGGGCGTACAACCTCAATCACAGCAAGTGGCGAGCATTTCGGATGATGTCAGGTACTTAGGTGCTCCTCTGCACATCACAGGCGGCTCTAACGCTTCGCCTTCAAATTAGGGGTATGGGGTGCTAACCCCATGTAGACCGTCACTTCAACACTAGATTAGTAAGTCGTGAGCTGTTACGTTTCACGTTATGCAATGTTTCCACGCGTCCTGCAGACAGGTTTTAAAGGTTTTAGGGGCTTTGGTGTGGATTTTGTGGGGTCGTGGCGTAGTGGCCAGGCGCAGCGGCCGCCTAGCCGCGAACACGCAAAAGACAATCACTAGCCCCTTAATATTTTCACCGACGGCGCAGCCGTCCTAAATTTATATTACGGACACATACCAAACGAGCAAGGTGTTTGTTAGAATCCGCGCCCTTAAAAATAATAACAATCTAGGTTTTTAATGTTGCTTATAAAAGGTTTTCACAATGTTGGTGTGGAGCTTCGCCCTGAATGGGTGACGGGTGATTTGCATCTTTGGTATTTTCAGTTAAGGGTCGAAAGACCACGAGGGGCAAAACGTAGACGTTTGTATCGGTTGATTGAAAAAGAAAAGCTCCGACTAGCGGAGCTTTGTATTTGTCAGGAGCTGATACTGGCTACTTGTAGGTACTTAAGCAGCTATAGCGTCGTTAGCGGCAAGCGCATGGTTGAGCTCATGAATAGGCCAGTAGTTCAGCTCAGTTTTAACTTCCATGAGCACCATTTCTAGCGTTCCGTCGTTTCGTATAATGTATATTATGTTAAATACAATATTTACACGTAAGGGAGGTAAAGTTCCTATGTGCTACATCTTCTACTTATTCGTTTCTATAAGTGCTGAGATATCAAGTCTGCAAATACATGCATAACTGAGATGTCACGCTCATTGAGTGTTTGGTCCGGTGTATAACTAAAGCAACAAAAAGTGCCGTAAATTTTACCGTCACTCAGCTTAATGGGCACACTCATATGCGCACGAACCGGCACCAAGGCGGTTACTGGCATATTCATAGCCTCTGGCAGCTCAAAAGCATCATTGATGATTTCAGGTAAACGCCCATCAATCACTCTTTGGCAGTAGCTATCTTCAAGTGAGCCGCTATCACCAACTGCGATTGGCGGGTTCATGTCTTTTGAGTCCACGAATCGGAACTCACGAACACCATCATGAAAATGTGAGATAAATGCCACATCCATATCAAGATGGCGCCGTAAGGCGGATAAGGTATTTTGTAGAAAATTACCCCCAGCTTTTTGTTGAACACTCAAAAGGCTTTTCGTATTGAGGATGCTTGCAGGGGCTCTAGGGTGAGATTTTTCTTCAATTGACGCCTCAATATCCTCAAACCTTAATATTTTGAAATTATTACGGCCAGAATGTTTTGCCATGTACATAGCTTTATCAGCGAGTGCCACCAGTTTATCTGACTCTATCGCACGGCCATCATAGATTGCAATACCAATACTTGAGGTAATTTTAAGATTAGCCCCACCTAACCAATTACCCTGATTTAGCTCCTGGATAATATTAGTAGCTACTTTACTTGCATCATCTGCGGCCACAATACCTTCAATAATGACGGCAAACTCATCACCGCCAAGTCGGGAAACAATATCAGCTTCACGTAACTTGCCTTTAAGCCTGCTAGCAAACTCTTTTAATAGCATATCCCCTGCTTCGTGCCCTAACGAATCATTGATAGATTTAAAATGGTCGATGTCCAGATACATCAAGGCCAAACTTTTATCGCTACGCCGGCTCCTTGCCATTGCCTCTGGCAAGTTGGTGTTAAAGTACGTCCGATTTCTCACCCCTGTGAGAGGGTCGTTAGACGCCAAAAAGCGCAGCTTTTTTTCCTCAACTTTGCGGCTTGAAATATCCTGTATAAATGCATAGAACTCATGCGACTCTGAGTTCAAAATATAAGTAATCGCCATTTCAATCGGGAACTCTTCCCCGTTTTTTCTTTTAGCCTCTAGCTGAATACGGCGATTTAGTACTTCAGTGTGGCCACTTTGCAGAAAGCGCTGCATTCCTTGCTGATGCGCCTCCCTGAAACGCTCAGGGATAATCATTTCATCCATATTTTGGCCTACGGCCTCATCATGGCTCCATCCAAAAATATTGGCAGCTTGTTGATTCCATTCGGTAACGAGTCCATTGTGATCAACCCCAACAAAAGCATCCAAGCTGTTAAAAAGAATGTTTCTGAGGCGCTGCTCTTGATTTTGTTTATTCATGTGGTGGTTAATTGATGATGTTAATTTACTGGCAGTAAAGTATCAAAATTTTCATTTAGTGTCTATTAACCCAGCAATTTAACAGTGCTCATATCAGCTAAATTGAGAACTAGTAGGCGTGTGAGCTAAAAGGGAGATTTTCTTGCCTATATGGTTAATTACTAGACTTAAATGATGATTAAGCCCATTGCTGGTACCAAGTTTCGAAATCGGAGGCTGGCATAGGCCTAGACATATAATAACCCTGACCATAATCGCAACCCATGTCTTGTAGCGACTTCCAGACTTTAATATTTTCTACACCTTCGGCAACGACTTGTAAGCCCATGTTGTGCGCTAACTCAATAGTTGAATTGACGATGATTCGATCATTCTGGTTTTCTTCAACATGCATAACGAATGACTTATCAATTTTAAGCTCACTCACTGGCAGCTCTTTTAGATACGACAAAGATGAGTAGCCTGTACCAAAATCATCAATCGCTAGTTTGATGCCCATTTCAGATAAGTGCAGCAAGGTCTGCTTTGCACGATGCGGATCATCCATAATACTGCTCTCAGTCACTTCCAGTGATATGAGTGATGTGTTTGAACCCGTAGATTTTAGTATTTCAGTTACTTTGTTTGGAAAGTCCGAATCAATTAAATCTCTTGCAGAAATATTCACGGCGATTGGGATTGATATCCCCTTCGCTAGCCATGCAGCACTCACCTTAGAAGCCTCTGCAATCATCCAAAGCGTAATGTCTCTAATTAGGCCGGTTTGCTCGGCAAATGGAATAAATTGGTCAGGAAAAACCATCCCCCTAGTTGGATGCTTCCATCTAATTAATGCTTCAACCGATGTCACCGCCCTACTTTCAAGATTAACTTTAGGTTGAACATAAAGCGACAACTCATTGTTATGTATTGATTTTTTAAGCTCAGAGACCAGGGTGAGATTCACATTACTCCCCACATCAAAGCTCGGTTGAAATATCACTGGCCCGGATTTTTGAGCTTTAGAAACCTGCATGGCAACTTCTGCAAAGCTTAACAACTGCTCTATTTGGTTACTATGAACAGGGTAACTTGCAATGCCAATACCAGCCGTAATATCAACAAAATTATCGTCTAACTCAATAGGCTTCTCAAAAGCCTGCAAAAGCTTATGCGCAATATTTAATGCAACATTGGCATCCGTAGCGGGTAATAGCACAGCAAACTCGTCCCCAGAGATTCTTGCCACCACATCATTGTCTTTACGAAACACCTGTGAAATACGAATCGAAACCGCATGCAATAGCTGATTACCAAAGTCATGTCCAAGCACATTGTTAATTTGTTTGAATCGGTCTAGGTTCATTAGCAAGACAGAAAGTGGCTCACGGCTGACTTCTGACTTTTTGATGGCACTATTAAGCTCTTTCATGAACGATGCACGGTTAGGTAAGCCCGTCATCTCATCCCAATAAGCCAATTTAGTGATGCTTTTTTCCCTATCGGCAATCGCGGTGCGCATACTACTGAAAGCACTGCTTAACTTACCTAATTCATCTTTTCTGGAAGTATCAACGTTGAAAGTGTAATCCCCCTCCTCCAGCTTTCTAGCTGTATTTGCCAACTCTACAATTGGCTGTGCCACAATGCGCGAAACATACAAAATACTCACGATAAAAATGAGCATGCCAACAATACTCAAAATCAGAAAATTAAGTAACAACACCTGAAAAGGCGCCGTTGCTTCATCGATAGATCGCTGTAAAACCACATAGAGTGATTCATTAATATTTTTAAATATAGATACATACCTCGTACCAAAAGCGACATCTCCGATGGTAAGTTCTAAATTATTAGAGGTATTGAAAGCATGCTGAGCTGTCGTATATTTAACAATCTGCTCACTAGCGCCAACGCTCATGGTACTGGCGGTGGAGTGCCAAGGGCTTTTTCCAGCCTGGCTAATAAAAGTAACCTCTAGGTTGCTAAGCTTATGTAGTGTATTTGCCAAGCTGTTATTGATCTTGAACCCCATCACTACCCAGCCTATTGTGAGCGGGGCTTTCACCGGCACCGCAACCAGTTGGTACGGTTGATTTTTAAAAATCGTGAAATTGTTTCTTTGTATGTCACTTTTTGCCGTGTAAATAACCTCTGCTATTTTTTCACTTACTTCATTTTCTGACAGATTTTCTGAAATCACCAAACTGTTTTGATTAGGTGAGTAAAAAATTGCGAGGTCTGCATTGATTCTTGATTGGTGGTTAATCAGTGCGGAAAGGATAGTTTCGTGATCATTACTCGCAATTGCCGCTTTAAAACCAAAGTCGGCCGCCAAGATACGGGCACCCACGCTTAAACTCTCGCCATTGTTTTGTAGTAAGTTTAAGAATACACGCTCACCTACTTCCAACTGTTGGTTTACTGAGCGACGCGCGTTTTTATCAATACTTAATTTAATCGCGATTGAGCTTAAAACTTGAATCACCAAGATTAGTGATAAAAATATAACGGAGATTCGACTTTTTAAACTTTTGAATTGCATGTTTTAATTGTGAGAATAATGAGTTAGTTATGGGTTTCAAGCTTTAATGAAACCGTTTCGTTGTTTTTGATAGCTATTTTTTGCTCAGTTATAAAGTTTTCTTTAACTGTCGCGTAGTGCCAGGCTTTCAACGTATGTTGACCGCTGGGTAAATCTGTCAGCTTGACGATGCCGTTCACATCACTTTTGCCAAAATACGGTGTATCTACAATGTGTATATATGCCAGCATGTTGTCATGAATATTGCATCCAAGTATCACCGTACCAGGCTTATCAAAAACAACCGGCTTTGCCGGAACACCCGAGTAAAGCTTTAATTCAAAAACTTTAGCCGGTGAAAATGAGTAAACATGATGCCTGACGGAGTCTTTATTGGGGAAATTTACACTGGTGCCAACTTGTATCACGCTGACAAATGGCCAAAACTGCTTATTTTTTTGATCAATATTTGCTTCATTTAACGGATTACGATTAGATTTAGTATCCGACTCTAAGTAAACAACAGCGTTGCTCAGCGGATTGCCTGCTTGGTCATTCACTTGAACTGTAAGCTCTGCAGCGTGCAGTTGAAATGATGTTGCTAGAAGGAATAAGCTAAGGGCATGCTTCATAGATTGGCTCTGTAAGAATTAATCATTAATCGGTAACAATATCACGCTTCATCGGAGCCAGTATTTTTAATAGCTCATTTTTCTCCTTAGTCCCTACATGCTTATTTAGGGCAGTTCTAAACGTTTCTACGAATAACTCAAACTCTGCACTGGTCACTTTAAGATCACGGTGAGAGTTTTTCATGGTCTCTCCTTCATAAATACAATTTCCGCCGGTTAGAACACATAATTGATCTACAACACTTTGTTTTAATGTACTTAATTTGACGCCATCGAACGAACGTTTAATTTTAGGATCAGATGCAGACGCATCTATTGTTTGAGATACAACAAGCGTTAGCACAGGCAGGCCGCCAATGCGCTCAAACAGGGATGGATTCTCAGGCTGGCGGCTTAAAGGTTGTACTTGCGCACAAGATGAAAGCAACAGCATTAAAATCATTAAGAAATTATTACGCATCAATTTAAGTCTCGGTTTTTATGTATCATTACTTTAATATAACCACTGTGATTAATCTATGTAATTACTTTGTTTATTATTTCTTGAAATAACGCCAGGAAAGGCAAATGTGCTGTTAACACACCATCCAAAAAAACAACTGCTTACATGGTCGTTGAATATTTTTGCAATCTCAATATTAAGCCATGCCAACACCTTGTTGGCAGGTGACCGTTTATTAGCAACGGGTGGTGTAGTGCAAATAGAGGGTGCTGGTGGCGGTGGGTTAACTCCATGGGCTTTAATATCGGGCTACGGCACCGACAAACAGATTGGTGGCTCTGCGTTTTATACCGAAGCAAAAACCAATGGTGATTTTGAAATAAGCGCCGGCGGCGTGAGTGTCGGCTTATTTAATCGCTTAGAAATTTCATTAAGCCAGCAAAAGTTAGGCTTAAGTGACACGGTTCCTGGTGAAAGTATTCGCATGGATACATTGGGCGTAAAAGTACGCTTGTTTGGCGATGCGGTCTACGACCAAGACACATGGCTACCGCAAGTAGCGATTGGCGCGCAAATCAAACGTAATGAAGACTTTAATAACGTACCCAAAGCCCTGGGCGCCAAGCATCAAACTGGGGTAGACCTATACCTAGCCGCAACCAAGTTATATTTAGGCGCAGCATTTGGTAGAAACCTACTGCTCAATGGCACACTGCAGGCAACAAAAGCTAATCAGTTCGGTTTTTTAGGTTTTGGCGGTGACAATCGCGATCACTATCAAATACAACCCGCAGCATCGGTTGCAGTGATGCTCACAGACCAATTGCTGCTAGGCACTGAATATCGTTATAAACCAGACAATTTAAGTGTATTTAAAGAACAAAATGCACATGATGTATTTTTAGCCTGGTTTCCTGTTAAAAATATATCACTGACTGCTGCCTACTTAGATTTAGGCAACATTGCAAATAAAGCCAATCAATCCGGTTGGTATTTTTCTGGGCAAATCTCTTATTAAACAGGATTGATGATTTTATTTGCATTGCTTCAGGTACGCCCTAGCCTCCGGGTTATCGATTAAGCCATTTCTGTTTAATCAAATAATCTACACTTAGCTTGCCTGCGCCGCCAAACAGCAAGGGCGAGAACATCACTACATAAATCAAGGGTAATTTGTAGTTACCAAAACCATCACCAGTTTCATCAACTATACGATAGCCTGCCCACAAGTCATTTAAACTCATCCATTGGTCCGGCCAGTGCACCGTGGCAATTGCGACGATGGTAAGAATAATGAGTGATATTGAAAAAAACCTTGTCGCGATGCCTAGTAACAGCGCTACCGCGCCTAATATTTCAAAATAAGTTGCTATTTGCCAATTGATTTCTGGCGGTATCAAGCTAAATGGAAAGGGAAACGTAACGTCTACAAACCAATTGCTGCCATGAAGTTTTTCCAGCCCTGCCTCACCAAACTCATAGGCCAGGATCAGGCGTAAAAATAAGGATGGAATACTCTCAGAAAGCTGGTTCAGGTAACCAATAGTGCTTTCATAAAGCCTGTAGCCACAGTTGATTAGGTTGTTGTTATACATAGGGTTTATCCTCGAAGTTATTGATATGACTTAGTCGGGACAAACCATAAATACTTACAGTAATATTTTTAAACTATGGCAGAAAGTTTTACTTTACGCGCCCTATCTACCTTTAATTTCATTTGGCGTAATTTGTAAAATAAACGCACGCCCAGTAGCAGTGCCAGCACAACCGCATAAAACAATGGCTCACGAATATCTTTTTTAACCAACCACCAGAAATGCACCACTCCCAGCGTGGCAATTAAATAAACACTCAGATGCAGCTGCTTCCAATGCTGCCGCAAAACCTGCATCATGTATTGATTAGAAGTAACAGCCAAAGGCACGGTCAGTAAATAAGCAGTCGCGCCGACTAATACATAAGGATGCTTGGTGATATCTTTTACGATATCTGCCCAATCAAAACCATAATCTAGCCACAGGTAAGTGGTGATATGCAAACTGGCATAAAAGAACATCATCAAGCCCACCATGCGCCTGAACTGCAATTGCCAAGACACGCCCCATAATAAGCGAATTGGGGTAAGGCCTAGTGTGGCTAGCAGTATCACTAAAGCCCAGAACCCAGTTGACCTTTCAACAAACTCAACCGGGTTGGCACCTAATCCATCATTAACGCCTAGCCAAACCAAACGTACAAGCGGTACCAAGCAGAGCAGGAATATCGCAGATTTAATCCAGCTCATTTGCTTTTTACTTGGTACGCGTCTAGGAAGTTGAATACTAGCCATCTAATCCACCTGCAATTTAAAAGTTTTTACGTAAGTCTAAACCAGCATACATCTGCCCTACCTGCTCAGTGTAGCCATTAAACATTTGCGTTTTTATCCGCCCCGCAAATAAACCTGCACCTATTCTTTTTTCTGAAGATTGCGTCCAGCGCGGATGATCTACAAGAGGATTTACATTTGCATAGAACCCATATTCTCTAGGCCCTGCTTTCATCCAAGTAGTCATTGGCATTTTTTCTGTAAATCTAATTTTTACGATGGATTTTGCCCCTTTAAAGCCGTACTTCCAAGGCACAACTAAGCGCATGGGCGCACCGTTCTGGTTGGGTAGTTTCTCACCATACAAGCCAACTGCCATCAGCGTGAGCGGGTTCATGGCTTCATCCATACGCAAGCCCTCAATATAAGGCCAGTCTAATATTGGCAAATTCACCCCCGGCATTTGTTGTGAGTCAGCAAGTGATATAAATTCAATATATTTAGCATTGGCGTTAGGCTCAGCCCATTTAATTAACTTGGCCAACGGAAAGCCAACCCATGGAATCACCATCGACCATCCTTCGACACAGCGCATACGATAAATGCGCTCTTCTAGCGGGGCTAACTTTAAAATCTCATCAATACTAATGGTTTTGTTTTTCTTAACTTCACCTTCAATGCTGACCGTCCACGGATATGGCTGAAATAACTTTGAATTTACAGCAGGCTCATTTTTACTGGTACCAAACTCGTAAAAATTATTATAGGTGGTGACATCTTCGTATGAGGTGAGCTTCTCCTCTTTACCATAAGCTGTTTTCGTGAAGCTTGGTAACGTTGGCGCAGATTTAGATGGGGTACTGAGAGGTATGCTCTGGTGTGGGTTATTAGCTGCCAGCAAAAGATTGCTGTGCGCCAGTGCGGAGGTAGCAAGCAAACCTAAGCCAGCTTGCTTGATAAAGCGGCGT
>Ga0207968_100371_pt1 | contig 17671 bp, 15 predicted proteins | sample LakWasMet21_HOW5_2_FD_183867 | JGI IMG/M metagenome (GOLD analysis project Ga0207968, IMG submission 183867) | Freshwater sediment methanotrophic microbial communities from Lake Washington under simulated oxygen tension - Sediment Metagenome... | ecosystem: Environmental > Aquatic > Freshwater >...
CCACGTGCGGCGTATATTCCGGCTTGTGTTTGCCGCGCAGACGACGTGCAATCTCAGAAGCAAGACGGCCAAGCGTCTTCCCTTCCGCATCAACCACGTACCAATCGCGCTTAACTTCTGCAGGTTTTGCACTAAATGTTTTCATCGTAAGTTCGGTCTTGCTTTTTAGAGGATCAATAAAAAAGACTGAGAAGTCTACTAAATAATCAATAAGTTTTCAAGTTTATTTGCGATGATAGCGTGACAATGCCGTCAAGCCGGCGCTTGTTATTTAGTGTAATCGTGATACAGGGGCCGTCAAACCCTACAGGACGACAACCCCTGTATCCGATACCGCCTTACCCGGAGAATTATCCGAATTCTCCGGGTAATGGCCGCAGACTATTGGCCTGATCCGTTACAGCGCCTGGAACACATTGTTCTGGATGTGGCGGATGCTGGTGTTGCGCACGATGATATCCGACAGGCGCGTCGATCTGACTTGCGCGAGATCGTTTCCACGCAGGGTCCGCGTGTAGAAGTAGGGGTCGCCGTCGCGCGAGCGTCTGAACTGATCGACCAACACGGCGCGGAGTGTGGACCCTACCATTCCCCCTTTGACCTGGTCTTCGCAAAACATGCCGGCAAACGGATCGATGTCGTCGATGCTCGAATACACCGACTTCAACGCCGCTACCTTGGCGCTATCCTTGCTGATTTGGTTGAAGTTTTTTAACTTGGGCAGGCCGAAATCCTTTCTAACCGTGTTGAAGTCGGGCAGCCCCATGTCGCGGCCGCGTTGAAAGTTCAACGAAATCAGATCGAGTCCGCCGGCGCCGGGAGGGCCAAACAAAAAGTCGCGCACTTCGTCGATGATTTGGTTATCAAGCTCTTGTGCCGCCTGATGCGCCACGCCGCGCAAAAACGGCTCCAGGCCCAGTTTGACCAGCATCGGTGGCGCGGCCTCGAAAAACGCATCCCGCAGCGCGAGAGGTTCCGCCGCCGGCGTGCCGTCCTCGGCCAGTAACTGGATGTGCGGGCTTAACAGCGTATGGCCGAGGCGGTACGCCGCGGTCGAAAACACCGCGGCGATGCCGGGATTCACGCTCGGATTGAAATGGGCGACGTCGCTGATCACGCCCGGCCCGAGCAAGGCCGGGAGAAACTCGTTGTAAGTAATCGCTTGCATCTCGCCGATCACGATTCTGCGCGCGCGCTGGTACAGTTCCTCGTCACTCAGCTGCGGATTTTCGTGCGCGAGCCGGTCCGCCTGCCAGTTGTGTTCCCTGACGAACAGCGTGTGCATCACCGCGAGCGTCGGTTGTTCATTGACGCGGATGTCGCCCGCGACGAACAGATCCTTCGAGAAGCTGACCGCTTCCGGCGTGCCGGCGTTGCCTTGCGTGCCGTCGTTATACGGGAGCAGGTCGCCGACGGCGGTTGGGGTGACCTTCAGATGCCCGCCTTCACCGGTGCGCAACCAGTTCGCGCGGTCGACATCCGAGCCGTAAACGTTCGAGCCGTCGATATAGCCGGTGATTTCATTGATCTGTCGGCGCGGATTGTCGGGACCGGTCCCGGTCAGAGGATCGAAATTGCCGCGGCCGAAATGCATCATCTTGTCGCCGCTGCCTTGCGGGTCAAAAGCGGGGTCACCGGTCGGAATCGGAATCGGCGCGGGTTCTCGATTGCCCTCGGTCAGGCTGAAGTCGTGGTCGAGGAACTGGCCCCATGTCCACATGAAGTCGCTGCGGCCGAGTGCATTCGGCTTGGATTCGACCTGCTTGAACACGGCGTTGCTGACGGCGCGCGGGTTGGGGCGAGCCGGGCCCGCCAACGCCGAGACGCCATCCGCGTAGTGCGTGCCGCTCTTGGTCAGCAGCAGTCGAGCATCCATTGCGCCCCAGTCCGGGTGCAACGGATTCGCGCCGCGCCCGTCTATCGGGCGATATTGAGCAAGGTCTGTCTGTTCATCCTCGTTAGCAACGGCCAAGCCCGTGAACATGGCTAGCATGGGTATGAGTAAAGCTAGGGGTTTTTTTTTCATGGTGATCTCCTAAATTCATTACAAATCAGGCCAAAAGACCTGGATTGGGCATTTTTATGAACGCTATTCGGACGGGTCCAGCGTTTGGATAGGCTGGGCGGTCAAAATAGACGCCTATTTTCTATTTTTATTTTTCGGGTGATCGGCTAACACGGTTGACATGGCAAATTTCATGTCGGGGATAAGATAGCAATAAGCACCTTATAAAAGATGTTAAATAGTGCTATGAAAAAGTGAGAAAAGTTTCACAAGCGAGCTCATTGACTCTGCTTGAAGGCATCAAGCATCCGGGATGCAAGCGGATCGCCCAGGCACTCGAATGGGCAAAAAACGAGAGCCCGCTGTATCCGGTGCCGGTCGGTCATCGGGGAGAATGAGCCGGCTTTAACCACCTTGCGCGGAGCCTGCCGTTGCCTCGACCTGCCAGCCCCCACCCAAGGCTTTGTAGAGTGCGACTCTGTGTCCGGCGAGCTTGGCCTCGCTTTCGATCAGCGCCAGCCGGCGCGCCAGCAGCGCCCGTTGGGCGATCAGCACGTCCAGAAACGCGGTCAGGCCGTTGTGGTAGCGTTCCTGGGCCAGCGTGAATGCCAGCCGGGCCGCCGACTCGGCTTTTTGCAATTGTTCGTGGCGCCGCCGCTCCTGTGCGAGAGACGCCAGCGCATCTTCGACTTCCTTGAACGCATTCAGCACCGCCGCCCGATAGGCGTATAACAATTCTTGATGGCGGGCTTTTTTGCCTTCGATAGTGGCTTGAATGCTGCCCCAGTTGAAAATCGGAAACGCGAGGGTCGATGCCATCGACCAGGATTTGCCGAGCACCGTGAAATCGGTGATGTCGGTATTTTGCAGGCCGATGAAGGCGGCAAGATTGATGCGCGGATACTGCGCGGCGGCCGCGGCGCCGATCTCCGCGTTCGCGGCCGCGAGCTGCCGCTCGGCGCCGCGAATGTCGGGCCGGCGGCGTAATAATTCGGACGGCAGGTCGGCGGCGACAGGCGTTATCGGCTGCGGGATGACGGCGGCTTGCCGCAGGCGCGCGGTCAATTCGCCCGGCGTTCTGTCCAGCAAAATGCTCAAGGCATGCATGGCCAGTTTGATCTGGTTTTGATAGAGCGGCCGTTCCGCCGCGGTCGCATCGACCTGCGCCTCGGCCTCCACCACGTCGAGATCGGAGGCAAGTCCGGCTCTTTGCCTTTCCCGGGTCAGATGCAGGGTGTCTTGCTGGGTGATCAGGTTGTCATCGACGACCGCAAGCAGCTGCTGATTGGCGCGCAGGGTAATGTATTGACTGGCCACTTCGCCGAGCAGGCTGACCAGTAAAGCCCTGCGGTTTTCGGTCTCGGCTGCGATCGTGGCTTCCGCCGCCTCGACGGTCCGCCGGATCCCGCCGAACAAATCGAGTTCCCATTGCGCATCGAAACCCGACTGGAAGATGTTGATCAGCCGATTGCCGATGCCGAACGTGCCGCCGCCGGCCGTTCCCGTCGTGCCGGTGGGCGAGGTGATGCTGTTCAGGCGCCGCGAGGCGGTGCCGTGCGCGGAAAGCGTCGGCAGCCCTGCGGCAACGGCCTGGGTTCTTTGCGTGCGGGCGATCTTGATGCGCTGGAATGCCTGTTTCAGGTCCAGGTTCGCGGTGATCGCTTCGTCGATCAAGCCGTTCAAGATTGGATCGGCGAAGGCTTTCCACCAGCCTTTCTGGTCGGCAAGATCGCCCGGTGTCGTTTGGCTTTCGCTCCATTGGGCAAGTATCGGCGCCTCGGGGCGGACATAATCGGGGCCGACCGTGCAGCCGGCGATAACGCCAGAGAGGCAAAACGGCAGGATTCTGTTCATGCCGGCGGTTGCGAGGGTTTGGCGTTCACCGGGGGGGTAGAATCGCGATCGAAATCGGGCGCTTCGATGAACACATCGAGCTGCTGGCCGACGAACACCGGCATCTGGCTGCGGTTGAAGCTGTACAGCGCCTGCAAGACCCGCGTATCGACGCGTTCGGTGCTGTCGCCGGTCAGCGATTTTTTCGGTACGACGAAAGGTTCCACCCAGACCAGCGCCAACTCGGTCTGAAACCTGCGGTTGCCGCGCAAATAGGCGATGGCCTTGCTCTCGGGGCGAAAGCGCCAGGCGTCGTTTTCGTCGATGTCGACGCGGACATGCAGCGCGTCCAGATTGCCGACGATCATCAGCGGCGTGCTCAGCGGCCCCGCCTGGGCGAATTCGCCGGGCCGTACATTCACTTGCAGGGCCGTGCCGCTGACCGGGGCGGTAACGCGGAGTATATCCAGCGTGGTCCGGCTCGCCTTGACCGCAGCTGTGGCTTGCAGCACCGCCGCCCTGGCGCTGTCGAGCTTGCGCTGCGCGATCAAGGTCGCATTGTGGCGCCGCGCCAGTTCTTCGGTGCTGATCGCGCGCCGGTCCTGGACCGCATCGGCCAGGCGCTGCAACACCTCCGCGTCCTTGACACTCGCCTCGGCTTCGCCGACCGCGGCCTTCGCCTTCGCGAGATCGGCCTCGCGCACGGCCAGTTCGGCGAGCGCGGCGCGGTCGTCGATCAAAAACAGGGTATCGCCGAGTTTGACGCGATCGCCGACCTTCACCTTGACCGCCTTGACGATACCGGCCAGGGCGGCGCCGATCGCGATATTCTGGCTTTTCGCCTCGACAATGCCGGCGCCCGCGATGAAGGTCGGATAGGGCGAGGCGGCGGGTTCGGCCGCCGCCTGCACGGCCGGCACCGGCTGGTTGCTGCTGACGACCTGAAACACGCCGAACAGGAAGCCGACGGCGGCCAGGGCGGGCAGCGTATACTTAGGTAACATCGTGAGCTCCTCGATCGGCGCGGCCGGTGTCGTTTACTGTAAGAGACTCCCGCACCTTGACGATTCTTCCGTCATCCATTTGCGCGATGCGGTCGGCGAAGCCAAAGATGCGGGCGTCGTGCGTCACGATCACCAGCGCCCTGGAAGGGTCGACCGCGACCGCTTTGAGTAATTCGAGCACGTGCATGCCGGTCTCATGATCGAGCGCGCTGGTCGGCTCGTCGCAGACGATCAACCTCGGTCTATGAATCAACGCGCGCGCGATCGCGACCCGCTGCTGTTGGCCGCCGGAAAGCTGGGCCGGCAACGCATCGGCGCGATCGCCGAGGCCGACTTGTTCGAGCACGGCGGCGGCTTTGCGCGTTGCTTGATGGCGCTTCATGCCGTTGATGATCAATGGAATCGAGACATTTTCGGCTGCGTTCAACGTCGGCAACAGATTATAGGCCTGAAACACGAAGCCGATATTTTGGGCGCGAAACTTCAGTTTGTGAGCGTTTTTCAAGAGCCGCAAATCTTCTCCGAACACCTCGCAAAGGCCGGAGTCCTGGTCCAGAATGCCGGCGATCACCGAAATCAAGGTCGTTTTGCCGCATCCTGAGGGCCCGACCAGCATCATCAATTCGCCGACACGGACCTCGAGATCGATGCCTTGCAGAGCGGTGATTTTTTGCGAGCCGGTGTCGTAGGTTTTCACGAGGTTTTGGCAGCGGACGGCCAATGCCTTGTCGCTCATGATCATCCCTTGAACACGACCGCCGGTTCCAGCAGGATCACCTTGCGGATGCTCAGCAAGGCCGCGAACATGCAGATCAGGGTCACGCCCATACCGCTGAACACCAGCAGTTGCCAAGGGAACTTGAACGCCAGAATCGTATTTCGCATCGCGTAACCGAACAACGCGGTCAGGCCGACCCCCATGCCGTAGCCGATACTGCCGACCAGCACCGCCTGCAGCAGGATCATGCGCAGCAGCACCCAGTTGCTGGCGCCCATCGCCTTCAGTACGCCGAATTGCCGCAGATTGACGAGGGTGAAGTTATAGAAGGTCTGGCCGGCGATCGCCGCGCCGACGATGAAGCCGAGCGTGACCGAGATGCCGAAGTTGATCGGAATGCCGGTGTTTTTTAGAAAATAGGTGTAAGTCAGCGCCTTGAATTGTTCCTGCGTATAGGCGGTCAAGCCGGTCGTGCGCTGAATGCGGCGGGTCAGTTCCTCGATGTTCTGGCCCGGTTTGGCCTTGACCAGCACGAACGAAAGCAGCTTGCGCTCCCGCGGCGCATAGAGCAGGGCGCGGTTATAGGTCGTATAAACGACCGGCTGCGACTGAAAGGTGCGCGTCGTCCGCGCGATGCCGACCACAATCGCCCGGCGGTCGTTTAATTCCATCGTGTCGCCGAGCGTCAGCGGCACGGGCTGGCCGCCGGGGGTTGGCGGCGCCTTGGCCAGCTTGGTTCTGGCGCCCTCGATATCGACGATCACGCCGTCGCTGCGGCGCAGGTCTTCGAGTTTTCCGGCCAGCATGGCCGGCGGCCCGCCGATCAAGGTCGCGTCATCCAGGCCGATCAGGTTACAGGTCTGAAAGGTGCCGTCGTAAAGACGCGCCTTGATCAGTCCCTTGTACAAGGGCACCGCCCAGCCGACGCCGGCCACGCCGCGCACCCGATACAGTTCGGTGTCCTGCATCGGCTTGACGTCGTCGATAAACTGAACCTTCGGGTCCATCACCCAGATGTCGGGCAGGCCGACATCGGACACAAAACTGTAGGAACGCGCCATCAGGCCGAGAAAAATCGCGGGCTGCTGGGTCATGATCAGCGAGGCGAAGGTCAGCCCCATTACGATGCCGAGATACTTGCCCCGATCGCCCATCAGCATCATCAGCGCGATGTAGTTCATCTGGGATGGCGGGGCGGTGAAGATTGCAGGAAGAGTTCGATCATGGCCGCATGCGAAGGGTTGAAGTGGCGGATTGATGCGCCTTATTCTAATCAATTTATGGTGTATTGAGAGAGAAATCGTAGGCTTAGTTCAGCATGCGGCGATTTATCGTGCGATGAATTAGCAAGGAGGGTGCACGTATCCCTCGCATGCAACTGACTGCCGGTGACTTGTGATCAAAGCTAATCCAAGGCGCGTAGGTGATGCAAACTGAGCGCGTGACTCTAACGAGGCTGGTTTGTCGCATCAGTACCGCGTAGAATGAGCTTACTTGCATTTGTGGGGCCCACATGAAAACCGCTAGGCGTCATTTACCCTTTTCTACGATGGTCGCGCTGACCCTCATGTTGTCATCCGCGCCGGTTCACGCCATCGCATCGTCGTTCGCGTTGCCCGCCGTACCGTGGTTCGTGTCGCCCGCCGGGAACGACGGCAACAGTTGCAGGAGCCCCGATTTGGCGTGCGCCACGATCAGCGGCGCGTTACTGAAAGCGAGCGCCGGCGAGGTGATCGAGGTCGCGGCCGGAACCTATACCGCGGCCGGCACCGAAGTGGTCTTGCTAGACAGGAACATTACCCTGTCCGGAGGCTGGGATGCAACCTTTGCCGCCCAAAACGGTGTTTCCGCGCTTGACGGGCAAAGCGAACGGCGGGGTATCAGCGTGAACGCCGGGGTCACCGCGACGGTCATGCGTTTTCAAATTCAACACGGCGCCGGCGAAGAGGGCGGCAGCGGCATTTTGAACGGAGGCGGCAGCCTGACGCTGAGCGATTGCGTCATTCGCGGCAATTCGGCGACCGGTGATCCGGGCGGCGGTATTCTCAATCAGGGAGGAACGCTCGTGATCAACCGTAGCACGGTCATGGAGAATGTTGCCGCTTTCGGCGCCGGAATTTACGTTGCCGCGGGCAGCGTCACAGTGATCGACAGCACCGTCGGCAACAATACGTCAGCGGCCAGTGGCGGCGGTATTTACACCGGCGCTCTGGGTACGCTGATCGTTTCGAATTCGACCCTCAGCAGCAATGTGGCCGGCACCGGCGGCGGTATTTACCAGGGAGGCGGCGACGGCACGGTTATTTTAAACAACAGTACGGTCAGCAATAATACTGCCGGGGAAGGCGGCGGCATTTTTGCCGACGGCAGCGGCAACAGCGCCGTGACCTTGCGCAACAGCATCGTCGCCAACAATGCCGCGGCGAACAACCCGGATTGCCTATCCTCGGTAAATTCGCCGATCCATTCGGCCGGCTACAATCTTATCGGCAACCCCTCCGGCTGCTTGTCCACGGCCACCGTAACGGATAAGACCCATATCGACCCGCTGCTGGGCCCCTTGCAGGACAATGGCGGCCCGACGCTAACCCATAGATTGCTGCTGAACAGTCCTGCGCTCGACGCCGGTAATCCGGTGGGTTGTCGCGATCAGCAGAACCATCTGCTGGCCGCCGATCAGCGCGGCATCGTGCGCCCGCAGAGCCTGGCGTGCGATATCGGCGCGGTCGAGATCGAGGGGATGTCGGCTTATTTCCCGTCCTCGCCGGGCATGCAGTGGACTTATTTGACAGACGATTCCCAAGTAGGGACTGTCAGCGTATTGTTTCAGAATCTCAAAATCAACGGTGTCAAAACACGGACTTTCAAGGAATCGTTGACCGGCATGAAAATGTACTACAGCGGCGATCAACAGAATCTTTACCTGCATCGCATTTCGGTGCCGCGGATTCCCGTGCCGGGATACGGTTTACGGCATGTGTCCTTGACCGCCAATCCGCCGGTTTTGCTGATGCGGGCAGCCGCCGACCCCGGACATCAATTTTCGAGTTCAGGCACTTTTCGTGTCAGCGTGGCGGGGGTCGGGTCCATCAAGACGTTACCCTATACGGCAAGTTTCATGCATGCGGGCCTGGAGAGCGTTTCGGTGCCGGCGGGCAACTTCGACACTGTCGTCAAATTGCAGGGCTCGATACAAATACCGGGCTTGGACGGTGATATCAGCGAAACCTTATATCTGGCGAAAGGCATCGGCATCGTTAAGGAAATGGAAAGCTTTTTGGGTCAGACCTCCGTTTCCGAATTGCAGGAAACCCCTGTCTCGATCCATGATCTGGCGGTCACTGAGATTGCCGCGCCGACAACCGTTAAGCTGACGGATGCGCAGCCTGCGGCCAGCAAGACCGTGGCCGTGTACATTCAAAACCGCAGTCCGCATCAGGAAATCATTTCCAGCCCCGTCGTGTTGGAAAATCTGCTGCATCTGGAGGTGGCTTCGCTGGGGACTTGCGCGAAGCCGGTGGTAACCTTGGTGACAGACACCCTGCAAAAGCGCTTTCCGATCGCGATCAACCCAAAACAGAAACTAAAAATCCGCTTTCAGGTCACCTTTGACTGCGTAAATAATGTCGATTCGGGCAGCGCGGATTTTAAATACACCGCCACTGTCGATCACCATGCGCTTGACGGTCAGGCCGACGTCCACCCCGAAGACGATGTCTGCCCGCGCACCGTGGCGCCGCCTTATCATATCGACCTGTATCCGGATCAAAAAATCAAGGATAAAGGCTGCGGCGCAAAACAAGCGGACCGCACGTTCGGCGGGGATGTGTTGACTGATGTGGTGGTGCGTTGAGCGAGGCTATGTCATTGACATATGAAGTTCACTCAGGTAAGGAACGGAGTCTGACCGCGTTCCCGTATGCACACGATCGACCTGCCTGTCATCGATGTCTGTGAGGGAGCGGAACTTCGAGCCAGCCTCTTTGCGCCGCTCCTTATGGCCTTTATGGCGCTATCGGTGAGCAAATCCGGCCGTTACGTTTTGTATCCTTTGCCATCGCTCAAGGCATGGAACGTAAGCGACGGGGTTGTAAACCCCGTCGCGCTTTCGAAGTTATTGTTGCCGAAATTCTTAGAGAATTTGCTCGGCAACTTCCACCCGGAGCAACGCGCGTACATTTTCAATCTGGTTTGCGATCATTGACGTCGAAGAGCCGGCAAACAACAGTCCCACGGCAATATTGTCCAGCGTCATCACCAGGGAACCCGAGTCGCCACCCGCGGACATGTTCGTGGTCACGATTTGGTCTTTAAAGCGCGCGACTCTGCCGCCACCGTAGCCGACATCGATCGTCGCGTTAACGGCCGTGATTCTGCCGGTCGTGAAGTTGGTGGTGCGCCCGGTCTTTTTGACGACGGTTCCTACCGTGACGTTTGCCTTTCGGCGCCAGCCCCGCACATAACCGTTCCAATAGATTTCCCGGTTCAGGTCGTCGAACGGGCCTTCCGCAAGCGCGCAATCCACCAGATTGTTTTGTCTGGCCAACGCCGTCGGCGGATTGAAGGTGATCGGTATGAAACGGCTCAAGGTCGCAATCCGGTCGGCCGGATCGATGCCGCCATCGTAGGGGCCCGGCTGGAGCACCGCATCGCCAATCGCGCCCGCATTGCTGTTGGCGAGCACATGGTTGTTGCTGAGGATATAAAACTTGGACGGAATACCGACGCCATGACTGGGTTGACTCGTGGAGCCGCCGGGCAATATATCGTAAACGCAAGTCGCGATGGTGCCTGCCGTGATATTTTTGTGCCCGACGCTGTAGCCGCCCTGGGCCGGACGGCTGCGTTTGCCGAGGGTCTGGATGCCCGCGCCGGCGGCTTCGCAGCCGCCGGCAAAGACATGGCCTACGGCCAGGACATCGGTCTGCATTTCGCCAAGCTTCCCCGGCACCAGATTGGCTGGGGAAAGCTGGTCCTTGTCCTGCTTATGGGTGACCAGAACCAGCAAAGCCGGCTCGCCGGTGGGCTGGCCGTTCTTCCATTTGATGCCCTCGGCCAAACCGACGACATTGGCGGGCGGCGTTTCCAGGAAACCGTCAACGACGGCGCTATGCGCCTTGGTGGTTTCCTCCCGCGCTTTTTCCGATAACACCAGCCGGGTTTCGAATTGTTTTGCTGCAGCCATGATACGCTCCTCTCTTGGGTGGTTATCAGGTTTGAGCGGTCACGATGCCGATTTCTTCGACCTCGGTTTGATACCCCTCAAACCCTTTCGGGATGATTTGATCCGCTTGCAATGCGGATTCCGGGACTTTACGGGTCACGAAAACCTTGATGATTTCCGTCCCCCCTTGTTTACCTACGCCGATGCCGACGACATTCGGATACTGCATGATGTTGTCTTCGTGCTTCTGTAAGACGGCTTGAATATTCACTTTTTACCTCATTGGCGTCAGGGGGCCGGCGAAGGCTTGTTTTCACCGCGCCCACGAAACGGATGGATCGGATCCTGAAAAATCGCATGCTCCAAAATTGAAAAAAGGCTCGGCCACTCTCCGCGGATGTCATCCAACCCTTGGCCGGCCGTGTGTCGCCCTGCAAGTTTAACGCTAGTTTGGAGCCGGGTGGGGTTCTAAGGGTGAGTTTAATTTCTATTTAATATACTGAATTCTTGTGTTACCGTCATAACCCAAATGGGTCATATTCAATACAAGAATGCCGAGACGCTATGTGTGCCTTCCCTGTACCGCTGACGCTCACGGATATTTTGTCGAAAGCGCCGGGCAATCCGGTGCTGTGGCATTTATTCTTGGCGGAACTGGCCAGGGCGATGACATGCGACGGCGGTTTCCTGGCGATTGCGGATCTTGGCGGCGGCGTTCATCCTTTGTACCAGCACAACGTGGCGCCGGAGCAGTACACCGGTTTCGAGCGGGGCCTGCGCGAAGCCGGCAGTTTCGCCGCCCGCGTCGCGCAAGTTCCGCATCGGGTTTGCGGCGCCACCCTGCTGGACGCAAGCCTTTGCCGCGAGCCCAGTGGCAGCCGGCCCGAGGCAACCGGAGACGATTGCCGCTTCGGCGTTTCGCTCCCCCTGAGTCGTCGCTATGCGTATTGCCTGATGCTGCTCGGCGGCCGTCCGGCGACCGCGAAAATGCAAGGCCATGTGCGCCGTCTGCAGGCATTGGTGCCACCCTTGCAAAACGCCTTGCAGAAGGAGCAATGGTTCAGTCTTTACCACCAGATTACGCTGCTGACCGGCAAGCATGTCGCGGCTTATATCATTGTCGACCGCGCGCTGAACGTGCTGTTTTCGGACCCGGTATTCAACCGTATCATAGCGGAGATGAATTGCGTCGAGATTCGAGGCAAACGCCTCACCTTTCCAAACAAGGCGATCGAACAGCGTGTGTTGGCATCGATGGTGGGGATAGCCTACGACACCGTGACGATGCAAAACCCCGGTGTCACCTGCGACATTACGGTGATTCCGGCGCGCACCCTGGATAATTTATATGCCTGGGAATTTTATAAACAAGGCGTGGTGCTGACTTTTACCGGCGCCCACGAAAACAATCCGACCTTGCTGCGGCTGATGGCATTGTACAACCTGACCAAGGGTGAAGCGTTATGCGCGCTGCACTATATCGCGACGCCGTCGATTACCGACATCGCCGCCGCTACCCACCGATCCCCGGAAACGGTCAGGAACCACATCAAAAGCGTCATGCAGAAACTGAATGTGCATAATCAGGGCGCGCTGATGAAAAAGCTGCTCGCGATCGCGGCTTTATAAATGGCCAGAAGGGCGCTATTGCAGAAGGTCCCGGCCGATCGATTAAAAGCCCGAAGACAAGCCGTTAATGTAAAATAAACAGGCGCAAACCCAAAACCTTTCGCGCCTTTGCTCCTAAACCTTTATTCACCCTTTCGGAACCACACTTTGATAGCCACCGCAAACATCACCATGCAGTTCGGGGCCAAGCCCCTGTTCGAAAACGTCTCCGTCAAATTCGGCGACGGCAACCGTTACGGCCTGATCGGCGCCAACGGCTGCGGCAAATCGACCTTTATGAAAATCTTGAGCGGCGACCTTGAGCCTTCGGCCGGCAACGTCAGCATCGGTCCCGACGAACGCCTCGGGATATTGCGCCAGGACCAGTTCGCCTACGAAGAATTCAGCGTGATCGACACCGTGATCATGGGGCACAAGGAACTCTGGCAAATCAAGAAGGAGCGCGACCGTATCTACGCGCTGCCGGAAATGTCCGAAGAAGACGGTTTGCTGGTCGCCGAGCTCGAAAGCGAGTTTGCCGAAATGGACGGCTACACCGCCGAAGCCCGCGCCGGCGAATTGCTGCTGGGCCTGGAAATACCGCGCGAACAGCATTACGGCCCGATGAGCGCGGTCGCGCCGGGCTGGAAACTACGGGTGTTGCTGGCGCAAGCGCTGTTTGCCGACCCCGACATCATGCTGCTGGACGAGCCGACCAACAACCTCGACATCAACACGATCCGCTGGCTGGAAGGCGTGCTGAACGAGCGCAACAGCACGATGATCATCATCTCGCATGACCGGCATTTCTTGAATAGCGTCTGCACCCACATGGCGGACATGGATTACGGCGAACTGCGCGTGTATCCGGGCAACTACGACGATTACATGACCGCCTCGACCCAGGTCCGCGAACAATTGCTGGCGAGCAACGCCAAGAAAAAAGCGCAGATCGCCGAGCTGCAAACCTTCGTCAGCCGCTTTTCGGCCAATGCTTCCAAGGCCAAACAGGCGACCTCGCGCGCCCGCCAAATCGATAAAATCAAACTGGACGAAGTGAAGCCGTCCAGCCGGGTCAATCCGTTCATCCGTTTCGATCAAACGAAAAAACTGCATCGCTTGGCGTTGGAAGTCGAAGCGTTGAGCAAAGGTTTCGACTGCAAGGATGCAGGAGGTAGAGCAACGCAGGGAGCGGTTGCCGGTGGCGAAAAAAAACTGTTCAAAGATTTGAATCTGATGGTCGCGGTCGGCGAGCGGGTGGCGGTGATCGGCCCGAACGGCATCGGCAAATCGACCCTGCTGCGTACCTTGGTCGGCGATTTACGGCCCGATGACGGCATCGTCAAATGGTCCGAAAACTCGGAAGTCGGTTACTATGCGCAGGATCATGCCGAAGACTTCGCCGAAAACATCTCGCTGCTCGAATGGATGGGCCAATGGCGCAAGGATACCGACGACGATCAAGCGATACGCGCCACCCTGGGCCGCTTGTTATTCTCGCAGGACGACATCAACAAACCGGTCAAGGTCCTGTCCGGCGGCGAACAGGGGCGGATGCTGTTCGGTAAACTGATCCTGCAAAAAAACAATATCATGGTGCTGGACGAGCCGACCAACCACCTGGACATGGAATCGATCGAGTCGCTGAATACCGCGCTCGAAAACTATCCGGGCACCCTGATCTTCGTCAGCCATGACCGCGAGTTCGTCTCCTCCTTGGCCACGCGGATTATTGAATTAACGCCGACCGGCATTGTCGATTTCAATGGCAATTATGAAGACTATCTGGCCAGCCAAAACCTGGCCTAGGTATCCTGCTCTTAATCCAAATCGGGGTGAACTGATATGACGACAAAAACTGATTTTTCTACTGCCGAATGGGAGACCCTGCGCGACGCCCCCAATCTTGTGGTGCTTGCGATGGCCATTGCCGGCGCCAGCGGTTTTTTCGGGAGCATCGCGGAGGCATTGGCGCCGTCCGGCGTTATTCGTGACGCCTTGCGGGGCAGCAATCCGTTGTTGCGCGAGCTTTGTGAAAAGGACGAAATGTTGGCATCGGTCGAATCGATCAAAAGCCGGGCCAAAGCCGGCGGCGATTTTGCTCACATCCAGTCGGCCTTGCGCAAGGAAGCGATCGACAAATCGCGGACCGCCGTCGAGCTTTTGCGGCAAAAAGGATCGCCTGAAGACAGGGAAGCGTATCGGGAATTCCTGATTACGCTCGGTGACAAGGTCGCCAACGCGGCAAAGGAGGGTGCATTCCTGGGCTTCGGCGGCGAGCGGGTCAGCCAGCACGAACGGACCTTGCTGGCTGAATTGGCGGAGGCTGTGGGCGTACTGCAGGCTTGACGCTCACTTACCCGTATTGACAAACTTGATGCATTGGCCTTGGTTCTTGAAGTTGAATTTCGTGTAGCCGCCTTTTTGGCATTGCGCTTTAGTGGTCGCGATCTCGGCCTTGTAAACACCCGCAGAGCCATCCGGGAAGTTGGCAACAAATACTAACTTATTGCCGCTCAGGCCTCCGCGTATAAAGGTCAAACCCGTGATGGCTTTACCGTCGAGCACATCGCGCGTACCTATCACATTCAGTAGCGGATTAGGGTTGACTTCTTCTCGATCCAGGTAAATGCCGCCACCGCCATTACTGTCCGAGGCAAAGAAGGCCAGCAGGCCGTCATCCAATGACGGATCCCCGAAACCGGTAAAGCTTCCGGCGCCGTTCGGAAGCGGGGTGCTGGTGTCTGCAACGACGTCCAACGCGTTCTTTTGGGCGGTGTAGATGCCATCGAGAGTCGTGCTATCAGGATCATACGTCTCTGTCCCATGGAAAGCGACCTTGTCGCCGTAGAGAGAAAGCTTGCCAAAATCCTGAAAGTTTCGGGTCCCGTGGGGGATTGGGGTCGCGGTGTCGACAACTGCGCGTACTGGCTTCTTGGCCGAACGCAGGTCTTTCATGTAGATGCCACTCGGAAATTCTTCGTTGTCGTAACCCTGGAACGCAACCAGATTCTTGTCTATCGAGACGTCGCCGAAACGGACAAAGTTTCCGGTACCGGACGGGATAGGATCGCTGGTGGTCACAACGGGGACGGGCAACGCTCCGCTCGCTTTGCTATCGTAGCGGTAAACCCCCGTTATGCCGGCACCATCATCGAAAAACAGGCTAAATGCGAGCATTCCCTTGCTGACGGTTGGATTCGAACCCAGTGAACCTACATGGAAATGACTGCCACTAACGACTGTCGTGACAACGCCGTGAGAGGCGACCTCAATCGAATATTCAGAATGGCTGTGATGAGAGTAACTCATTAAAAAAGCAACGGTCCCCTGGCTCACTGAGGGCTCATCCGGTGTCTGTAGAGAATCCGGTGTCCCAGTATCGAGGTAGCGGAATGTGCCATCCAATGCCGTGAAGACGCTAGACTTATAGTCCCCGTAACTGCCCACGAGAGCGACTTCGTCGCCACTGATCGCGGCATAGCTGAAGTTCCTGAAATATTGGGGTGGATCGACGACCGGAACCGCCATTTCAGTGTCAACGACCTTGCTAATACTGACGCCGACTGGAGCGGACCATGCCTGACCGGCAAGGCCAAGGGTAAGTCCGCAGGCGATTGCCGTAGTCAGTGTCGTTCTCCCCAGCCGGGAATGCTCTCCCTGCAAGCCGTCACGAATAAAGACAGGCCTGTATTCTTTTGTTGACATTGTCATTTACCTCATAAAAATGCTTCGCGTTGACCTTGGCGAAGCCTCAAGGGGTTTCTGGATTTCGATGGCTCTGGATCTGCGACTTGCTGTCCCAGCCTTAAGGAGCCTCTGAATGAAACTCAAAGAGGAACGAGCAATTTGTTTGACTAAAAAGCGTAACTCTAACTAATTCATGACAAGTCTGATATTAGTACGAGTACTTACTTGATTAAATGCAGCAAGACAGGGACGCATGGCGGTTTCGCACACGACTGCGGGGATGCAGGAGGTACGACCACATGGATGTGGGAGATAGAATCGCGTCTGGAACGGCGATCGAGGGCAACGCATGGAGCCGTTGCCGAGCAAACCGCCAAGGCCGAGTGTTTACCCTTTGAAAATCTGATAAAAACCGAAAAGAAAAACCTCGGCCAGAAAGGTCCAGGTGAAGCTCGGCATGGTTGGCTTTGATGATGGTGGATTGCCTCGCGTCGAACCAATCCTACAATTGATCCGCCGTGCGGGCGTTTTCATGTGTTTTAAGAGAAGTCAGGCAACAACTTCCTCGTTACCCGGCGATTAAGCATCGAAATGGCGGACATAAACAGTATGCCCGCCCAGCGCTAGTTGTTAATCAGGTACATTGGGTAAATCACCGACATCACCGCACCAATCTTCCGGAAGGATACCGTCCCGAGCTTAGCGGTGAAAAGAGGAATACGGCCTTTATGCCCTTTGGGTAAATCGCATATTCGTTTGACGTGGCCGTGTTTCAATGGATTGGCATGAACCCCCTATGTCAGGATAGTTGTCGCATTTTTTGAAATAGACAATTGGGGACGGAATGGACACAAATATGCCACGTTATCCTGAGGACCGCAAAGCCGCGGTACTGGGCAAACTGCTGCCGCCGCACAATAGGTCGGTGCCTGAAATCGCTGAAGCAGAAGGCATCAGCGAAGCCACATTGTACAATTGGCTGAAACAAGCCAGACAACAAGGAGTCCCCGTGCCGGGAAGTCTCAATCACAACAACGAAGAGTGGAGCGGCGAAGCCAAGTTCGCCGTGGTCATCGAAACCGCACCGCTGAATGCCAGCGAACTCAGCGAATATTGCCGCGCCAAAGGGTTATACCCGGAACAAGTCGCCCGCTGGCGGCAGGCCTGCATTGAAGGCGCAGCGATGCAGGAGAGCCGCGACCCAGTGGTCACCAGCCAACTGAAAACCGCCAAGCAGCAGATCCGCGCCTTGGAAAAAGACTTGCGGCGCAAGGAAAAAGCCTTGGCGGAAAGTGCCGCCTTGCTGGTACTGCAAATACCCAAAGGGCACAAGAAAAGTTCAACACGCTCTGGGAGGACGAGGAATGATGACCACGACCCAGCAGCGTAAACAGGTGGTCACCTGGATCGTCGAAGCCGTCAACGCCGGTGCGCGGCGCCCCCGCGCCTGCGCCTGCGCCTGCGCCATCGTCGGCATCACGGCGCGCACCCTGCAACGCTGGAAACCTAAAGGCGCCGAGGGCCATAGATACCGTCTTGAGTCACATTAAGCAAGTGAAAAATTGGGGTCAAAGGGTTTGCCTGATTTTAAGATAGCGAAAGCGAGGTGAACCAGCTTCCGCATGGCGGCACAAGCGACCAGCTTACCG
>Ga0207968_100373_pt1 | contig 17641 bp, 17 predicted proteins | sample LakWasMet21_HOW5_2_FD_183867 | JGI IMG/M metagenome (GOLD analysis project Ga0207968, IMG submission 183867) | Freshwater sediment methanotrophic microbial communities from Lake Washington under simulated oxygen tension - Sediment Metagenome... | ecosystem: Environmental > Aquatic > Freshwater >...
AACGGTAAGCTGGTCGCTTGTGCCGCCATGCGGAAGCTGGTTCACCTCGCTTTCGCTATCTTAAAATCAGGCAAACCCTTTGACCCCAATTTTTCACTTGCTTAATGTGACTCAAGACGGTATCTATCTTGCTGATTGGAAGATGCCGACAAGCGAGGCTAGCAGTAGAACAACTATTGCGCCGATGCTGAGGGCGAAGCCTGGCTGACGACTTTCCGGTGCGCTCATGTAGGTGCGCCAGTAGAGAAAGCGGCCGGCGATATAGATGACGCCAGCAATTGCTGAATAGCTTGGAGACCAGTATTTCGCCGCGAGGTAAAGCGTTGGAAGGAAAAGCACTGTGAGCTCGATGGTGTTCATCTGAACTCGGTATGCGCGCTCAAACATTTCGTGGCCGGTGACGGCAGGTGCCTTGATGCCGTATTTTCCGCGGGCTCTACCCACAAGGGCCCAGAAGAAAAATAGTTGAAGAAGAGCGAGGAGCGCGACTAGGTCGATGAAATTCATTTGTGTACGCAGAGGTTGAGAAGGAAGTACGGCTTGCGGCGAATACGTGCGGCCTAACGTAAAGCTAAGCCGACCGCTGGAGCGTAGCGGAAGCGGGTCGGCTTGAGCGTTTTGTTGGGCTATTAAAATTTGATAAGCAATATTAGCCACAATAAAAAGATTACCCAAGGCAAAAAATGAGGAAGACGACCTGTAAATAAGGTCCATTCAAGGACACCACGTTGATATGAGTCAGTACCGCTTAATATTGGTATATCAGTGTTGGCTAGCCCATTGATTTTGGAACAAATAGATGCTCTTTGGTCTGCGAGTTTGGTAGCTACTGCTTCGGCTGCAAATATTGCAATTCCAACAGACAAACATATTGCTATGCCAAAAAGCGGTAATGCTTTAATTAAAAAAGCAATTTTTGAATCTGAGCTGGTAGTAGCATTTGTAATTAAGTGTGAATATGCAAGAAAGAAGAATGATTGCGATACAAGCAACCAAGACAGCCTATTCATTATCCAGCTTTGTTCCATGCTGTGGAGTTTTTCAATGTAATCCGCCACAGATAAAGCATCTTTTAATTCTAATTCGTTATTTTCCATATCTTTGTCAATGCGAGAGATTATTCGAAATTGGTTGCCTAACGATAAGCTAACCGGGCGCGGCCCGGGAAGCCGAAAAACACAACCGCCTCGCTCCCGCGCTCCGGTTGAGTGCTTTGTTAGACTGTTTCTCTGTAACGTCGTTTGAAAGCCAGAAGTCCAACTAACCCAGAACTAAACAACCAAACTGCTGCTGGAACAGGTACTGGGTTAGGATTAAAAGCGATTCCTGTTTGAATGTTTAGGTTTGACTGAGAAGTGTGTCTTTCGGCAAAATAGAAATCAAAGTCATAAGTATTTCCAGCAGTTAACCCAAGAGTATCAAGGTTTACCGAACCACTTGCTGCTGCATGAACACCGCCCAGATCTAGTACTAGTTGATTATTGATATACACCCAAACATCATCATCACCAGTAAAACTGAAAGTCTGGCCTGTCTGATAAGCAAATGTGGTATGTAGCTCCAGTGTGAAGTGGTAATTATGTGAGTTTCCCTCGTTGCCAAACAACTGACCATCGATTGGGAAAAAACTACTGTTGCTGTATGCGTAAATACCAGAGCCAGAAAAGGTTTCTGTTAAGGTAAGCGGGATAATTGTAGTTGAATTGACACCTGCTACATCATCGTACCATTGTGAAAACGTAGCTGAACTGGTAATAGCTCCGGAGCCATTTGCCGCAACAAAGGTAGGATTTTTGTTTGCTGGTAAAGTTGCACCCACTAAGCCAGTCACAACCCCAGATATTCCACCCTCAAAATCTGGATGGCTGATTTGGAAATCGCGTACAGTAGAGGTGAGGGTAATACTGGCAGCCTGTGCTGTTGATTGCGCCATTAGCATAGCTAGTGTGACCGCACCTACTGCCAGTGATGTCCGACGAACTTGTGTAAACATAGTTTTCTCCTAAGTGGGTGACAACAAGTTCATTAGCATTTCTCTGTCTTTATAAATCATTGATTTACAAATCTAAGATTGCAAACGAACTTTTCGCGAAGCACTTATTAGCGCCACAACTGCTTGGGCTAAGTCTAACGTAGGACCATAGGATGGGCTGACGAAGGAAGCCCATCGTTCGCGATTGATGGGCTTCGTACCTCAGCCCATCCTATCTTGCTGTCCGATCTTCGATCGAGGCGAGTAGCCGCTGCAGAATCTACGTCACGGACTTGGGGTTCCAAGGATGGGCGCGGCATCCGGCTACTCAAACCTGAGGTGCCCCTCAGGTGTGTTTTTCATAAGAATTTATACATGAATTCCCGTTTGAAAAACACATTTGAATAATACAAGGATGGGCTGACGAAGGAAGCCCATCGTTCGCGATTGATGGGCTTCGCACCTCAGCCCATCCTATCTTGCTAAAAACCTTTAGGGTGTCTCGGACACCGCCAAAGCCTTGCCGGGCGACGGATCAGGCCGAACGGATAAGCGCCGCCGTGGAAAACGGAACGGCCTTTCCGTGCCTGGAAGGAGTGACCCAAGCCCTTTGATTTTGCCGTCGTCTAACGTAAAAGTAAGGGGCGCGCCGGTTGACGTAGACTAACGAAACCGGCGAACCCGAAAAAACCACCAAAGTTAACAACCGCTAACGGTCGGCGAGTCCCTTTGACTGACATGTTAGCTATCACCCCGTTACCGATGGTACACGAATGACACAGAACCAAGACAACAATGCAGCGGTGGCCAACGCGGCAGTGCAACCAGCCGGGAGGTGCCGCCAAAGCAATTTTCGGACACCGTGTCCACCGACAGCGGCAGAAATTATTGTGTATGGGTGCGTTGGATCTCGCTTCAAATATTCAAGAATTGCATTGAGTCGCTCACTTGTTCTAAACAGCGCCTTCACCAAAATCATAGAGACCAGCGCGCCTGCGGTAAGGACAAGCTGTAGATGAAACTGTACCTTAGCGTTTATCGACCCGGCGACTACGATAGAAAAGAAAACAAGGAAGAAATTGAAGCGCTGTGCCATTAGCATCTCAGTCAACTGGCGTTCTTGACTCATATCCCATACAGGAGACGCCGAATCTCGATTTTCTTCGCTGATGTTTGGCATAGACCCTCCTGATATAGCTAACGCCTGAGGTAACCGGCGCTGCGCCTACATAAGGAAAAAGAAGCGATGACACTTGAACTATTTGCTGACGCGGGAACGGAGCCGGGTGGCGCAGCGTCCGTGTTGACCGATTTGTTGGGCTGCATTCCACCCGTGCTGGACGCCTGCTGCGGCAGCCGGATGTTCTGGTTTGACCGGAATGACACACGGGCGCTGTTTCTCGACAAGCGGCGCGAGACACACGTCGTTGATACCCGTGACGGCCGGCGCCAGATTGTCGTTGACCCGGATGTGCTCGGGAGCTTCACGGCGCTGCCGTTCGACAACAACTCGTTTTCGATGGTGGTGTTTGACCCGCCGCACACGTTCTCCGGCGAGAAAGGCTGGATGGGAAAAAAATATGGGACGTTGAGAGGCGACTGGCGGAAAGAGATTCGCGCTGGCTTCGCGGAGTGCTTCCGGGTGTTGGCGCCGCAAGGAACGCTGGTTTTCAAATGGAACGAGCACCGCGTGCCCGTCGCCACCGTCTTGGCGCTGACACCCGAGAAGCCACTTTTTGGCCAGCGCTGCGGCACGACGGCAAAGACCCACTGGATGGTTTTCATGAAGCCCAACGTTAAGTAGACACCTATTCAGGTGTATATTAATCCATGATCATCGGTGTATAACGCCACTCTGACAATCTACTAAACTGAATGCTACTCCATAAAATTATTGATAGCAACCTCTTTATGCTAACGCAAAATACACCGCCAAAACTCCTTGATCAAGTTCGCGACCGGATTCGCGTCAAGCACTATAGCATCCGTACCGAGAAGCTTTATGCGCAGTGGATTAAGCGGTTCATTTTGTTTCATAGTAAACGCCATCCGTTAGAAATGGGTGCAAGGGAGGTTGAAGCGTTTTTGACGCATCTCGCGGTGGAAGGGCATGTATCGGCATCAACGCAAAATCAGGCGTTGTCCGCTTTACTGTTTTTATATAAGGAGGTGTTGTTAATCGATTTGCCTTGGCTCGATAATGTCGTGCGCGCCAAGCAACCGCAACGTCTACCTAGTGTGCTGACGCGCTCCGAAGTGAGCATGGTGCTGGCGCGGATGAGTGGTATCCATGGTTTGATGGCAAATCTCCTCTACGGCACCGGCATGCGCCTGATGGAATGCGTGCGCCTCAGGGTGAAGGATGTCAATTTCGAGCGCGGCGAGATTTTGATCCGCGACGGCAAGGGCGCCAAGGATAGGGTCACGATGTTGCCGCAATCGTTGGCGAGCGTGTTGCAAGACCATTTACGGCAGCGCCGCACCTTGTTCGATGACGATTCTCGCCTGGGTAAGGCGTCGGTTTATTTGCCGGATGCGCTGGAACGCAAATACCCCAATGCGGCGACCGAATGGGCCTGGCAATATCTGTTTCCATCCGGCAGTTTTTCACGCGATCCTCGCAGCGGTGTCGAACGCCGCCATCATATTGACGAAAAGCTATTGCAGCGGGCAATGAAAAAGGCGGTGCAGGCCAGCGGCATCACAAAGTTGGCCACGCCCCATACGTTACGCCATTCGTTCGCGACCCATTTGCTCGATTCGGGGTACGACATCCGCACGGTGCAGGAGTTGCTCGGTCACAAGGATGTGCAGACGACGATGATTTACACGCATGTGCTCAACAAAGGCGGAAAGGGAGTCGTAAGTCCCCTGGATCGGTTATAACCCTGGTTTGCTCCAAGACCTCATCGGAGCGCGATCGGACCGGGCCAGCGTGCCCCAATCGTCGGACGGCTGGACGTTTCTTGCGCCAAGTAGGATAATCACTGAACTTTCCCGCGCAATCAAGCATACATCTTCTCGCCAAAGTTTATTCCGACACTATGGCCAATCAACTGCACACGCTGGTCGATGCTTTCCGCAATCTCGCTCCCGACTCCGGCGATGTCGTGCTGGCCACGATCATCGGAACCCAGGGCTCGACCTATCGCAAATCCGGCGCCAGGATGCTGATCGCGCGGGACGGCGAATGGCAGGGGTTGCTGAGTGGCGGCTGTTTCGAAAGTGATCTGTTGGAGCGTTCGCGTTCGGTTTTTGCGAGCGGTCAGGCGCAGACCATTCATTACGACATGCGCTCGCCGGGTGATCTGGTCTGGGGGCTCGGCCTCGGTTGTAACGGCTCGGTCACCATCCTGCTGCAATTGCTGAAGGCCCAGGAGAATTTCTTTCCTTTGGATGCGCTGGCCGATGCGGCCGAAAAGGATCGGCGGGGTGTTTTGATCACCGTGACCGAGTCCGCAGAGGAACCGTTGCCGGCGGGCCGCTCGCTCTTTTTAAGCGAACACGATGCCGAAAATGACCATTTTCCCTGGCCTGGCGAACTGATCGAAGCGGCGCGGCAGGCTTTGGCGGACGACAAACCGTGCAGCGAAACCCGCCTCGTCGAGGGCAGCAAGGTCAGCGTCTTTTATGATCCAATTCGCCCGTTGCCGCGTTTGTTGATCGTCGGCGCGGGCGTCGATGCGGTGCCGCTGCTGAACTGCGCCAAGGGGCTGGGCTGGCGGGTCACGCTGGTCGATCACCGTCCCGCCTATATCAAACCGGAACGCTTTCGCTCGGCCGAGCGGCTAATGTATTGCCTGCCGCAACATCTGGCCGACAACCTGCCACTCGACCGTTACGATGCGCTCGTGCTGATGACGCACAGCTTCGAACATGACGCCCGTTATCTGAAGGCGATTGCGGACTGCCGCATCCCGTTTATCGGGCTGTTGGGGCCACAGGCGCGCAAGCACCGGCTGCTCGACAGCCTCGGCGACAAGGCCGCCAGGATCGCAGGCCGTGTGTTCGGCCCGGTCGGACTCGATATCGGCGCGGAAACGCCGGAGGAAATCGCGCTTTCGATCATGGCCGGGATTCTGGCCGCGCAAGGCGGTCGGCGGGGCGGTCAGTTGGCGGCGCAAGGGGCAGCCTCCGATGTCTGACGCCTATCCAAATGTTCATGTCCTGTTGCTTGCCGCGGGCGGCTCGAGCCGGCTGGGCAGGCCGAAGCAATTGCTGCGCTGGCGGGGACGAACCTTGCTTGAAAGGGCGATCGACAGCGCGCGCGAGGTTGTGCCGGGGCGGGTCATCGTCGTCCTGGGCGCAGAGGCGGAACTGATCCGTGATACGATCAATCTGAATGCGGTCGACACGGTTTTCAATCCGGCCTGGCGGGACGGCATCGCCTCGTCGATCCGCTTAGGGATCAGGGCCTTGCCCGCTTCGGCCGCGGCGGTGCTGATCGGCTTGTGCGATCAGCCGTTGATCGATTCAGTGCACCTCGCGGCCTTGCTCGATGCCTGGCGGAATGAACCTGGCCGCATCGTCGCCAGTCAATACGATTTATCCTGCGGTGTGCCCGCGTTGTTTCCGGCGGCGTATTTCGATCGCCTCGAAACCTTGATCGGCGACCAAGGCGCCAAACCGTTGTTGATCGAGTTCGATGCGTGCGTGCTGAAGATTCCGTGCGCGCGGGCCGAACTCGATATCGATACGCGAAATGATTTTGAACGTTTAACCGGGCAGACATTGGCCGAGGAGTAAATCATGACAACCTTAATGATCAACGGCAAAGAGCATCCAGTAGATGCCGAAGACGACATGCCCCTGCTCTGGGCGATCCGCGATCTGGCGGGCTACACCGGCACCAAATTCGGCTGCGGGATCGGCCTGTGCGGCGCCTGTTCGGTCCTTCTCGACGGCAAGCTGACCTTCTCCTGCGTGACCCCGGTCAGTATGGCCAAGGGCAAGGCGATCACCACGATCGAGGGCCTCGCGACCGATAAAGGCCTGCATCCGGTGCAACAGGCCTGGGTCGAACAGGACGTGCCGCAGTGCGGCTATTGCCAGTCCGGCCAGATCATCGCGGCGACGGCGTTATTAAAAGAGAATCCACAGCCGAGCGACGAGGACATCCGCGCGAAGATGGGCAACCTCTGCCGCTGCGGCACCTATCAGCAAATCTTTGCCGCGGTCAAACGCGCCGCCGAAATCCAGGGAGCGCAGTCATGAACGAGATCATGAACATTTCGCTGTCGCGCCGGCAGTTTCTCGGCTTAAGCGCGGCGGTAAGTGCCAGCGTGTTGCTGCTCGGCGTGTCGCTACCGGGTTGCGCCAAGATCGAACAGGCCCAGCAGGATCAGGATCTGAACGCCTTCATCGGTATCGACGAACAAGGCCAGGTCGTTTTCCAGAACCCTTTCATCGAAATGGGGCAGGGCACCTATACCTCGATCCCGGCGATCATGGCCGAGGAACTGGACATCGAGATGTCCGCGATCAAGGTCGTGCAGGCGCCGCACGGCCCCGACTACAAGATCATGTTCGACAATACGATGCGCTTCACCGGCGGCAGCCTGAGCGTGCGCTCGTCCTATATGACGATGCGCAAGGCCGGCGCGACCGCCAGGGCGATGCTGGTCCAGGCCGCGGCCGAGCAATGGGGCGTCAAGCCCGGCGATTGCGCGACCGAACCGGGTAAGGTCGTGCATGCGGCGAGCGGCAGGACGCTCGGTTACGGCGAGTTGGCCGAAAAGGCCGCCAAACTGACTCCGCCGAAGGACGTGCCGCTGAAGGACAGCGCCGCATTCCGGCTGATCGGCCAGCCGGTCAAGCGCACCGACAGCCTCGCCAAATCGACCGGCGCGGCCGAGTTCGGCATCGACATCAAGGTCGACGGCATGCTGCATGCGGCGGTGATGCAGTCGCCGGTATTCGGCGGCAAGGTCGCCTCCTACGATAAAGAGGCGGTGCTGAAGCTGCCCGGCGTCGTCGCGGTCGAAGAGATTCCGAACGGCGTCGCGGTGATCGCGGACCATTTCTGGCGCGCGAAGAAAGCCTTGGAAAAGCTGCCGGTCACCTTCGACGAAGGCGCGAACGCGAACTTCTCGACAAAAGATTACAAGGCGAGGTTGCAGGCGGCGCTCGGCGAGCCGGGCCATGTCGCCGAGGCCGTCGGCGATGCGGCTCAGGCGATGACATCCGCCGCGAAGACGATCGAGGCCGAATATCACGCGCCCTTCATCGCGCACGTGACGATGGAGCCGATGAATTGTACCGCGCGGGTCACGAAGGACCGGTGCACGGTGTGGGCGCCCAACCAGGGCGTCGATTTCGTGGTCGGGGTCGCGGCCGAGATCACGGGCCTGAAGCCCGAGGCGATCGAGGTGATCACGCCGTTCCTCGGCGGCGGTTTCGGCCGCCGTTTCGTGATGGACTATGCGATCCAGGCGATTACCTTGGCCAAAAAACAGCCGGGCAAGCCGATCAAGGTGATCTGGACGCGCGAGGAAGATATTCAGCACGACCATTACCGGCCGATGTCGGCCGCGAAATTCAGCGCCGGCTTCGATAAAGACGGCAATCCGGTCGCCTTGCAGATCACCTCGGTCGGCGAAGGGCCGATGACCCGCCTGATGCCGGGCTTCGTCAAAAATCCCGATCTGGACTCCAGCGTATTCGAAGGCACGGTCGAGCTGCCTTATGCGATTCCGAACAAACGCACGAACGTGGTGAATGTGCCGGTCAAAGAGGCGCCGATCGGCTTCTGGCGCTCGGTCGGCCACTCGCAGAATTGTTTTTTCAAGGAATCGTTCCTCGACGAGATGGCGCATGCGGCAGGCGCCGATCCGCTCGCATTCCGGCTCAAACTGCTCGCCGAGCAGCCACGCTTCAAAAAAGTGCTGGAGACCGCCGCGAATCTGGCCGGCTGGAAAGGCAAGCCGTGGACCGATCAGCAAGGTCTGAAGCGGGCGATGGGCGTGGCGCTGCACGAGTCGTTCAACAGCATCGTCGCCGAGGTCGCCGAGGTCAGCCTGAATTCCGACGGCGAGTTCAAGGTCGAGCGCGTCTGGGGCGCGGTCGATTGCGGTTTCGCGGTGAACCCGGCGATCGTCAAGCGGCAGATCGAGAGCGGAATCTGCTATGGCCTGTCGGCCGCGATGGGCGAGGCGATCACCTTGGAGAAGGGCCGCGTCGTGCAGGGCAATTTCGATACCTATCCGATCCTGCGCCCCGACCAGATGCCGGTCGTCGAGGTCGAAATCATCAACAGCGGCGCCCCGCTCGGCGGCATCGGCGAGCCCGGCACGCCGCCGATCGCGCCGGCCGTCTGCAATGCGCTGTTCCTGCTCAGCGGGCAGCGGGTGCGCAGTCTGCCGTTGTCGCAGTATACGTTTTAGCGGATAAACTGTCGCACAATTTCTTTCACTACGATAAGCAGGTTAAATCATTGATGCAAAAACTGATAAAAAAATACGCGATATTCGGCCTGGTCATTTTTGGCCTGATGCCGATGGCCCAAGGCATGGCAGGCGGCTTGCAGGAGCCGCAACAGGTGATCCAAGGCATTTCGGATCAATTGCATCAAAAACTGCAAAACAAAGCCTTTACCAGCAATTTTGCGCAAGTGACCCGCTTCGTCGACGGCGTGATTCAACCGCATACCGATTTCGACGTGATCGCGCCCTTGGTCCTCGGCAAACATTGGAAAACCGCGTCGCCGAACGATCGCGAACGCTTCAAGAACGAATTCAGGACGATGCTGGTCCGTTCCTATTCCAGGGCCTTTGTCGAATATAACGACTGGACCCTGCGTTTCCAGCCGATCGAAGCGGGCGGCGACGGCAAGAAGGTCGTGGTCAGATCGGAAGTCTTGCAGCCGGGACTGAATCCGGTGCAGGTCAGTTACCGGATGTACCTCGGCAACGGCGGCTGGAAAGTGTATGACATCATCATCGCGGGCGTGAGCCTGGTCACCAATTACCGGTCGAGTTTCAGCGAAGACATTCAGAAGAAAGGCTCGTTGGCCGCGCTGATCGACTCCTTGGCCAAGCGTAACGCGGAAGCGCTCAGCGGCAAAGGTTCCTGATCCGGCCGTTACAGTCAATTTTCAGGGGCGCTTGTCGCCCCTGTTTTGTTATGGCCTCCCGTCACTGGCGGTAAATACATCCCGCCTTATCCAGCAAGCGTTTCTGCGCCGCGAAATGCCGATCGATATAACCCAGTTCGAAACGCTCATAGCGGGTTTGCGCCGCCACCTGTTCGATCATTTCGGGCGCGAGCAGGGCCAGCGGCTGGCCGGTTCCGAGCGCGAGCAACTGGGTTTGTGCGGCCCGCTCGACGAAATACAGATCGTCGAACGCCTGCGCGACGGTCGGCGCGGCGGTGATCACGCCGTGATTGCCCAGGAACAAGAGTTCCGCATCGCCGAGAATGCCGGCCATGCGCTCACCGACCGAGTCGGACAGCGCCACGCCGTCGTAATCGGTATCATAAGCGACCCGACCGTAAAATCGGCAGGTCGTATGCAGCGCCCATTCGAGACGGCCGCCCCGGATCATCGTCAGCGCGGTCGCATGGGGCTGGTGCGTGTGCAGCAGCACCCGGGCCCTCGGCACCAGTCGGTGAATCGGCGCATGGATATGATGCGCCGACGCGGCCGGCGCGCCGTCGCCGCGCACCACCTTGCCGTCGAAATCGCAGACGATCAGGTTCGAGGCGGTGATTTCGGAAAAATGCAGGCCGAAAGGATTGACCAGGAAATGCTGCCGATCGGGCAGCAGCGCGGAAAAATGATTCGCAATGCCTTCGTGCAGATCATTCGCGACCGCCAGATGAAAAGCGGCGGCCAGATCCACGCGCAGATTCCACTCCGCTTCGCTGACGTTCAACATGGTTTGATACTCGCTAAAAACCAAAAATCTCAAAGACTGGTTTTCGGAAAGATAAGTGAGCGGCCGGACGTTGTCAAGCCATGCTTGGGATGCCCGAAACGTTCGAGGCTCCATGGATCATTACTGTCCAGGACAACGATGCTATGCTATCGCCTGCTGGAACGGCGTCAAAATAACGAGGATTGGTCATGACCGAAACAATGCCCTGTACCCTGATCACCTGGGAAGAGGTTTACCGTTTATGCCGAGAACTGGCGCGGCGATTGCGCGCGGACGACGTGTCAATCGACATGATCGTCACGATCGCGAGAGGTGGCTATATCCCGGGACGGCTTTTGTCGGACATGCTCGGCATTGCCGACCTGACCGCGTTCAAGATCGAGCATTACCAGGGCGCGCGAAAACAGCAGGAAGCCTTCGTCAAATACCCGCTGAATGCGGACATCACGGGCCGCAACGTGCTGTTGCTCGACGATGTTTGTGACAGCGGCGACACCTTTGTCGTGGCGGTCGAGCATCTGCGCGCAGCCGGCGCGTTCAAGTCGCTGCGCACGGCGGTCATGCAGATCAAAACCGTATCCGATTTCGTGCCGGAGTATTATGCCGAGACGCTGAGTGAATGGCGCTGGATTATCTATCCCTGGGCCGTCAACGAGGATCTGTCGGGTTTGATCGAAAAGATGCGGCTCGATCCGCTCGATCCTCTGCGTTTGCAGCAGGCGTTTAGGGCGCGGCATGGCATCGAGGTGAGCCTTGGGCAAATCGAAGATGCGCTGCGGCTGCTCGAACCCGAGAATGACCGCAGTAATCTACCCTAATTGAATCTTTAATATTAAAACCCTATCGAAGATTTGATGTCTCGGAGAGAAAACCATAGGCAAGCGTTAAAGTTTATCCGATGAATAGGCTTAACGGCTTGCTATTCGCCAGGTGCAATCGCCAATTTGAGGGGTGGAGCAAGATGCTCTCTTCAAAATTCAGAATAATGAGACGGCCTGGACTTAACATTACCTTGGAGTCAGTCCATGAAAACCAAATTGTTTATTCTCCTTCTTTCGATCGTCGGCGTGTTGGCAGCTTGTAGCGAAATGAAATCGCATCCGATGGATATGAGTCAGGCGGTGCAAAGCGCCTCGACCAAAGCCGATCATCAGGCGCTGGCCAAGCATTATGAGCAAACGGCGGACGAGATGCAGCTCAAAGTGGACGAACACAAGAAACTGCTCAAGCAATACCATGCGAAAAGCTATTTGTATGGAAGACAGGCGGAGGTTTTTGAAAAACATTGCCAAATGTTGATCAATGCCTATCAAAACGCCGTTACCGCGAATCGTGCGATGGCCGAGGCGCACCGCGCGATGGCACAGTAATGGCAAATGTGCGAATATGGGGCGTTTTTTGCGCATGAGTTTTGATTTTGATGCGCCATCGTTTTTATTGAGTCAATTGATGCCATGGCGACAGTTAAGATATTCGGAGAGTACTATTACCTGATCTTTATCCTGTCCGCCATGTGGGCTCTGAGCGGATTGCTGGCTGCGTTCGATATTTTCCGGCGCCTCCGGAAAAGCCCTGATAGTGTCGCTCATAAGATTGTTCGCCGGCCGTGGCACGATCGCGAAGTGGTCATCGTTGCGGACGAATTAGCCGCCGATCCAGTCAAGGGCTTGAGTGCGGAAGAAGCCCGGCGGCGTTTGCTGCGCGACGGTCGCAATGAACTGCGCAAAGGCAAGAGCGTATCCGCGCTGGCCATTTTTTGCAGGCAGTTTGCCAGCCTGGTGATCTGGGTGCTGATCGGGGCGGCGGCGGTATCGACCTATCTCGGCGAAAAGGCCGACGGCATCGCGATTATCGCGATTGTCGCCCTGAACGCATTGATCGGCTTCATCCAGGAGTTTCGCGCCGAGAAAGCCGCGGCTGCCTTGGCGCGCTTGGCCGCGCCCAAGGCTCGGGTGATTCGGGACGGCCACGCGCGGGTTTGCGCGGCCTCCGAGGTCGTGGCCGGTGATCTTCTGCAGTTCGAAGCCGGCGATCTGGTGGCGGCGGATGCGCGCCTGTTGGAGGCCTCCGCGCTGCGCGCGAACGAAGCGTCCTTGACCGGCGAATCGCTGCCGGTGGACAAGTCGATCGGCACCTTGCCGCTCGCGACGCCGCTGGCGGACCGCAGCAACATGGTGTTTCTCGGTACCAGCATAGCCGGCGGTTCGGCGCGCGCGCTGGTCATCGCGACGGGCATGCGTACCGAACTGGGACACATCGCGCAATTGCTGGACACCGCGGAAAGCGGCGCGACGCCGCTGCAAAAGCGGCTCGACAAAACAGCGCGCTATCTGTTATGGGCTTGCCTTGGCATCGTTGCGCTGGTCGCGGTATTGGGTTTGCTGCGCTCCGTGCCACCTTTCGAAATATTTCTTTCCGCGATCAGCCTGGCCGTGGCCGCGATTCCCGAAGGCCTGCCGGCGGTCGTGACCGTGGCGCTGGCGCTCGGCGTGCAGCGCATGATCCGCCGCAACGTGCTGGTGCGCCGCCTGCAGTCGGTCGAAACCCTGGGCTGCGCGGAAGTGATCTGCACCGACAAGACCGGCACCCTGACGGTCGGTGAAATGACCGCAAGACGCCTGTTGGCCGGCCGGTGTTTATACAAAGTGACCGGCGAAGGCTATGGCGTCAGCGGCAAGTTTCTGTCCGAACAGGAGGAAAGAAAATCGGACCTTCATGCCTTACTTTACGCCGCGGCCGCCTGCAACGATGCCGAAATTATCGGCCAAGGTATCGTTGGTGATCCAACCGAAGGCGCGTTGCTGGTCGCCGCGGCCAAAGACGGCATCAGCCGCGATGACATCGAAGCGTCCGCGCCCCGCCTTGCGGCAGTGCCTTTCGATTCCGACCGCAAGCGCATGACCGTGATACGCCGGCAGGGAGAGGCCATCAGCGCTTTCACGAAGGGCGCGCCGGAGATCGTGTTGGCGCGCTGTGCATCTATTCAGGCCGATGGCGTCGTGCGCGCCTTGACCGATGACGATCGGCTCGTGATTAACCAGTCCGCCGGTCGGATGGCCCGCGATGCGCTACGGGTGCTGGCCGTCGCCCAGAGACCGCTGACCGACAGCGGCGGAACTGCCGATGCGATCGAACGCGAATTGATTTTTCTCGGCCTGTTCGGTCTGCAAGATCCGCCGAGAGCCGAGGCGAAGAACGCGGTCGCGCGCTGCAAGAGCGCCGGCATCAAGACGGTGATGATTACCGGCGACCATCCCGACACCGCGGCCGCGATTGCACTTGAATTGGGCATACTGGCCGACGGCGACCAGGTGGTCACCGGGCGTGATCTTGAAAGAATGTCGGATGATCAACTGGCCGAAGCCGTAAAACACATTTCGGTCTATGCGCGGGTGACGGCCGAAGACAAGCTTCGCATCGTGCGGGCCTGGAAAGTCGGCAACAAGGTCGTGGCGATGACCGGCGACGGCGTGAACGATGCGCCGGCGCTGAAGGAAGCCGCGATCGGCATCGCGATGGGACGAACCGGCACCGAAGTGACCAAGGAAGCCGCCGATCTGATCATTACCGACGACAACTTTTCCTCGATCGTCGCGGCGGTCGAGGAGGGGCGCGGCATCTACGACAACATCTCGAAAACCCTGGTTTATCTGCTCGCCGGCAATGCCGGCGAGTTGACGGTGATGCTGGTCGCGGCCTTGGTGGGCTGGCCGTTGCCCTTACTGCCCCTGCATCTGTTGTGGATCAACCTGGTCACCGACGGCTTGCCGGCGCTGGCGCTGGCGGTCGATCCGATCGCCTCCGACGTATTGAAACGCCCGCCGCGCCCGCCGGAGGCCCAATTGCTGGATGGCGAGTTTGTGCGCCTGACCCTGTTTGCCGGCTGTTTGATCGCAACGGTCGCGCTGTCCGCCTTCGCTTACGAATTTTATTGGGATGGAGATGGCCTACGCCACGCGCGCGACGCCACTTTCACCGCCTTGGCGATGGCGCAGCTGCTGTGGGCCTTCAGCGCTCGCAGCAACGGCAGGACCATTTTTGAAGTCGGCCTGTTGTCGAATTTTTGGCTGTTTCTGACCGTGTCGGTGAGCTTCTGTTTGCAATGGACGATCCATCAGGTACCATCGCTACGCACCCTGTTTTCGCTTGAGCCGTTGTCGTTGAAACACTTCGTGGTGTGGATGGGCCTGGGTTTCTTCCCGCTGCTGGTTTTGGAAATCAGAAAAGTCCTGCAGCACCGGCGAAAGAGTGCATAGCACCCTGTCCGGATTGCACATCGAGCACACAAAAAATTTTTCGATTTCTGAACGGAAAAAGGCACGAAAATGAACAAAGAGCAACAGCATTACCTGCTCGATCTGGCCAAAAAATCGATTCTGCACGGTCTGCAAACCGGCAAACCGCTGGCGGTCGATGTAGCCGCCTTGCCGCCGGAATTGCAGGCGCCGGCCGCGACCTTCGTGACCTTGCACAAACAGGGCGAACTCAGAGGCTGCATCGGCATGTTGCAGGCGACGCGGCCTTTGGCCGAGGACATTGCCGACAATGCGTTTGCGGCCGCGTTCAGGGACTACCGCTTTCCGCCGTTGACGGCCGACGAGTTCGAGCAACTGGACATCCATCTGTCGATCCTGACGCCGCCCGAGCCGATCGCCTTTCGTTCGGAAGCCGATTTGATCGCGCAACTTCGGCCCGGTGTGGACGGTTTGATTATCGAGGAAGGCGCGCGGCGCGGCACTTTTTTGCCGTCGGTCTGGGAACAGTTGCCCGATGCTCGGCAGTTTCTCCGGCATTTGAAGCAAAAGGCGGGGTTGCCGGCGGATTATTGGTCGGATACCGTGCGGGTGTCTCGTTATCAGGCCGAGGGGATTGGGTGATTTGTAAATGTCTGAATTTGATCTGACATATTCAGAAATAGTGCTGGCTTGGCGCTTTGCGGAAACCCAGCACCGAGATGTTGGGTTTCGTACCTCAACTCATCTATGGCCTCTCCCTGACATTCCCTTCTTCACTTTCTTGATACACCCAAGCCATGAACAATTGGTAACCCAAGGTCAACAGCACCGAGCCCAGAAACAAACCGAGAATGCCACTGGTTGCCATACCGCCTAACGCACCCAATAGAATCACCGGCATTGGCGCATTCACACCGCGCCCCAACAGCAAGGGTTTCAGAATATTGTCCGCCGAGCCGGCAACCAGGGTATAAACCGCAAACATCACCGCCACTGCGGTCGAATCGTTGGTCGAAAACACATAAATGATGGTCCCCAGAGAAACCAAAATGGCGGGGATTTGCACGATGCCCAGCAACAAGACCAGCAAAGCCCAAATACCGGCGGCGGGGATACCCACCATGATAAATCCGGCGCCCAGTAAAAGCGCTTGAATGCAGGCTATGCCAATGACGCCCTGCGCCACGGCACGGATGGTCGCGGTCGAAAGCGAGACCAAGGCTTCCCCTCTCGCATCCCCGGCCATCCGTTTGGCAATCGCCTTTGCCGACGCATGGCTAGCCGTGCCGTAGGCCATCCATATCCCGGCAAGCACCAAGGCGACCAAGAACATCAAAATGGCGGTGCCGGCGCTGGCGGCATAGCCCAGAAGGTGTTTGGTGACGACGGCAATTTTGGGTTCGTATTTCGTTACTAAAGCGCCCAGGTCCGTATGTGCGGACGACCATAACTCATATAACTGCCCTCCCACGACCGGCCATCCGGCGACGGAAGCATTGGGCGCGGGTACTTGCAAGGTTCCGCTTTGGACCTGTTTTACCAAGGCAGTCGTTGAATCCGCGAAAGACAAGGCCAATAAGGTGGAGGGAATTAATACACCCAGCAGTATCACGCCCACCAAGGCCGTTGCGGCACGACCATCCTTCCCACCCATCTTGCGCGCGATCAAGGCATGAAGGGGATAAAAGGCCACGGCCAATATGATCGACCATAATATCAAGCCGATAAATGGCTGGAATATTTGATAGCAACGAACCACCAAAAAGCCAATCAATCCGACGCGGATGAATAAATCGATCAATTTGCGCGAGATAAGTGTTTCAAGCGTCCTATCGAATAACAGATTCTTTTCGTCGTTCACCTGCGCAGCTCCCATTATTCAGCAAAAACACACAATCTATTGTCATGTCTTATACCAGAATCCTAGGCGCATAACAAAAATTTAATCCTCAAGGCCCCCCTCATGTGTTGATAACCCTGACTGCAGTGACTGCTTGTCAACTGTGACCATTTCAGGAGGGTATAAAAACAGCGCCCATAGTCTGATGATCTTCAATTCTCTGGAGTCCCTGTAACAGGCTTTTGGTCACCGCGTAGTCTGATTTGGGGCTTTGCGGAACACCAGTATGCTCGAGTTCCGAAGTGCTGGGTTTCGTGCCTTAACCCATACCTTTATACACAAGTCCGTCATTCCGGCATGGATTGCCGGAATCCAGGCTACAAGGACGTTTTAGGCTTGCCATCCCTGGCCCTGGATACCCGCTTCCCTGCGGGTATGACGGCATTTGTGTATAAGGGCATGGCCTTAACCCAACCAGGGCTGCGGGTTACCATGGAGTGCTATCGGCCACAAACCGACAATCGCTCAACTCCAAAGCTGACCATCAGAATAGGGGCTGTTGCCATTTTGGAAACCGGCCCTTGAAATTCTGGTATTCCGCCGCAAGGATTGTTTTTTCAATCATAGAGCAAGCAATCAATGCCGCGACAACTGTTTACGGACGACCATTGGAATAAACTGAAATCCGCCTTGCTGAATTTGGGGATTTATGACAAAC
>Ga0207968_100374_pt1 | contig 17639 bp, 17 predicted proteins | sample LakWasMet21_HOW5_2_FD_183867 | JGI IMG/M metagenome (GOLD analysis project Ga0207968, IMG submission 183867) | Freshwater sediment methanotrophic microbial communities from Lake Washington under simulated oxygen tension - Sediment Metagenome... | ecosystem: Environmental > Aquatic > Freshwater >...
AATAGCACCCCCCGCGGCACCTGTTGCAGCACTGCCTGCTATCGCGCCAATAGCTGCGCCACCCGCTGCACCCGTAACGGCACCGACACCCGCCCCCATAGCGACCTCTTTTGTGATATCCGAGGCTTGTTTTGCCAGCTCCTTACACTCTACCATGTCGCGCTGAACGGTTTCTGGATGCGGGTCCATGCGAGGATCAACAATCGGATGCCAGCCACTCATAGAGGCACATCCAGTGGCTAATACAGAAAGCACCAAGATTGTCGGTAAATTATTTCTTTTCAAGCTTTTCTCCAAAATAGGATATTTTTAATCATTAAATATAATATTCTAAATTTAGAAATAACTAAAGGTTGGCGAGGCGCTGTTTTGTGTGGGCGGCATTAAAATAGCCACTTTTAAGTCCTATGCCGAATATTGAAGCGAGCTTATCCATGGCCTGCTTATTGGCCGATGGTGGGAGCATATGCGTGCTGATTCACGGCGCGGCAGGCGGGGTTGGCTCGGCGCTCATGCCGCTTGGGCGCCTCGCCGGCCTGGAAATGTACGGTACCTGTTCATCACGAGGGGAGCCGGCCGTGTTCGACTTGGGCGGAATTCCCCTTGACAGGGCTTTATGGAAGAAATTCGCCGCCTCACGGGCGAGGGCGCAGACGTTGTGTTCGACGGCATAGGCGGCAATCATATCTGGCGTTCCCGCAAAGCTCTCCGACCTGGCGGGACGGTCGTGGCTTATGGTCTTACTTCTTCGCTACACGCTGGGCGATTGGCTTCAGGTCCTTCAGTTGGTCGTCATCGTTTTCGTAGACTTGCCATTTTCGGGCTATGTAGTGTCGGAGGCTGGCTTTTGCCGGGCCGGAAACGGGGGGGGCCCCTACGGCATCCAATGGCTCAAACGGCTGAAACCGGCGTTATTTCGTCAGGATTTGATCGCCCTGTTCGACCTCCTTCATCAACAGAAGATCAAGCCCATGATCGCGCCGCGATTTCCTCTTGCCGAGGCAAGACAGGCGCAAGAGCTGCTCGGGCAGGGAGGAGTGACGGGCAAGATCGTGCTCGTACGCAACGGATCTGAGATTACAGGAAATTTCTAAACTTTGTGGACTCGACTGTGTTGATATACAATGCAATTTGTATATCTTTTGAAAGTAGGAGTCTATTATGCAAGTCGCTAAATGGGGCAATAGTTTGGCCGTAAGATTGCCCGCCGGTGTTGTGGATGCGCTTCAGCTTAAGGAAGGCGATGACATCGAAATTCATGTGGTCGGCGAGAGAGCTTTCGAGCTTGAGAAAAAGCCCGGCAGTCAAACGCTGCTGGCCCGGCTGCGCAAATACCGGGGGAGGCTACCGGTCGATTTCAAGTTTGATCGCTTGGAAGCTCATGAAAACAGGTAGGCCGTTTTTCGATACGAATGTTTTATTGTATTTGTTATCCGAAAACGCTTCCAAAGCGGATCGCGCCGAGGCCGTTTTAGCTGAGGGCGGCGTCATTAGTGTTCAGGTGCTCAATGAATTTGCCTCGGTTGCATTGCGAAAAATCGGTATGACGCATGCCGAAATCCGCGACATACTGGGGATCATTCGGTCTGTTTGCCAAGCTCAACCGTTGACGGCCGAAACCCATGACCTGGGGTTGGACATTTCCGAGCGCTTTGGTTTTTCTTTATACGACAGCATGATTGTCGGCTCCGCACTGGAGGCTGGCTGTGCAATTCTGTATTCGGAAGACATGCAAACCGGGCAGAACATCAACGGCCAATTGGTCATTACCAATCCTTTTCTGAATTAATTGGCTATTTGCTAAAGCCGAAAAAATAGAAGATTACGGGCTTTTTTCTGCATCATTTTTTTCAGTAACGGCAAGCCCAGATCGTCATATAAAAAACAAGGATCGAGTTTACAAATCGCATCAGACTCATGCGTTTCTGGTAAAAATACGTTACAATACGCGGTTTTGCAGTCACTCATAGAGTATGTCCGAAGTCCTTTCAGAACTTAAACGCCGCCGCACCTTCGCGATCATATCGCACCCCGACGCCGGTAAAACCACGATCACCGAAAAGCTGCTGTTGTTCGGCGGCGCGATTCAGTTGGCGGGATCGGTGAAGGGACGGAAGGCGGCGCGGCATGCGACGTCCGACTGGATGGAGATGGAGAAGGAGCGGGGGATTTCGGTCACGACCTCGGTGATGCAGTTCGAGCACAAGAACGCGATCATCAATCTGCTCGACACGCCGGGCCACGAGGACTTTTCGGAGGATACCTACCGCACCTTGACCGCGGTCGATTCGGCCTTGATGGTGATCGACTCGGCGAAAGGCGTCGAGGAGCGGACGATCAATCTGATGGAAGTCTGCCGTCTGCGCACGACGCCGATTCTGACCTTCATCAACAAGTTGGACCGGGAAGGGCGCGAGCCGATCGAACTGTTGGACGAGGTCGAGCAGGTGTTGAAGATTCAATGCGCGCCGATGACCTGGCCAATCGGCATGGGCAAGCGCTTCAAGGGTGTTTATCATCTTTATAAGGACGAGATTCATCTGTTCAGCCCGCAGCACGGCGGCCGCATTGCCGAGGCCGAGGTGATCAAGGGGCTGGAGAGTCCGAAGCTGGACGCCTTGCTGGGCGATCAGGCCGAGGAACTGCGTATCGAGATCGAGTTGGTCAAGGGCGCGAGCCATGAGTTCAGCCTGGAGGCGTATCTGGCCGGCGCGCAGACGCCGGTGTTTTTCGGCTCCGCGATCAACAATTTCGGCATTCTCGAATTACTCGACGCGTTCGCCGAATTTGCGCCGCCGCCGTTGCCGCGCGTGGCCGAGCAGCGCACCGTGCATCCCGAGGAGGACAAATTCACCGGCTTCGTGTTCAAGATTCAGGCGAACATGGACCCTGCGCACCGCGACCGCGTCGCCTTCATGCGGATTTGTTCGGGCAAGTTCGACAAGGGCATGAAGGTCCATCATGTGCGGATCGGCAAGCCCATTCAGGTCGCCAACGCGATCACGTTTCAGGCCGATACCCGCAAGGCGGTCGAGGAAGCCTATCCCGGCGACATCATCGGCCTGCACAACCACGGCACGATTCAGGTCGGCGATACGTTCACGATGGGCGAAACGTTGAAGTTCGGCGGCATTCCGTATTTCGCGCCGGAACTGTTCCGCCGGGTGGTGTTGAAAGATCCGTTACGGGCCAAGGCCCTGCAAAAGGGCCTGGTGCAGTTGACCGAGGAAGGCGCGACGCAGTTGTTCCGGCCACTGAAGAACAACGACCTGATCCTCGGCGCGGTCGGCGTGTTGCAGTTCGACGTGACCGCTCACCGGCTGAAAAACGAATACAACGTCGAATGCGTCTACGATGCGGTGAACGTGTCGACCGTGCGCTGGGTGTCGTCGGACAAGCCGGCCAAGCTGGAAGAGTTCAAGAACAAGGCGTTCGACAATCTGGCCGAGGACGGCGGCGGCTTCTTGGTTTATCTGGCGACCAGCCGGGTGAATTTGCAGTTGACAGAGGAACGCTGGCCGGATATCAAGTTTAGCGCGACACGGGAGTTGTGATTCCGGACGACGGTGTCATGCAAGCCCGCCGACGGAAACGGATACAGGGATCGCTTAACGTTCGGTAAGGCCACTTTTTTTACAAAAAACCTTAACGGTTTTTTATCACGGTTTGCTTGGGAGCGACGATGAAAACACTTATAAAACGGGCGAAACACTCTATTGCGTTATCTTTTTTTCTCGCCCTGCTATCGGCAGGATTTCCGGCCATTGCCGAAACGACGGGCCAGGAAGCGCATCATGACCAGGCGAGTGACGATTGGCCGGGCCTTTATTACGGCTTTACGCCTTGCGCCGATTGTAACGGCGTTAAAACCACGCTGGCATTGAATAAAAATAAAAGCTATGTCTTGATGACGCAATTCGTCGGCAAATCGGAGCGGGAATTTGTGGAAAGAGGCAAATTCGCTGCCGGCGACAAAAGCGATATGATCGTATTGACGCCACGCAACGGCGGGGCTCCGCATTATTATGCCGTCGGTGAAAACAAATTGATCCAGCTTGACAAGACTGGCAACCGCTTTTCCGGCGAACTAGCCGACCGTTATACCTTGCGCAGAAAAGACGTGACCCCGTCGGCATCGCCGCATAGGGCGCATTGAGTCACGCGGGTCCCATCACGAGAGCGTCCTGTAGCTCAGGATTCAAACCGCGTTTCACCGTTAATGCGAACCATCGGCGTCAAATGACTGGCGAACTGGCGGGCGCTGTGTTCCCAGGAGTAATTCAGCGCATGCCGGCGGCAGTCGTCAGGCTTCAGTTTTAACGCATCCAGCGCGGCCTGTTGCAAATCGGCACTGAGTACACCGATCGGCGCGTTGCCGATGATGTCGATTGGGCCGGGCGCCGGAAACGCCGCGACCGGCACGCCGGAGGCGAGCGCTTCGAGTATCACCAGGCCGAAGGTATCGGTATGGCTTGGAAACACCATCACATCGGCCGCGGCCATGTGCCGTGCGAGCGCCTCGCCGGTTTGAAAGCCGACGAAGCGTGCTTCGGGATATTTCTGTTCCAGTTCAACGCGTATCGGGCCGTCGCCGACCACGTATTTGGTGCCGGGCAGTTTCAGTTTCAAAAAATCCTCGACGTTTTTCTCGATGACCACGCGGCCGACATAGGCAAAGATCGGGCGCTCGCCGGGCAAAAAATGCTTGTCGCGCGGACGGTATAGATCGGTATCGACGCCGCGCGACCAGATCACCATCCTGTCAAAACCCTTTTTAGACAATTCCGTCTGCATCGATTCGGTGGTCACCATCACCCGCGTGCTCTCGCTGTGGAACCAGCGCATGTAACCGTAGCTGATCCACATCGGCAGGCCGATGCGCATCTTGAAATATTCGGGAAAGCGGGTATGAAATGAGGTCGTATAGTGGTAGCCCCTCTCTTGGCAATAGCGCCTGGCAGCGAAGCCGACACAGCCTTCCGAGGCCAGATGAATCGCGTCCGGTTTGAAGGCTTCGAGGGTAGGGCGCAGGCGCGGGCCGCACAAAAACGCCAGGCCGACGTTCGGATAGCCGGGGCAAGGCCAGGTATAGAAGCGATCCGGCGCGCACAACTCGACCGTGTGGCCGAGCCGGTGCAGAATCTCCATCGTATGGGTCAGGGTCGTGACGACGCCGTTGATTTGCGGATGCCAGGCGTCGGTGATCAAGGCGATTTTCAAAGCGGCTCCTGTTGCGTGAACATTATGGGATACGCCTGGCCTCGATCCGGGCACGTAAATCTTTTTGGCAGGCTTCGTCGATCGGGAAGTTCCACAGCAGGGGGAAGGCCAGCAGCATGATCAGTCCGGGCAGCCAGCCGTAGATATGCATCAGCGCCGAGATCGATTCCGGGCTGTGGTTGCTTGCGGTCGGCACGAAACCGAACAACGCCGGAAATCCGGTGCCCATCAGCACGCCGAGCGCCACGGCCAGCTTGATCGCCATGCCCCAGAGCGCGAAAAACAGGCCGGTGCGCTGCTGGCCGGTGTCCAATGTGTCCTGGTCGATCACGTCGGCCGCGATCGAATTGGACAGGAAAAAGATGGCCGCGAAGCTGCTGCCGCGCAGGGCGATCAGGATGCCGTATAGCCCGATGTCGCCCGGGCCGACCCAGGGTAAGGGCAGGCTCCAGACGCCGACCCAGAGCGCGGCCACTGTCACCGCGCGGTGCTTGCCGATGCGGTCGGAGAGCCGGAGCCATAGCGGCATCGCGGTCAGGGAGGCGACCGTTTCGCCGAGGATCAGCGGCGCGAACAGCTCGGGCCGGCCGACCACATGCGTCAATACCAGTTTGTGCAGGGTGGCCTGGATCATCAGGCCGGCGCCGAACAGGATGATCGCGAGCATGGTACGGAGGAATGCCCGGTTTTGGAACAGCGAGATTAGGGCCGACGCGCCGATCAACACCTCGCCGGTCAGTCTTTCGGGCGGCGGCTCCGGCACCCGCCAGAGGGCGACCGCGACCAGCGGTGGCAGCGAGAGGATCACCATCAACGCGATCGCGCGCATCTCGTCGCTGCCGCCTTTGTGTCCCGCGATGCCCATCGCGATCAGCACGGCGAGGAAAAGAAATTGGCCGGCGGCGCCGAAACCTTCGCGCCAGGCCGCGATCCGCGAGCGTTCCTTGTAGCCGGTCGAAAGTTCCGCGCCCCAGGCTTTGTAGGGCAGATCGAATAGCGAATAGCCGATCGACAACAGGCAGGCCCAGACCATCAGATAGAACAGCGAAACGTCCTTGGGCGGAACGAACAGCATCCAGGTCGCGATCATGATGATCGGCGTGCCTGCGGCAAGCCAGGGCTTGCGCCGTCCCCAGCGGCTGTGCCAGCGGTCGCTGAGCGTGCCGATCACCGGATCGGTCAGCACGTCGAAGATGCGCGAGACCGAGATCATCGCGCCGACCCCGGCCAGAGGGAGGCCCATCTCGCCGGCGTAAAAGGCCGGAATGAACAGCGCCATCGGCAGAGTCATCACCGCATCGGTCAGATGCGGCAATGCATACAGCAGCATCGTGCTGCGGGGCAAGGGGCCGGCAGCGGCTGAATGGTCGGTGATCGTCAAGGCATCGCTCCTGCTTGAGTCAAGCGTTCGATCGAATCCCCTTCAGCCTAACACAGTTCCGTTACATTAAACCACCTTACCGCCGAGGAGGCTAACTCCGCCGGATCGAATGCTCGTCGATCACGATCAACTGTTTTTTATAGAGCGCGCCGATCGCCTGTTTGAAGGCTTTTTTGCTGACGCCGAAAGCCGCGTATATCGCTTCGGGCGGGCTTTTGTCGCCGAGTGTCAACACGCCATTATTTTTGTCGAGCTCAGCCAGAATCTTGTCGGCCAAGGGTTCGATCTTGCCGTAGCCGGGTTCGTGCAGGGTCAGATCGAGCTTGTGATCGTCGCGGACTTTTTTGATGTAGCCGGTCAGTTTCTGGCCCTTGCGCAGCGGCCGGAAAATTTCGTTCTGGTACAGCATGCCCCAGTGCGTGCTATCGACGATCGCCTTGGCGCCCAGTTCGGTAGGGTCCGCGATCAGCAGGCTGACCTGCTGGCCGGTTTTGAAATCGGGGCCTTCGTCGGCCAGATAGCGGTCGAGTTTGGTCGTCGCGACGATGCGGCCCTTGGCGTCTTCGAACAGCTTGACCAGATAGGAGCGTCCGGGCTTCATTTCGCAGAGCTGTTCGTTGAACGGCACCAGCAAATCCTTGGGCACGCCCCAGTCCAGAAATGCCCCGTAATAGTTGACGGCGGCGACTTTCAGCCAGGCGATGTCGCCGACTTCGGCCAGAGGCGTTTGCAGGGTCGCCGCGAGATGGCCTTCGCCGTCGATATAGACGAAGGCGGTCACGCTGTCGCCCATCTGGAAGGATTTGGGCGGTTTTTTGTCGGCCAGCAGCACCATCGGAGATCCGGGTAGGCCGAGGTAAATGTTCGGGCCTTGCACTTTGACGACTTTGAGTTGATTGGTTTTGCCGATGTTGATCATGGTGTGGGGGAGGGTTGATTGTGGTGCTCAGCGGTACGGGTCATTCAACCCGTACCGAAAGATTGGCGGCATTCCGTAAACATTGGGCTACAGGGTCGCCCGAAAAGTTGCGGACGGGATTAATAACCCGTCCGGGCAAGGACTTCTAATGGGTGATGATAAACCGCACCGCATCCAGCTTCAGCTCGGCCGATTCGATGTTGTCATGCGCAAGCATCGTCATTTCCTTCAGATGTTCGATTTCTTCGGGCTTGATCGACGGATTGACTTTTTGCAGGCGCATCATGCGTTTGATCTCCTCGGCCAGCGCTTCGAGCATCGCGCGGGTGGCGTCCTGCACGAGCGTCTGCATGTCGGTTTTGGCCCGTTGTTCGGCAACGCCGAGCATTTGGTTCAGGTGATTGCGCTGACTGTTGATGAATCCCACGATTTTGCTCTTGTCGAAGTTGACGCCGGTATCGATCAGGTCGTCATTATCAACCGTATCGGTCAGGTCCTGCTTGTTTTGATCGATCAGCACACGGATCGGCGTGTGCGGCAGGAAGCGGCCGATCTGCAATTCTGGCGGCGCGCTGCATTCGGCCACGAACAGGCATTCGAGCAGGAATTGACCCGCCTTCAGGCTCGGATGTTTGACCACGTTGATCGAGGCATTGCCGGTTTCGCTCGAAATGACCAAGTCCATTGCGCCCAGCACCATCGGATGTTCCATCGTCAGGAAGTGGAAATCCTCGCGCGCGAGCGCGATCGAGCGGTTGATCGTGATCGTCAGGCCGTCTTCGGACAGGTTCGGAAAGTGCGAGATGCGTAAATGGTCACTCGGCTTGATGATGAAGCAGTCGGGCGAATGGAATTCGGTATCGACGCCGTAGCATTCGAACACGTCCTCCATGTATTGCCACAGATGGCTTTGGCGCTCGAACTGTTGCAAGGCGTCGATGTATTGCTTGGCGACTTCCTTGCGGCAGGAGTTCAGTTCGAGCAGTTGGTCGCGGCCCTGATGCAGTTCGGTTTCGATCGCGGCGCTGCGTTCGCGGGTCAGCGCGAGGAAGGCGTCGAGAGCCTCGAAATCCCGTGCGCTCAGCAGCGCGTTCAACGGATCCGCGAGTTCGTCCGCGACGTGTTGCGCGGCCGAGTTGTTGTGGCGGAATACGTTCAGGCCTTCGTCGTACCAGCGGAACAGCCGTTCCTGTTCGCTGCCGCGCAAATACGGTACATGGATACGGATGATGTGTTTCTGGCCGATCCGATCGAGGCGCCCGATTCGTTGCTGTAGCAAATCCGGGTTAGCGGGCAGGTCCCAGAGGATCAATTGATGTACGAACTGGAAATTGCGGCCTTCGCTGCCGATTTCGGAGCAGATCAGCAGGCGCGCCGCGCTTTCCTGGTCGGCGAAATAGGCCGCCGCGCGGTCACGCTCGATAATCGTCATGCCTTCGTGAAATACCGCCGCGGCGATGCCGGTGCGGTTTCTGAGCGTCTCTTCCAGGCCGATCGCGGTTTGGGCTTCCTTACAGATCAGCAACGCCTTGTCGCCGGCGAATTGTTTGAGCGTGTCGACCAGCCAGGCAAAGCGCGGGTCCTGTTCGAGATCTTCGCGGTTTTCCTGGCCGTCCAGGGCATAGCCGACGCGTTCGCGGTCGGGGAAGCCCTGCACCGTGTGCCGGGAGTTGCGGAACAGGATGCGCCCGGTGCCGTGATGGTCGAGCAGCACGTTGATCAATTGCGCGCGGGCATGCGCGGATTTTTCCGGATGGCCCAGGTTTCTCAACAGGCCTTCGACATTGTCGTCCTTGACCAGCGCCCGCAAGGCGGCGGCGGATTCTTCCGTCAGCGTCTGTTCGGCGAGCAGCGCATGCGCGGCATTCGCGACCGGCTCGAACAGGTGTTCGTCTTCGAGGTAGCGACTGTAGCTGTAGAAGCGGTCCGGGTCCAAGAGGCGCAGACGGGCGAAGTGACTTAATTTGCCCAACTGTTCGGGCGTCGCGGTCAACAAAATCAGGCTCGGGGTTTGCAGGCCGAGTTGTTCGATGAACAGGTATTCGGGGCTCGGATGGTCCTCGCTCCATTCCAGGTGGTGCGCCTCGTCGACGATCACCATGTCCCAGCCGGCTTCGAGCGCCTGCCGCTGCCGGTTCGGGTAGCGGCTGAAGAAGGACTGGCTGCATAAGACCAGTTGTTCGTTCACGAACACGTCTTCGTTTTCACTCGGCGCTTCGTCGACTTCGTCTTCGGTCAACTCGTTTTCCAGATTCACGTTCCGGCAGCGTTCCTCGTCGATGATGCTGAAGCGCAGATTGAAACGGCGCAGCATTTCGACCAGCCACTGATGCAGCAGCGTTTCCGGCACGATGATCAATATCCGGCTCGACAAGCCGTTGATCAGCCGGTGGTGCAAGATCATCCCGGCCTCGATCGTTTTGCCGAGGCCGACCTCGTCCGCGAGCATGATCCGGGGCGCGAGCCGATTCGCGCATTCGTGCGCGATGTAGATCTGATGCGCGATCAGGCTGGTGCGTCCGCCCATCAGGCCCTTGACCGGCGACTGCTGATGCTCGCGCAGTCGCCGCCAGGTCTCGTGGCGCAGCGAAAACCAGGCGGGCGGATCGAACTGGCCGGTGAACAAGCGGTCCTGGGGCTTGTTGAACTGAATGTGGTGATTCAGTTCCATTTCTTCGAGGCGAACTTCCCGGCCGGCCTTATTCTTGCCGATGTAGGTGATCAGCCCAGCGTTTTCGACCAGTTGTTGAACGGTGATCTGGGCGCCGTCGATCGCTTCGATCGTGTCGCCGGCCGAAAATTTGACGCGCGTCAGCGGCGAGTTGTCGCGCGCATACATTCTTTTTTCGCCGGTCGCCAGGAACAGCACGGTCACCCGGTTGTAGGCCGCTTCGAGAATCAGCCCGAGTCCCAATTCCGATTCGGTATTGCTGATCCAGCGTTGTCCCGGAATGAAGTTTTCCATTGATCGTTTCGCTCGCATATTTGGTGTAGAAGAGGGCTACTATTATAAGCGTTGTAGTGAAAAGTGGCCGGTAAAATAATCCTGAAATTGGGAGTCCGATCAAGGTATCCCTAGGCGTTACGGTACACAATTGAGGCATTCGGGAATGGCTCGTTAAGCCTCCGTTCAGTTCATGCGGCGTATATTTTCGGGAAATATTGCGTTATCGTTTAAACTACAGCAAATCAATTCTTAACTTACCCGCACAGGTGACTATGAAAAAATTACTGATCTTATTGCAAATTATCGCGGTGGGACTCGCTTATGCGGGAACTGCGGACGCTTCCGGCGGCCATGGCAAGCATAAAGGGCATTACAAGCATGGGCACCGGGACGAGGTGGTGCATTATTACGTGCCTGCGCCGCCTCCTGCCCGCTACTATTCGGCGCCGGCGCCGCAGCCTTATTATCCGGCCCCCGCTCCGGATCGCCGCTCGACATCGGGGCTGGCCGGTAGCGTGGTCGGCGGCGCGTTGGGTTACCAGGTCGGCAATGGCAATCCGATCGCGGCCGGCGTAGGCGCGGCGGCCGGTTCCCTGATCGGCAATGAAATCAGCAAGTAACCTGGGTTTGTGTGGGTTTCCGGCGTTGATGCCGGGAACCCGCGGCGCTTTGTAGGATCAAACTCGACGTATTTTGATGGGCTTGGGCCCCGAAAAAATTGTCTTTTTCATTAAGGCATCATTCAGGTTAAGGCATGCAGAATGGCATTAACGAAAAAGATTTCAGTCATTATTTTTAACGTTTGATCAACAGCTAGAGAGAACGATCTTATGAAAAAATCATTGTTATTGATCCCTTGGGCGGTTTGCGCAATGATGTTGCCGACGGCATCTTTTGCCGACGGTCATGGTTGGGGGCACGGATGGGGTCATCACCACCATCATCATGGCTATGGCCCGGCTGTCAGCTATTATTATCCACAGCCCCAGGTTAATTATTATTATCCTGCCCAGCCTGTGGTCAATTATTATGCGCCACCGCCAGTGGTTTATCAGGCGCCGCCACCGCCTCCGGTCGCTTATTATCCTGGCGGTGGCCGGCCGTCCACGAATGGCTTGGCGGGCGGTGTCATCGGCGGCGTGTTGGGCTACCAGTTCGGCTCGGGCGACCCGCTGTCGACCGGTATCGGCGCCGCGGCCGGCTCCTATCTGGGTAACGGTTTCGGCGGCTACTAGGCTCCGATCTTCCTTCGACTTTCTCAAGCAGTGATCAAGACCTCTCGCCGGCTCGGCGGGCAGGTCTTGAGTTTTTCCGTACCTCCCTGTGCTGGCTTCATCGAGCCGGTATAGTCAAAGCGGGAAATTGCATTACACTTTAAGCCGTGTTGTTCATTTATTTTTCAATCGGTTTAGAGTGGATGTCATGGCTATCTTTCCGCGTATCGTCACAATCCTCCTGTTTTTATCGGCTGCCGGTTGCGCCAGGACCTACCAGGCTCGCTATGTTGATAGCAGCGGTTTTCTGAGCGATTATTCGATCCTGAAGGAAGACCAGGACGAGGATGCCTTGCTGAGTTACTGGAAACAGGGAGCGGATTGGTCGCATTACAAGAAAATCATTGTCGAACCGGTCTTGATCCGAAAAACCAAGGATTCCGGTTTGAACGACAGGCCGCAGCTTGTCAGTAGCCGGCTGAAGGAACTGTTCGAATACCGGGTGCGTGAAGCGTTGAAAAAGGATTTTAAACTGGTCACCAAGCCGGGCGCGGATACGATTAGAGTGCAGTTGGCGATCACCGACGCGGAAACCTCGACCTTGTTGTTGGATCAGTTCACGACGCTGTATCCATCGGCGCGCGCGTCTTCGTTGTTGAAGCATCTGGTTTTGGGCACCGAATCGTTTGTCGGCAAGGCCAGCATCGAAAGAAAGGTGACCGATTCGACGACCGGTGAATTGCTGATGGCCTCGGCCGACTGCCGGGCTGGCGGCAAAACCCTGGCGGGGTCATTCAATGACTGGGACGATGTCGAGCAGGCTTATCTGTTTTGGGCGCGGCAATTGAGTTATCAGCTTTGCGAGAAAACAGGGAATTCCAATTGCCAGGCGCCAGAAGATTCGTTGCTTGGCTTCTAAGATTTTGGCGGGCTTTAGAGAACAGTGGCGCTTGAAAAAGGGGCTTTAGCGGCATTGGGCCGCCGCTAAAACCCCTTTTTTGTCAGATGCGGATAAGAAACGGCTTACTCGTTTTCCAGATCGCTCAAAAACATATCCTGAATCAGATTCCGCTCGCCATGGGTCAGCTTGAAACGCGCGTATTGGGTGCCCGGCGGCAAAATTTCGTCGCCCTGTTGGGCATCGGTAACGGGTCTTCTGCGGTCCTTCTGACGTCTTTCCGCTTTGCGGCGGTTCAGTTTGGCAAATGCCGAGTCTTTGCCTTGTATTTTTTCCTGCAACTCGGCCGCGCTGAATTGACCGGGCGCGCTTCGGCGATTCTCGGTTGGGCGCAGATCGGAGGTGCGCCGCACGTTTTTGCGTAAATTGATGATATTCATTGTAATTAATAACCCTGCTGAAGATGGCGATTTTTTGATCGTAAAAATGTTAGGATTGCCAGTGTCTGATTACTAAACTATAGAATAAAAATCGCCCGGACACTATAGGTGGATGCATCTAATTGTAAGGTTCATCAGCCATCGAAGGTGGCGGCCAAACGCCGCAAGGCGTCGCCGCCGTTATTGAACAACGGCCAGCCGTCGCCGGGCAACACGGTTTTGATGCCGGGCAGGGCGGCGATCCGTTTGAGCGAGGCAATGGCCTGGTTTTTATCCTGTAATTTGGCGTCCGGCAGCAGGCACAATTCGCCGCCGACATGGCAGCGGATCAGGTCGCCGGTGATCAGGGTGTCGTTTTCGAACAGCAGCGCCAGTTCGCCGGGCGTTTTCGAGCCGGCCAGGCGCAGGGCGGTCAAGCCGGGCACGATGATTTCATCGCCTTCGAGCCAGACATCGCAGGCAAACGGGATCAGATCCTTGTCGCCGGCCGGTCCGTACAGGCTGGCGCCGTTTTCTTGGGCCAGCAGCCAGCTGGCGCGGGTGTGATCGAAATTGGTGATCACGACATGCTTGGCGCCGCCCAGGGACTGCAAATGCGCACGGTCGTGCGCGGACAAGGGCAACGGATCGATCAACACATTGCCCTCGGGGCGAAGCCACAGCACGCTGTGAAAATCCAGATTGCGTTCTTCATTGAAGACCGACCAGCCGAATAAATCTTTGCGATGTAATTGTTTCATGGTTGCGCTTCCAGGCTGTTGAGGGATGACAAGGAAATCATTGACCGGCATTCCGGTGTTGCTGGCGCCGGACTTCCGTTTGCCGCAGAATCGCCGCGCGCGCGGCCGGGGCCATTTGTCGCCACCCTTTGATTTCGTCCAAGGTGCGAAAACAGCCCAGACAGACATCATCCCGATCGAGACAACAGCTATTGACGCAGGGCGAGACGGGAGGTTCCGGAGACATGTTCATCGTGTTTTGTTGTGAAAAAGGGCGCGGCATCAGCGCTGTAAGATCAGTTCCAAAACCAGCTTGCTGCCGAAATAGGCGAGCAGCAGCGACAGAAAGCCGCACAAGGTCAGTTTGATTGCGGTGCGCCCCCGCCAACCGTAGCGGATACGCCCGATGATCAGGCCGGAAAAATTGATCCAGGCCAGAATCGATAGCACGGTCTTGTGCACGAGATGCTGCGCGAACAAATTTTCGACAAAAATAAAGCCGGTGAGCAGTGAAATCGTCAAAAAAAATAGGCCGGCGCTAATCATCTGGAACAACAGCGCCTCCATTGTCTGTAGCGGCGGCAGCGACTGGATATAACGCCTCGGCGGATGGCTGCGCAATTGCTGGTCCTGGACCGCGAGCAAGATGGCTTGCAGGGCCGCGATGTTCAGCAGGCTGAACGCGATGACCGAGGTCAGGATGTGCGTGCTCATCTGCCAGTTATGAAACTGCAACGGATGCGGCTTCTCGGAAAAGCTCAAGTCCAATACCAGCATCAGCGCGGTGATCGGAAACAGAATCACGCCGAGTTTTTCGACCGGCTTGTTGATCGCCGCAATCAACAGCAGCAAGGCCACGATCATCGACACCAACGAGGCGGTGCTGAAAAAGCTGAAATTAAAGCCCTGGTAGTGTTTGAAATTGATCGCGGCATACGCGAAATGCGCGGCGACCGCGATCCAGCCGGGAGACAGCGGCGCTTTTTCGCTGCGGTGCTTATGGAAGTGCCGCGCGATCAACAGCGCGTTACAGGCATAAGCGCCGATGGACAGAAGAGCAAGCTGAATAGTGGTCATTGAACGATTTCGTGCTCGAAAATAAGTCTGCTTCGGGTCGATTGGGCGGTTTTGAAAACCGACGGCGCCTGCCTCCGGTTCCGGGAAGAACGGGAAGATTACAGGACCGCTCAAGGTATGGTAGTATAGCCTGTTAATGTGTCCTGATCCTAGCGTAATTGCGCAGGGTCCAGTTTTCCTTGTCACCAGTAAGTTTACGCCATGTTTGATAATTTAACCGATCGATTAAGTGATACCCTCAAAAAACTGAAAGGCCAGGGGCGCCTGACCGAGGACAACATCAAGGAAACCCTGCGCGAAGTGCGCATGGCCTTGCTGGAAGCCGATGTCGCCTTGCCTGTGGTGACCGATTTTATCGAGCGCGTCAGAGTCGGAGCCCTGGGCAAGACCGTGCAGAGCAGTCTGACGCCGGGCCAGTCGATGGTCAAGCTGGTGCAGTCCGAACTGGTCAAGGTGATGGGCGAGCGCAACGAGGCGCTGAACCTGCGCACCACGCCGCCCGCGATCGTGCTGATGGCGGGTTTGCAGGGCGCCGGTAAAACCACCACGGTCGCCAAGCTGGGCCGCTGGCTGAAACAAAACCAAAAGAAAAAAGTCGGCGTGGTCAGCGCCGACGTCTATCGTCCGGCCGCGATCAAGCAGTTGGAAACGCTGGCGCTGGATTTGGAGCTGGTCTTTTTCCCGAGCGATGCCAGCCAAAAGCCGATCGATATTGCGCATGCCGCGATCGACGCCGCGAAGCGTAAATTTTTGGACGTGTTGATCATCGATACCGCGGGCCGTCTGCACATCGATGACGAGATGATGGGGGAGATCAAAGAACTGCATGCCGCGGTCAAGCCGATCGAAACCCTGTTCGTGGTCGACAGCATGACCGGTCAGGATGCGGCGGTGACCGCGAAAGCGTTCAACGACGCCTTGCCGTTGACCGGCGTGATCCTGACCAAGGCCGACGGCGACGCCCGCGGCGGTGCGGCCTTGTCGATCCGTCATATTACCGGCAAGCCGATCAAATTCATCGGGGTCGGCGAAAAAGCCGACGCGCTCGAACCTTTCCATCCGGATCGCGTGGCCTCGCGTATTTTGGGCATGGGCGACATGCTCAGCCTGATCGAGGAGATCGAACAGAAGGTCGATAAGGAAAAAGCGCAAAAGCTGGTTCGCAAGATTCAAAAGGGCAAGGGCTTCGACCTCGAAGACTTCCGCGAACAGTTGGTCGAAATGCAGAACATGGGCGGCGTCGGCACGATGCTCGACAAGCTGCCGGGCATGAACGCGGTGCCGAGAGAAGTCAGGGAAAAAGTCAACGACAAGGAATTGGCCCGCCAGATCGCGGTGATCAATTCGATGACGCCGCAAGAACGCCGTTTCCCGGATCTGATCAAAGGCAACCGCAAAAAGCGGATCGCCGACGGTTGCGGCCAGGATCTGAACGCGGTGAACCGAATGCTGAAGCAGTTCATGATGATGGAAAAAATGATGAAGAAGCTGAAAGCCGGCGGCAACATGGCGAACATGATCCGCGGCATCAAGAGCAACGTGCGCGGCTTGCGGCGTTGAGTCTGCCGGGTAACGCGTAATCCTTCTCCCTTACTTCCCCCAGCCTTACAAGGCTCCCATCCCCTCTCCCGCAAGAGGGGGGACAAATCGCCCGACCATCATTTCGCCCTGATGCCGGTCAATTCTTCCGGGCTGAAATCATCGACCGTGATCGCCGCGAGTCTGGCCTGATTGGCCTTGTCGATCAAATCGGCCTCCTGCTCAGTGATCACGCCTTTTGCCAAGGCTTCGGCGGCCGCATTCGACGGATCGCCTTTCGCGAGCCGTTTTTGTTTTTGCGCCTGCCGGATTTTCGCTTCGATCGGTGCCGCGGCGAGCACCGCTTTGAAGGCGACCTCGATCCGTCCGGTCGCGTCGTCCGGTTTGTCGTTGATATAGATGCCGTGCGTCAGGCGGTCGCGAACCGGGCTATCGGCCAGCAGCAGCGAGGCGCATTGGTGAATCAGGTCGTCGTCGGGCGGATTGCAGGGCTTGCCGAGCGGGAAGGCGAGCGCACTCAAAAACGCCGCCAAAGGTCGCATGGGCCGTCTCGAGAAGAGCGCGCGCAAAATCCAAACGCCCTCTGGCATCGGTAGTTTCCTGAGGATCGCCAGCAAGGATTGCTGTGACTGGTACAGGGTTTGCTGGCAGGCCCAGTGTAACAAAGGCAGATCTTCCTCCCGGCTGCCCTGATCTTGATAGTGTTTCAGCACGCACGAACACAGGTACAGATTGCTCAGGGCATCGGCGAAATGTCCGGAGATTCTTTCCTTGCGCTTCAGCGCGCCGCCCAAGGTCAATAGCGCAACATCGGCGAGCACGGCAAAGCCGGCGCTGAGCCGCGCAATCTGGCGGAAATAGGGGCGGGTATTATCGTCTCCAGGCACTGGAATGAAGCGTGCATGGGTCAGTCGCATCCAATAACTGGCGGCATAGTTGCGCATGAAAAAGCCGATGTGTTCAAAGAAAACCTGGTCGAATTGCTTCAGCGCCAGTTCGGCATCGCTCTGGCTCAACGCGGCCATTTCCTTCTGAATATAAGGGTGGCAGCGGATCGCGCCCTGGCCGAAGATCATCATCGTGCGGGTCAGGATATTCGCGCCCTCGACCGTGATGCTGACCGGTATCACCTGATATAGGCGCCCGAGATAATTTCGGGGCCCCATGCAGATGCCGGAGCCGCCCTGAATGTCCATGCCGTCGTTGATCACCTTGCGCATCCTTTCGGTCAGTTCGTATTTCAGGATCGCCGAGATCACCGACGGTTTTTCGCCCTGATCCAGCG
>Ga0207968_100376_pt1 | contig 17560 bp, 12 predicted proteins | sample LakWasMet21_HOW5_2_FD_183867 | JGI IMG/M metagenome (GOLD analysis project Ga0207968, IMG submission 183867) | Freshwater sediment methanotrophic microbial communities from Lake Washington under simulated oxygen tension - Sediment Metagenome... | ecosystem: Environmental > Aquatic > Freshwater >...
AGACGTGTATGTTTGCTTAATTCGCTCATACTTATATATGATTGTTTTACTTATCTCCCAAATTAAATTGGGTTATGTGATTGGCCACCTTATCTCTCAAATTTGATTTGGTGGCCTTTCATTTATAAGTATAATGCATAATAAAAATAAGTCAAGCGATTTGAAGTACTTTATTTAAAATAATTCAAAAAAAGTATATCAACGTTGCTAGCTGGTTGAAATGGTTGTTTTAAAACCTCAAGCATCGGTGTCAGCTACTCCAAATTTGTTTATGGTTGAGATACTGCATTTGCATGACCTCAAGCATCGGTGTCAGCTAGTTCAGATTTGTTTTATTTTGATGTACTATATATAAGGTATATCAAACGTAGTATTTAAAATGTAATTAAAGAAAATTCTAACTGCTACAGTACCACAACAAAAAAATCAAATTCAGGTTCTGGCTGGACAAGCGCGCAAACACTTGAAAGAAAATGTACTTTAAAATAGTTTAATGTATCTGTCAAAGTAATATTGGTAATGTTCACTTTATCACCTACGTGTTTTAATCATATTTAAAACACTCTTTCTCAATAGTTTACTTTATTCCTTTGTGAGGTTTTGCGGGGGTATTCACCCCCGCTTTTTATTCAACAAAGTAAAATACAAGGCGTTTAGTAACCTTAATGTTCACTATATCACCTGAGTAAATCGAAATATAAAAAGGGCATTTGCCCTTCTGTAGATTCATTTATACGGCAGAGCATGTGTATGTGACTTTGCACTCAAAGGGAATAAACGCCTGATAAAGTTTTCTTCCCTTTTTTGTTTTTCATTGAAACTCTTGTCTTCTTTACAAATTTGAGTTATTAACAGGAAATCCATTTGTTGAAAATTGAATGTAATAGAAGATAGTAATTTCATTAAATTTGGCACCTAGTTCAATAAATGATTAAAACAGTAAATAAACTGAAACACAAAAAACTTGGTGCCTTTACCATGTTTGAGCTTTTATTAGCGATGGCTATTATTGGTATTTTGGCAAGTTTATCTGTTCCATTGTATTTGCCTTTAATTAGCAGAGCTAAGTCTACAGAGGCCAAGTTGCAATTGCGTCATGTATTAATGTTAGAGAAGAATTACTTTTATGTGAATTCTAAATACACGACTGATATTAACGAGTTAGGGTTTGAACAACCAAAATTAGTAACAGCTGATGGACAGGCTAATTACAAAATAGATGTAACTGATGCTTCTGTTAACAGTTTTACTGCAAAGGCAACCGCGGTTTCTGATTTTGATGGTGATGGACAATACAATGTTTGGCAAATTACTGCCGACGAAAAAGTGAAAGAAGTAACACCTGATTAATGTTTACTCTTTCTAATCTCTTTTTATCATTACTGATTATCAGTTCATGTGTTATTCTTTACCAGGATTTTAAAGAACGATTGGTTTCATTATGGATCATTGTTGTATTTGGGATTCTTTGTATTTTTTCCGTTGTTTATTTTAGAGATTTTCAAACTTTAGTATTTAATTGTCTTTCAACCGTTGCCTATATGGGATTTACATGGTTGATGTTGAAGTTATATCTGTATTTAAAGTTTAAAAAGAATAAACCTATTTTAAATGAATTGATAGGTTGGGCCGATGTGTTAATCATTTTATTTATTGGTTTAACATTTAATGGAGTAGGGTTGGTTTTCTTTTTTTGTTTTGGGTTTATATTTTCATTGATAAGTTATGTCTGTTATACTTTACTTAATAAAAAATCAACCAATGAACATATTCCTTTAGCCGGATTGTTAGTAGTTTTTTATATTTTGAGTATAATTATCCTACATTACATACAGCCAGTTTACCTTATTGATTGTAGTTTTGTAAACTATGAATAGTTCTGAAGCATTAGCCCCTGATATTAAACACTTAATTAGTATTGAGCAGGCCTGGGCGTATAAAATTATTCCTGATAAACAAGATACGGTTGGACTTCATTTAAGTATTGATGAAAAACAATCGATTGAAGATGTTAAGAGTGAACTAGAAATTATTTTAGGTAAAACCATTTTCCTTTATCAAAAATCAAGTGATTTAATTGAAAAAGCTTTAAATATAAATTATCCAAAAGCACATCAAAACATTAATGAGGTAGCAGCAATGCAACTGAATGTGAATGAAGGGAATTTCTTAGAGAGTCTTGTTAAAGAAGCTAAAAATTTACGAAGCAGTGATATACACATTGAAGCTTACGATGATAAATGTCGTATCCGTTTCAGGGTAGATGGACAATTGATAGAACGTCATAAGGTTAACAAAACAGAATATCCGACGCTTATTAATAAAATAAAAATTGCCGCTAAATGTGATATTGCCGAAAAACGATTGCCACAAGACGGACGAATCAGATACACGGTTAATAATCAAAAAATAGATATTCGTGTTTCTATATTACCAACCTTGCATGGCGAAAAAATTGTTTTACGTTTATTAGGGACTGATGCGACTCATATTGATATTAATAAATTGGGTTTTTCTAAAGAAGAATTGGAGCGTTATCAGTTAGCAGTTCAAAAACCACATGGTATTATTTTAATTAGTGGACCAACAGGTTCAGGAAAAACAACTACGTTATACGCTACACTTAAATTATTAAACAAAATCAAATCTAATATTCTCACGATCGAAGATCCGATTGAATATACTTTGGATGGAGTTAATCAGGTACAGCTAAAAGAAGATATAGGCTTGAGTTATGCGGAAGCCTTAAGAACATTTTTAAGGCAAGACCCGGATGTTATTATGTTAGGTGAGATCAGAGATGCAGAAACTGCACAAATGGCAATACGAGCAGCTTTAACAGGGCATTTGGTTTTATCAACCATACATACCAATTCAGCATGGGGAACTATTTCTCGTTTAATGGATATGGGAATACCTTCATACTTACTGGCAAATACAATTAATTTATCTGTTGCACAACGTTTAGTAAGAATGTTATGCCCGCATTGTAAAAAAGAAGAAGCATTTAACAGTATTGAATTACCTAAAGACTTTCAGTCAGCAGCTATAATTAAACAATTTAAAGCTGTTGGTTGTAATCAATGTTATTTTACGGGATACAAAGGTAGAAAAGCGGTGTATGAAGTGATTAATGTGACGAAAGAACTAGCGGAACATATTAAAGAGCAAAAATCGACTATCACAGAATATTGTAAGTCAAACAAAATAAGCAGCTTAGCTGAAAATGTGTTAACTCTTTTTGATAAAGGAGAAACCAGTTTAGAAGAAATTTATCCATATTTGATCCATGAAAATTAAAGTCCTTTTGTTTGTTATATCTTTTTTCTTTAGTATCTCGGTTAAATCCCAAGACCGATTTGCTATTTTAGAACAGAAATTAATTGAAGTTGGAAAATCCAGTCCCGGTATAAGCGAAAAAGTTGATTTGTCAATGAATGGTGTTACAATTCAGGAATATATAAGAGCCATTGGTGTTAATAATAATTTGAATGTTACAGTAGATCCGGGTATTGATGTAAAGATCGTCAACAATTTTTCTAAGGTTACTGCACAAGATGTGTTTTTGTTTTTATGTAGGAACTATAATTTAGATATTACGTTTGTTGGGCCAATCATGTCCTTTGTTAAGTACAATGCTCCGGTGATGACAGTTAAGGCCACTCAGAAAAAAGTAAATGTGAGTTATGAAAAAACAGCAGATCTATTAAGTTTTGATTTAGCTAATGATACTTTATCTAATGTTGCGAAAGAAATAACCAAACAAAGTGGAAGAAACATCATTTTTTCGCCTGACTTAACAGGTAAAGTAGTAAGTGGCTTCGTACAGAATTCGCCTATAAATAGCGCTCTTGAGAAGTTAGCATTTGCTAATGATATGAAAGTTTCTGTAACACCGGATAATTTTTATATTCTCGAAAAAAAGACCCCAGTTCAAGAACCAAATGCTAAAAATAATTCATCCGGGCCTAATTCCAATTTTTCGTTAACTACACCAACTGCAAAAAATTCAAGTGTAACAGTTACAAATGGCTTAATATCAGTTAACGCACAAAATATATCAATCAGTGATTTAGTTAATGAAGTGTCTAAAGAAACTCACAAAGAATATTTTTTATTTAATGAGTTAAAAGGAAATACGACATTAACAATAAAAGATGCTGATTACGATGATTTCCTGAAATTATTATTTAACGGAACCGACTTTACTTTTAAAAAAGAAGGGGAAATTTATTTACTGGGAGATAGAAATTTAGAAGGTTTGCGTCAAAGCAAATTAATTACCTTAAAAAACAGAACCATTGAAAAAGTAATGGATTACATTCCGGCTGATTTGAAAAAAGGTGTAGATATTAAAACGTTTAGTGATTTAAACGGATTAATAGTTAGTGGTTCGCAACCGAGAATTAATGAATTAGAGAAATTTTTAAGGGAAATAGATCTGGTTGTTCCTTTAGTTCATATCGAAGTCATTATTGCTGATGTGAGAAAGAGTAATACTATCTCTACCGGAATTTCAGCTGGATTAGGTACAAAGCCCGCAGCTGCTACCAGTGGAAGTTTGGTGCCTCAGATCGATCTTTCGTTAAACGCCGCTTCTATTAATAACATTATAAGTGGTGTTAATGGCATGGGCATTGTTAACTTAGGTAATGTAACACCTAATTTTTATTTGTCGTTAAAAGCTTTAGAAGAACAAGGTGCATTAAAAATTCGTTCTACGCCACAAATTGCTACTCTAAATGGACATGAAGCTAAATTAAAAGTAGGTAGTACGGTGTATTATTTAGAAGTACAAAACAATTTAATAAATACGAATAATAACAATAATACGAATATCACTCAATCCCAACAATATAAATCCTTAGATGCTGATTTATCAATTACAATTAATCCTCAGGTTTCGGGTGATGAACAAATTACAATGGGCATAAATGTGACTCAGTCTTCTTTTACCGAACGAATTTCTAATACTGCACCTCCGGGTAAACTGAACAGAGATTTTCAATCATTAGTAAGAGTGAAAAATGGGGATATGATCATGTTAGGAGGTCTTGAAGAAAGCAGTAATAGTAATTCCGGGAAAGGATTACCGTTGATATCAAGAATACCGGTATTAAAATGGATTTTCGGAAATCGCACAAAATCAAAATCCGAAAACAAGTTGACCATTTTTATTAAACCAACTATTATTTATAGCTAATTAAGTATGTGGTGGGAGCGATGGATACCTAAATCCTATTTAACAAAGTCATCGGTGTGTGGTGTTGAATGTGTGTTTGAAGAAACAGGCATCGTTTTTCATTATTCTATTTTACAGATAAAAAAAAATAAAGTTGAACTTTTAGTAAAAGGACAAACAAAAGACATTACTGAAATTTGTAAAATTGCCAAGAAATCAAATGCACCTATTACATTAAGTATAACAGGGAAAGGCGTTATTTCTAAAAAAGTCATTTTTAGTGAAACTGATTCTTTGCAATTAAACGATTTAATTAAACAGCATTTGCCGACCATTGATGCTAAGGAGTTTTATATTCAGTTTTATAAAAATGAAACGCAATCAGGCTTTTTGAGTATTTGCCGAAAAGAACAGGTAGACGATTTATTAAAACACTTTGTAAACGAAAAATCCGAAATTGTAAATATTTTTATCGGCTCGTTGGTTTGCAACGCTTTATCTGGATTAACTGCTTCTTACAATAGGCTTAACACAAGTCTTTATCAATTAGATTTAGTGAATGGTTATATTGAAGCAGTTGTTCCAACTGTTACTGCTAATGAATCTGATACATTGAATATTGGTGATTTAACGATTGCCACTAAACAAACTATTTCATTTGCATCAGGCTTCAGTTACTTGACCAGGCAACAAAATTACATTTCCGATGATTTATCAATTACTAATTTGTTGTCAAATCATTTAGAAAAATTAAAAATAAGAATTTTACTATTTACCCTAATCGCTATAGTATTTATTGTAAGCGGTGTTAATTCTGTTTTCTTTTTTCAAAAATTCGAAGAAGATTCTGCGTTACAAGTGGAGCTGAATTTATATGAATCTAAGAATACTCAAATCACACAGCTGCTTGATAATTATCAAAAAAAGAAAAGCTTAATAGAGCAGGCAGGAATTTTTGATAATAAAAAATTATCTGTTTTTGCTGATAAGATTGCGGCGTCTTTACCAAATGACATTGTTTTAAGAGAGTTGTATTTTAATCCTGAAATAGGAGAAACGGAAGAAGATAGTTTAATGGACTTTCAGCAACATCAGTTGATCATTAAAGGTAATTGTAATAAGAGTTTATTGTTAAATGAATGGGTGAATGTATTGAAGAGTCAAAGTTTTATTAAGTCTGTTAATTTAGAGAATTTCATTTTCAATTCAGAAGGTCATTTACCTAATTTTGTTTTAAAAATAGTGACTGAGTAATATGTGGCAAAATATGACATATTCTAAAAAAGTATACGCTATTATTGGCGGCTTTTTCTTGTTTATGTTATTGGCGTATAATATTGTTTTTTATAAAACGTTTGCTTTATTTAAAGAAACAAAAATCAAACATGAGAAATTAGCTTGGTTAAAAGAAAAGGAAAAAGAAATTCCGGTTCTGCAATCACAAATGGCTTTATTAGATAAGGCTTATAATTCGTCAGATTCGAGCTCTATTAGAGACCAATTAACCGCTTTTATTTCTGATTTTGCAGAAGAAAATAATTGTGTGGTAACTGAAATTCCTGAGAAATCATTTTATTCAAGTTCTCAATTAAATATACAAACCAATAAATTTGTTGTAAAAGGAAATTTCAATCAATTATTACAATTATTAAATGCGGTTGAAAAGAACTATAATTACACAGCGAAAGTTGTTTCTGCAAAATATTTTAGTATAAAAGATCTACAAACAAAACAAACTAATTTGTACCTATCGTTAATCACTCAATCCTTCAGACAGCATGAAAAAATCAATTAATTATATAATTATACTTTGTTGTGTAACTTTGTTTATTGCTTGCAGCAAAGATTTTATCGTAAAAGATATAAAAAATGAAACGGTAGCCATCATTGCTCCGGCAGATAATTTAAAAACTCCCAATAATGCGATTACCTTTTGGTGGGAAGAATTGGATGGTGCCGAGAAGTATAATTTACAAATAGTAAAACCTGATTTTAATTCGGTGCAGCAATTATTAGTTGATACCAATGTCATTGGAAATAAGTTCAATTATACGTTTACTCCCGGCACTTATCAATGGCGAATAAAGGCTACTAATGCAGGAGGAAGCACAAGTTACACAACAAGAACCCTAGTGATAGATACGACCAGTAATTTAAATTTAGTGTCGGTAAGTCTTATTGCTCCTGGCAGTATGGCTGTAACAGCTAATAATAATATAACGTTTACATGGAACACTTTAGCTGCTGTTGATTATTACGAATTAAAATTAACTAATACGGTTACAAGTTCAGTAACCACAATCTCTAATATAATAGGAACAAGTTATGCTTATTCTTTTACAACTGCTTCGGGAACTCAGGAAAATTATAGCTGGCAGGTGAAAGCGTATAATTCATTTAGTCAAACTCAAAATGATCCAGTAAGATTTTTTAGAATTGATCGCAAGGCTCCTTTTTTAGCATCGATTGTATCGCCTAACACCTACAGTTTAACTATTAGAGATACAACCTATTTAACGTGGAATAGAAATATAACCAGCACTGATATTGCATACGATATTATTTCAATCAGTTCCGACAGTACTTTTGCTAGTGTTTTAGGGACTCAAAATGTAGCAACGAGTTCTCCAATAAGAATAAATACAATTTATAGCTATTCCAACACGCCTACGCAAGTATGGTGGCGTGTAAGTTCGGTTGATTCTGTAGGTAATATTTCATCACCAAACCAATCCAAACGTTTATACTTATATTAATAGTCAATTGAATAAGAAGGTAAAATTATATTTATTGGTTATTATTAACCTCATAGCCTGGGGCTATGTTGGCTATAAGGTATATAGCGCTTTGCAGGGTGATGACGATCTTGAACTGGACAGAGCAATGGTTTCTTATAATAAAATTACATCCAGTGAGAAAACAGACAGCGTTAATTTAATATTAAATTATAATGACCCTTTTTTAAAGAATGGAAATTTTTCTTCACAAAAACATAACTCACGTTCTTATAATAACAAAACTATTGATTCTAAAACAAAGCATCAAAATGCTTCTGTAATTAAAACACCAACTCTATCTGTTCAACCCCCTGTTGATATTAAGTATATAGGTTTGGTAAAGAACAACACCAGTGGCTCGCAAACAGCGCTTTTGAGTATAAATGGCAAATCAGTGTTTGTTAAGGTAAACGACAATGTTGAAGGCTTTTTAATACAGCAAATTACCAATGAGTCCATCTTGGTTACCAAAGGAAAAGAGAAATTAGTGATCAAAAAATAATTTTGTGCTAAATATCCTTTTAACGGTAGCGTGATTAAATTTCAAAAAATTATTTTTGCCCACGTTATAATTACGCTCATGTTTTTAATGTGTAAATGGTTGGTTTCATCGGTTGAAAAAATAGATTAAGCTAAAACCACTAAGTATAAATACTTAGTGAGATAATTTTTTTATACACATCACTTATATGGTTTGTTAATTATAATATCTTCTTTAAAAGAGAGATTGTAATTTAAAATTTGTTAATTCGCAGCTTAAAAATATTATTTATGAAAAAAGTATTAAATGCCTTACTTGTTTTGTTTTGTTTATTTGTTGGGTATTCTTTAAGATCACAAACAAGTAATCATCCTACGATCAATTCTTTTGGTGTGAAATATGAAGACGGTAATCCAGAAGCGGTATCAAATACAATGGATTCGGCAGTCATTATTACGTACGTTTTAGAATTAAAAGATACAGTTAATGTAGCGAAAATTCATGTAAGAATTAATTCAGGAAAGAAAGCTGGTAAAGAGTTTAATGCTAATTATTTGATTAATTCGAAACCTCAAAAAGATGCTAAAGGTCAAGTTGTCTTTCATCGTGAAAAAAATACAGTATACATTTCTACAATTAATAGCACCCAATTAGCTAATGACAATTTTGAAGTTGCTACAGAAAATAAACAAGGTCAATTGTCTCCTTATCTTAATTGGAAAAGCAAATAATTTATCCCCCATTTTATGAGATTTAAAACGTATTTTTTAGTGTTCACGACTTTATTTATAGTTGGTCACTCATTTTCCCAAACAGTTACTACTAAACCTGCAATTACTCACGTTTCTTGTGTAGGTGGAACTAATGGTTCTATTAAATTGAATAACACTGCTGGTGGTGGAACTCCTCATACCTATACATGGCAGCCTGGAAACACTAATGGCGATGCTATTACTGGTAAAGGGGTAGGGAATTATTCGGTTTCAATTAAAAGCAATCCACCACCTCTTCCTTTGTGGAATGGTAATTATAATTATAATATTGGTTATAAAACTTTATGGCAAAATTTTTATTTTGGTATGGTTACTAATTCTACAGGTGACACGTTGATTCAAAACAGAAATCCACCTGTTAGTTCTTGGTTAGAAACAGCGAATAGTGCAAATGTTCTTCCTGGTTCAACAGATGGTTGGGTAGAGTATGTTGTAACGAATACAGGTTATTATAAAATATTTGGATTACTAGATCCAACGTCTGGTTCGGGTTGGAATAATATTGATTTTGCACTTTATTTAAAAGCTGGGGGTAGCCTTAGTACAATAAATGATGGAGTAGAAGTTGGTGTTGGAACCTATGCTATAGGTGATGTTATTCGTATTGAAAGATCAGGAAGCAATATTAAATACTCAAAAAATAACACTGTTTTTACTACTCTTGCCATTTCTACACCAATGGTTCAGGCACCATTAACAGTCAGAGCCGCTTTATATAGTAATTTAGCCAGATTTGAGAATATGGGTTGCTCTTTTCCAAGCGCAAACATATCAGCCGGTGTTACAAAAACAATTACATGTGCATCTCCAACAGTAAGTTTAATTGGTAGTACTAATGTTGTTGGAGGTACTTATACCTGGACACCGGGAGGTAGTGCTGCAAATAGTTTGACGACATCGGTTGCGGCTGCCGGAACATATTCTTTAAAAATAACGGTTCCTGTTTTTGGTTGTATTGCTACATCAACCGTTGCCGTAGTAACTAATACAACATTGCCAAATATAAGTGCAGGACCAACTAAAAGTATAACATGTTCCATTTCATCGCCAACATTAACAGGCAGCTCAAGTACTTCAGGAGCAACATTTTCATGGACCCCAGGTGGCAGTGCGCCAACAAGTTCAGTAACAGTAGTATCAAGCGTGGGAACATATACCTTAAAAGTTACAGATCCTGTTAATGGTTGTTCTGTAACATCTACCGTTGCTGTTGTGACTAATACCGCATTACCAAATGTAAGTGCAGGGCCGACTAAAACAATAACTTGTGCCAGTCCAACTGTTACTTTAATGGGAAGTTCAAATACGCCAGGTGTAACATATTCATGGACTCCAGGTGGGGCGACAACCGCGACTGTGAATGTTTTTACGACAGGAACATTTACTTTAAAAGTAACCGATCCAATAAATGGCTGTTCAGAGACTTCAACAGTAGCTGTTGTACCAAATATTACAGCGCCAAATATCAGTGCAGGAACAAATAAAACAATTACATGTACCAGTCCTACAGCAGTTCTAACAGGAAGTTCTTCTACATCAGGTGTTTCATATTCCTGGACACCGGGAGGTAGTACACCTACAAATTCGACAACAACTGTGTCAAGTGTCGGAACTTATACCTTAAAAGTGACAGCCGTTAATGGTTGTGTAGCGATATCAACAGTTTCTGTTATTTCTAATACTATTATACCTGATGTGAATATTGTTAGTTCTATGACGCCTACTTTGGGACTTACCGCATATTGGCCATTTAATGGCAATGCACAAGATTATAGTGGTAATGCGAATCATGGTACTGTTTCAAATGCGACCCTTTCGACAGATAGATTTGGAAATGCTAATAAAGCTTATTCATTTAATGGCACTAGTAGTCGTATTGATGTACCTCATTCTTCTACAGTAGATATGGCCAATGGTCAAGATTTTACCCTTGCTTTTTGGATGAAATCAAATGCAGGTAATGTTGGGGCGACCCCTATTTCTAAAAGTGTCTATGGAGCGTGGAGTGGTTACATGATTTTAGTAAATAATACAGATGGTGGATATTGTAATAGTGCTGGACAATGCTCCTTTTATGTAGCAGCTGGTGCAACCGGAGATGCATGTGCAAATAATCCGATTTCTAATGACGCTACAAATTGGTATTTTGTAACTGGACAGTATAAAGCATCAACGAACCAAACTTTTATATATGTAAATTCTGTTTTACAAACTGATATTGGTTCAAAATCAGGTTCAACTAATAATACTAAAAAATTAAGCTTTGGTGCGTATAATGATGCCACAAATTTAGGATTTTTCAATGGTTATTTAGATGATATCAGACTTTATAATAGATTATTGAACCAAAGTGAAATTGATGCACTTTATAATGAGTCAAACAATCAAGTTATAACATGCGCTAATCCGACGGCTATATTAACAGGTAGTTCTTCTACTTCAGGGGTAACCTATTCCTGGACACCAGGAGGTAGTACGCCAACAGGCTCAACTACGGTTGTGTCAAGTGCCGGAATTTATACTATAAAAGTGACGGATCCAGTTAATGGTTGTTTTGCAACATCAACAGTTGCTGTAGTAACCAATACAACTTTAACAGTGAATGCAGGATCAGATGCTTTTGTTACAACGGGAAGTAATGTTGGATTGGGTGGTACACCATCTGCCTCAGCAGGTTCCGGAAATTATACTTACAGTTGGACACCGGTAGGGACTTATGCGCCGGGTAGTACCGCTTCAAATCCTACAGTAACAGTAAACACATCCTTAACCTATACACTAACAGTTACTGATAATACAACCGGTTGCCAAAAAACAGATGAAAAATTGGTGTATATAATTGGGGATCCGTATTATTTTGTATTAAAGAAAACATTAGATGCAGGCTACTATAATTCCTACAACAATAAAATATATTTTGCCTTTGAAGAAGAATATATAGATCAAAATTCAACAACGGTACTAAACTATAAAATTGTAAATGATAATAATACTATTGTGCCGTCTGTTCCATCTCAAATAGAAAACACAGGAGATAACCGTTATCAATTAGATTTATCAGTTTTAGGTTTAAATGTAGGTAGTTACTACAGGATTTCGATTACAAACGAAAAGAATGAAGTTTGGTATGCGCGATTTAAATATTAATTATAATAAAAGATAAAATGAAAAAATATATTGTACCTATACTCGTAATTGTATTGATTGGATTCTCATTATTTTGGAGTTCCTATTCTTCAAAAAAAATTGCGTATGTAAATACTTCATCAGTTTATGATGGGTTTAAACTAAAAAAGGAATTAGAAGATAAATATAAAAAAGTACAATTGGCAAGACAAAACTTATTGGATAGTATCAAATTTAAAATTCAATACTTTTCTATAAAAGGTAAAGATTTGACCGAGGATGATAAAGTTCAGATCAATGAATTGCAACGATCTTATTTGTATAAAGAAAAAGAGTTTAGTACTGATAATGAAGCTACTGCTCAACAATACTCTGAACAAATTTGGAAACAAATTAATCAGTATATGGATGATTACGGAAAAGAAAATAATTATGACGTTATTTTTGGAGCTACAGGGCAAGGTAATATAATGTTTGCCAAGGAAAAAGATGATATTACAAATGACGTTTCGGAATATATCAATCAAAAATACTCTGGTGGTAAGTAAACACTATATATTCATATTTTTTTTACTATGCTTAGTTTTTGGCTTTAACTCTTGTGGTAAAGGCAAGAATGATGTTTATGTGATTTCATCTGGTTCTGATGCGAAAGATTTCGTTGAAAAAGAAGCAGAAAAAAACAGCTATGAGAAGAAGATAAAAGAAGTGAATTTTAAATTGAAGTATATTTCTAATGATCAAATGGCTTTACAGCAGATAAATGATTTATCGCAAATAAATCAATTGCAATTTGATTCGATTGTTAGAAATTATGACAGTTTATTGTTTTTTAGTTTAGAGATCGACATTGATAATTTTAGTGAAGAATTATTGAAATACAAACTAGATGAAAATGTTGACGCATCGTATAATGAAAGAGTAGACTATTATTCATTTGGAATGCAAAAAGACATAAATATTGTTTTATCAGAAAAAGATACCATTCCATGTGTATTATATCATTACGAACGTAATTATGGAATATCTCCAAAAAATAAATTCATGATAGGATTTAAAACCTCAAAATTAAAAGATGCTGTTTTTGTTTATGAAAATAAATTTTTAAAAACAGGCACAATAAAATTTGAAATAAAAGAACAAGATATATTGAACCACACACGTATTAAGATTGACTAAATTATGATAAAATTATTTGGAACTAAAAGAAGAAAAAGAATTATTAGTTTTTTTCTATTAATCACATTCATCTCTGAAATTATTACACCTACTGCAACTTTTGCATTAACCAGCGGCCCTTCTCAGCCAGAGGTGCAGGCTTTTACACCTATCAATACATCCGAAATGGTGGATTTAACTTCAGGTGATTTTAAATACAATATTCCATTGATGGATGTTGGAGGGTATCCATTGAATATTGCTTATAACTCAGGAGTAGGTATGGATCAGGAGGCAAGCTGGGTAGGTTTGGGTTGGAACATGAATGTTGGTGCCATCAACAGAAATATGCGTGGTTTGCCTGACGATTTTAATGGAGAAGCCATTGAGAAAGAATTTAATATGAAAGACAACAACACCTTTGGTGTTAATGTGGGTGTTGGTTTTGAACTTTTTGGATATAAAAAAGCTGCAAAAACAAGCAGTTCACAAAATAGCGGAAAAAAATTAAATATAGGCTTAGGATTGACCTATAATAATTATACGGGTATAGGTATGGAGCACTCTGCCAGTATTGGTATATCAGCGGGTAATAGTGGTAAGGGGTCTATGAATGCGGGTTTAGGAATTAAGGCAAGCAATAGTGGTGGGTTAACGGTTAGTCCCAGCGTCAGTTTTTCGTATAAGTCTGAAGAAAAAAGTAAAAATGATGAATCTACTACTAATTCAGTTGGTATTGGTATTGGGATGAGTATGAATTCACGTTCAGGATTGAAGGATTTAAGTGTGAATTCAAGTTATAATAGAACTACTGAAAAAAACACACAACAAAACGCAGATGGATCTTTTGAAAAGGATAAAGGCGGGGGTATTGCAGGTATGTCGTCTAGTCAAAGCGGAGGAGCAAGTTCCGCAGGTGTTATCAATTTCGGAGCCTCAACTTTTGTTCCTCAAATCCATAATTCGATGGTTAATAATTCTGTAGCCTTGAGTTTTAAATTGGGAACCACCATTTTTGGTTTTGATGGCGATATTACTTTAGGCGGTTATTTTTCTAATCAGTCGTTAATGAATAATAGTTCTTCTTTACCTGCTTATGGTTATATGTTTAGCCATAATGGTCAAAATTCTGATAATGTATTAATGGATTTTAACCGTGAAAAAGATCAATCATTTAGCCGTTATACTAAAAATTTACCAATTACTAATCAAACCTATGATGTGTTTTCTGTTACAGGACAAGGAATGGGTGGAGCCTTTAGGCCATTCAGAAGTGATGTAGGTTATATGTTTGATAACTCTGCGACAACTACCAGCGATAGTTACTCGGCAGGCGCTGAATTGGCGGCGGCACAAACAGCTCATTTAGGGGTAAATATATCAGTGGTTGATGTTAATACAACAACTGGTAAATGGACTGATGATAATGATGCTAAAGATAAGTTAATGGCAGGGCGTTCTGCAGGAAATAAAGATCATGAACCATATTATTTTAAGGAAGTTGGAGAAAAATCGGAAGATGATGTTCAATCTCAGTTATATAGTGATTTAGGAACAGATAAACCCGAAAGAATAAAAATTACAGGCTTGATAAATCATAAAGCAACAGCTCAAATTGAAACAGCTCCTTATACGGGTGCTTTGACTTTGGGGAACAATTATATTCCAAAAAGACAAAAAAGAAATAAAGTATTATCTACTCTTAGTTTTGCAGAAGCAATAGATTATGGAATAGATAAAAGTTTATATAGTGGGTCTACTCGTAAAATAAGTATTGCAGCCCGACCACATCATATTGCCGAAATTACAGCTTTACGTTTAGACGGAAGCCGTTATATCTATGGTTTACCGGCTTATAATACTAATCAGGAAGAGGTAACATTTAATGCCAGTTCAAAAACAACATCTAGTAATAATCCTTCTCAAAATAGTTATTATGATGCCAATACAGGTTATGTGACTTATAATACGGGCGATAGATCAACATCTAACGGAAAAGGAATAGACCATTACTATAATAAAATAAAAACACCTGCTTATGCACATTCTTATTTATTAACAGCAGTTATTTCGCCTGACTATGTTGATTTGAAAAATGATGGCTTAACAGATGACGATTTTGGTAATTATACAAAATTTGAATATACAAAAGTAGATAATTATAAATGGAGAATGCCTTATGATGATTTAAAGGCAAACTTTAATGAAGCAGGAAAATCGATTGAAAATGATGATCAGGGAAATTTTGTGTATGGAGAAAAAGAATTGTGGTTTACTACAAAAATTGAAACCAAAAATTACATTGCTATTTTTGATTTAGGTGATAGAGAGGATGCAACACCTGTTGCAGGTATTGATGGAAGTGCGCCACATTCAAACACTGCAATTAAAACAAAGTATATTAAATCCATTTCTTTATATTCTAAACCTGAGTATAAAGCGGATCCAACACCAAATAAAACTAATGCAGTTCCAATTAAAGTAGTTCATTTTGTGTATGATTACTCTTTATGTAAAAATATTCCTAATAATACACTCATTAATCCTACGTCAACTGGTCTTGTAAATCAGGGAGGTAAATTAACCTTAAAGGAAATTTATTTTACTTATGGTAAATCAAATAAAGCAGAATTCAGTAAGTATAAATTTGCTTACGATCAAAAACATGGGACTAATTCAGCACTTTCCAGTAATTTTAATTACCATCCTAAGGCGTATGACCGTTGGGGTAATTATAAGCCATTAAATAATAGTAGCGCTGCTTATACTTCAGGTGCTGCCACAACATACAATTATAGTGGGGCCTTAAACAATTCTGAGTTTCCTTATGTTGATCAAAACAGTGAAACCGATGCAGATTTCAGAGCTTCTGCCTGGAATTTAACAGATATAGATTTACCATCGGGTGGTAGTATAAAAATTAATTACGAATCGGATGATTATGCCTTTGTGCAAAACAGACCGGCTATGCAAATGATGAAAGTAGTTGGGATATCAAATGATCTTTCTTCTAATATAACTGCAGGAACACTTGGTACCACAGGAGACTTATATTCTGGTTCTGATAAAAATTTGTATTTACATTTTGAATTAACGGAAAATTCAACAACTACAGCAGCACAAATCAAAGAAAGATATTTAAAGGATATTAATACTAATGGTAAATTTTTATACTTCCGCTTCCTTGTCAATTTAACTAATACAGGAACTTACACTCAAAATTCAGGAGATCATTTTGAATATGTTTCCGGTTATGCTGAATTGGATAGCGCAGATCCTGAGTGTGGTTTATCTCCAGGTGGAGCTTTAGGACCAAATGGGTTCCCATTAGCGTATATAAAATTAAAGGATGTAGTAATGGATGATAAAACTACGTCGGTAGGAAATACGCAAACAATTAATCCGATTGCAAAAGCGGCATTGAATTTCGGGAAATCGCATTATAATAACATCGTGTGGGATGCTTCTTTTAGTCCACCGGCAGATGTGATTGGTGCGGTTAAACAATTGGCAGGCGCAGCAACCAGTGGTTTTGCTAAAAACATGATGCAGGCTATTGCAGGACCTAACTTGAGTTTAAAAACAAATCAATACGGAAAACAATTTGTTTATGGTAAATCATGGATCCGTTTATATAACCCGAATGGCCATAAGTTTGGAGGTGGTTCCCGTGTAAAATCATTAACCATTAAAGATAATTGGAATTCGCAAACTACTGATACAGCTAACCCTAATGGTCAGGAAGATTCTGAGTATGGCCAAGAGTTTACTTATGAAACTGAGTTTAATGGAGAAACAATTAGTTCAGGTGTAGCATCTTATGAGCCAATGCTTGGGGGAGATGAAAATCCATTCCGTCAGCCTGTTTACATGGGACCAAACAAATGGAGTTTGTTAACACCCGATGAACGTTTCTTTATGGAAGAACCATTTGGAGAAACATTCTTTCCATCAGCATCTATTGCTTATAGTAAAGTAAAAGTGAAAAATAAAATCCCGGATAATGTAAATTTAAAAACACATGGTACAGGTTATGTGGTACATGAGTTTTATACTGCAAAAG
>Ga0207968_100377_pt1 | contig 17527 bp, 18 predicted proteins | sample LakWasMet21_HOW5_2_FD_183867 | JGI IMG/M metagenome (GOLD analysis project Ga0207968, IMG submission 183867) | Freshwater sediment methanotrophic microbial communities from Lake Washington under simulated oxygen tension - Sediment Metagenome... | ecosystem: Environmental > Aquatic > Freshwater >...
ACTCACACGTTTAATTCGGCATTCAGTGATTATCTCGTGAAATTAAAATTCTCAGAAAGCCAAATGCTTCAAAAGTTGAAAAGCGAGAATATTCAACTTAGTGTGTCCTATGGTGCGTACGAAAAAAATAAAATAGTAGGTTTTATTCTTAATGCAATTGATAGCTACTATTATCCAAATACACTATATAATGCAGGAACTGGAGTAATTCCTGAATTTCGAGGTTTAAGAATTATTGAACAAGTATATTCATATGCAATAAAGGAATTAGTAAAAAAAGGATTTGTAAACCACCAATTGGAGGTTGCAATTGAAAACGAAAAGGCAAAAAAAGTGTATGAAAAAACAGGATTCAAAATTAATCGTGATCTAGCATGTTATAGGGGCAAACCAACAACAACAATCAGGTCAAACTTTAAAATAAATGTAATTAATTCTATTAACCTTAAGGAGGTAAAGCAATTCTGGAATTATAACCCTACTTGGCAGAATGATAGCCCTACTGTAAATAGAATGATTGAAAAGCTAACTATTTTGGCAGTTGAGAATAAGAATTCAATAATTGGATATTGCATCTTTAACAAAGATTCGGGTAGAATACATCAGTTGGCGGTGAAGAAAGAGTGTAGAAAAAAAGGAGTTGGTAAAAGCTTAATAAATTGCATTGTTAATGAGGAGTATGGTGGTGAATTGACAATTCTTAATATTGATAAGCGAGATATACAAACCAATCAATTTCTAACAAATCTTGGCTTTAAAACATATGTTGATCAGTATGAAATGAAATTAGAAATAAATAATTAAACAACATTATACCTAATACCATGAAAAGAAAGAAGAACATCATACTCTCAATAATTGTTTCACTCATGATTTTCAATGCGATGGGTCAACAAAATATGATTACCAGAAAGAACCTTGAATCCGCATTAATGGATCAAAAAGTAACCAAAATTGAAATACAGGAAATTACTTTCCCGCCTGGACAAACTGCCCCTAAGCATTTGCATCCTTGTTCGGTAGTTGGTTATATTAAATCGGGATCCGTTTTTTTTCAAATCGTGGGCAAAGAACCTACGATCCTTAAAGAAGGTGATTCATTTCATGAGGTTAAAAATGAGTACATCCTACATTTCGACAATGCTTCAAAGGACAAGACGATGACATTTATTGCGTTTTATTTGAAAGAGGATAATGAAGAAAATGTAAAAATTGTGAAATAATAGCGATAGCTGATAAACGAGATGCAATGGAATAGCTGCGCTCTCCAGTAAATTAGTTTTACGTTTATTAGGAAACAAACATGAATTTATCTATTTGATTATCAATTAATAATAAATCTAAATCATATCAAAAAGTCATTCACTCCGATTTTTTGCCTATTCACTCCCAAAAATTTGGGAGTCGTTTTTTCAGGTGATAATATTTAAGCAATTGGAATTACTTTTGTATTTTAATCATTGTGAAAAACCTTATTAAATTATTTATTCAATTAGCATGTTAGAACAAAAAACAAGCGAAACGTTGAAATTTACTACCTCTTGGAAAATACAAGTGATTACTTCTATTGCAGTTGGCACTTTGTTTGGCACCTACCATTTTATGTTAAGCACAAATGAGATTTTTGTTTTCGCCTATTATTTTTTATGTAATACGCTTCTTTCACTTGGATTGTGGCAAGCAGCAAGACTTTCGTTCTACATAACTAATAAATGGTTTTCTTGGTTTGAGAAACCATTTTTGAGAATTGTTTCTACATTAATTTCCGGAACAGTTTTCACTTATGTAGTTATTTTTATCGCTGATTTTTGGCTTCCGTATTTAATCGATCCACTGTTTGGCATTGATTCAAATAAGCTTGAAGGACAACCTATAATGAGTATTGCCACTTTCTTTCTCGATGGCACTATTTGTCTTTTTATTTTCTTATTCTACATAACATTTATTAACCTTTTCAGCTATTTTAACGAGAGTCAAAATAAAAAAATTAAAGATGCGGAAAAGTCTATTGAGAATTATTTCGGAACTCTAATTGAAAACATTCATGATGTAATTCAAGTATTAGATAAACAGGGCAAATTAACTTACTGTAGTTCATCAATCATTAATTTAACTGGATACACGCACGAACATGTAATGAAGCTACCTTACGGTTTCTCATTAATAAGTCCAAAAGACCGCAATTTGATTTCACAAGAATTCTCGAAAATGGTTGAAAAAGGTTTCGAAACATACGTCACAAGATATAGCATTATTACCAAGAGTGGGGAACTAAAATATGTAGAAACAAAAGTGATTAATGCCACTAAAGTGCCTAAACTAAACGGGTACATTTCCGTGAGCAGCGATGTCACTCAAAGAGTGATTGCTGAGGAAGAGGTTAAGCATCAAAAAGAACTCTACCAAGTATTAACTGACATTTCAACTTACTTTTTAAATACTGAATTAATGCTGTCAGTGAAAGTGATGCTCGAAAAAATAGGGAGATTTGCGAAAGTTGATCGTGCCTACATTTATTTTTTAGATGAAACAAGTACGCATTGGAATTGCTTACATGAATGGAGAAGCATTAGTGTTGAAGACGTTGAATCTAATTATTACCAAACGGGGATTCCTGTAAGTAAATCGAATTGGTTGTTTGATCAAATCCGCCTAAATAAAATTATAAATTTTGAGGATATTGAATTAATTCCTCAAGAAGGTAAAGATTTTAAAGCCATATGTGCGTCTGATAAAACAAAGTCAGTACTATTAATTCCTATGATCAGGAATGATAAGATTTTCGGTTTCATGGGATTTGATTCTGTTCTAAATAATAAATCATGGGAAGCAGAAGATATTTCAACTTTACAAATTTGTTCGGAGATTCTTATCTCTTCGATATTGCGCAGAGATGCGGAAATGGAAATTCAACGCTCATTATCTGTTAATAAAGCTATTGTAGATTCAACCTCAGAAGGAATATTGTTAACTGATTTGAATGACAACATGCTGTATTACAACCAAAATTTTAAAGACATGTGGATGTTAACAGATGAAATGCTAAAAGAACGAAAGAAAAGTATAGCATTAAGTCATGCTATTAAAAATGTTGTAAACGCACAGGAAGTATTTCAAATAATTAGCACCTCTGAGGAAAACATAAATAAGAGAATTAGGCTAATAGCCCATTTAAAAAACAACCGAGTATTGGAAGGCATCTCTCAACCACAAATAATTGATGGAAAAGTAGTAGGTAGAGTTTGGAGTAATAGAGATATTACCGATAGAGTAAATGCCGAAAAGGAAGAAATCGAAAAGGGCTTTGCACTCGCCCAATTTGAATCTTTAAAAAATCAGGTAAATCCACACTTTCTATTTAACAGTTTAAATGTGCTATCCTCACTTGTCCATATTGATGCCGATTTATCAGAGAAATTTATCGATCAATTAGCAAGGTCTTATAGGTATTTGCTAGAGCAAAAAGATAATGAGCTAGTGCTTCTTAAAACTGAAATTGATTTTGTTCATTCATTTACCTTTCTGTTAAAAATTAGATTTGAAGAAAAGCTGCAAGTAAATATTCATTTGGATGCACAAATAATGCAGTATTACGTAGCTCCGTTAACATTGCAGCTACTTATTGAAAATGCAGTTAAACACAATATTATTTCGGCAGAAAGTCCATTGATTATTACTATTTATAATGAAGGTGAAGAGAATCTGATTGTATCCAACAATTTACAATTGCGCGAACAACAGTTACCTTCAACAGGTGTGGGACTAAAAAACATTAAAGATAGATACAAACATTTAACGCAAAAAAGCACTCAGTTTTATGTGGAAAATGAAAAGTATATAGCGCGTATACCATTAATTAAAAATATGCAATCATGACAAATGCTATAATTATAGAAGATGAATCATTAGCAGCAAAAAGATTGGAAGCCCTGATCTTGAAATGCAAAAAAAATATTAACATCATTGCCAAATTACCATCAATAAAAGCTGCGGTAAAATGGTTTTCTCAAAACCCCCAGCCTGATTTAATATTTATGGATATTCATTTAGAAGATGGGCTTAGCTTTTCTATATTTGAACAAACAACGGTTACTGCCCCAGTAATTTTCACAACAGCTTTTGATGAATACACAATAAAAGCATTTAAAGTTAACAGCATTGACTATTTATTGAAGCCAATTAATTTTGACGACTTATCACAAAGTCTTGATAAGTATTTTCGATTGAAATCTCAATTCTCCACTGGAGCAATTGACATCAAATCAATTATCGAAACATTAGTGCCTAAAGAAGGCCAGTATAGAACCCGCTTTCTCGTTTCGGAAGGAAGTAACTATGTTACAATTGAGATTACTGACGTAGCATATTTCTTTGCCGAGGACAAATTTGCCTTTTTAGTTTCAAAGACAGGGAAGCATTATGTTATTGATTTGACGCTTGATAAATTAACCGGTGTTTTGAATCCTAAGCTCTTCTACCGGATTAACAGGCAGTTTATCATTTCAACGAATTGCATTGAGAATATGACTAAATATTCTGCTAATAAGCTTAAATTAAACTTAAATCCTTCATTTGACAAAGAGGTGTTTGTTAGTCAGGATAAATACACAGATTTTAAGAAGTGGTTGGATAATTAAGCCTCTATTTAAACCCCATATTGGGTGTGTAAGCAACTTCTAGAATTAAACCATCTGGATCATAAAAATCTATTGTAAGATAATTATGAGAATAATTGAGTTCAATTGGTCCACGTATGATTTTAGCATGTTTTCTTTTTAAATATTGATATACCTCATTAATTTGAGTTTCATGTGTTGCTTGAAAACAAATATGCCTTACACCTGTAGAATTGCTTCGAGTTAGATTCTTTTGCTCTTTGAAATATATTTCAAGGTTAGCAGAAACGAATCCTATTGACCCAGATTGACTCCATCCAATTAACTCTAAAATTCCCTTATAAAATTGAATTGATATTTCAATGTCTGAAACCCAAATTTCAATATGATTGATACCAGGCTTCATTCTAATATTTTCCCTTTAATTGTATCCATTTACTTTTATCAATTGTCATTTTAATGGCAAGCCATGTTTGACTATTTATCTTTCTTTCAAGAACCTTGTCGGGATTTACTGTAAACCCTACTTTTTTATAGCATTGAATTGCCTGACTGTTCCAATCAAAAACGTTTAGCTCCACAACTTCTTTACCCAATTCATTAAATGAGTATTCTAAAAGATTAGATACAATTTGTTTGCCAAGTCCTTGCACTCTTTTATGCTCATGTCCTACAATAATCCTACTTAACCTAACTGAGCTATTCATCAGATATATTTCAGAGTAACCAATGATTGAATTTTGCTGCGAATCAAAAACACAAATGCAAGCCTATTCGGATCTTTCAGAGATTCCTCCAATTGCTTTATTGTTAAAGGAAAAACAAAAGAAGGTACTGCGAATTGCATCAAATCTTCTGGACTCTTTATCCATGAAACTAGCATAGAAATTACAACATCATTAACGCTTACAAGTTTGATAATCATATTACTATCTTACACGTTTTTTTTCATCATCCGCACCTGTTGTTTTACGTACGTTTATTAATTGCCCTTTTCCGAATTTGTAAGAAAAGCTTATATTAAATGTTCTGGTATCTCTCTTAGCATCCCACGATTCAACAACACTTCCGAATTCAGTAGTTCCCCGTGCATAATTCCTCCACAAAATATCTGACACATTTAAGGTTATTGTTCCTTGGTTTCTCAATACTGATTTTTGAACTCCAAGTGATAGATTATTCATTGGTTTAATTACTGTTACACCATAAAATGTTTTGTAATTATAATTAAATCCCAATTCCATCGAGAGTCCCCTTTTTATCGAAAAGCTATTATTTGTGTTGAAATAAAAAGAAGGCATTTTTTTATCCAAAGAAACATTATTCACTGTTCCTTTATAAACTCCATAATAGCCAAGCATACTGGTATTTGTTGTCCACCAATTTTTTATTTTCTTTACATAAGAGATATTTAAACTATAGTAATCAAAGCGATCTAAGTTAATAATTGCTTGGTTCGTCATTTTGGTTACCGCATCTTGTACAAGTACTTCGGTAATATTGTCTTTTGTTGTGCTGGCACCGATTGTAAAGTACAATTGGTTTTTAAAAACATATGTCAATTCTGAATTGTAGCTATATTGAGGCTTTAGATTAGGATTCCCTTGAAGATATGTTGTTGGATTTAAAAAAATTTTAAAGGGGTTCATTTGATCAAAAGCAGGTCTATCAATTCTTCTACCAATATTTATATTGATAGAATGAACTTCATTTAATTTGTAATCGATAAATAGTGTTGGAAACATCTGAATATAATTCCTACTAAATCCAATTTTACTGAGCCTTTGATAGCCCTTTGAAATTGTATGTTCTAGCCTTAAACCAAATTGAGTTGTAATTTTCTTGAAACCTTTATGCAAATTCAAATAGGCTGAGTTTACATTTTCCGAATAATTAAATAGACTACTTCTTAATGAATCGAAATTATCTGACATAAGAGAATTATTATAGAACTTTATATTATTAGTTGAATTCACATAGCTACTTTTAATGCCACTTTCCATCGTAGCACTATTTTTTAACGGCTTTGTATAGTCACCTCTCACAGAATATATATCTAACTTATCAAAATGATCGCCTATTAATACATCGTCTTTTATATTATCACCAATTGGTGATATATAATTAGTCATATAAGATTGGCCAATTGTGTTTTGATAGTTTGAATAGTCAAGATTAAATTTTACTTCTTGACCCAATGAATCAAATTGATGTTTATATTCTGTATTTAGTCCATAATTTATATTTATAGAATTACTCTCGTTTTTAAACTCCGTATGGTAGATTGCATTTTGATTTCCATCTAAATTATATGTTTTATCAAAAGTATTTGTGTTATTATTGAGGTACTGCGCTGTTCCAAGTATCGATATTGAGGTTTTAGAAGAGATATTAACATCTAATCCAATTCTTGGAGAGTGTGTTTTAGAGCGGTCTGTTATGTAATCATCTGTTAGGAACATCTCCTTTAACGTATCTTTACTATAAAATTTTCTGTTAAGAGTTAAATTTGTAAATATCTTGCGATCATCATAGCTATAATTAAGGAATATGTTGTACCATTTATTTTTATAATTTAGATTAAACCCATTACTAACTTTTGGATACCTGCCTTGACTATAACTAGTATTAATTGTTCCGTTGAAACCTTGTCTTTTATTTTTCTTAATAATAATATTGATAATCCCAGCATTTCCAGCAGCATCATATTTTGAGGAAGGATTTGTAATTATTTCTACCTTTTGAATATTATTAGAATTCAAACTTTTTAGAAAGGTCGTAAGGCTTTGGCCTGTGAGTCCCGTATTTTTTCCGTCAACTAAAACAATAACACCTTGTTTACCTTTTAAAGATATATTTCCGTCTCGATCCACCATAACACCTGGAAGTTTTTCTAACATTTCACTTGCCGAAACATTTGATTGAATAATGCTATTTTCTATGTTTACCACAGTTTTGTCCACAAACTTTTCAATAAAAGGTTTTTCAGCAATAACTGTTATAGTTTCCAAATTATTAGTCTCTATTTTTAAAATAATTTCGCCTAAATCAAGTAATTGGTTATTACTAATTTTTACATCACTCTTAGCTGCTTTTCCCATTCCAATCATTTGTACCACCAAATAATAATTTCCTTCCTTAATGTTTTCAATTTCGAAGACGCCATTTTCATCAGCAGTCTCGCCTTTATAAATACTTGAATCTGAACTATTATAAACTATTACAGTTGCAAATGGAGCAATAGCCTTTGATTCATCTATAACTACACCTTTTATTCCGCCCCCATTTTTAGCATATCCAGGGGTAATAATCGAGAAAAGGGCAATTAATATTAAAATAAGGTTTTTGAAATAAAGCTGGCTTTTCATTTTCTTGCTTTTTTAAGCAAATTTTAGGCTTTGTGCTCCCTTAAAAAACCAAAAGAGGATGAATGGCTAAAAAGGGGGAGTGGATCCCTAATAAATGGTTTAATAAATAGTAATGGATTTAAAAGAGCGTTCCAAAAACCCATATTTTTTTAAAACCTTTGTTGATTTAAGATCAATGTCTTTTTTATGTTTTAAATTGGTATTTTTATGTCTATAAAATACCAACGCCAATAGACTTAACATGAAAACTATCCCCATTCGGCGAATAACTTCTAGTTATACAGAATTAAATACCTTTGGTCAATTCAGTATTCGTAAGATTGCCAATGTGCTGAATGGAAAGGATATTGTTCACGATTTACATAAGCATGATTTCTTTCTTATTCTATTATTAGAAAAGGGTGATGGTATTCATGAAATTGACTTTATTAAATATCAACTGCATAATCATGACATTTTTATATTGAGACCTGGGCAGGTACACATGTTAACTATGAAATCAAAGTGTACTGGATATATTATGGAATTTGATCCAGCCTTTTATCAACCTTCAAACAAAATGTCTGATCAGCGTTTTAAAAAAGCAATTGGAAGAAATTATTGTAAGGTGGCAAATAATAATTTTAAGAATTTAGAATCTACATTGTCACACATTTTTAATGAGTTTGATAAAAAGCAAGACAATTATATAGATGCAATTACAGTTTACCTTGATTTATTCTTTATTGATTATCTGAGACAAAGTCGAAATGAAAAAGGTAACTCAAAACATGAAAGCACGTACACACAAGAGCGTTTCGAGGAATTACATAGTTTATTAGAAGAGAATATTTGCAAAAAAAAGAATGCCTCTCAATATGCTGACCTTTTAAATCTTTCTTTGTTTCAATTAAATTCAATAACAAAATCATCGGTTGGTAAATCTGTTTCTGAACTTATCAATGAGCAAATCATTCTTGAATCTAAAAGGTATTTACTTGCTACTCCTAATCAAATAAAAGACATCGCTGACCATTTAGGTTATGAAGATGTTTCTTATTTTATCCGCTTTTTTAAGAAGCAAACCGGATACACACCTGACGCATTCCGTCAGAATTTCAAATAAGTCCTATTCATCTTCATTTTTGTCCTACCGAACCCTCACGCTCGTGAAATACCTTTGTGCTTATAAATTATATAAGTATGAAAACAAAAATGAAATTAATGATGGCCCTAAAGATTTGGGCAGTTATTTACCCCTCAATCACCATTTTCCTTTTTCTATTTGGTGAATCACTTTCAATATTTCCTTTATACATAAGGACCTTAATTCTCACAGCTACTCTAGTACCGTGGATGGTTTTTGCAGGGCTACCGCTTTTGGATAAAGCGATTCAAAGTTTAACAGGTAATAATAAAGAAAAATAGTATTTAAGAAGCTTTGTTATGCAACATGAAGTTTTAGTTCCAAGGCGAACATTTATAAAACAAAGTACCGCATTCTTTGCAGCTCTTGCTTTACCATTTGACTTCAAAGCATTTGATAATAAAAATAAAATGAAACATTACGATGTAATAATAATTGGCGGAAGTTATTCCGGACTCTCAGCAGCCATGGCTCTGGGTAGAGCTTTGAAAAGTGTATTAATAATTGACAACAAAAATCCTTGCAACAAGCAAACGCCTTATTCGCATAATTTCCTAACTCAGGATGGTAACCCCCCGTTTGCAATTGCCTCAAAAGCTAAAGAACAGGTTGAGCAATACTCAACTGTATCTCACTTGAAAGGCACAGTCATTAAAGGAGAAAAAACTGAAACTGGCTTTAAAATCGAAACTGAAAAAGGAGATTCTTGCACTGCTGCCAAATTGATATTCGCTACTGGCATTCGAGATATACTTCCTGCAATTAACGGAATTGCAGAATGTTGGGGGATATCTGTTCTGCATTGCCCGTACTGCCATGGGTACGAGGTTAAAAACCAAACAACTGGAATAATTGGAAATGATGAAAATGCCTTTGAACTAACGAAACTGATTTTAAATTGGACGCAAGATCTTACCCTTTATACAAATGGAAAATCTAATTTATCACAGCAGCAGATTGAATTACTAAAAAAGCATTTGATAAAAATTGATGAGCGTCAAATTTTCAAATTGAATCATACGGAAGGGCAATTAAAAAGTATTCTTTTTGCGGATGGCTCGGATGCAAAAGTAAAAGCAATTTATGTAAAAGCACCATTTGAACAACATTGTTCTATACCAAAAAGCTTAGGCTGTGAAATCAATAAAGATGGCTATATAGTCACTAACGCAGCTCAAGAAACTACTATTATGGATGTATATGCTTGTGGAGATAACTCCTCTCGAATGAGAACAGTTGCAAATGCTGTAGGCACAGGAACAGTAGCCGGCATGTCTAGCAGTAAATCACTAATTCTTAATAAATACCAAAACAAATAATCAATAATTAAAAAACAAAACAATGAAAAAAAAGAAAATCATCATCGTTGGTGCAACAGGCACAATGGGGAAACATCTAACGGCAGCATTTGAAACTGAACATGAAATAATCAGAGCAGCCGATAAGGGTGGGGATATTCAGGTAGATATTACATCAACTGAATCTATTGAAAATATGTTTAAGAAAGTAGGGGCATTTGATGCACTTATCTCAACAGCTGGGCCAACCTATGTAGGACCATGGAATACGCTCACGGATAAAGAATTCAGACAAGGTGTTGAAGGAAAAATGATGGGGCAAATTAATTTAGTTTTAATCGGCCAGCACTACATTAATCCTAAAGGTTCGTTTACTTTAATTACTGGAGCCTTATCACATGATCCACAATTAAATTTCGCAAATGCATCAGCTGCTAATTGTGCCGTTGAAGGGTTTGTAAGAGCAGCGGCAATTGAGTTAGGGAATGGTATTCGCATTAATGCTGTTAGTCCTACAGTAATAGAAGCATCTCCTCAGTATTTTCCTTACTTCCCAGGTGACATTCCTGTGACCATGAAGCAACTGGAGTTTGGATTTAGAAAAAGCGTATTTGGAGCTAACACCGGACAAATAATTAAACCTTACTAGTCAATAACGAATTGGGTCGATGAATAATCGACCCAATTTTAACAATACTCACAAAAGAAATTATGAAATCAGTGCTTAGATATATAGTTATACTCATGATATGTTTTAGTTCAATAGTAAACGCACAAATTGATCTACTTCGATATAATGACAACTTCGATAATTTAAGAAGTGACAGCATTAATAAAAAAGGATTTGACAAGCTAAAACACATAAAGATTAACAAAAACATTCATGTTTCTCTTGGTGGAGATCTACGAGAACAGTTCCAGTATTTTCACAATCAAAACTTTGGCGATGGATTATCTACTAATAATTCAAGACTGTGGCATAGATTAATGCTTCATTCAAATATTGAGATTGGTAAATCTGTACGCCTATTTACGCAACTTGGAAGCACATTTCGTTTCTTTAATTCTAATCCACTTACTCCAGAAATTGAAGAAAATCAATTAAGTCTTCACCAAGTCTTTATTGAAAGGAAATATAACAGCAAATGGCTTTTTAGGATAGGTAGGCAAGAACTATTTTACGGGAATCACAGATTGCTCACATTCAGAGAAGGCCCAAATACTCGTTTAACATTTGATGGTGCCATCGTTAAGTATAACACAAGTAAATTGAAAGTTGATCTTATGGCACTGTCTCCGGTGATTTCAAAAAAAGGAATTTTTGATGATACCTCTTTTAATGATTATGTTTTTGGCGTTTATCTTACGGAGAAAATTATACCAAACAAGCTAATCTTAGATTATTACTTTCTTGATTTTATATCAGAGAGAAGAAAATACAACTACGTCTCAGGCAAGGAGCACCGTCAAATTGTTGGGGCAAGAATATTTTCAGAAAACCCCCAATTTAATTATGAGGCGGAGGCCACGTATCAATTTGGCAACTTCAATTCTAATACAATAAATGCCTATGCTTTGTCAGCCGACCTAAATTATCTCCTTTCATCTAAAAAAGTAATTGTGGGTATTGGAACCAATTATATATCAGGTGATAACAATCCAAATGATAAAAAATTAAATACCTACAATTTATTATTTTCCAAACCGCAGTATGGATTAACTGCTCCAATAGGAGCAACTAACGTGATAACCATCAATCCCTATTTTAAATTAAAAGGCATTAATAAGTTAAATGTTTATGCTGGAGCCTATTTTCTATGGAGGCAAAGTGAAAACGATGGCATATATACTCCCGGAGCTATAGAGACTCGACCAACACCATGGTTATTAAATCATTTGAAAGAAAAAGAAATTGGAAAGCTTTTGGTCCTAGAAACAAATTATAAAATCAACACTCACATTTCTTTTTCTTTGGATGCATCCTATTTTAGTGCAGGGAACTTCATTAAACAAACAGGAAAAGGAAAAGATATTATATATCTCTCAAGTAAATTTTACTTCAAATTTTAGTAAAATCATGAAGGATAGAGAATGTGTTAAGAAAAGAAAAATCATAAAAAGATTTATGATTTATTCAGAAATATTTACCGAAAGTAATTTAAATGATTTGAGTCTTGATGAACTTGAATCTCTTCAGAAAACAACACTTATTGAATTACTTATCAAAAACAAGTTCAAAACAAGAAACAATAAAAATAAATCTTAATCATTAAAAGCTTCAATTGTAATTCGTTATTAAAATAATGAAATATCAGTATTGCGTGGGCCTAATAATTCCTGAAACTTTGTGCTATAAAAACTTAATAAAAGAAAAATGAATTTAAATCAAGTAAACAATTTCGCATCAATAAAAAATAGCAAGATGCTATTGCCAAAAAAGACCGCCTTTTGGGCAGGTTTTTTTTATATACTCACCTTTGTTTCGATTCCTACTTTTTCGCTTTATCAGCCCTTGCATGATTCTCAATACATCTTCAGTAATGGTGATGATAACAAAGTTGTAATGGGCGGAATATTGGAAATAATCGTTGCCCTAAGTGGAATAATTACATCTATCATTCTTTTCTCCGTTTTAAGAAAACAAAACCAAACTTTAGCAATTGGTTTAATTGCTTCACGAATTGTGGAGGCAGGTACTATGTTTGTTGGTGTAGCCTTTTTGTTGGGTGCTGTATCATTACATCATCAACCTGCCTCTGCAACATCTTTATCAATGGCGCAGACGTTGGTAACTATGTATGACCGCATTTTTGTATTAGGACAAGGTTTTATGCCTGCCATCAATGATATACTGTTAGGTGTATTATTGTTTCAAACACGTTTAGTTCCTCGTTGGCTATCGCTTATTGGTATAATTGGAGCACTCCCTTTATTTATGTCCTACTTTGCTATCATGTTCGGTTTCATCGAACGAGTCTCAGCTCTTTCGGGGGCGTCTGCTTTAATGGTTGCCTTTTTTGAATTTACTACCGGAGTTTATTTGTTGGTTAAAGGGATAAGGAAATCATGAGGTGGAAATTTATAGCACATTAAAATATTTTGCACCAGTTCCAACAAATGCCCATAAGTTTTGATACCTAAATTGGTAACATTCAGAATAGTAGTATGTTATTTAAATTCTTTAAGAATAAAAAAATTGTCTTATTTTTAAAAGCGAATAAATTGTTTTTAGAAATGTCAAATCAGAATAATGTCGAGGAAGTTTTCTTTAAATTCTTAATGCAATATCAATTTGATTTAGAATCTCTTGATTATTCATCAATTGAAAAGCGGAGAAGCGCATTACAAACTTTATCTGAAATCAGTAATTCAGGAATAAATGTTTTTGATATTAGTAAGCGTGAAGTAGTTTTTTACTCTTCAAATTTCGGAAGATTATTAGGTTATTCCCCATCAGATTATGAAAAAACAGGTCAGAATTTCTTTATAGAAAAGATTCATCCTGAAGATCTGTTTAAATTAAGTTCGCTTAGCGTTTCCATTCTTAAATTATTCAACGCATTTTCTAATGAGGAAAAACTCAATCATAAAATGATCTCTGAGTAAAAAAAATTGTTGCAATTACATCACAACAAAACAGTGACGCTATTAAACTTCTCAATCGATTGAAATTTACTAAAACAATTGAGTTAGAAGATGAACAGATAAAATATGAATATTTAAATTAAACTGATGTTTTTTATCCATAAACAATTTTACAATTCACATTTGCAGGATATTAGCATGCAAACGAATCGGTTGAAAATCCGCAAACTAAAATCTACTGATCTGGATGATTTTCTTATCTATCGTTCAAATCCTGAAGTAACAAAATATCAGGGATTCGATGTTATGACAATGAGCGAAGCGGAAGATTTTATTGATGGTAATTCCTTAAAGAAATTCGGAAAACAGGGTGAATGGGTGCAATATGGAATTGAGAATATGGAAACGGGGCAACTAATTGGCGACTGTGCCGTTAAACTTGATCGGAATGATCCAAGAATTGCTGAAATAGGAGTTACCATTTCGCACCTAGAGCAGAAAAAGGGCTACGCAAAGGAAACACTCTTGGGTTTGATTGAATTTTTATTTACAAAAATGGAGATACACCGGGTGGTAGAAATTGTAGATACAGAAAATATAGCTTCTATAAATCTTTTAAAAAGTATCGGATTCCGGGAAGAAGGTCATTTTATTGAAAATATATTCTTTAAAGGTAAATGGGGAAGTGAATTTCAATTTGCAATGCTAAAGAGGGAATGGGAAGCAGCTAAAAAATGCTAACCAGTTTTTTTTTAGCTTTTGATAGGCTTCTTTTACTTATACACATTATGGATCTGATCGAGAAAGTTCATTATCGTTCTAGTTGATTGAAAATCATCCATAAAGTTCGATAAATCCAAGCCGCAGCGTACACACCTGATAGCTTCCAAATATCAGGTTAATTTAAACCTCATTTTCGTAAGAAAATGGGGTTTTTGTTTTATAAAGTATCATTGAAACTTAAAAATAATTTATTTTCAAGAAATTCATGTTCGAGTCTGGATGCCGAGTGATAAAAAATCAAAATTTAATTTATGGTTTCACGTTCCGCAAGATTACAAATCCAGCGGAGCGGAGGTATAAGGAATTGAGCACATTTAAAATTTTTTTATGATAGTAATCATATCGGGCATTGATACTAATCAGTACTTACTCTTCTCAAACTTAATACTTTTGATTTATATGAAAATTTAAGCTAATTATGGATGCTTCATTAAACAAAAAAATGAATATTGCTTATTCAAAATTTTTATTCTTCACTGGAAAAGGTGGTGTAGGCAAAACATCTCTTGCTTGTGCAACTGCCATTAAACTAGTTGACGAAGGAAAGAAAGTACTTTTAATAAGCACCGATCCCGCATCCAATCTTGAAGATGTATTAGGTTACAACGTTCAAGACAAAATAACTCCACACAAAGAACTCAGTAATCTTTTTACGATCAACATTAATCCTGATTCTGCAGCCAATGAATATAGAACCAGAGCTTTAGAGCCAATAAAAATGTTGCTTCTAATCAGGAGTATAATAAAATTAAAGAAGGACTATCAGGTGCATGCACAACTGAAATAGCTTCCTTCGACGAGTTCTCAAGATTTATTACAGGAGAGGGAACCTCGGAAAATTTTGATCATGTGATTTTTGATACCGCGCCTACCGGACACACTATTAGGCTATTAGAATTACCGGCTGCTTGGGATGATTTCCTTGATAAAAACCCTGGTGGCGCATCGTGTATCGGTCCTTCAACAGCTTTAAAAAGTAGTAAAGACAGATACAAAAAAGTAATCACAAGTTTAAGAGATCCAAAACAAACAACTTTTTTTCTTGTTGCACGTTCAGAAAAAGTTTCATTAAAAGAAGCGAATCGTACAAGTTTAGAATTAAAAGAATTAGGTTTAGAGAATCAGAAATTACTAATAAATGGTGTGTATGATGCCATTGATAAAAGCGATGAACTCGGAATTAAAATTGAAGCAATAGCAAAGAAGGAATTGTCTGAAATGCCAGAAGCTTTAAAAACTTTAGAAAGATTGTCTTACCCTTTATTACCTTATAATGTATTAGGGGTGTTGAAATTAAGGTCGCTGCTCAATAAAGATTTACAAAAAAAAATTATTGATCAGGAAAAAACAATAGATCAGGAAACAATAAACACCTTAAGCAATTTACATGAATTAGTTGATTCTTTAGAAGCAGGTAGTGATAGTGGTTTAATAATGGCCATGGGTAAAGGCGGTGTTGGAAAAACAATTATTGCCGCTTCTGTTGCGGTTATGCTGGCTAAAAGAGGGCATAATGTTCTTTTAACCACTACCGATCCGGCAGCGCATGTACAAGATTTCATTAACCAGTTATCCGACTTGCCGGCTAATTTAACGGTAGAAAGAATTGACCCGAAAGTAGAAACAAAAATTTATACAGATAAAATATTTGAGCAGAAATGTAAAAACCTAAGTGAGGAAGCAAAAAAATTATTGGCTGAAGATTTGAAATCGCCTTGCAATGAAGAAGTAGCTGTTTTTAATGCATTCTCTAAAGCCATCAATAAAGCCAAACGTCAGTTTGTTGTTATGGATACCGCCCCAACCGGACATACACTTCTTTTGCTCGATACAACAGGTAAGTATCACAAAGAAATTTTGAAAACAACAAGCATTAATCCTGATCGGATTACAACACCATATATGTCGTTGCAGGATAGTAAATTTGCCAAAATACTCTTGATTTCATTGCCTGAAACTACGCCAATGAGAGAAGCTGAAGCTTTACAAAATGATCTGAAAAGAGCAAACATTGTTCCTTATGCGTGGGTAGTTAATCAATGCTTATCAGCCGTTAAAGGAATCAAAGACCCGCTATTAAGAAAACGTGCTTCTAACGAAGGGGCAATAATAAAAAACATAAAGGAGAATTTGACCAAAAGAACTTACTTAATCCCTTTCTTACCGGAGGAAAAGTTATTACCTGCGATCCTTTCGATATACGAATAGTAACTATTATTTACCTCAAATCATTTTGTAAATAGACGCTCGTTGATTATTACTACTGAATGAGATTTCCAATTCTGTAATTCATCAGAATTCAAAGCCCTTGAAAATACTCAATATCTCCTTCCGCAAATCCGTTCCCACAAGTCAACAAAACTTTCTTTCATGTTCATATTTTTTCATTGGCCTGTTCCATACCCATCATTTCTGCCAGCTTTTTTTATTAGATGATAGATGCGTCTGATCTTTCAGTTTCTAAAAAAATTATAAACTCATCTTTTTCTTAACGTTTTGCAAGAACGCTTTATCAGCAGTAGAATATTTTATTCCAAATAATGCCACTGATTCGAGCACTGGTTTTAAATCATGTCCCATTTTAGTAAGCTCATATTTTTTCCGTTTTGCTGTGCCCGTAAACGTAATCAAGCCAACTTCGGTCAGTTTCACTAATCTGTCATTTAATATATTGGTAGAAATACTCTCACGTGAATTTAAAAATTCATTATAAGTGGTTTTTTCCAGATATAACAAGTCTCTTAAAATGAG
>Ga0207968_100378_pt1 | contig 17518 bp, 16 predicted proteins | sample LakWasMet21_HOW5_2_FD_183867 | JGI IMG/M metagenome (GOLD analysis project Ga0207968, IMG submission 183867) | Freshwater sediment methanotrophic microbial communities from Lake Washington under simulated oxygen tension - Sediment Metagenome... | ecosystem: Environmental > Aquatic > Freshwater >...
ATTAGCTAACAATGCAAGTAACGGTATCGAGCCATCATTCGCGCACCACTATGCACGTAACGTGATTCGTGAAGGTAAAAAATCAAAAGAGAAAGTCGATGTGTTCTCTTATGAGTTGTTAGCTTACCGTGAGTTGATCAACCCAAATGCAATGCCATTTAGCGATAAGCCAGAAGAGCAATTGCCGGATTACTTCCTGGATTCTTCAACCATCATGGCTAAAGCACATGTGGATATCCAGGCAGCATCACAAAAATGGATTGATAGCTCAATTTCAAAAACCATTAACGTGCCTACAGATTATGACTTTGAAGACTTCAAAAACATCTATCTATACGCATACGATAAAGGCCTAAAAGGTTGCACCACCTTCAGATTCAACCCTGAAGCGTTCCAAGGCGTATTGGTGACAGAAAAAGACTTAGAAAGCACCACTTACAAATTTACCTTAGAAGATGGCACTGAGATTGAAGCCAAAGGTAATGATGAGATTGAGTATGATGGTGAGATTCATAGCGCAGCGAATCTGTACGATGCATTAAAAGAAGGCTACTACGGAAAGTTCTAATCATTAAAACGGCTGCGCTCGCGATTGCGTTGTTAAAAATCAGTTTTTAATCCTCATGTACTATTTGTACACTCCGGTTCAAAACTGATTTTCGCCTAGCACTCGCATCGCTCGCTACGTTTTACTGATTGAATTAGTTTAAATAGCAATAAGCCGTCATTGACTTAGAGCTAGACAACAAGCAATTACGGAACGGGAAAGCCAAAAAGACCCCACAGGAGACCAAACATGGCAATTAAAATTGATAAAAAAATCGTTAGCTACAACCTAGTGTCAGAAGAAGACAAAGCAAAAGCTGCCGAAGCCAAAGTAGCAGAAGCTAGCACTAACGTTGTGCAACTAGGCGAGCCACTAGGCCGCCCAGAGAAGTTAGTAGGCAACACCTACAAAATCAAAACACCGGTAACCGAACACGCGCTTTACATTACCATTAACGATATCGTGATGAACGAAGGCACGCCACAAGAGCACCGCCGCCCGTTTGAAGTGTTCATCAACTCCAAAAACATGGAGCACTTTCAATGGATTGTTGCACTAACACGCGTGATGTCAGCTGTGTTCCGTAAAGGCGGCGATGTGACCTTCTTGGTAGAAGAGCTTAAAAGCGTGTTTGAGCCAAGCGGCGGCTACTTCAAAAAAGGTGGTAAGTTCGTACCTAGCCTAGTGGCAGAAATCGGTGAAGTAGTAGAGCAGCACTTGCAAGAAATCGGCATGCTTAAAAAGCCAGGCTTAGATGAACACCAACAAAAATTGGTAGAAGAGAAAAAAGCGGAATACCTAGAAAAACACGCTAAATCAGGCGAAGAAGTGAACGAAGAAGGCTTCCCAAAAGGTGCGCAGCTTTGCAAGAAGTGTAATACCAAAGCCAGCATTATTATGGATGGTTGTTTGACTTGCTTGAATTGCGGTGAAAGTAAGTGCGGTTAATATTAGATAGTTTAAAGCCATCGTTAGATGGCTTTTTTGTGTCATGAAGTTGCGAATGTAATTAATAAGAAAGCATACGAATGTCAAAATATCGTTTTTATAATATAAGCTTATTGCCTCAAAATGTTCAACAAGAAGAAGTTGGTGTAAAGGGCTATAAATCTTTTTTTGAAATTTATAAAGTATTAGTAGATGAAGCTCGTCAGAATAAAAGCTTTGCGCCTTTAGCTTTTCCACTTAGAAATGAAATGTTTTTTGCTTTTTTTAATATTACTATAGAAGAAAAATATGCATATGGAACTATGGTCAAATATGATCAGCCTGAATCAATAGTTGACCTATTCTCTGGAGAATCTCTAGCTACTATCCAGCGAGGTGGTAGCGCACATAGATACATATTTGATTTCTTATTTAATTTTGAGAATCATATTTTTGCAATTAATAATAAAGATGGACGCTTGCCTAGCCCAAGCCCTTTTTTAAAATCGTTTGAATTGTTTTTTAATGACATTGCGAATAATAATTTTCCTAATCATGTGCTTGAAATTGGACAAATAACATCATCACAAGCAGTGGAAGATGCATATAACTCAGCTGAAAAATTTAAACGAGGTGAGGTTACAGTTACTTTTTCTAATTCGACATTATTTGAAGAGCAAATTATTAAAGAAGTTGAGGCAGAACTCAAAGAAAAGTCTATTGAAAAAACGACGATTATTGAATCTTCTTCACCTAAAGGTTTAATGACAGATTTATCTAAATATTTCAAAGCCTTATTAGGAATTGCCAAGACCACAACAGGAGCCGGTAGTTTTAGATATTTAGATAAAAAAAGCCAGAAGTTAAAGATTTTTAATATGAAAGAACATCCATATGAAACGAGTATTAATAAATTAGAAAAAGACTCAGAAGAAGATTTAAGAATGCGCGTATATGATGCTACTGTGAAAGCAGTTGAGCAAGGTACTAGAAAGTAATGACTTTAATTAAAAAACTTTGTATTTATATCAAAGAAATACCAATCTGTAGAGAGCTTTTCTTTATAGTTAATTCATATGCATATGGTGGAGATCCTAAAAGCATTGTTGAGTTAGCTCCTATAAGAAATTATTTAAGTAGAATTGGATACAAAGTTTTTTGGTCGTTTAGCGGAGTATTCATATTTACGAGGTTAAACACTTTATTTTTTCATATTAGATTAAAAGATAATCTAGATGTAAGTTCACTCAACTTAGATATTTTCCCCAACCTTTTGGGGTTTGGTATTGGTATATACGCATTAATATTCATGTTAGACACGAAATTTATTACTTGGTTAAAAACTAACAAAGAAGAGTCAAATATTAGTCCTCAGATTATTAATGCAGATCTTGCTTTTCCTCTGATAGTTTTTGCCATAATAACTTTGTTAAGTGGTTTATCTAGCCTCTTTTATGTTAATGATTATTTCAATTTTTTAAATGCATTTCTTTTTGTTTATGGCTTAATGATGTTATTTGAGTTGATTGGATTTATATTCTTTACTTTTTTTAAGAAAATAATGGACGAAACGGCATCCTAATTTCTCCTGTTTAAACCAAGTCGCGTGGGCAGACACTGCACACGCGTAAAAATTCTTAACCATTCCTTTTTGCCTCTAGGCGATTTTGTAGTGGGAGAGTACTTACTGGCATGGCCAGTTTTATTCGACTTCTCGAACACCTCCTCTACACCTCATTCTTTGTTGCGAGAAACTATCTCTCGTTTGGACATTCAAATAGATTATTAAGTAAAGCAATCTAAAGTCTGCTTAAAAGTGTTTTGAGCACTTTAGTTTCGCTGGCTTAGTAGGGCGCGAATAGTTAGTGATGGGATTTTGATGCTTCGCCCTAAAGGAGAAGTCAAATGTCTAAAATGCGTATTGCTTTACCACTTGCGATTCTACTATTGGGTGGTTGCGTGGTGACTCCCGCAGATAGGGTGGTGGTAGCACCGGCCTTGCCAGTGGTAGTGGAGTTTGGTGTTGAGCCTTATTATTATCAACAAGGGTATTACTACTATTACGATAATAACTACTGGCGTTATTCACATTCACGCGCAGGCCCTTGGCTAGACTTACCACGCAGCCATTACCCTAAAGAAATCAGATATAGAGGTCGCGGCGGTGATGGCAGAGATCGAGATGGCGACAGAGATAGATATAGGGACCGAGATAGGGACAGAGACCATGATGGCGGCTATCACGAACGGCGAGGAGGGTATTAATACGGTCGCTTTTTCTCAACGGTATTTTGCCTAAAACAACGTACGTTAAGCCGCTAAATTAGCGGCTTTTCTCGTTTCTTACGCGCTAATGTTTCCACTATTGGTGCTAGCATACCTTTGTTTTATTTAACGGATGAATGCCATGAGCGCGCGTATTGTCAGTTTTGAGCCAATAGCAGTTAGTTCTGCACGCATACTGATACTTGGCAGCATCCCTGGTGAGGCATCTCTTCAGGCTGGGCAATATTATGCGCATACGCGTAATACGTTTTGGAAGATTATGGGCGAACTCATTGGGTTTGATCCGCATGCGCCCTATGAGCAACGTGTTACAGCACTAAAGCTTGCTGGTATCGCATTGTGGGATGTTTTGCATTCCTGTTACCGTGAAGGTAGTCTGGATTCCGCGATTAAAAACGATTCAATCGTGGTGAATGATTTTAATGCGTTTTTAGCGCAGCAACCGCATATTACCAGGGTGTGTTTTAATGGTGCTGCAGCAGCACAGTGTTATCAAAAGCACGTATTACCCACATGCAAGCATACTGCTATCCACTATATGCGTTTACCATCAACCAGCCCGGCACATGCAGCATTATCATTTGAGCAAAAAGTGATTGCTTGGCGTGCAGCCATCGATACTGCACATGCCATGCATGATTGAGGTTTAACCTGAGTAGCCAAGTTGGGTGGGCTGTCGGTTGTTAAAGTAATTCTTCCACCTGTTTTTTGATATTCGCGGCCAATTTTTTGGTGGGTAAGTCGTTATCATCGCCGCCAAACGGGTCTTCAATTTCTTCGGCAATCAGTTCTAAACTGGCTAACACATAGAAAATAAACACTACGACTGGAATCACGTAGTAACCCAAATTAAACACATAGCCAAACGGTAGCGTCATCACATAAAAGAAGATGAATTTCTTAATAAACGCACTGTAAGAATAGGGAATCGGTGTGTTTTTTATGCGCTCGCACGCGCCGCAAACCTCGCTGAAGGATTGTAGTTCATCTTTAATGATGAAAAACTGGTCGCCTGTGATTTTGCCTGTGGTATATAGCTCATTGGCTTTTTGAAACAATAGTCTAGCTACTTGCAGAGGGCTGTGTTTGTGGTGGTCAATGGCTAAATCTAGCCCTTCAAACAAACCTTGGCTGACTTCTTCATTGGCTAAATGTTTAGATAGCACCGATGCATAGATTGGGATGGCTTTTCTAAAGAAGTTGCGGTCGCTTTCATCTGATAAATAAGCAGAAAGTTTAAGCGCAAGGTTGCGGCTGTTGTTGACTAAGGCGCCCCATTGTTTTCTGCCTTCCCACCAGCGCTCGTAGGCGGTGTTGGTTCTGTAAGCCAATAATAATGACAGTACAAAACCGACTGTGGTGTGCATTAACGGGATATTCTTCACATGGCTTTTTTCGGATAGTTGCCAAAACTCTAGCTCCAAGCAGGCAATGCCGCCGGCGTATAGCCCAATGAATATCATCATGGGGATAAGCCGCCTAAACGTATCCGATTCATGAAAACGGAAGATAAAAATAATCCAGTCTTTTGGGTTATATTGAATCATTGTTTTTGGTACGTTGCCTGTTAAAAGTTTGCAGCGAGTATAGCATGACCGCAATAGTAGGCTGGAAAGGCGAGGCCGCGCCCAAGTAGGGTGGGTAACTCGTTACCCAGCTGTGGCAATCTCAAATACTCGCCGTTCTTTAGCGCGGAATCGTTTTAATTTTGTAAGTAGCTACCAAATAAAACTAACCCAGGTAGCGAGGTAATCAATATCACCGCCGCCAGCTTTGTCCACTTGTGAACCTGTGTACATATGCACATAGGATGCAGTCGCTACCACGTGTCGGTTAACTTTCCACTGGGCTGCGGCTTCTAATGCGGTGCCTACATATTTAGATGCATCGCTCGCTGGCAACAGCGCACGCCCTGTGGTTGCGTAGATGGCATCTTGCTTGGTATGTTTCCAGATGAAGTCGCTACCAAATGTGATGGTCAGGTCTTCTCTGGGCTGCATTTGCAGTGAGGCATGAATATCGGCCAGATTGGCTGGGCGAAAGAACGCGGCATCATTGAAGTAATTGGCTTTAAAAAATAATGGGTTAAAGGTTTCTAATTTGCCATCTTTTTTATTGCTGTCGCCACTTGCGATATCCGCCTTGATGCCTAGGCGTGGGCGCCATGCAAGGTCTTTAAAGGTGTATCCGGTATCGCTGGCAAAGGTCCAGGCGCGAATGTCCTTGTCGCCAACCTCGCCCAGTTGCGCAACGGCTTCCCAGTCGTAATCCCATTGCCCGTTTTTGCCAAACCAACGCAGGCCTAAGGTATGCCGGTTTTCAATACCCTTGGCACCTACATAGGTCGCTTCTTCATTGCGGTAGTTTAGGTAGTAAGCATCCACATTGGCGCCAGAGGTTGCGTTTAAGGGGGTGCTGGCATAAATGCCACTAAAGGTTTGTGCCTGATTTGGCCTGTCGGCCTCGTATCTATCTTCTTTTACCGGGCGCGTCACAAACGCATACAGTTTTTTATTGCCTTCGTTAGAGTGTATAAACTGTAAGCCATCAAATTTTAACTGGGTATTTGGCCCCGCTCGCGTGGCAATCAATCGCCCAGAGCCATAACTCATGGAGAATCTGCCGGCACGGATAGTTTGCCTATTGCCATTCGGGCTTGGGTCGCCAAAGGTGTAATCGACAAAGGCTTGTTGCAGGTCGAGTGGGTTTTGGTTCACGTCTAATTTTTGCTCGCCTCCAAACTGTACGCTGGATATGCCTTGCACAAAAAAGCGCAGGCGTTCATTTGCGTGCAGGTCGGCATGCAGCATGATTCTTTGCAGACCATAATGGTCACTGTCTGCACCCTTGATGCCAAAGGCTTGATTGTGCGACTGCTCGTAGCGCTCTCTGATTTCACCGCCAAAAGAGAGGTAGCTTTCTGGGTTATCAACGTCTAATGGTATGTATTTGAACGTATCAAAAAGGTCGCTACGTTTTGCCGGGTCTGCCAGATATGAGTAGCGCTCGGTGTAGCGCAACATTGTATAAGGTGGCGGCTTGGCGTTTGGCGCGCCAAACGGTACATCTTCTGCCAGTATAGATTCATGAGGATGCACGAATTGTGTTTCAGTGTGCTGACTATCAGGTGCTATGTAATCTGCGGCCATGGCTGGCAAAGTGATGGCAGTAGCCATTAGCACTGCCGTTAAATGCATGGGGTTCACACAAGAGGTTTTGATTTGCTGGTTCATGATTTCATCAAATTCTTTAGATGCTGGTTTAATGGCGGATTACTTGATTGAAGTAACAGGGCGGCAGAAGGGGAGTGTTCCCCTCCTGACTTAAGATGATGAATACTATTTATTACCGCTTAACGCGTTATATGAAGTAATCAGGTTACGGTAATCCGGGATATGGTTAGATAACAAGGTAGCCAAACCTTCCACATCGTTACGCCAGTCACGATGTAACTCACAAGCCACCCCAAACCAAGTCATGAATTGCGCACCAGCTGCTGCCATGCGTTGCCATGCTGCATCACGTGTCATTTCGTTAAAGGTACCTGAAGCATCAGCTACTACAAATACCTCAAAACCTTCTTCAATCGCCGCCAGTGCTGGGAACGCTACGCATACCTCTGTTACTACACCGGCAATAATCAATTGCTTCTTACCCGTTGCTTTAATCGCTTTCACAAAGTCTTCGTTATCCCATGCGTTGATTTGGCCTGGACGGGCGATGAACGGTGCATCTGGGAACATCTCTTTCAACTCTGGCATCAATGGGCCGTTCGGGCCGTTCTCAAAGCTAGTAGTTAAGATGGTGGGTAACTTAAAGTACTTAGCTGCATCTGCTAGTGCCAACACATTGTTCTTGAAACGGTCTGGCTCGATATCACGCACTAAAGATAACAGGCCTGCTTGGTGATCTACTAATAAAACTACTGCGTTATCACGGTCTAGACGTACGTATGGTTTGTTCATTTTTATTTCCCTTTTTATAGTGTATTAGTTAGTTAATTCGTTTGTTGCTGGAACGGTTCCCACTATACGGAGATGATTAATTGCACACTAGATGGTTAAATAGTAAATTACTTTTCATTTAATTGAACAATGGCTCGGGGTAACACTATTGGTGTAATTTGTGACTTACATTTGTGCAGGCCGCTTGGGGCGGAAGCAGGCAACAATTCTTTAGTAGTGCTACTATGTTGATAACATCCCCAATAAAATTTGAGCCTAGCCTCAGGTGCAAGCTTTTCAGCAGTAAAGAGTAAGTTGCGCGCCGTTGTTGCTAATATCACTGCATATATAAGCCATTGATACAGATGAAACTTATGAGTACCAATCAGAGATGGAATCTTAAGTGCATCGCAGCCGCTGCGGTCACTGCGCTGGCTGTATTCCTTTTCCTGAATCATTTTCTTCATCTACAAAAACAGAAGTTGAGAGCGGATGAAACGCTGAAGTCATCTGTTTATGGCAACCTACTTTGGACAGAAGTAGACCGAGAGTTAAATTCACTTTTGTTTATTTCTAACGGCATGGCCAGTTTTATCTCAGCGTATAGGGATGACCTACGCCCGGAGAAAATCAAATTCATACTTAAAGACCTATGGCAGCGCTCCAAGCACGTCCGTAATCTAGGTGTGGCCGTGGGTTACAAAATTACTTATGTGTACCCTGAGGCTAACAATTTAAAAATAATTGGTAAGGATTTCCGCGATATTCCCAAGCAATGGCCCAAGGTAAAGCAGGCTGTGGATACCCGCCAAGGTGTGTTTGATGGCCCTGTAGATTTATTGCAAGGCGGCAAGGGTTTTGTTTATCGCTACCCGATATATCTGGATGATAAGTATTGGGGCATCATGTCTACGGTCATCAATACCGATGAGTTTTTAGATGCGGCATTTAAAAATACGCCTAAAAATCATCAATTCGCCATCCGCACACATGACAATAAAAAAGTCTTTTATGGTGATCCGCAGTTGTTTGCCGATAAAAACACCTATAAGCAGACCAGTATTGTGCCCAATGGCAAATGGGAGTGGGCGATTAAAAACCATACCAACACATTTACTAATCAATTTTTTGTGTACCAAATCATTGGGCTGTTATTCAGCCTGCTATGTGGGGTAATGGTGTATCGCATGATCCACGCAATGCGCAGGCTATCTGAGCAAGCCATGCTGGATAGCCTGACCCATCTGCCAAACCGCAGGCTGCTACAAGACCGTATGGATGTTGCATACCAGTCCTGTAACCGCTTACATAAAATGATGGCAATCTTAATTATCGATATCGATTATTTCAAAAAAATTAACGATACTTATGGCCATGATTTTGGGGATGAGGTGATTAAAACCGTGGCTAATGGCATCAAAGCTACGCTGCGCGATACTGATACCGTGAGCCGTGTAGGCGGCGATGAATTTATAGTGCTGCTGAAGGAATTTAAAGTTTTAGAGAATGTGCACGCAATCGCGCATAAACTGACCGAGGTGTTTGCCAGCCCCTGGCTAGTGCTGGATAAAGAAATCACCATTCATTTAAGCATAGGGATTTCGGTTTATGACCCAGAGCACCCTGTGAGCATTAAAGAGCTATTGAAAGAAGCAGATATCGCTTTATATGACTCCAAAGCGCAAGGCCGCAACCGGTTTAATTTTTACCAAAAATAGCTGTCAATTTGGCTACAGCCTATGTGCTGACGATGCAGCGCTGGCAACAGATACAGCAAAGCAACAGGTTAATCTAAATTGTCTATAGCCTAATTGTTATGCACAAAATCTACAAATGAGGCCAGATTCATTGGTTTGGCTATAAAGAAACCCTGTGCAGTATCGCAACCCAGGCTTTTCAGTGTATTCCAGTCCTTTTGTGTTTCAACGCCTTCTGCCACGCTTTTCACCTGCAGTTTGTGCGCCATTTCTATGCTGGATTCAACCACAATGCGCATTGCCTCGCAGTCCGACAGGTCGGTCACGAACGACTGGTCAATCTTAAGCTCACTAAATGCAATCCTAGTTAGTTGCTGCATGGTGGAGTAACCAGTGCCGTAATCGTCTATAGATAGCGTGAACCCTTTCATGCATAAACGCGTTAGATTCTCCAGTGCATGTGCCGCGTAGGACATTGCCGCAGTTTCGGTGATTTCTAAAATAATGTGGTTGGGCTCCAGCCCGATTTCTTTGACAATACGCGTAATTTTGTCGGCAAACGCTGTGTCATCCAGCGAGGCCAGAGAAATATTGACGGACAGGTTGAAGCTATGACCTTTATCGTGAAAACCGCGCAGGGCGATGGATGCTTTTTCCAGCATCATAAAGGTTAAGCCTTCAATATTATTGCTTTGCTCAAGCTGGGGGATAAAGCCATGAGGGCCGACCAAGCCTAGTGTTGGGTGATTCCAGCGCGCCAATACCTCCGCGCCTACTAATTGATCTGTAGCTAAATCTATCTTAGGCTGAAAGAATGGCTCAAACTCGTCGGCCTTGATACCTTGCAGAATATCTTTCAGCATAAAGCCATCTGCAATGCTGGTAGCCTCTAGCCATTTATTTTCTGAGCGCTCGTATTTATGCAGCATGCTTCGGAGCTGTACCAATGCAACGGGTTTTTCAATGGCGCCGAGCAGTTTTATGCCATACATTTTTGCCATACGTGCCGCAGACCCTAGCAACCTGCCGCCAAGTGCGCTCATCAGAATAATCGAAATATTGTGGCGCTCTTGGCTTAAGTGGCGCAAAAATTCCAAGCCATCCATCTCTGGCATGTTTAAGTCGCAGATAATAATATCTACGCGTTTTTCACTATTGCCACGCACCATTTCAATGGCGAGTTGGCCATTTGCTGCATCGTGAATCGAGTCCACCTCTAATGAACGCAACATGTTAATGAGCATTTGACGCTGAAAATCATCGTCTTCAACAACTAAAACATTGAGTTCTTTAGTTTGCATGATTTTTCCACTTTTTATTTTGTTTTTGGGGTTTTTGTTTCAAGCAGGCATGTTTCAAACTGCTGTATGGCTTCATTTAATGCAACTATCATTGTTGGGAGGTTAGGTAGTTCTTTGCCTTTGGCTGCTAGCTCTATAAAGGTATATATTTTGGTGAGCTGCGTTGCACCCACCATGCGGCTAGAGCCTTTCAGGCGGTGTGCCATGCGCTCTGCATTGGCTTGCTCACCTAGCTCTAGCGCTTCAATCAGCTTAGGGTTATCACCACGAATATAGGTCAGAAACTCAGCTAGCACCTGAGTTTGCTCACTACTATCGGGGACTACTTCTTTTAAGATTGCAAAGTCGATAGGGCTGTTGCTGGGGATAGTGCCTGCAGCTACGGAAGCCTCGCCTTGGTTATCAGTATTTTCTGCAATATGCAGCCATTTAATAATGGCTTCTTTCAATTGCATCAAGTTAGCGGGTTTTACTAATAAATCATCCATGCCGGCGAGTTTGCAGCGCTCATTTTCTTCGGCGAGTGCATTGGCTGTCCAGGCAACAATCGGCGTGTGTGGTCTGGCTTCTTCTGCCTCAATTTTGCGTATGGCTTGAGTCAGCGCATAGCCATCCATTTCTGGCATATGGCAGTCGGTAATGACCATATTAAACGCACCATCTCGCCACATATCGAGTGCAAACTGTCCGTTCTCGGCAGTTTTAGAACGTAAGCCGAGTAGTTTGAGCTGGCGAGCCAACAGGTTGCGGTTGATAGGGTGGTCGTCCACCGCCAGAATAATGGGCGCCTGATTGTTATAGTCAAATAATGGCTGCACGGTCCTTCTTGCCACCTCAGGGTACTGGTTATGCAAGGCCTCAGCTGAAGCATTAGAAACAGGCAGGGTTAACGTGATGCTGAAAGTAGAGCCGTGGCCTAGTTCACTTTCCAGGTCGATACTGCCGCCCATCATCTCTGCCAGGCGGCGGCAGATTGCTAGCCCCAAACCAGTGCCGCCGTACATACGCGCGGTATCTGCACTCTCTTGTCGATAGCGCTGGAATAGATGCTGCTGCACTTCTTTAGTCATGCCTATGCCGGTATCTTTTACTGAGAAACGTATGGTTTCGCTGTTGTCCAGCTGGCTAACTAATTCGGCGCGGATTTCAATTCCACCATGTTCGGTAAATTTAATCGCGTTACTCACAAAGTTATTTAATACTTGTGAGAGGCGCAGCGGGTCTACCATGTGCGAGGCGCTGAGCCGCGGGTCGGTGTACTGCGCAATCATCAGGCTTTTGGCACTGGCAACACGTGAGTAGGTGTTGTCTACCTCTTGCAGTAACTGGTTAATATGCGTAACACGCGGTGATAGCTCCAGCTTGCCTGCCTCAATTTTTGACCAGTCCAGAATATCACTCACAATGCGTAACAAGCTTCTACCGGAATCCCAAGCCGCTTGCAGTGTTTCGTTCTGCTCATGGTCTAAAGGTGTTAATGACAGCACTTCCAGCATGCCCAGCATACCGGTAAGCGGGGTGCGTATTTCATGGCTCATGGTGGCGAGGAAGGAGTCTTTGGCCCGATTGGCGAGCTCTGCCTGCTCTTTGGCTGTGACCAGTGCCTGCTCGTTTTGCTTGCGCACGGTAATATCTTTAAACACAATGCCGACTTGCTTGCTGTCATCTCCCCCGATGCGGGATGCAAACACATCATAATGCCGGTTCATCGCATTGGCGCGGTTGTCGAAGCGAATGGCTTCGCCCGTTTGTGCTACTTTGCCGAAGATTTCAAACCAATAGGCATCATGATCAGGCACCATTTCCCGAATGGTCTTGCCAAAGGCTTGCTGTAGCCCGGTTTGATTTTCGAACGATTGATTGATTTCCAAAAAGCGGTAATCCACAGCTTTGCCATCGGCGTCATAAATCATTTCTATCACGCAGAAGCCTTCATCCATCGCATTAAACAGCATGCGATAGCGCTCTTCGCTATATTGCAAAGACGCATTAGCTTGCTCAACCTCTTGGATAAACTTGCGCTGGCGCCCTAGGATTATGCTGAAAACAACCCCCATCAGCGTAAAGACGCCGATAGAAATCAGCGAAATCGGGCTTTGCAGATGGAATGAAAATACGGGTGGGATGAAAAACCACCAGACGATGATTACAGAAGTGAGGGTGGCAAGTAAGCCGCCGCGCAAGCCACCCAGCCATGCACTGAGAAAAACTGCGGGATAAAACAGAAACCATGCAAACGGCTGCACGTCATTTCCATATTCCCATTGTACGAAGAAAGCGATGCAAGGCGGTAGCATCGCCAAAATTAGAGGCAGGTTATTCAGGCTGCGCTGGTTCATTGCAGCTGATAAATCTTTGTATTAATAACAACGGCCGCCCAATGTAACATAGGGTTCCTTATTATTCTTTTTAGATGTTGGTTTGATTATGAGTGTTTACAACAAGAAATGCAAATAGCAATTAATACAAAAGTAAAATCAATGATTAATGGTTACAAATCAATGGGTAACAGGGGAGGTGGCGCAGATGTGCGCCATATTGAAGCAGAGTTGATTGACTGAGCATTTACTTAGTGGATAAAGTAAATGCTCAGTGTTAGCACGGTATTGCTGAGCTAATTATTGGCCTAGGCGTCTGCCAAAGCTCACGGCATAAGCCGCAGGGCGGGCTAATAGTATCGGGTCATCAGATGCAGCGATGCCATCCACCAAGTTAAGTGGGTTGAACATAGTTGCTTTCTCAAACTTTACGCCATCGGCATCTACATTTTTAAGTGTGAGCGTACCTAGTTCAACTTGTTTTCTTGTCTCTGGCCACACCACTGTAGGGTCGTTCACTGCATCATCTTTATCTGCCAGTTGCACAGTAATTTTGAACTTAGCAGGCGCTTTGCTGAGGCGTAATGGCAGCTCATCTATCAAATAATTAGGCGCGGCATTAGCGGTTTGCTCTTTGCTTAAAAACTCGGCTCCGTTGATTGGGGTAATGCGGTAACGGCCATACTGGGTTTGCCCTTGCGCGTTGGTAAATTTAAACGCGTTTACACCGAAAAAGGCCTCTGTTGCAAAGCTCACCGGTGCGGGTTTTGGCATTTGCACGAAACTTAGCGCGGCAGGATGCGCGCCTAAAAATTGCTCAATTGGCGTTGGTTTGGCAGCATTGGGGCCACTTGCTGCAATCGCGTTAAGCAGCCCTAAAAAGTCTTCAGGCGTAGCTGCCGGAAAGCCATTAGTAGAAATACTCACAATATCTGTGTAAGTTGCATCCGGGAGCTGAAAGCGGATGGCGATGCCTTTAGGGAATGAGTTGCCATCGGCATCAGGGATGGTAGGCAAGCCGGTTGCATCTGAAAAACGCACCGTGACTGGGCTGGCCTTTGCTTGTAAGTGCGCAGCGCTACTGAGGCTGGCCGCAGATTTTGCAGGTACAAACTCACCCTGTACCACTATGCCCTTGGCGTGGTTAGCGCGATAACCCTTGTGTGGGCCGCCGGATAACTTGGTGAGTGTGTTCACAATTTGTTCAACTACTGGCTTATCGCTTTCGGCTACCGGGGCGTCCTCTGCATAAGCGTTATTAATGCTTAAAACTAGGGCTGTGAGTGCAAAACTTTTAATCAAGGTGTTTTTTGTTTTCATGATGTTGTCCTAAGTGTAAAAGTGATGAATAAGTATCAAACTGCTAAGTTAAGTATAAAGATGATGGTGTGGTTCAATCATCAATCAGGCTGGCGCTAGGCAAAATACGCAGTGCGTTTAACGTTTGCAGCGCCATGTGATCCGATTGCATGGGGTGAATCTTACTCTTATCCGGCCTGCTGTAAAACAAGTGTGCCATCCGCGTGATGACGATAAAAAATAAGTGCGGGCAGGCAACAGGGCGAGCTTGTCTGAGCGTGGCTTAGATAAACAGATTCACCATTTGTTATAAGCATTGGTTTTTAATATATAAGTTTTAAATATTAAAAGTTATATATATGCCGTTATATTATCCAGCCTGAATTGCATTAGGGGTACTTTATGGGGCATATAGAATTTAACGAGTATGGTGAGGCCGAGTATAAGGCAAGAAGCGGCCCGCCCGTCATCACCTTTAAAAATCTCAATCAGGTTAGCCTTTCAATCAGGGCAAGTGCTTTGGTGTTTGAAGACCCAGAGTCATGCAAGTTGCTGTCATTGATTGAACGGGTTGCCCCTAGTGATGTGACTGCTTTTATTATGGGCGAGACCGGTACCGGCAAAGAGCTAGTAGCGCGCCATTTGCACGCATTAAGCCCACGTAAGCATGGGCCATTTGCAGCGATTAATTGCGGCGCATTTTCTGAGTCCTTAGTGGAGAGTGAGCTGTTTGGGCACGAGAAAGGCTCGTTTACTGGTGCCGTATCCAGCAAACAAGGCTGGTTTGAAAGCGCCAATGGCGGGACCTTGTTTCTAGATGAGATTGGCGACTTGCCGCTATCGACACAAGTTAAATTATTGCGCGTGATTCAGCAGCGTGAGATTGTGCGTGTAGGCTCCAGAAAGGCTACGCCTATTGATGTGCGCCTAGTGGCGGCGACCAATGTAAATTTGGAAGATGCAGTAAAAGCCGGCCGCTTTAGGGAAGATTTGTATTACCGCATTAACGTAGTGCCGATTCAGATTGCGCCTTTGCGCAATAGAGTTGGTGATATTTTGCCGTTAGCCGAGCATTTTCTGTCCATCTACAAAAATCGCCTGCATACCAAACAGCCGATATTAGCGCCGGAAACCATCAAGCTGCTGCATGACTACCCGTGGCCGGGCAATATTCGTGAGCTTGAAAATGTGATTCACCGTGCATTATTGGTGAGTGATGGTAATGAGCTGCGCCCGCGCGATTTAAATTTACCGGCAATACAGTTGGCGTCTGGCTCGTCATCTGGCGCGGCAGCGGATAACGCTTTTCATTATGCAAGTAATGAGGCGTGCACCTTGGATAAAGCGCTCAATGAGATTATTCAATCCGAGCCTGAGCACTTATATGAAACGGTTAATCGCAAGTTAGTGTTGTCTGCTTATGCATATTGCCGCCAAAATCAGGTGCAAACCGCCCGAGTGCTTGGCATTAGTAGAAACATATTACGTACGTTACTGAAGCAGTTTGGCGTGATTCAATAATTAGCTGTCATGTTGTTCACTATGCAACACCCCTGCTTGATAAGAAGCAGGGGTGTTTTTTTTTAACCACAAATTCGGGCAAAAATGCCATTTTTAGCCATTAATTGCAGGCATGAATCGTGCTGATGTTAATGGGTACGTTTTACTTAATTGACGCATTATTCGCAAAGGATTAAAAAATGAAAGTTGTTGCTATCTCAGGCAGCCTTAGCGCGCCATCCCGTACCAAGGCATTGGTAGAAAATATTCTTAACAACGTAACGCAGAAAGTGCATGCCAAACATACACTGATTGATATTGCACAGTTTGCCCCCGAGCTAGGCAGTACCGTTACCTATAATGATTTTCCTAAAGTGTTGTTTGATGCTTATGCGGCGATTGCCGAGGCTGATTTAATCATTATCGGCACCCCTGTGTATAAGGCATCCTATACCGGTTTATTGAAACACTTTTTTGATTTGCTGGATCCTAAGTTGCTGGTTGGTAAGGTTGCCGTGTTGGCAGCTACCGGCGGCACCGACCAGCATGCCCTGGTGTTGGAGTATCAACTAAGACCATTGGTGAGCTTCTTTGGTGTGACCACAGCACCGACCGCAATTTATGCACGTGATAATGAGTTTATTGATTACCGTTTACATAGTGAGGCGATTGAAGCGCGCGTTAACACCGCCGTTAATCAAGCGCTTAATTTGCTAGAGAGCAAAAGTGCCCAGGCATTAGCTGCTTAAATTAAAAAGTAGTGAACATAAAAAAGCCCATGCAGCGATGCATGGGCTTTTTGTTATTGCTAGCTTTAGTTTGCTTGGGTGATTACCGCAAGCTTGGTGATGCCAGAGCGCTCAATTGCTGCCATCACTTTGGCTACTGAGCCATATTTAACAGACTCGTCTGAGTTCAAATGATAGGTCTGCTCTGGGTTGCTGTTGTACCTTGATTTCAACTCAGGCTCCAATGCCGCCAGTGCCACCGCCTGCTTATCAATGTAAACATTGCCTTCGGCATTCACGCTAATGGTAACCGGGGTGCTGGAGTCCGCTAGTTTGGTTGCGCTGGCTTTGGGTAAGTTAACGGTGATTGCATTATTGAGCAGTGGGGCGGTCACAATAAATACCACCAGCAGCACCAACATCACATCTACTAAGGGAGTGACGTTAATCTCGCTTAATACGTCATCCCCATCGCTTTGGGAGGAAAAAGCCATTATGCTACCGCTCCTTTCAGGTTGTGCACCACGGCTTTTTCGCCTTGGTTAGCGGTTGCGTCAGTATTTTTTCTGAACGTTGCCTTGCGTGACAGGGTAATTAAGTCCTCTGCAAAGTCATCCAGATTATTGCTGCTGGTTTTTAATCTGCGTAAAAAGAAGTTATAAGCCAATACCGCCGGCACTGCGACCGCAATCCCTACTGCAGTTGCAATCAAAGCCTCACCAATCGGACCAGCCACTACATCCAAACTGGCAGAGCCGGTTTTGCCGATGGCAGACAGTGCGTGCATGATGCCCCACACTGTGCCGAACAAGCCAACGAACGGTGCAGTGCTGCCTATGCTGGCAAGCACCACCAGACCGCTCTCTCTGGTGACGCGCTCTTTCTGGATTTGCTGGCGTAATGCGCGCTCTAATACATCTTGCCTATCGCCAAAGTGCTGTAAATCATTGGCGGTGTTGGAATCAATATCT
>Ga0207968_100379_pt1 | contig 17511 bp, 15 predicted proteins | sample LakWasMet21_HOW5_2_FD_183867 | JGI IMG/M metagenome (GOLD analysis project Ga0207968, IMG submission 183867) | Freshwater sediment methanotrophic microbial communities from Lake Washington under simulated oxygen tension - Sediment Metagenome... | ecosystem: Environmental > Aquatic > Freshwater >...
TCGTCTCGACCACCAGCAACAACATGGCGATGAACGAGTCGGTGCGGCAGGTGGCGGCAACCTATTTGTCCGGGCGCGAGCTGACCGAGCCGCTGTTGAACAACCTGGAAGTCGCGATACGCGCCTACGATCCGTGTCTGTCCTGCGCGACCCATGCGGTAGGCAAGATGCCGTTGCAGCTTGAACTGATCGACGCCGAAGGCCAGTTGGTCGACAAGCTGGTCAAGCACAACGACGGCACGATCGACCGGCATGCCTAAGCCCGTTTTGCTGCTAGCCTGCGGCAATCTGAGTAGGGGCGATGACGCGCTCGGACCGCTGCTGCTGGACTACGTCGAGGCGCATGGCGATTTGAGCGAAATCGAGCTGCTGACCGATTTTCAGTTGCAGATCGAACATGCGCTGGATTTGGAAAACCGGGAGCTGGTCCTGTTTGTGGACGCTTCGGTAAGCTGTGCCGGCCCTTTCGAATTGACCGAGCTTGAACCGGCGCTGGACAGCAGTTACACGACCCATGCGATGAGCCCGGCGGCGGTGATGGCGGTTTACCGGTCAATCAAGAAACGGCCGCCGCCACCGTGTTTTTTGCTCGGCATCAAGGGCGAGTCGTTCGAGCTCGGCGAGGGCTTGAGCGAAAAAGCCGGGAAAAATCTGCAACAGGCTTGCCGGTTTGCCTTGAGTTTGTTGAGCCATACCGATGTTGCGGTCTGGCGGGATCGGACGGGAACCATTGCAAGGTTTCATGGCTGCATGGAAATGTCGGCATCGTAAAAACGATGCGGTGGGAGCGACGCCCACGTCGCGACTGGAGGCTTCAATCGCGACGTGGGCGTCGCTCCCACGAGGAGTTTTATTTTGGACAAGTCGCCATGCATGAACTTTCATTGCTCGAAAACGTACGCGAAATTCTCGAAAGCCACGCGCGGAGCCAGAACTTTATCAAAGTCACGCGGGTGACTCTGGAAATCGGCAAACTGTCCTGCGTCGAGCCGGAAGCGCTGCGCTTCGGTTTCGATGTGGCGATGAAAGGCTCGCTGGCCGAAGGCGCGGAACTGGTGATTACCGAAGCGAACGGTATCGGCCGTTGCCGGCAATGCGGGCGCCGGTCGGTCATCGAAACGTTATACGATCCCTGCGCCGAGTGCGGCTGCCCTTATGTGGACGTCGTCCAGGGCGCGGAGATGAAGATTAAAGATTTGATAGTCATTTAGTAGCGGATAGATTATGTGCGGAATATGCGGTTGCGGCTCCACTGAGCCCAAACAGGCTCATCGCTTCGTGTTGAGCCAGGGTCACCACCATCAACACGACCATGACGAGCCCGATACGGGCCGCCTGGTCAAGATCGAGCAGGAGTTGCTCGGCAAGAACAATGCGTACGCGATGCAAAACCGGGCGTACTTCAAGGAACACAATATTTTCGTGTTGAATCTGGTTTCCAGCCCCGGCGCCGGCAAAACGACCTTGCTGGTCGAAACGATCAAGGCCCTGCAAGACCGGGTGCCGATTGCGGTGATCGAAGGTGACCAGCAAACCGAACACGACGCCGACCGCGTCCGCGCCACCGGCACGCCGGCGGTGCAGATCAACACCGGTCGCGCCTGCCATCTCGATGCGCACGGCATCGGCCATGCGCTGATGGACCTTGGCGTCAAGGACAACAGCCTGCTCGCGATCGAAAATGTCGGCAATCTGGTCTGCCCGTCCTCGTTCGACCTCGGCGAGGCGCACAAGGTCGTGGTGCTGTCGGTGACCGAAGGCGACGACAAGCCGCTGAAATACCCGGACATGTTCCACGCGGCCGACCTGATGCTGATCAACAAGACCGATTTGTTGCCGTATGTCGATTTCGACATCGAGCGCTGTATCGATTACGCGCGCCGGGTCAACCCGGATATCCAGATCATCCGGCTGTCATCGACCAAGGGCGAGAATTTTTCGGCCTGGACGAACTGGCTTTTGACACAAATGCAAGCACTTGCCTGAGATACCATGATACCCATCAACCAAGACTATCCGGACAGAAAAAAAGACATCATTTGCCACTGTAGCGGAACAACCCAGCAGCAAATCATCGGGCTTATCGATAAGGGCGTCGACAACCTCGAAAGACTATCGCGAATGACCGGGGCGAGTGCCGGTTGCGGAGCTTGCGAAACCGAAATACTGGATTTGCTGGCAGAGCATGCCTGCATTAAAGCAAAATCGAATGAAGTTGCCTGAAACGCTGTGCCATTGTAGTCTAGCGATAGTCTAACTCGAACTTTCAAATGAATGATGAGGAAATGAGTATGTTTAAATGGCTGATGACGCTTGTGATGGTATTGGGCCTGTCCGGTTGCGGCTATAACACCTTGCAGTCGGGCGATGAAAACATCAAGGCGGCATGGGGCGAAGTGTTGAACCAATACCAGCGCCGTGCCGACCTGGTGCCGAATCTGGTGAATGTGGTGAAAGGCTATGCGTCCCACGAAAAAGATGTGCTGACCCAAGTCACCGAGGCGCGCGCGAAGGTAGGCTCGATACAGGCCACGCCGGAACTGGTCAACGACGAGGAAGCCTTCAAGAAATTCATCGCGGCGCAGGGGCAGATGACCAGCGCGATTTCACGCTTGCTGGGGGTGGCGGAGAATTATCCGCAACTGAAAGCCGATGGCCTGTTTCGTGACTTGCAGGCGCAGCTGGAAGGCACCGAAAATCGGATTACGGTCGCGCGCAATCGTTATATCGAGGCGGTCAAGGACTACAACATTACCGTGCGCTCGTTTCCGAGCAACCTGACCGCGATGCTGTTTGGTCACAAGACCAAGCCGAGCTTTACCGTCGAAAACGAACAAGCCATTGCGCAGCCGCCCAAGGTCGATTTTGGTGCGCCGGCGCCGGCAGGGGCCCCCGCTCGCTAAGGGCCTGTCGATGCTGCCATTCGTGCGCCACGGGTTCGGCTTGTTCCTGTTGCTGTTCTTGACGACGATCGGGGCACAGGTTCCTGTTCCTGACTTGGCGCGCCGCGTCACCGATCTGACCGCCACGCTCAGCGCCGAACAAGCAAAGACGCTGGAAGACAAACTGGCCGCCTTCGAAGCCAAAAAGGGCAGCCAGATCGCGGTATTGATCGTCTCGACCACGCAACCCGAGGACATCGCTCAGTTCGGCATCCGGGTCGCGGACGCCTGGAAAATCGGCCGCAAAAAAGTTGATGACGGCGTGATCCTGCTTGTCGCGAAAGACGACAGGAAACTCCGTCTGGAGGTCGGTTATGGCCTCGAAGGCGTCATTCCGGACGCGATCGCCAAGCGCGTGCTTGCCGAGACCATCAAGCCGCATTTCAAAACCGATGACTTTGTAGGCGGCATCGATGCCGGGGTTAATCAGCTGATGCGCCTGATCGAAGGTGAGTCCTTGCCGGTTCCGCAGCAACAGCCTACAACGCAACCGAATGAAGGGGCATTTATGTTCCTTCTGATGGGTGGGATCATCGCGGGGGCGATGTTGTCTGCCATGCTGGGACGACTGATGGGCGGAATGCTCGCTGGTGTGGGCTGCGGGGTGGTGGGGGCCTGGTTGTTTGGACTCGGCTTCGCGGCGGTCATGATCGGGCTGATGGTTTTTTTCATCGTCGGCATTCGTCAAAGCGGTGGCGGCTGGTCGAGCGGCGGTGGCTTTGGTGGCGGAGGCGGCAGCGGGGGATCATGGGGTGGCGGCGGCGGTGGTTTTGGCGGCGGAGGCGCATCGGATTCATGGTAAACATCAAACGTTGGCTCATTCATGCCTTCATGCCGCCGTGGCGGTGGCGTGTCGCTTTTCCCGCGGCAGTGCTCCGCGACATTGAGCAGGCTATCAAACAGTCCGAGTCTAGGCATAGCGGCGAACTCCGCTTCGCGATTGAAAATGCGCTGGCGCCTTCCTGGGTGTGGCGCGGCATGACGGGACGACAGCGCGCAACCGAGGTCTTTTCAAATTTGCGGGTGTGGGACACCGAAGAAAACAGCGGCGTGCTGATTTATCTGCTGCTGGCCGACCGGGAAGTGCATATCGTTGCTGACCGCGGCATTGCCAGGCGGATCCCGCGGGCTGATTGGGATGGCATAGCGCAAGCAATGCAGAAAGAGTTTCGCCGGGGTGACTTCCGGCGCGGGGCGCTCGAAGGCATCGAACGGATTACGAAGATTTTGGTTGCCCATTTCCCCGCCAGCGCGAACAATCCCGACGAACTTTCCAACAAGCCGGTCATTATTAAGCGTTGAAAGCAGCGTAGAAAGCGCAGATTTCAAGGCGGTTGATCCGGCTTCCCTGCCAAGGCCAGGCGGCGACCGTTATCGACCAACGTGATCCTCGCACCCAACTTCCGGCTTTCCCTGTCCAGGACTTGTTGCAGCCAGAAAGCATCGTCAGGCTGGGCGTAATTCAAACGAAAGTGTTTGATCTGCATCGGTGTCATCTTCAAGCCGACCAGCTTTCCTGTCGCCTTGTCCAGGGTCACGAAATACATCAGCGAGAGATCGCCACGGAATTCCTCGTAGTCTTGAATTCCCTCATAGTCGTTCAGAAAGTCGCCGCAGCCATACAGGATCGGCTTGCCCTTGTAGACCTCGATGCCCAGCGGATGGTGCGACGAGTGGCCATGAACCACGTCTACCCGGGCCTGGTCTATCAGCCGGTGCGCAAATTCTCTTTGTGCATCGTAAATTTTATAACCCCAGTTGCCACCCCAGTGTATCGAGGCCACCACGCAATCGCCTGGCTGTTTGAGGGCCGCGATCCGCTTGGCGATACGACTCGCCGTGCTCTCGGATAAATCCGGCAGCAAATTGACGCCCGATTTGTCGCCGCGGGCCCCCCAACGCGAGGGAATGCCGCTGCTTTCATCGCCGAAAGCGAACACCAGCACGCGTCCTTTCCCCGCCACTTCGATAATCGCCGGCGCCTCGGCTTCCGCCAGGTTATGGCCCGCCCCCGCGATCTCCAGATGGGCGCCGACCAACGTCTTTAACGTCTCCGTCAAGCCGTCATAGCCCCAATCCAGCACATGATTGTTGGCCAGCACGCAGCAGTCGATCTTCGCCGCGGTAATGCAGGGGATGTTTTTCGGATGCATCCGGTAATGGATACTTTTTCCCGGCCAATATTCGGTGCGGGTCGTCACCGCCGTCTCGAGATTGATGATGCGGGCATCGGGAGTGGTGTGCCGGAGTTCGGCCAGTGCATCCCCCCAAATATAGGCAAAGTTGACCGGTTTCGGAATAGGGCCGTTGGCTTCCTCCGCGAGCTTTACATAGCCCAGGGCGGAGGTTAGATAAGATTCATAAATCCGCGGTTGCACGGGGTAGGGCAGCACCTGGTCGATGCCCCGACCGGTCATCACATCGCCACACAGAAACAGCGTGATCGTCTGGCCATCGTGAGAAACTGTAGGGCAGGGAGGGTCTGGATCGGGCGTCATGTTTTTCCTGACCGTTTCCGAACGCGCATGGGGAATCCCCAGGACAAACGCCGTGATCCCGGTTAATTTCAGGAAATCCCGTCGCGTCTTGGGTGTATGCCAATTCGTATTTCGTCGGTGGTATCTGGAGTTCATAATCCTTCATAGCCTCATGCGCACAAACTTCGTTGCTTATGTTCAGCATTTGCGCGCGTGCAATTCTTCAAAAGTGAAACGAACGGCCTGCAGATAGACGAGCTCGCGGTGTATAGACATTGGTTCACGTGGTGTGGGCAAACTTGCGACCGGAAAGCTGGGCTTTCATGATTTTTTAACCAGACCGTAAGATTGGTCTGTAGGTCGATCAGATAAGTTTCATCGTGTGGATGGATGGATAGATAAATGAGATATTTTTAATTAAAAATTTAGGTGATAGAGTTGTTGAAGGGGGGATGGATATATCGTTGACCTTCTGTACAACCCCATTCGTTTAGGTTATCTTTCTCGACGGAGTGCCTCATTTAAGCTGTTAATCGATATCAACACGATCTCGGTTATCCCTTGTGGGAGATCAGAATATGGCCGAATCAAAAAACAGCGGGAAACCGGGCGGCTGGTTTCCTGACTTCAATTATCTCTTGCTGGCATTGATGGCGGGGACGTTGTTCGTGACCCAAGTGCCTTTTCACGAATCGCGTCCCCGTAATCCGGATGTTCCCCCGGCGGATGTGTATCAGGCCAATGCGAGGCCGTGGCAGGATCCGTTCGAAGCGGTGGATAAAGTTTCGGGAAATCAGAATAACCCAGACCCTTCGAAGCTGAAGAAAATCCAGAACGATATTGAGCATAAAATCGCCGCCGCCGTCGATGACAAGGGCGGCAAACTCGAAAAAATTAACGTGGTGGCGGTGATGCTGCCGGGCGGAGTTTACTACGAGGATGGCGAGAACCGCCGTAAATTGCGTTATGCGGTGCTTTCGGGTTTTAATGCCGCGCTACGCTACATGCCCGATAGCTCAAGCAGCATTCAATATTTTTACAGCATAAAAACGGGTGCTGCGGCAAGCTATCGGGTGATTTACGAATGGCTGGTTTATCCTCCGACTCTTCACAAGCAGCCGCCGCTTTTCTGGCAGGATGCCGAAGCGCAGCAGAGGCCGGCAGCATTTCATCACGACGCGGAGCCGCATGAGGGTGAAAGGCGCTATGAACGCCCCCCAGTTTTGTTGTTATGGCTGAACAACGACGATTTTTCGATTACGCCCCACCAAAAATTGAAGGACTTGATTGGCGATAATCTAGGCCAAGTCAGGATCGGCAACGTTGCGGTTATCGGGCCGTTCGATTCGAGAATCTTGCAGGATCTGGTCGGCGAAATGGCTATTCCCACAAGGGATACAGCAGACGACTCACGCTATCGCTATTACTCGCCCAGTGCGACCGTTGAGGAAAACAATTTTTTGCATGGCAATGCCCTTGACCTGCAGCAATTTTTTCTCAGTAAAGGCCTGAAGTTTTTGCGCATAACTGCGACCGATCGAGATTTGGCCGTTGCGGTCAAGGAAGAGCTCAAATTGCGCGGTATCGAACCGAGCAAGCGTGATCGCATCCTCCTGGTCGGCGAATGGGACAGCCTGTACACCTGGCATTTATCCAACACTTTTACCGGCGAGTTGTTGAAAAAACGGGGCAATAAGGATTGTAAATCGCAAGGCTGGGACAATAAGCAGTACGGCTTTGAAGAACAATGTATTTTCCGGGCCAGCTACCTGCGCGGCCTCGACGGCGAGAAACCAGGCTCTTCGGACAGTCGTGCCCAGTCCGTAAATAACAATAAAAATAGCGGCGATACAAAAAACGACGCGATCGAAAATCTGGAAGAAGCCAGCGGCGACAGCCAATTCGATTATGTCAGGCGGCTGGCCGCAGACATCGGAAAGCTGGATGCGCAGATACGTCATGATGCCGACAGGCACTCCCCCGATTCTCATGCGATCAAGGCCATCGGCATCTTGGGCAGCGACGTCTATGACAAGTTGCTAATTACCGAGGCGCTGCATGCCGAGTTTCCCGATGCGGTGTTTTTCACCAACGGTCTGGACGCCCGTTTTGTCGAACCGAAAAACAACGAGTGGGCGCGCAACATGGTGATCGCATCCAGTTTCGGTTTGACTTTGGGGCGCGATTTACAGGCGGATATTCCGCCGTTTCGGGACAATATCCAAACGGCGTTTTTCCTGGCGACCGAAATGGCGTTGGCCAAGCAATTCGATACCGAGGGTTTATATTCCGACAAGGATCTGTTTTTTGAAAAAGATATGCAATCGTTGCTGCGCACGAGCGACCAAATCGAGTTCGATAAACTGGTCATGCCTGACTCATCCTGGCCGGCGCGGCTATTCGAAGTGGGCCGTACCCGGCTTTTCGATTTAAGCACCGAACTCAAGTGCGAATCAGGGGGGGATTTTCTGCATCCGAGCCCTGAGTGCCAGGACTGGCATGGTATTTATTTGATCGCTTTGATTCTTGCCGTTTGCATCGCCTTGCTCTCTATTAAACGTTCACGGGAATTTCTCGGATGCGCGCCTGGGCTGTGGTTCGTTGCCGCCATGGCGACTGTTTGTTTAGCGGTATTATTCGGAGTACGCCTCAATTTTTTTACTGAGCAAAACGCAACTTTCGACGTCTCTATGATGATCAAGCTGATCGTTTTCGCTTTGTTTTATGTATGTCTGATGTATTTTGTCGTCGGTTCCGACAAGCGATTTCCGGGGCATGGGCATAGAACATCGATGATAAGGAATAGCAGGCTCCGCTTCTGGGCAGCGAGCATGGGTCTCGTCGCTTCAAGCCTTGGAATCATCTGGGGCTTTGTGAGACCTCAGGGATGGCTGGGCAGCATCGAAACCTACGCGCTCTGGGACGGAGTCAGCCTATGGACGTCACAAGCGATTCGCTTTGTGGCTTTTATTTTGGCGAGTTATTACATTGTCGAAGTGTCCCGTTTTCCGCAATTGTTTTCCAGGTGGTTGGGAACGCATTTTCGACTATCAGAACCGGAAAACCCAGCAGCAAATTCGTCAGCGCCGTTTGTGGATACGTATACTTCCCTGTTGCAGAAATGGAAGCATTGGAAAAAGCATCAGAGCCGCCGCAATGTGCTTTTGGGTTTCCTCAGCTTGTTCGTTTTGGAATGTGTCGTGTTATGGCATTACGGGTTTCCGAACGTTCCCTATCGGGGAAGCCGCGCGTTTTTATTGAACATTGTGTTATTGCAGGGATTGCTATTGCCGGCGGCGTTGATCCTGCTGGTTCTGGTTTCCGACGCTTCAATCACCGCGGTCAAATTGGTCGAAAACTGCTTTTCCGAGGAGGTCGGCTATAGCGCGACACGATGGCTTCGGGATAACTTGCAAACACATGACGACGGTGCCGTTGCCCGGCAGGAGCAAAGCGACTTGCATGAATGGATCGGAATACGTTTTACCGTCGAAATCACCCGGCAGATATACGATTTTATCGGTTTCCCCTTAATCATCGCGCTCCTGATCGTGTTGGCCTGTTCCAGCTACTTCGACAACTGGATTATGCCGATGTACATGAAGTTGAGCATCGGCGCTTGCGTGGGATGGCTGTTCTACTGGGATTATCGCCTTAAAAACGCGGCCGACAAGGCGCGCGAAAATGCGTTGAAATCGCTTCGCTTTCGGGCAATCAAATATCGGGGAGACGACCGCACCAAAAACCGGAGCGACCAATTGGAACGACTGATCGGCATGGTCGAAAACTACGATGCGACCGTGTACAAATCCTTCACGCAGCGTCCGATCTTTTTCAATAGTCTGCTGATCATGATCGCCTTGCTGGCGGATTCGGTCGATTATTACGTGCTGGCGAGCAAGTTGTTCCAGGGATGATTAAAACAGGCCAAACGGGCTCGCTTTCGCTCCGAATCATTCAGGATGAAGAGGGTAGAGGGGCTGCATTCAGCTAGACCGCGCCATGAGTGTGTATTTGCGAGCCCGTAAAACCCTAGCGTAGGCTCAAGCTTAAAGGTTTGGCTTGAGTGTTTGCCCCAAAGACCGACTTTCCCGCTTTGGCCGAGATACGCTGGTATTTGGCGTAAGCCGTGCCCGCCGCACTGCGCAATTCCGCTTCACTGGCCTGATTCGCAAAACCGCGTGCAACCGCTTCCAATACATAGGCCTCCGGCGCCATGAAGCTGTAGGTGGTGACCACCGGCTTAGAACCTGCCGCGCGTAAATGATTGGCGAAAAACATGTTGCTCATGCAGGCCAAGACAACCGCTTGTTTATCGTGTCCGGCATGTTTCGGAAAGCGTTTGACGATGGGCTGGTTTTGTTCGTCCATCAGGCCGTCATGGCCGATGAACACGACCATTTCCCGCGCTTCCGGATCGGGCGGAGTCGCCGCTTGCAGCATGAAGTCGAGCATCGCCTGGTCGATCCGGCTGCCGCGATAGGCATCGGCGGTCACGGTCAGCTTGTCCTTCCAGGCAAACTCACAGCGTTCCAGGATCGTGTCGCTGATATCTTGCTCGCAGCCCAGCTTGCGCCAGCCGTCGGCCTTGCTCAAAAAGGTTTTGACGCCATAGGCCGCGCCCCAATAAAGGTTGCTGCGCGGATCATCGCCGTTGCCGATTTTTGCGGGAACCGGCACGATGCCTTGCGAGGCGTTGTCGACCAGGGACACGATCACCGAAATATGCGTGGGCGCGGCGGCATGGGACGGCAATGCCGTCAAATACAGCAGACTGAATAAACCGAGCGAGCGCAGGGCGGTTCTCGGTAAGGAAGCCGCCGGCTGGCAAGCAAATTTCAGTGGTATAGGGTATTGTTTCTGGATCATAACATGGGTTCACGCAAACGGGCAGGGCGAAAGATCTGGAAAGACCGACACGCAATCGCAGGCAAATTAAAATAATTTTAATTAGAGACCCGATACGGCGAATGGTTCCGAATCGAAAGGGGGATAATACGCTTTGGGTGGCCACGAAGTTTGGGTTTGGCCGGATGTTGCCGCCCGCCAAGCTGATTATCGAAGGGAATAGAAAAAAGGCGGGGATATGAAGAAGTTGAGACTAAAGCTTTGCAGATGAACTCTGACCGCCAAACGCTGGGCCGGGCGAGCCAAAAATCTCCGGCTCCGTTCCCAAAAACGGAGCCGGACAACACCGTGTCTTACGCCGCCTGATCCAGCTTGAACGCCGCATGCAGCGCCCGCACCGCCAGCTCCAGATATTTCTCGTCGACCACGACCGAGATCTTGATTTCGGAGGTCGAGATCATCTTGATGTTAATGCCTTCGTCCGCCAATGTCTGGAACATCGTGCTGGCGATGCCCGCGTGCGAGCGCATGCCGACGCCGACGATCGAAACCTTGACGATATTGTCGTCGGCGGTGACTTTTTTCGCGCCGAGCTCCGCGCAGGTTGTTTCGAGCGAGGCCTTCGCGCGCTCAAAGTCGTTCCGGTGCACGGTGAAGGTGAAATCGGTCGTTTCATCCTCGGCGATGTTCTGCACGATCATGTCGACCTCGATATTCAGATCGGCGATCGGGCCGAGGATTTTGGAGGCGACGCCCGGCTTGTCCGGTACCCCGGTGATCGTGAGTTTCGCTTCGTCCCGGTTGAAGGCGATGCCTGAAATCAATGCGCTTTCCATTTGTGTGTCCTCATAGGTAATCAGGGTGCCGTTACCTTCTGTAAATGATGATAATACGCGTAATGCCACGTTATACTTGCCGGCGAATTCGACCGAACGTATTTGCAGGACTTTCGAACCGAGGCTGGCCATTTCGAGCATTTCCTCGAAGGTGATTCGATCGAGCCTGCGCGCCTTCGGCTCGACGCGGGGGTCGGTCGTGTACACGCCGTCGACGTCGGTATAGATCAGGCATTCGTCGGCCTTCAACGCGGCCGCCAAGGCAACCGCGGTGGTGTCGGAGCCGCCGCGGCCCAGGGTCGTGATGTTGTCTTCTTCATCGACGCCCTGGAAGCCCGCGACCACGACCACCTTGCCCTGATTCAATTTAGCCCGCATCCGGTGGTCGTCGATGCTGCGAATCCGCGCCTTGGTGTGGCTGCTGTCGGTCAGTATCCTGACTTGGCCGCCGGTGAACGAAAATGCCGGGCAGCCGATGTCTTCGAGCGCCATCGCGAGCAGGGCGACGGTGACCTGTTCGCCGGTCGAGACCAGCATGTCGAGCTCGCGCGCATTCGGCTGCTGCTGAATGTCCTTCGCCAGTCCGATCAAACGGTTCGTTTCGCCGCTCATCGCCGATACCACGACGACGATCTGGTCGCCCCGGTCGTGCGCCTTTTTGACCTTCTCGGCGACCGCCTTGATCCGCTCGACCGAGCCGACCGAAGTGCCGCCGAATTTAAACACGTACAGTGCCATTTTCAACCTGTTTGAATTGTTATCGGGATAAATTAATGAGTTTGTCTAGCGTAGGGTGGGTTAGACGCGCATTAAAATGATTTTAATAACTTGTGGGCCTTTCCGCGCGTCGTAACCCACCACTACCGACTGTTCCGAAGGTGGGTTACGACGCGCGGCACGTTTTGCAGAATTCCTGAAGTCCGTGCAAAGCGCGTCGAACCCACCCTACATTAAACTGCCGTTTGCTCTTGTACCCAGGCCGGAACGGCCGCCAGGGCCTTGGCCAAGCCGCTTGGGTCGTTGCCGCCCGCCTGCGCCATGTCCGGCCGGCCGCCGCCTTTGCCGCCGACCTGGGTCGCGACGAAGTTGACCAGGTCGCCGGCCTTGACGCGGCCGACCTGATCTTTCGAGACGCCGGCGATCAGGCTGACCTTGTCGCCGTCGACGGTCGCGAGCACGATCGCCGAACTGCCGAGCTTGTTTTTCAACTGGTCGACCAGATCGCGCAAGGATTTCGGATCGACGCCGTCGAGCTTGACCGCCAGCACCTTGACGCCGTTGACTTCGACCGCGCCGGCGCTCAGTTCGTCGCCGGCCGAGCTGGCCAGTTTCGCGTTCAGACGCTCCAGCTGTTTTTCCAGAGAGCGGGTTTTTTCGAGCAATTGTTCGACCTTTTCGGCCGCTTTGTCCGGCGAGCTCTTCAATAATCCGGAAATCGAGGCGAGCGCCTTGTCGCGGCTCGCAATCCAGTCGATGCAGCCTTGTCCGGTGACCGCCTCGATACGGCGGACGCCTGCCGCGACGCCGGTTTCGCCGATGATCTTGAAGCAACCGATGTCGCCGGCGCGCTCGACGTGGGTGCCGCCGCACAGTTCGGTCGAAAAATCGCCGATCTTCAACACACGCACTTCCGCTCCGTATTTTTCGCCGAACAAGGCCATCGCGCCGGCCTTGACCGCATCGTCCTTCGCCATCACTTCGGCGGTGACCGGCGCATTCAGGCGGATTTGCTCGTTTACGATCCGCTCCAGCTCCGCGATTTCCTCGGGCGTGACCGGCTCGAAATGCGAGAAGTCGAAACGCAGGCGCTCGGGATTGACCAAGGAGCCTTTCTGCGCGACATGGTCGCCCAGAATCTTACGGAGCGCGGCATGCAGGATGTGCGTCGCGGAGTGATTTAACGCGGTCGCTTTACGCTCATTCGCATCGACGCTGGCCGCGCAATCCTGGCCTTGGGTAAATGCGCCGGAGATCACTTTGCCTTTGTGCAGGAACAGATTGCCGCCCTGTTTTTGGGTGTCGGTTACTTCGAAGAGCGCGCCGTTCACGCTAATCGCGCCCTTGTCGCCGACCTGGCCGCCGGATTCGGCGTAAAACGGCGTCCTGTCCAGCACGATCACACCTTCCTGGCCGGCCTGCAAGGTTTCGACCGGCTGGCCCTGCGCGTACAACGCGACGATATGTGCCTGATCGGCGAGATGGTCGTAACCGCAAAATTCGGTTTCGATGTCGAGCTTGATGTCCTGATCGTAGTCGCTTCCGAAATGGCTGGCCGAACGTGCGCGGTCGCGCTGCGCGGCCATCGCGGCTTCGAAGCCGTCATGATCGACCGACAAGTCGTGTTCGCGCGCGAAATCGGCGGTCAAATCGACCGGGAAGCCGTAGGTGTCGTAAAGCTGGAACACGGTGTCGCCCGGAATCACCTTGCCTTCGAGCTTGGCGACGCAGGCTTCGAGAATCTTCATGCCTTGTCCGAGCGTTTCGGCGAAGCGTTCTTCCTCTTTTTTCAGGATACGCTCGACCTGCGCCTGCGCGTTTTTCAGTTCGGGGTAGGCATCGCCCATCGCCTCGACCAGCGGCGCGACCAGTTGGTAGAAGAAGATGTCATGTATGCCGAGCCGGTAGCCGTGTCGAATCGCGCGGCGGATGATCCGGCGCAGCACGTAGCCGCGGCCTTCGTTCGACGGCAGCACGCCGTCCGCGACCAGAAACGCGCAGGAGCGGATATGGTCGGCGATCACCCGTAGCGAACTTTGGTTCAAGTCGTCGATGCCGGCCAGCTTGGCCGCCGCCTTCAGCAGCGTCTGGAACAGGTCGATTTCGTAATTGCTGTGCACGCCTTGCGAGACCGCCGCGATCCGTTCCAGCCCCATGCCGGTATCGACCGAAGGTTTCGGCAGCGGCGTCAAGGTGCCGTCGGCGGCGCGGTCGTACTGCATGAATACCAGGTTCCAGATCTCGATGTAGCGGTCGCCTTCCTCATCCGGAGAGCCCGGAGGTCCGCCCGGAATCGATTCGCCGTGATCGTAGAAGATTTCGCTGCACGGACCGCAGGGACCGGTGTCGCCCATCGACCAGAAATTGTCTTTTGCGCCAATCCGTGAAAAGCGTGCCGGATCGATTCCGATCTCGTTCAGCCAGATGCTTTCGGCCTCACTGTCTTCCTCGAACACGGTCACCCATAATTTTTGCGACGGGATCTGCATCTCTTGGGTCAAAAAATCCCAGGCCAGATGAATCGCATCCTTCTTGAAATAATCGCCAAAACTGAAGTTACCGAGCATCTCGAAAAAGGTATGATGCCTGGCGGTGTAGCCGACGTTTTCCAGATCGTTATGCTTGCCGCCGGCGCGGACGCAGCGCTGGCTGGTCGCGGCCCGTGTGAAATCGCGCTGCTCGCGGCCCAGAAATACATCCTTGTACTGCACCATGCCGGCATTCGTGAACAACAGGGTCGGATCGTTGCCGGGAATCAGCGAACTGGACGGCTCGATCGTGTGCCCGCGTTGGCGGAAAAACTCCAGAAAGGCGGAGCGCAGTTCGGCGCTGGTCATCTTTTTCATAGGTTATGCGGTTAAAAGGCTAAAAAGTGTTCGAGGTGTTTTTCAATAAATCGGCAATCATCGCGTGGGTAAAGCCGCGTTGTAACAAAAACCGGCTGCGTTTTGCCCATTCGTTCCGATTCGGAATCGGGCCGTCGCCGTACTTCTTGCTATAAATCTGCTGCAAAAGCGCCATCCAGCCGCCGGCGACCGATTCGGCGAGCGCTTCGAGATCAAACAGGGGAGTCTTGCTGAGGTCGATGCCGTGTTGACGCAACTCATAGGCGATAAAGGTCGGTCCGTAGCCTTTCAGAATCCGCGAGCGCGCATAGCTTTCCGCGTAACGCGCATCGCTTTGCCAGTTTTCGGCGGCCAGCTCGTCGAGGACCGGTTCGATCCATTCCTTGGCAAAGCCTTTGCCGGCCAGTTTTTGCAGCAATTCTTTCCGGCTGTGCTCGCGTCCTGCCAACAGGCGCATGCCTTCGGCCCTGATGTTGGCGCCCGCCTGATCCACGTCAAGTCAGGTCGCAGGCATCAATCGTCGTCGAGTTCGGGCTTGTTCGAAACCGGCAGCGCCTTGCCGAAGGCTTCCGCGCGTATTTTCGCCTCGACTTCCTTGGCCTTGTCCGGATGCTCTTTCAGATACTGCTTCGCGTTATCCTTGCCTTGGCCGATCTTTTCATCGCCGTAGCTGTACCAGGAGCCGGACTTCTGGATGAAACCGAAATTGACGCCGAGATCGACCAGTTCGCCGAAGAACGAGATGCCTTCGCCGTACAGAATCTCGAATTCGGCCTGCTTGAAAGGAGGCGCGACCTTGTTCTTGACGACCTTCACGCGCGTCTCGTTGCCGATCACTTCCTCGCCTTTCTTGACCGAGCCGATCCTTCTGATGTCGAGCCGCACCGAGGCGTAAAACTTCAATGCGTTGCCGCCGGTCGTGGTTTCGGGATTGCCGAACATCACGCCGATCTTCATCCGGATTTGGTTGATGAAGATCACCAGCGTATTCGAGCGCTTGATGTTCGCGGTCAGTTTGCGCAGCGCCTGCGACATCAGCCGCGCCTGCAGGCCCATGTGTGAGTCGCCCATGTCGCCTTCGATCTCGGCCTTCGGCGTCAGCGCGGCGACCGAATCGATCACGACGATATCGACCGCACCGGAGCGCACCAGCATGTCGGCGATTTCGAGCGCCTGCTCGCCGGTATCGGGCTGCGAGACCAGGAGGTCATCGACATTCACCCCGATCTTTTCGGCATAGCTCGGGTCCAACGCGTGCTCGGCATCGACGAAGGCGGCCGTGCCTCCGAGTTTTTGCGCTTCGGCGATGACCTGCAAGGTCAGGGTGGTTTTACCGGACGACTCCGGTCCGTAGATTTCGACGATCCGCCCGCGCGGCAAGCCGCCGCAGCCGAGCGCAATGTCCAGTCCCAACGATCCGGTCGAAACGACCTCGATGTCCCGCGCCGCCGCCACATCACCCATCCGCATCACAGAGCCCTTGCCGAACTGCTTCTCGATCTGCATCAATGCCGCGCCGAGCGCTTTCTTTTTGTTTTCGTCCATTGCCTATGCCTGTGATGTCGTGGTTTAACGAAGTGTCGGTCGATTAAATGGAGTATTATTACATACAGGTATCGGTTCGGGTAGTGCTGATTTGGCATGAGGTGCCGGATTGATTTGTGGCATTCCTTGCGAGCTTCATGTTTGTTTATTCGCTGACCATTCTGTTCAATCAGATCGATTTGTTGAGCCCCTTGGAGGCCTTGTTCGTACTGGCCGGGCTGTTCGTGATCGTCTGGATTTTGGCGCCGGCGCCCGAGGCCGGTTTTCGGCCCTGGTCGAGCGAACATTATTTTTTTTCATGTTGGGCAGGCGGTCAGGGGCTCATCGCCGTTTTCTGGCCGTTCTTTTTGATCTTGAATGCGGCGCTGGCGTCCGTGGATTGGCTGGTCAAATCGGGTTGGTTGACCGTATCGAGCTGGGATGATCTGCATTTTATGCTGCTGCTGCCGATCATCTGGTGGACCGTGTCGATCTGGCGCTGTTCGGCGCATGCCGACTTGCGCCTTTATGGCGGCGGCGCGCGCTTCGTCACGATCTGTGTGTTTTTGGAGTTCGCGTTGAAGTTGTACATCCGTATCGATTATCCGCGCCTCTTTTTCAATTGCGAGGAACTGCTGCTCGATTACGGCAGTTGTTTTTAGCGCCGCCCGATCGCCGCCTTTGCAGATGGGGAACCCCCCATTGCTATAAAAAAACCGGTAAAAAGGTTATAATCAAGGTTTTTGATTCACAATTACTAAATTTCGGAAATCACATGCTGGGTAAGCTGGTCAAATTTGTTGTAGGGAGCCGAAACGACAGGCTGATTAAAAAGAAAAGGAAATTGGTCAAGAAGATCAATGTCTTGTCTGATGAATTCAAGAAACTGTCCGATGAGGCCTTAAAGGCGAAAACACAGGAATTTCGCAACCGGCTTGCACAGGGCGAAAAGCTCGACGACCTGATTCCCGAAGCCTTCGCGACGGTCCGGGAAGCCTCGGATCGGGTGTTCGGCATGCGCCATTACGATGTACAGCTGATCGGCGGCATGATCCTGCATGACGGCAAGATCGCCGAAATGAAGACCGGTGAAGGCAAGACCCTGATGGCGACCTTGGCGGCTTATCTGAATGCCTTGCCCGGACGCGGCGTACATGTGGTCACCGTGAACGATTACCTGGCCCGCCGCGACGCCGAATGGATGGGGCGGCTGTACGAATTTTTGGGCATGACCACCGGCGTGATCGTCAGTCAGATGGATTATGACGCCCGCCGCCATTCCTATGTCTGCGACATTACCTACGGCACCAACAACGAATTC
>Ga0207968_100382_pt1 | contig 17403 bp, 16 predicted proteins | sample LakWasMet21_HOW5_2_FD_183867 | JGI IMG/M metagenome (GOLD analysis project Ga0207968, IMG submission 183867) | Freshwater sediment methanotrophic microbial communities from Lake Washington under simulated oxygen tension - Sediment Metagenome... | ecosystem: Environmental > Aquatic > Freshwater >...
GCAATGCCGCCTACAGGCCGATTCGTTGGCGTTCAGGCTGTATCAGAAAGACGTGATCACCGAACGCCACCGCCATCGTTACGAATTCAATAACCAGTATTTCGACAAACTCGAAAAGGCCGGCCTGAAGTTTTCCGGCAAATCGATCGACGGCCGCCTGGTCGAAGTGATCGAAATCGCCGATCATCCGTGGTTCCTGGCCTGCCAGTTCCATCCCGAATTTACTTCGACCCCGCGCAAGGGGCATCCGTTGTTTTCGGGCTTTGTGGTTGCGGCGGCCGAGCATAAGAAAGTCACGGTGTAGGGCAGACAATGTAGGTCGGGCGACGGCTTTATCGTTGCCCGACGTTTGGGTATTGATTATCCTGAAAACTAATCGAAAAGTCGGGCATAAAAAGCATGCCCGAACTACACGGGTGAGGTTCCGCATTTCGGCTTAAATTTTAACGCTAAAGATACCTAATGAGAAAAAATTACACTCAAAAAGAAAAAGAGTATATGGCGGAAATGGCTATCGAGGCCGTAGTAAAACTAAATGGTGATTATCCATCATTTAAAAACTACGTATGGGCTGCACAACAAATGCTGAAAGGTGGAGATCCTAGTAATCCAGTCGATGAGCTTGTTATGGAAAAGCTTAAATCGCTTGGCCACTTATGATTGAACGGGATAATGCCACTAGCGTAAACGGTGGGTTCGGTCAGCGGCGAAACGCCTTATAAAGTCAGCCCATTGTAAACCGATGTACTGGGACGTCAAAAAAGTCCAACCATTGGACGATTACCGCCTGTATGTCGAAATCGAAGACGGGCGGCGAGGTATTTTCGATGTGAAGCCTTATTTGGATAAGGGCGTGTTTCGTGAATTAAAAGACGTGCATTATTTCAATCAGGTGGATATTTTATTCGGTGCAATTACATGGCCGCACGAACAGGATATAGCACCGGAAACCTTATTGGCAAAATTATTGCCGCTTGAACAATAAACGAGAACATTGATGCAATTATGTGGTTTTGAAGTCGGCCTCGACAAGCCGTTGTTTTTGATCGCCGGTCCTTGCGTGATCGAAAGCGAACAGCTGGCGCTCGATACGGCCGGCTATTTGAAGGAAGTGACGCAGGAATTGAACATTCCTTTCATTTACAAGTCGTCGTTCGACAAGGCGAACCGCTCCTCGCACGAAAGCTTCCGCGGCCTTGGCGTCGAGCGCGGGCTCGAAATCCTGGCGAAGGTCAAAAAAGAGATCGGCGTGCCGGTATTGACCGATGTGCACGAGGACACGCCATTGGCAGAAGTCGCGAAGGTCGTCGACGTGATGCAGACCCCGGCGTTTTTGTGCCGGCAGACCAATTTCATCCAGGCTGTCGCGGCCTGCGGCATTCCGGTCAACATCAAGAAAGGCCAGTTCCTGGCGCCTTGGGACATGGCGAATGTCGCGAACAAGGCGAAGGCGGCAGGGAACGACAAGATCATGGTCTGCGAGCGCGGCGTCTCGTTCGGCTACAACAACCTGGTCTCCGACATGCGCTCGCTCGCGGTGATGCGCGATACCGGGTGCCCGGTCGTGTTCGATGCGACCCATTCTGTGCAGTTGCCGGGCGGGCAGGGCAGTTGCTCGGGCGGCCAGCGCGAATTCGTGCCGGTGCTGGCGCGGGCCGCGGTCGCGGTCGGCATCTCGGGCCTGTTCATGGAAACGCATCCGAATCCGGCCGAGGCGAAGAGCGACGGCCCGAATTCGTGGCCGATGCACCGAATCAAAGAATTACTCGAAGTTTTATTAACCATCGATCGGGCGGTGAAAAGCCAAAGCCTGATAGAAACCACACTCTAAGGAAACAGTAATGGCTGCAATAGTAGATATTCGTGCAAGAGAAGTCCTGGATTCGCGCGGCAACCCGACCGTCGAAGCCGATGTCGTATTGGCGTCCGGCGTCGTCGGCAGCGCGATGGTGCCGTCCGGCGCCTCGACCGGCGAGCGTGAAGCGATCGAGCTGCGCGACGGCGACAAATCCCGTTACCTCGGCAAGGGCGTCTTGAACGCGGTCAATAACGTCAAGACCGAAATCCGCGATGCGATCATCGGCATGGACGTGGCCGACCAGGAAGGCATCGATAACAAGATGATCGAACTGGACGGCACCGAGTCGAAATCGCGTCTGGGTGCGAACGCCTTGCTGGCGGTGTCGATGGCGGCGGCGCGCGCGGCAGCGCAGGAAAGCAAGCAGCCTTTGTACCGCTACCTGAACAAGACCGGCGAATTCGTGATGCCGGTGCCGATGATGAACATCATCAACGGCGGTTCGCACGCGGACAACAGCGTCGACTTGCAGGAGTTCATGATTTTGCCGGTCGGAGCGCCGACCTTCCGCGAAGCGATCCGCTACGGCGCGGAAGTCTTCCATAACCTGGCCAAAGTATTGAAATCGAAAGGTCTCGCGACCACCGTCGGCGACGAAGGCGGTTTCGCGCCCAACCTGTCTTCGAACGAAGAAGCGATCGGCGTGATCCTGCAAGCGATCGAACAAGCCGGCTTCAAGCCAGGCGTCGACATCTATCTGGGTCTCGACGCGGCGGCGTCCGAATACTATGCTGACGGCGTCTACGATCTGGCGTCCGAAAACAAGCAATACACTTCGGCGCAAATGGCCGATTTCTTCGTCGATTGGGTCAATAAATATCCGATCATCAGCATCGAAGACGGTTTCGACGAAAACGACTGGGACGGCTGGAAGCTGATCACCGAAAAACTCGGCGGCCGGATTCAATTGGTCGGCGACGATTTGTTCGTGACCAACCCGAAGATCCTGAAACGCGGCATCGAGCAAAACATCGCCAATTCGATCCTGATTAAAGTCAACCAAATTGGCACCCTGACCGAAACCCTGGCCGCGATCGACATGGCGAAAAAAGCCGGCTACTCAGCCGTCGTTTCGCACCGTTCCGGCGAGACCGAAGACACCACGATCGCGGATCTGGTCGTCGCGACCGGCACCGGCCAGATCAAGACCGGATCCTTGAGCCGTTCCGACCGCGTCGCCAAGTACAACCGCCTGATGAAGATCGAGGAAGAGTTGGGCGGCGTCGCGCGTTACGCGGGCCGTGGCGCATTCAAATCGCTCTAAACCGTCGAGGCAAGGCGCGGGCCGGGCATTTTCGCCTAGGACCCGCGCCTTGAAATCCTGTCATGAAATTTCTCGGTCCGATCATCATTCTACTGATCATGCATTTCCAGTACCGGCTGTGGCTCGGCGACGGCAGTATGAAGGAAACGCGTGCCTATCAGCAGCAGTTGGCGGAATTGAAAAAACTCGGTGAAGAGAAACGGCAACGCAACGAGAAACTGATCGCGGAAGTGATGGATCTGCAAAACGGCAAGGAGGCGATCGAGGAACGCGCGCGCGAGGATTTAGGGATGATCCGGCCGGAAGAAACCTTTTTTCAGGTGATCGAATGACCCTGCCGCCAAATCAGCTTTCCCGATGAACCAAGCAAGCAAATTCTGGGCCGTGGTGCCCGCGGCCGGCGTCGGCAAGCGCATGCAGTCCGACCGCCCCAAACAATATCTCGAACTGGCCGGTAAAACGGTGATCGAGCAAACCCTGACGCGCCTCTTGGGCGCCGAGGTCTTTTCCGCGGTCGCGGTCGCGATCTCGGTCGAAGACCCCTACTGGCCCGAACTCGACTTATCGCGCCATCCGCACGTCGTGACCGCGCCCGGCGGCAAGGAAAGGGCCGATTCGGTGCTGTCCGCGTTGACGTCGCTGCGGGATCGCGCCAATCACGACGACTGGGTGCTGGTGCACGACGCCGCAAGGCCCTGCATCACCTCCGAAGACATCCACAAGCTGATCGCTACGCTGGCCGATCACGACGTCGGCGGCATCCTCGCGCTGTCTTCGCACGATACGCTGAAGGACGTGCGGGACGGCGCGATCGTCGGCACGCTCGACCGCCGCCATATCTGGCGCGCCTTGACGCCGCAGATGTTCCGATACGGCATGTTGAAGGCCGCGCTGGGCGAAGCCGAAGGCAATCCGATGATTACCGACGAAGCCAGTGCGCTGGAACTGAAAGGCCAGAAGCCGCTGATCGTCGAAGGTCGACCCGACAACATTAAGATTACCCGCCCGGAGGATTTGGCGCTCGCCGAATTTTATTTGGCGCGGCAGGCAGGCACTTGAGCGGCGATGGCCAAGCAAAAGCCAGAATTTCCGCCGTTACAAAATCGCCCGCAAAGCCTCAGAACGGCGGATCGGCTGACCCTCGCGATCGACGCGCATTGGGCAGGGCGCCTGGATGAGGCGGAAAGAACCTATTTATCGGTTTTGAAAATTCATCCGGACAATGCCGATGCGCTGCATTTTTTGGGCGTCTTGTTGCACCAGCGTGGACGCAGCAAGGAAGCGATAGTCCGCATCGAAAGGGCGCTGCGGATCTTACCCGCTTATCACGATGCGCGGATGAATCTGGGCAACATCTATAAGGAAACCGGCGACTTGGCAAAAGCCGCCGCGATGTATCGCAAAGTGATTACGATGAAACCGGATCATGCCAAGGCCTATAATAACCTCGGCATCGTGCTCAGAATCAACGGGGAACTGGAGGACTCGCTGCGCATGCTGCAACAGTCGCTGGCGCTGGATCCGGACAACGCCGACACCTTGCGCAATCTGGGCAATACGTATAAGGATCAGGAGCAGATCGACAAAGCCGTCGAAGTCTATATGCGTTCGATTGCGTTGAAGCCCAAGCAACGCGACGCTTACAAGAGTTTGTGGAGAATGTTGCACCAGCAAGGACGCTTTGATCTTGCCGCCGAGGTCTTAGCCAAATGGCTTGAAGCCGAGCCTGACAATCCGATTGCGACACACTATTTGCATGCCAGCCAGGCTGTCGATATTCCCGAGCGGGCATCGGATGCCTACGTGCAGCAGACGTTCGATAGTTTTGCCGCCAGTTTCGACCAGGTTTTGCAGGCGCTCGACTATCGCGCGCCGGAGTTGACCGCGGAGGCGGTCGCGGCCATTGACCCCGAGCCGAGCAAGCGACTGGTGTTGCTCGATGCGGGCTGTGGGACCGGGTTGTGCGGCGCTTGGTTAAGGCCTCATGCATCCAAGCTGATCGGCGTCGATTTGTCGCGGGCGATGCTGGAGAAAGCCAGAGGACGCGGCCTTTACGACGAGTTGGCGCAAGCGGAGCTGGTCGAGTATATCGGCCGCCATGCCGCAACTTTCGATTTGATCGTTTCCGCCGATACCCTGTGTTATTTCGGTGAATTGCGGCCGTTTTTCCGGGCCGCGCACACAGCGCTCGGCACGGGCGGCTACTTGGTCTTTACCCTGGAAAAGTTTGAGGGCGACGGGTCCCTGGAATTCAGGTTGAATCCGCACGGGCGCTATTCGCATCGCCAGGATTACGTCGAACGGGTGCTGGCGGCGTGCGGGTTGAACGTGTTGTCGCTGCGCACCGTGATCCTGCGCATGGAACGCCGCGAGCCCGTGGCCGGCTTGTTGGTCAGCGCCCGGAGAGCGAATGATTGTTAAACCTGATAGAGAGTTAAAATGAGAATTGGTCAAGGTTATGATGTTCATCGTTTTGGCGATGGCGATCACATCATTTTGGGCGGCGTCACGATTCCGTATGAACAAGGCCTGGAGGCGCACTCGGACGGCGACGTGGTGCTGCATGCGCTGGCCGATGCGCTGCTCGGCGCGGCCGCATTAGGCGACATCGGCAAGCATTTCCCGGACACCGACCCGCAGTTCAAGGGCGCGGACAGCCGCGTATTGTTGCGTCATGTTTACCAGGTGGTCCGGGACAAGGGCTATACCTTGGTCAACGCGGATATCACGATCATCGCGCAAGCCCCGAAAATGGCGCCGCATATCGCCGCGATGTGCCGCAACATCGCCGACGATTTAGAGGCCGACATCGACTGTATCAACGTCAAGGCGACCACGACCGAAAAGCTCGGATTTGAAGGCCGCAAGGAAGGGATCGCGGTCCAGGCGGCGGTGCTGATCGACAAATAGACGGGGGTACAAGGAGGCGATCCGTACCCCGCGGCTAGGAAGGCTATTTCATCATTTCCCGTTTGAAAATCGCGTCCAGCTTTTTATTGATGCTGGGCGGCTCGGGTGGTGGCGCGACCGGTGCCGGTGGGGGTTCGACCTGCTGCGCGACGGGCATCGGCGGCGGAGGCGGTGGGGTGCAGTCGCCGCCATATTCATAATCGCCTACCGGTCTTTCAAAAGTAAATTTGAACGGCTTGCAGACGATCTCATTGCCCAGTTTTTCAAACGCGTCGTGGGGATAGGGGATTGCGGCCAGCGCGGTGACGGGGCTAAGGCCTACAAACAAACCCGCGCCGACCAGCGTGCCGACGATGCCGGCGGGGCGCAGGAATATATCCATCATCACGTCATAGCCGTCGCTCTCGACCGGCGGAGGGGTTTGAGCGAATCCGGGCGTTGATACCGCCACGGAAAAGAGTAAAGCCAGTGAGCTAACTTTTTTCATTCGACTCTCCAAGGGTTTAAGATCTAAATAATACTGGGTCTAAGGGTATCCTATCTTACTCACTATATCCAGTCTTCGGACTCAGTGTAGCACAAGGCGCCGAATCGGGTAAGCGCATGGAATTGCCGTTATTGTCAGGCGTGCATTGCATCGGCTGCGGCTTCTCGGTATCCTGCACCGATGCAAATACATCTGATCTCGATAGGAAACCGCATGCCGGTCTGGGTGCGGCAGGGTTACGACGAATACGCGAAGCGCCTGCCGCGGGAATGCGAATTGATTTTGAAGGAAATTCAGCCGGGCAACCGCGGCAAGAACCGTGATATCGCCCGCATCCTGAGGGACGAAAGCGACAGGATGCTGGCCGCGATGCCGGCGAATTGCCATCCGGTCACGCTCGATCTGGCCGGCAAGACTTGGTCCACGGCCGAGCTTGCGGTCGCGCTGAAGCGCTGGCTGGACAGCGGTCAAAACATTGCGCTGCTGATCGGCGGCCCGGAAGGCCTGGCCGATGCGGTCAAAAACGCGGCGCGCGAATCCTGGTGTTTGTCGAATCTGACCTTTCCGCACCCCTTGGTGCGGATCGTCGTGGCCGAACAGCTTTACCGCGCCTGGAGCATCCTGAACAACCATCCCTACCACCGCGGATGAAGCCGGCGCAGCTCATCCTCGCCTCGGCCTCGCCGCGCCGGCGGGAACTCCTGGATCAAATCGGTATCACTTGCGAGGTTTGGCCGGTCGATATCGACGAAACGCCGAACAGCAACGAGGCGCCGGCCGACTATGCGCGCAGAATCGCGGCCGAAAAGTCGGCGGCCTGCCACCGGCTGGCGCTGCACAAAGACTTGCCGGTGCTGGCGGCGGATACCGCGGTCGTCTTGCACGGCCGCATCATGGGCAAGCCGAAGGACAGGGACGATGCGCTGACGATGCTGCGGGCACTGTCTGGGCAAACCCATCAGGTGCTGAGCGCGGTGTCGCTTCGGGGGCACCTGCACGGCGAGGCGCTGAGCGTGACCGAGGTGACTTTCAGAACGATCGGCGAACGCGAAATGCGGGCCTACTGGGCCACCTCCGAGCCGGCCGACAAAGCCGGCGGTTATGCCATCCAGGGACTCGGCAGCGTGTTCGTGCGGTCGATCGGAGGCAGCTTTTCCGGCGTGGTCGGCCTGCCCCTGTTCGAAACCGCCGAACTTCTCTTACAACAAGGCATCCAAGTGTTACATGAGTGAAGAAATCTTAATCAATGTGACGCCGCCCGAGACGCGCGTCGCGGTCATCGAAAACGGCATCCTGCAGGAACTGATCATCGAGCGCACCCGCCAGCGCGGATTGGTCGGCAATATCTACAAAGGCGAGGTGTGCCGGGTGCTGCCGGGGATGCAGGCGGCGTTCGTCGATATCGGCCTGCCCAGGGCCGCGTTTTTACATCTTTCCGATTTGTCCAGCAAGGAGCTCGAAAAAAAAGGCTCCGAAAATATCGAACATTATCTGTACGAAGGCCAGCACATCGTCGTGCAGGTTGTCAAAGACCCGCTCGGCAGCAAGGGCGCCCGGCTGACCACCGAAATCTCGATTCCGTCGCGTTATCAGGTCTACATGCCTTATGCGAACAATTCCGGGGTTTCGCACCGGATCGAGTGCGAGGGGGAGCGGGTGCGTCTGAAAGTCTGTCTCGATGCGTTCCGGCAGGAATATCATTGCGGCGGCTTCATCGCCCGGACCGCGGCCGAATGCGTCGAGGAAGCGGTGCTGGTCGCGGACATGACTTTTCTGCTGAAGCTCTGGGGCGCGATTTCGGCGAAGATCGCCGGCGCCAAGGCCAAGCAGTTCATCCACAAGGATCTGCCGCTCAGCGTCAGAACCTTGCGCGATTTGTACAAGGAAGGCATCGACCGGGTGCGGGTCGATTCGACCGAAACCTATCACCGCCTGCTTGAATTCGCGGAGGTGTTCGTGCCCGAGATCGTGCCGGTGATCGAGCACTATACCGGCGAATGCCCGGTGTTCGAAATCTACAATGTCGAAAGCGAGATTCAAAAAGCATTGGACCGCAAGGTCAAGCTGAAGTCCGGCGGCCATCTGGTGTTCGACCAGACCGAGGCGATGACGACCGTCGACGTGAATACCGGCGGCTATGTCTCAGGCCGCAACCTAGAGGAAACGATCTTCAAGACCAATCTCGAAGCGGCGCAGGCGATCTCGCGCCAGCTCAGGCTGCGCAATCTCGGCGGCATCATCATCATCGACTTCATCGACATGCAGAGCGATGAGCACAAGCGCCAGGTGCTGCAGGCGCTCGAACGTCATCTGGAGAGGGATCACGCGAAGACCAAGATCACCGAGGTGTCGGTGCTCGGCCTGGTCGAAATGACCCGTAAGCGGACCCGCGAGAGCCTTGAACACATCCTTTGCGAACCCTGCAAGGCCTGCGGCGGCCGCGGCGTGTTGAAAACGCCGGAAACGGTCTGCCTCGAAATCTTCCGCGAAATCATCCGCGAGGTTAGGCAATACAAGGTCAAGCAATTGCTCGTGTTAGCTTCGAACGAAGTCGTCGAAATGCTGCTCGACGAAGAGGCCGACATGCTGGCCGAACTCGAAGCGTTTCTCGGCGTACAGATCAAGTTCCGCGCCGAGGCCGAATACAATCAGGAACAGTATGATGTGGTGCTGTTGTAAGGCGAAAGGCGCTTAGCGCAATAAATCCCCCCCTTCACCGTTGAGTTTTGTCACTTGCGCCTCGCGCTTTTTGCCTGATTTTCATGATTCACCACATCACCCGAGCGACACGGCACCTGATTTTCTGGAGTCTGATCATCACCGCGCTGGGCATGACCAGCGTGCGTCTGGTCTTGTCCAGCGTCGAGGCGTATAAGGCCAGATTGGCGGCCAGGGTCGGCGTGATGGTCGGCGCGCCGGTCAAGATCGGCCGGCTCGGCGCCAGCATGCGCGGCTTCAGCCCCGAGATCGTGCTGAATGATATCGACATCGCCTCGACCACCGCACGCAAGCAAAACGCGATCGAACTGAGGGAGATCCGTCTCGGCATTCACCTGTTGCAGGCGGCGCTCACACGCGAGCTTTTGGCCTCGACCTGGATCACCCTGGTCGGCGCGAAGCTGACCGTCAAACGCAACAGCGACGGCAAATTGAGCATCGCCGGCTTGAAGGCGAGCGAAGGCAATCCGCTATGGCTGCTCGAGACTGGCAAATATGAGGTGATCGACAGCGACATTACCTGGCAGGATGAGCAACGGCAGGGGCGGCCATTGACTTTCGCGTCGGCCGATCTGGCGTTGATCAACGAGAATGATCGCCATCGCGTGAATGTATTGATGCCGTTGCCGGATAAATTCGGCAACACGCTGCGGGTGTCGCTGGACGTGACCGGTGATCTGTTCGATTTCAAATCACTCCAAGGCCGCGCCTATCTCGAAGGCAACAACCTGAATTTGCCCGCATGGGTCACGTTCGGTTTGCCGCAGGCGATGACCCTGGCGTCCGGGCGCGGCGACCTGAAGCTCTGGAGCGATTGGCGCGCGGCGCGCGTGGTCGGGGTAACGGGCCAGGTCAAACTCGACGGCTTGAAACTGACTCGGCCCGGCGCGGAAGCCTTCACGTCCGAACGCCTGCAAAGCCGCTTCCGATTGGGGTTCGGCGAGAAGACCTGGCAACTGGACATGCAGCAATTCGCGCTGAAGACGCCGGGCGGCGGCGAGAGTAAAACCTGGCCGGACGCGGTTTTCAGCGTCAGAGGCGAGGGCGGCGAGGACAACGCGGTCCGGAAAATCGCGATGTACGCCGAACGTCTGAACCTGCAGGAGGCGGCGTTGTTGGGGCGATTTCTGCTGCCGTCCGGTGATGACTCGGCACGATGGTTACGGGGCGCCGGTCTGAAGGGCGAGCTCCGGGATTTCGCCTTGTTCGCGGATATTGAACAGCAAACCCTTTCGGTCAACGGCGGCTTCAGTCATGCCGGTATCGCCGCGGTGGACAGACTGCCCGGATTCGATAATCTGTCCGGCCATATTCGCGGTAATCGCAGTCAGGGCACACTCGCGCTGGAAAGTGTCGATGCCGTGATCAACGCGCCGAATCTGTTCCGCGCAGCATTGCCGTTCGACCGGGTGGCGGGGGTGGCGCAGTGGCGGCAAACGGAGGCGGGGTGGTCTGTCGACAGTCCGCAGTTGACGCTGGCGTCGCGGGGGATCACGCTGCAGAACCGGCTGCATCTTGCGGTTCCGCGCGCGGAGGGCGCGCCATTCATCGATTTACAGAGCCGCTTCTCGGCCGCCGACGTGAAGGCGATCAGCCAGTATTTGCCGGCCAAAATCATGGGGCCGGTCACGGTGAACTGGCTCGATCATGCGTTTGTGCAAGGCAATGTTCCGCGGGGCGGCTTCTTGTTGCACGGCAACCCGGCCGAGTTTCCGTTTGCCGGCGGCAATGGTGTCTTCGAAGTCGCGTTCGACGTCGAAAACCTGGAGCTGGTCTACCAGCCGGGCTGGCCGAATCTGACCGGCGTGGCGGCGGAAGTCGTTTTCTACCAGGACGGCTTGCAGGCGACCGTGCGGCAAGGCGCGTCGCACGCCGTGGCGGTCAAACAGGCAACTGTCGAGATCCAGCATCTCCATGCCGCCGAAAAACTGTCGATCATCGGCAAATTGGAAGGCGAAATCGGGCGGGCGCTCGACTACGTCCAAAATTCCCCATTGGCCGCGCGCGCGGATGCCTTTTTACGGAACGCGACGCTGCTAGGCAATGCGAAGTTCGATCTGAATTTGCAGATTCCGCTGCAGCAGGGCGGGCACTATCAAACCGAGGTCACCGCCCATCTGGAAAACGCCGAGTTGCGCTTGAAGTCGCCGGAGTTGCCGGTGCGGAAGCTGACAGGAAGCCTCCAATTCGACGATCAGGGCCTCACGGGCGGCCAGCTCGCCGCGGAGTTGCTGAATCACCCGGTCAAGGCCAGCCTCGAGACGGTCTCTAACCAGATCGAAATCGGTGTCGATGGGCGTGTCGGCATCGATGATCTGCGTGCAGAATTCACCTTGCCCTGGCTCGATTTCGCCGAAGGCGAGACCGCCTATCGACTGGCCCTACGCCTGCCGCATCCTGATGGCAGGCCGGTGTTGTCGATCCAGTCCGATTTGGAAGGGGTAGGGCTCGATTTGCCCGATATGCTGGCGAAACCGGCGCAACAGCGGAAACCCTCGGCGCTGACATTGGATCTGGCCGACCCCAATGTCTTGCCGGTCGAACTGAGCTACGGTAACGATGTCAGTGCCGCGCTGCTGATCGATTTGAACAAGCAACAGATCGAGTCCGGGCATGTGCTGCTCGGTGCGGGTAGGGCGGAGCAACGCCGCGAGCCCGGCTTGAGGCTCGAAATCCAGCGCGAAAAACTGCAATTGCAGGACTGGATCAAACTGGCCGGCGCCGAGGCGTCGGCGCAGGGCGCCAAGACAGACATCCGACAACTGACGGTGCATGGGGATCAGGGCTTTTGGGGGGAGACCGATCTGGGACGACTCGATCTGGATTTGCAGCGCGCCGGGACGTTTTGGGAGGGCCGCATCGACAGTACGATCCTGAAGGGGTTGATCAAGCTGCCGGCCGACTTGCAAGGACCGGACAGGATCGACTTGAAGCTGGACAGCCTCGATGTGTCCGCGCTGACGAACCTCAAGATCGAAACCGGCGGCCAGGACGCCGCCTCCGCTTACTTTCCGCGGCTCTCGGTCAGCAGCGAGCTGACCTTCTGGAAAGCGGCCGACCTCGGCCGTTTTGCGATGAATACCGAACGGGTTCCGGGCGGTTTGGTGATCGACCGCTTCGAATTGCAGGGCAAGGATCAGAAGCTGACATTGATCGGCGATTGGAAAGTCGCCGGCAGCCAATCACAAACCCAGGTCAAGGGACGTCTGGAGTTGATCAAGGGCGGCGATTTGCTGGATCGTCTCTACATCAGCAAGGATTTGACCGAAACCAGCGGCGTGGTCGATTTCGATCTGAACTGGCAGGCGCCACCTTACCGGTTTGCGCTGGCCGACCTTCGAGGGGGCGCCGATGTCAACTTGAGGAGCGGGCGCATCCTGAGCATCGAACCCGGCTTCGGACGCGTGCTCGGTATCCTGGCGATGGCGCAGTGGTTCAAGCGCCTGCAACTCGATTTCAGCGATGTGTATCAGGAAGGGCTGACCTTCAACAGCATCAAGGGCCATTTCAAACTTGGGGGCGGCAAGGCGGCGACCGAGGATCTGATCGTCGACGCGGTGCCGGCCAAAATTTCGATCAGCGGCGAAACCGATTTTGTGAACCGGACCGTCGATCACATTATCAACGTGGCGCCAAAAAGTGCCGAGGCGGTGCCCATTGCTGGTACAATTATGGGCAAGTTTGCGGCATTGATCGATAAAACGATCACCGGAACCGAGCATGAAGGCTTTTTTTTCGGCTCGCAATATCTGGTCAAAGGCGGTTGGGGCAATGCGGAGATTATTACCTTGCATGAAAAGGAAGGCTTGTTTCAAAAAACCTGGAGCGGTATCACCGAGTTTCCCGCGCTGCTGAAAAATAACAAATAACCATAATTATAAGAGGAATGCATGAGTAAGTGTGCGGCCATCCAGATGGCGTCCAGTCCCAATGTCGGCTCCAACCTGCTGGAAGCCGAGAAGCTGATCGCGGAAGCGGCGAAGGCCGGCGCCAAGCTGGTCGCGCTGCCGGAAAATTTTGCGTTGATGGGGGAGCATGAACTGGACAAGATCCGGATCAAGGAAGTTGACGGCCACGGCCCGATTCAACATTTTTTAGCCGAGACCGCCCACAAATACGGCGTCTGGATCGTCGGCGGCACGATGCCGATCGCCGGCGACGCCGACACCAAGGTCAGGGCCGCCTGTCTGATCTATAACGATCGCGGCGAACGGGTCGCGCGCTATGACAAGATGCATCTTTTCGACGTCAGCGTGCCCGGCACCAACGAAGTCTATCGTGAGTCCGATTCGATCGAGGCCGGTGCTTGCCCGTTGGTGTTCGATACGCCGTTCGGCAGGATGGGGGTCGCGGTTTGCTACGACCTGCGGTTTCCGGAGTTTTTCCGCGAGATGGCCCGGATGGGCATGGAGATTCTGGTGATTCCGTCCGCGTTTACCGCCGAGACCGGCGCCGCGCACTGGGAACTGCTGCTGCGCGCCCGCGCGGTCGAAAATCTCTGCTACATCATCGCGCCGAACCAGGGCGGCTTTCATCTGAATGGCCGCAAGACCTTCGGGCACAGTATGATCGTCGATCCGTGGGGCATGGTGCTTGATTGTTACAAGACCGGCGGCGGCTTTGTCGCGGCCGAGATCGATCTGGAGCGCCTCGAGAAAGTCCGCGCGGCGTTTCCGGTGTTGCAACACCGTCGTTTCATTTAGGTAAGGACATGCGACTGCGGGTAGTCTCTCTTTTTTCGTGTTTGCTGCTGGCGGCCTGCGCCTCCGAGGACTCGCGCTATCGCGATACTTCGGCGCTCGAGAAACCGCCGACCTTGGTGGTCGAGAAGCGGGAAACGGTGCCCGAAGCGCCTGAAAAGGACGCGGCGGACAAGCCGGCGGAAGCGGAAGCCGCCGCCGTTTCCGATGAAGACCAGGAAGAGACCGATTTGAAGACTCAAAAAGGCCTCGGCGATCTGGTCACGATCGACGACAAGACACCTCCGATGCTGACGATCAAGCAATCCTTCGACGTCGCCTGGAATTCGCTGAAACGGGCGCTGATCCAAAGCGATATCGAGGTGACCGATCTCGAACACGACAAGGGCAAATTTTATGTCAGCTATGATGCGGACAGCTACGTTTCCGAACACGGTTCGTTGATCGAAAAATCGGTCGGCCTGTTCAGTAACGAGTATGCCAAGCAAGGCTATCTGTTGACATTGACGGCCGAAGGCTCGGCTACGCAGGTGACCGCCGCGCCGCTCAAGGATGCGGAGTACCGGAAAAGAACCGATCATGACGATGAGGCGGCCCCTGCCGACAGCGATGTCGCTGAGAAGGAGCAACCGGCGGACGGCGCCGATAAATTGCTCAGATCGATCTATTTGACATTGAAGGATGATTTGCGTGAAAAATGAGGGGTCGGCATTGACCGAGCGTTCTTTCAATCCAACCGAACCGTTTCGATGGAATTAATTACCCTGGCCAAACAGGCCATCCTGAGGCCTTCCGGCATTACCGAAAGCGAGATCGATACGATCATGGGGCGTCTTTTGTCCTCGCGGGCGGACGCGGCCGATATTTATTTTCAATCGACCCGCGCCGAATCCTGGGTCATGGAAGGCGGCATCATCAAGGAAGGCAGCCATAATATCGCGCAGGGCGCCGGCGTGCGCGCGGTGTCCGGCGACAAGACCGGCTTCGCCTACAGCGACCGCATCGAAGTGCCGGTCTTGCTGGAGGCGGCGAATAACGTGAAGGCGATCGTGCGCCAGGGCCAAAATGCCCGCGCCGGCTTGGTCTTGCCGTCCAACGGGCCGTCTTACTACCCGCCGCTCGATCCGATCAAATCGCTCGAAGACCAGGAGAAGATCGACCTGTTGCGGAAGGTCGAAAGCGAGACGCGGAGGCTCGATCCCCGGATAGAGGAAGTGATCGTCAGCCTGATCGGCGTCCATGACCACATCCTGGTCGCCGGGCCGGACGGCCTGCTCGCCGCGGATGTGCGGCCTTTGGTGCGGATGAACGTGACCGTCATCGTCGTGCAGAACGGCCGCCGCGAACAGGGCGGCATGGGCGGCGGCGCGCGCAGTGATTACCGTTATTTCATCGAGCAGGAGCGGGCGCTCGGTTACGGCCGCGAGGCGGTGCGCCAGGCCCTGGTGAACCTCGACGCGGTCGAGGCGCCGGCCGGCAACATGACCGTTGTGCTGGGGCCGGGCTGGCCGGGCATCCTGCTGCATGAAGCGATCGGTCATGGCCTGGAAGGTGATTTCAACCGCAAGGGCACGTCCGCGTTCAGCGGCCGGGTCGGCGAACGGGTTGCCTCCGCGTTGTGCACGGTCGTCGACGACGGCGCCTTGCCGGGCCGCCGCGGTTCGTTGAGCATCGACGACGAAGGCACGCCGACCGAGCAAACGATTTTGATCGAGAAAGGCATCCTGAAAGGTTATATGCAGGACAAGCTGAATGCGCGCCTGATGGGCGTCAAGCCGACCGGCAACGGCCGCCGCGAATCCTACGCGCATGCGCCGATGCCCCGGATGACCAATACCTACATGCTGCCCGGCCCGCACGATCCTGGGGAAATCATCAAGAGCGTCGAAAAAGGCCTCTATGCGAAAAATTTCGGTGGCGGCCAGGTCGACATTACCTCCGGCAAGTTCGTGTTTTCGGCCAGCGAGGCCTACCTGATCGAAAACGGCCGGATCACCCGTCCGGTCAAAGGCGCGACCCTGATCGGCAACGGCCCGGACGTATTGACCCGGGTGTCGATGGTCGGCAACGACCTGGAACTGGACTCCGGCGTCGGCACCTGCGGCAAGGATGGTCAGAGCGTGCCGGTCGGCGTCGGTCAGCCGACCTTGAAGATCGACGGTCTGACCGTCGGCGGCACGAGCGTTTAACCCATGTAGGTCGGGTTAGCGCAGCGTAACCCGACGGATAGCTCAAGAGTCCCCTATTTTGCAAAACCAAACTCAACTCAACGAATTGAAGGCGATCGTCCAGTCCTTGCTGGACGAGGCGATCCGGCAGGGCGCCAGCGCCGCGGAAGCGGGCCTCAGCCAGGAAAACGGCCTGTCGGTGACGGCGCGGATGGGCGATGTCGAAACGATCGAGCATCACCGCGATCAGGGCCTCGGCGTGACGGTCTATTTCGGCCAGCGCAAGGGCTCCGCGAGCACCACGCATCTGTCGCCCGAGGCGATCAAGGACACCGTCGCGGCGGCATGCAGCATCGCCCGCTACACGAATGCGGACGACTATGCGGGCCTGCCCGAGCGGGAGCTGTTGGCGACCGCGTTTCCCGATCTGCAGTTGAACCATCCCTGGGCGATCGACGCGGAAGCCGCGATCGCGCTCGCGATCGAATGCGAGGACGTGGCGCGCGGCTACGATCCCGAGATCAGCAATTCGGAAGGCGCCAGCGTGAATACGCATCAGGGCATCCATGTCTTGGGCAATACCCTCGGCTTCTTGCACGGGGCGATGTCGACTCGGCATTCCTTGAGCTGCTCGGTTCTGGCCGAACGCGGCGGCAACATGCAGCGCGATCACTGGTACAGCGTCGCGCGCAATCCTCGGGATCTGGAGTCCGCGATTCAGGTCGGTCAAAAGGCCGCCCAGCGCACCTTGAGAAGGCTCGGCGCGCGCGCGTTGAGCACCCGGCAGTGCCCGGTGTTGTACTCGGCGGAGATCGCTTCCGGCCTGCTCGGCTCGTTCAGCGGCGCGATCAGCGGCGGCGTGCTGTACCGGAAATCCTCCTTCCTCTTGGATGCGCTCGATACGCAAGTCTTTCCGGAATTCATCCATATCCACGAGCAGCCGCACCTGGCCGGCGCGCTCGGCAGCGCGGCCTACGACAGCGAAGGCGTCGCGACCCGTCCGCATGACATCGTCAGTGAAGGCATTGTCCGCAGTTATGTGCTGAGCACCTACTCGGCCCGGAAGCTCGGCATGAGAAGCACCGGCAACGCCGGCGGCGTGCACAACCTGATCATCGATCCGGGTGCGCTGGATTTTCAGGGTATGCTGAAGTTATTGGATACCGGCCTGTTGGTGACCGAATTGATGGGGCAGGGCGTGAACATGGTCACCGGCGATTATTCGCGCGGCGCGGCCGGCTTCTGGGTCGAAAACGGCAAGATTCAATATCCGGTCGAGGAAATCACGATCGCCGGCA
>Ga0207968_100384_pt1 | contig 17380 bp, 6 predicted proteins | sample LakWasMet21_HOW5_2_FD_183867 | JGI IMG/M metagenome (GOLD analysis project Ga0207968, IMG submission 183867) | Freshwater sediment methanotrophic microbial communities from Lake Washington under simulated oxygen tension - Sediment Metagenome... | ecosystem: Environmental > Aquatic > Freshwater >...
CTTCTTCCCGCACAATGGCGCCAGTTCCATCCATCAGGCAAATAGCGCTTGCTTTGCTTGCTAAATCAATGCCACAGTAGTTCATCTCAGCCTCCGGTTATTTTGGGGCTTCCTTTGCGGATGCCCCCGTGTTTGTTTAATCAACTTTCGGAGGCTGACACTTTTTATTCAAACTGTCCACCCGTTCCGGTGCAGGTGGCTGCGGGCCGCTTTATTACATCTACACATAGCCGCAAGATTCGGTGAAACACGCCCCACATCTACGGCCGTGGCACGCTCACGGCTTGCCTTTAATTTTCTGATATTGCCCGTACGACAACATCGCAATGGAGTCTATTCATTTCCGAACAATCCTCTTAGTGTTTCACCACCTGCTGTTCAGATGGGCGCGCGCTTTCACGGATCCAATCCGGCCAGATGCTCAAAGGCCAGCCTGCTTTGCGATTAACATCATAGAGAATGTTCAGCCATTGCCGCAAAAACTGACCTTCCAATTTTAAAGTGGCCTGCTCACTTCCGCCGCCTTTAAAAATAAGGCGCAAACCATTGGGAGTGGAAGCAATATCGATCGACTTCACCAACCATGACTGAGCCCCAGGTTCTGGTTTTAAGGCGGGCGATGGTGTCATTTGAGCGCGCGCGGCTTGTTGGGCAAACTCCTGCACCACACTACCCACTTGCCCCACTTGATGTATGTCGCCCATTGCCTTTTGCAGACGATCCAGTATCACCGGCAACAAGCGTGACAATAAGCGCTGCGTCAGCCATATCACGACCAGACTGCCAGACTGATACTCACCTACCAGTTTGATTCGATCTTCCGCTTCGTCATAATCGGTTGTGATGCGTTTTAATAGAGTCATGATTTAGTCACGAATAAAAATAGCATTCCGTGCAGACTGCTGCACCCTTGCTTTCAGGCTCTATAGTCTGGGAAGCTCAAGTGTCCCGTATGCCTTTCGTGAAGCTGGAGTTTGGGAACCAGAAATTATTTGTAATTTTTTAACCATTCAAGGTCGATGGAATCCGTTTGGGTTGATGCGCCGAGTAATCCATCCAGGCCGCCGGGCAGAGGCACATTACCATTTCTAACCCCCAGCCCCGTAGGCAGAGGCGCATTGGTTTTTTGCTGGTCGCGCTGCCTTTCTAAATTGCGAAGTGCGGCCAAACGCTGCATCGAAAACAGCTGGGCGTAGGCCAGATCAAGAGCCTGCGTATCGCGCAAAATTTCCAGCACACTGCCAGGCAATGTCTTCATGGCGGCGTTACTGACGCAATAAAGACCATCCTGCAAGGGGCCTCCGTCCTTCGCGTCGGCCTTGGGCAGTTCCCACGGCACCAACACTTTGGCGGCCGCCAGGGCCTCGACCGCAATTTGGGTGATGCGCTGATTCTTGGCGCTCTCGACCAGAAAATTGCTCACCTGCTGCATCCAGGGCTGCGGTTGTCCCTGATCATCGAAGAAGCGTTCCTCTTGCTGTAGAAGATCCGGAGACTCCCGGTAGAGGCCGCTGTTGTGATCAAAGCCCAGCATGATCAATTGCTTGTCATCCGCCTGAACTTGCAGCAGCCTGAAAGGATAGGCTCGGAAATGACTGGGGATGTATGCCGAACGCCATTGTCCCTTGGCATCGACGAAGAGATTTTCGCCTGCATGCAGCCCCAGCAGGGCAACCAGTTGAAAACGGCCGGATTCGATTGGGCGAAAGACCAAGGGGTAATGAACGATGGCATGAGACAGTTCGGCCATCAATAACGGCGCGAAAGCATCGCCTTGGGCAAATGCATAGCCACTCGATTGTTTCCGGCCGTGTTGCCGATGGGAGTTTGCGTCTATTGGTTGGTAATTTGGTTGCATCTGTAGCGTTAAGGGTAATTAATCAGTTATGGTGCCTGACAGCTAGGTGTCTGTCCGGCCGATCTCCAGCGCCTGGTTGTATCCAGGATAATTCACACGGCCCTCGTTCTTCCTGGCTAGTTATGGGATTCGCGATTGATCAGCCCCCGTAACCATTATACGGCGGAACCCGGTAAACCGGTTCCGCCTTACGGCTCTCACTTTCACCGCAAGCTAAATCAGGCTGAGCGTAGCCGGCCCAATCTTCCGGCAGCAAGCCGTGGTGAACGTAGCGATGAAAAGAAGAATACGGCCAATCAGCTACTCGCTTCACTAAACCGTGTTTCATCGGATTCCAATGGCAATAGTCGATATGGGCAGCATAATCCTGTTCGTTGCGAATCGCGTGCTCCCAAAACCGTCGTTGCCAAATCGCTCTTTCTCCCTTATTCGTCCGTATCTTTGAACGGCGTTCGACAGCCGGTATTTTTTGTACAAAACGTATCTTGATCGCTTTCCAACGATTGGAAAAATCATTATCGCCCGGTGGCAAAGTCCAAACACAGTGCATGTGATCGGGCAGCACCACCCAGGCGTCGATATGGAATGGCCGCTCGCGACGCGTCACGCGTACCGCTTCACGCAGCAGTTCAATATGCTGAACCAACAGATCCAAACGCCGTTCCAATAAATTCACCGTAAAAAAATAGGTGCCGCCCTGTACCCGAAACCGCCGATAATTTGGCATCTTCATTTCCTCCGACATAGGTGTGGGCGGATGCCGTCAGGCGATCCGCCACCATGCTAGGCGATCCACCATCCTATGGCGGAACCCCGTAAACCGGTTCCGCCTTACGGGGTGTCGTTACTTATATGGGACTTGACAGGTAGAAATCACTGGTGTCCAGATGAAGATTTATACCTGTCAATACGATCGTCATGTCGGCTTTCGAGTCACCGGTTACATCGGCGTTGATTATAGTGTTACCGTTGCTCTCAAACCAAGTTATGCTGTTTGCAATTGGACGAGAACTGTAACCGCCCCAAGAAAAATTCTGTGTACCTCGTAAATTGGCATTTGCATCGATCGCGCTAAGATCGATCGAGTCGGCTTCATGGCTAAAATCGACAATGGAGTCCCAAGCGGAGGAGGTGCTGTCGGTTACCGCTTTGAAAACGAAGATGTCGCTATCGGCGCCACCTGTCAATTTGTCCTTGCCCGCGCCGCCGATAATTGTATCGTTACCCTCACCAGCACTGAGAGTATCGTTACCTTCTCCGCCGTCAAGCGTATCGTCGCCTTCGTTGCCGCTCAAGAAGTCATAGCCTGCACCACCGTTCAGCGTGTCGTGGCCTTCGTTGCCGTAGAGGATGTCGTTATCCGCGCCACCGTCCAGTGTATCGCTACCGTCGTTGCCATAAAGCGTGTCTGTTCCGGCGTCGCCATTGAGGGTATCATTTCCATCGTTGCCATAGAGCTTGTCATTGCCTGTTCCACCAAAAAGCTTATCGTCACCACCTAAACCGTCGATGATGTCATTGCCCGACGAACCATTAATCGTGTCTTCTTCGCCGGTTGGGAATGCTTGCCCCCTAATCGTGTGCGTTGCATCAATGCGATCCGAGGCACTGGTGCCCTTAACGGTGACGCCTACAACGTTGGTAACCTCAATGGTGAAGGTTTTGTTGGCAACGTTGCCCGAGGAGTCCGTAACTTGTACAGTGATGTCATGTGCGCTGGCTTCTTCGAAATCAAGTGGGCCTGCCACGACCAGCTCCGAGCCTTGGAGATCAAACAATCCGCCAGGGTTGTCAAGCAACGAATAAGTAAAAGTTTCGTCGCCTTCGCCTTCGGTTGCGAATAGATCACCGATAACCTCGCCAACATTCGAGTTTTCGGCGATGGTGTTATTCGAGAGAGCGATTTCGATGTCGATAGTGCCTTCGATAATTCCGAATAATGCTCTAACCAATGCATCGGGGTCGTCGGCGACAAGGAACCTACCGCTGTTTTCGTTCGCGATGTTTTCAAAATCGGTCGTCTCAAAATACGGTGAAGTAGTCAGAATCGTGAATATTTGAACGGTTGCAACGCTATCGTAAGGTTCGACAGGTTCATCTATAAATTCATCGCCTATAGACTCTGAGTCATCAACGCCCTCGGCAACTTCCGCAACTCGTCTTTGACTATTTGCATCACTACTTTTGAATATTAGGCCAAAGGTATCAACCGAGCCGCCGGAGGCGGTCAATGACTCATGCGTCTCTATTGTCGCGCCAATGTTATGAGCCAAATCGGTGACAACGCCCGCCAACTCGCCATCTTTTGCCGGTGCGTCAGTAAACAGGGCAACACGCAGGATGCCGGCACCTGCGCGCCATTGCCCCATGCTGCCATCTAACGCGATTCGAAGACCGTCAAAAGCCGTTTCCGGGGTATCGCCGCCGCCGGATGCGCCGAGGGTGTTGATCGCTGCGACTGCGGCGGCTTTCCTATCTTCAAAGCTATCCTGATCGGTAAAGGGCAGTACAACCGTCGTTGGTTCCCCGTTAGTATTATCTTTGAAGCTGACGACGCCAATGCGGGCATCGGCTTTTCCGCCGGCAAATGCCGCATCAACAAGGCCCTCAGCGGCCGTCTTTACCCCATCAATATAAGGCCCCATGCTGCCGGTCGTGTCCACTACAATGGCAAAATCGGTTTGGAAAGTCAGGCCGTTCTTTTCCAGCTGATAGGTTTGGTGACCGCCGCCCTCTGCATCGAATTGAATGTTTTCTATGTTGGTCAAGGTGTCCGCGCCCGCGTCTTTGTCGCCGCGAACATTGCGAACCGCCCATGTCCCATCGTCGTTTTGCCGGATGTCATAATCGAGTGGAGATCCGAAATAGACAGCAGTATCGTTACCAAAGCCTCCATATAAAGCGTCATCCCCGCCTGCGCCGAATAAAAAATCGTCACCGAAGCCGGATTGAAGTGTGTTGGCAGATGCGCCTCCAATAAGCAAGTCATTGGACAGCAGTAGGCCATATGAATTCATGTTTTCATCGCCAGTGCGAGCCGCATCAATGAGATTGCCATTGGTGTATTGATAATTCACTTTATGAAGACCGCTACTATCAAACTCCTGCGCGTAATAGCCCGCTTCCTCGGGCAGGCCAAGCTCCTTGTAGATAGTGTTGGAAAATCTGACTGTGTCGCCCAAATAATCTATTGCTCCTGCCGGAGTAGAGGGATGTTCTGGATCACCAAGGCCTTTCAATGCATGTACGAGCTCGTGAATAAGTGCTTCACTTTGTGTCTCGTATACGGGGACGCCGTTTTTAGTGATCGCGCTTAATGTGTTCAGATAAGCGGGATCTAATTCAACTTGTCCAGTTCCCGAATAAGCCTGATAGACACCTGCTACATATGTAATATTTATTGTGTTGCCTGAAGCAGCAATCCAATCGTCGAACATTTTTTTTGCAATGGGAGAACCATTGTAGGCAGTGCGCAAATCGGCAAGGATGGAATCATGCTGGGCGGTAGTAAAGCCTGTGACAGTCAGTTTTGCTTCTACATCTGAAAATGCCATTTTATATTCCTTGGTAACTTAGCGTTTAATGGATATTATTGATTTTGTAATCGTATATATTGAAAATGCCATTCATTTCGAGAATAGTTCTGTACTTCTCCGTCGCGCCTGAGGACTCAAAACATTTATTCACCAGAGATTCAGCTAATAACACATATGGCGCTGCCGCGCGCTCCAATACCAAACCAAGATCATGTTTTGCTGCTTTGGAAAATGGCGCTTTGGTACTTTGCCAGGCATGGCGGAACAGCCATAAAATATCGGCCGGAATGCGTTCCGCAATATCAATTTGAGCTTGTGAGCGAGCTTCTGGAGATCTCGCGAGGAGGACGGCATTGGTATAGTCGGCCGCGTATTCTTCAAACACGGATGCTTCGATCGGGTCAACGACTGCTGGATGTACGGTAGACGCTCCAGCCAGTAAAGCTTGGTCAAGTAGAATCTGCCGTTCATTCCACCTAAAGACTGCGCGCAGAACAGGCTTTGGTGAACGGCTTATCGTCAGCTCTGCCCATGGGCTATCCAAACGGCAAACAGCCTCTGATTTCAAGGCCGTAACATCGGCAGATAAACTGACAGGATCTTTGCCTGAAGCAATTAAAGGCCGATAAACAAAAAAAAGTACAGCTTCGAGAGGGTGATGGGCTGAACTTTCATGACATAGCTTGCCGCTGCCAATCTTACCCGTTAAAAAGTTTATGATTTCGGTGACGAAGTTTTTGAAGTTTGGATCTGTAATCGTTTCAAGCGATTCACTAGGGATCAGCTCCCCCTTCGACTCGTCTAATATCTGGATTGAATATTCCATAGTAGAACAGTTCTCTGCTGAATAGGCACTTCTTGCAAGAATCAGGACCATCAATAACGACACGAATACAGCCACGAGCAACTGATGAGATCGAATGATTTCCATACGGTGGAGGGATACCCATGAGTTGAAAATGAGGACTCAGTAGAGCAGCAGTGCGATACTGCCAAAACTTTAGAGTCTATCTTGTTATTGCATTCGGATGAGGCGGATAATCCGGTTCTTTCCTACGGGTTTCCTGGTCTGTTTATGTTCGGTTTACGATGACCATCCGCGCCTGGCGGACATCATCAGCCGACCAACCATCATAGTAGGCAAACCCTCATCCTTCGGCGGAGTCCGATAATCCGGTTCCGCCTTAGGGTTTGGCAGGCCATCCTTGACCTTACGTTTTTCCAGTTTGTTTATATTTGGTTCACGATCGATCACCCCGTAGGGCGGATGCCGTCAGGCGATCCGCCGCCATGATAGGTGATCCACCATCTTACTAGGCAATCCACTACCCTTCGGCGGAACCCGGCAAAGCCGGTTCCGCCTTACGGGTTACAGGTTGCTTAGGCGATGATATCGCTAGCTGCAAAGTGGGTATCGTCGATGATGCCAGTCAGCTTGATGACGCCGTCAGCATTACCATCCAGGTTCGCGTCGAAGAACAACAGACCCGTATTATCAGCCGTTGAAGCCGTATAAAAATACTGAACCGTTTTATTGAGCGCAGCATTCGCAGCAGTAAATGCACCCGTAAAGTCTGCATATGCAGCATGATGAGCGTAGTTACCACCATCAACACCGGCTTGCAAATTCAGGTCGATCTTGTCGATTCCCTTCTCGTAATCTACGATGATATCCGCCGTCGCGAGACTGAACCCTGGTATATTCAGGTTAGCCGATGCGCCTGAACCGCCGAACGATCCGGTACCGCCGACCGATTCGATGGTAAAGCCGCCATCATTGGCGACTTCATCATCCAAGGTGATGGTTCCATCAGGGTTTGCAGTAGCAAGTACCGTGTTTATCGGTGCAACCGTGTTGAAGGCGTTAGCCAATGCGATAGCAATTTGGGCGGCCGTTTCGCCACCGGTTGCAACGAATCCATCATCACCATCAGCCACAATCATCAACCCGCTCGCTAACTTGACCGTCAGGTGGTAAGTTTCGCCTGCGGAAGCGGAAGTGAATCCCGGCGCAAACGAGACCTGAATGGTATCGTGCTCTGGGACATCAACGCCGTTGGTCACCGCGGCAGCAAGCGTTGTCTTAGTACCCTCTACGAGAGTAGTAATCGCCAACCCACCGCCATTATCTGCGACCGCATTCACTTGCAGAGGGTTACCCGCATCTACGCTGGCAGTAACTCCAGCGACTGACTCGAGTCGTGCTGCGATGAGCGCTGCCAAATTTGCGCCATTCGAGAAGTCAATGTTGTTACCAACCGTATCCTGGATCACAAATGAATTCGCTATGTCGTTGATGACGTAGTTGACCGTTATCTTCTCATCGCCGCTGTCCGCGCCGTCAGCCGTAACCGTCACGATTTCCCGATCGATTGCCTCTATGTGCTTTGGCGCCGGCAAATCATGCGTAAAGACAGCCGGAGTGGTCGAGGCGATATTGAACACGAAGGTATCCGCACCACCGTTACCTCTCAGCGTATCCGCCGCGGCCGCAGTGGTTTGAGTGCTGTTACCTCCGTTGATGATGTCGGCCTTGCTGCTGCCGATCAGGATGTCAGCACCCAATGCAGCATCAGCAGACCCGGTCAGGTTGAAGCCATTGGCTCCTGTTGCTGCTGCCACATTGATGGTGACATCACCGGTACCTATGTTGCTCAGATTAGCCGTACCGTTGTTCACAGTAGCTGCCGTTGCCACAAAAGCACCAGCAACACTGGCATTCGCCGTTGCGCCCGAAGACACCACAAGCACATCCCCCGTTGCCAGACCATTGACGGTATCGGTGCCGGCATCGACATTATAAGTGTCATTGCCTGTACCGCCTGTCAACGTATCGTTGCCAGCTTTGCCAGTGATGTTGTCGTTAACACCGTCACCGGTCGTAATGGTATCCACCACGCCAGAGCCCAGCACGGTTTGACCTACCAGACCAGTAGCAACTTTGTTGTCATGATCTGCACCATGCAACAGCAGGTCGACATCGGTATCCGGCGCGGTCACGGTGACGCCCGTGATATCGACAGTCACTGTCTCAATGTTTCCACCGAGAGTGAAGTCACCCGCATGGGTACCGATCACCTTCAGGGTGCCTGCGCCATTGATGATTACATTAGCGACCCCCAGAGCCAACACCTGATCGACGGTCAACGTCAGCGTAGATCCGGCCAGAACTTGGATCGAAGTCGTGCCCGAAACAGTATCACCGATGAACAAGCCTTCTAGACCCGGAATGGCTGGGTTATCCACCAGCACAGTCAGATCGACAGCGCCTTCGATTTGCACCGGCACATCGATCAACCGCAGGGTCGCGCCCGACTGGAAGACTGTACTTGGCGTAATCTTCAGGTAGCTACCCTGATCGGCGTTGGTGTACTGGAATTGCCACTCGCTACCGGCATTCAGCGTCGGAGTCCGACCTTCGGAAGCCGCCAACGTGGCCGTCGTAATGCCATCGCCGCTGGTGAAGGTAAAGGCACGGTTTTCGCCCGCATCGGCGAAATCACCATCGCTATTCAGGTCGTCGTCGGTGCTGTCGAGCTGGGACAGGACGCCAAGATTCAACGTGCCGTCGAAGTTCCGCGCATCGATGAGACTCAGCTCGTTGCCCGCCACACCGGCGTGTGCCGCGCTACCCAGCGTGATGGTGCCGCCTTCGTTGATGCCGCCCGTTCCAAGGTTATCCGCAACATTGTTGTTATCGAAAAACAGCGACTGAGTGTTGTCCAGCGCAAAGCCCGGGCTTGCACCAGGCGCCGTCAAGGTACCGGTATAACCCGTGGTAATGACATTCAACGTGGTGATGTCTGCATCCGCGGTATTGACCGACTGGATGTTCACATTTTTATCACCTGTCACTCTCAGAACCGCAGTTTGATCGTCATCCAACGGATTCGCCGGAGTCAGACCACCGTCATCCGAGAAGGTAATGGTGCCGGTCTTCAGTCCTACGCCACTGGCGTTGATCGTGACACGGGCCAACTCGTCGCGGGTTGCGCCGCTGGAGATGTTACCGAGCACGTTTGCGTCAGTCGGCAGCGGGTTCACACCTGGTTGCCAGGATTCAGGCAACAAGTAGTGATCCGGGTTGTCAGCCAACAGCGAGTTGATGACCAAGGTGCCAAACTCGTTGTCGTTGCTGATCGACGTGGCTACGATGTCGTCAATCGCGATGTTGCCGATCGTGACATCACCGCCCAGATCCAAGGTCAGGTTTTGTACGCCAACCAGCTTATCCGGGTTGTTGAATACCAGGCCGCCTGGCAGGTCAGTGAAGGCTTCCACTTCGACCGTGCGGCTGACACCGATGTTGTCTGGTGGCAGGGTATCCAGATTCGCGGTATTCACCACACGAATAATCGTGGTGGAGTTCAGGTTGACCACGCCTTCAGTCGGGTTGGGTTGAACCGCACTCGGGCTAGAGAAGATGTCTTCGATGTTCTTGCCATTGACCAGTTCATCGTTGACCCATACACGACCCAGACCGATATCGTATTTAGACGTATCGATCTTGTTCGCGTTTGTGGTGCCGGAAATGCTATTGAACAACCAGACCACGTTGGTGTCGCGTTCGTAGTAATCGACGAGAAGATCGTTCTCTGCATCATTGTCAGCATTCCAATCGCCACCATCATTGTTGTCTTCACCTGTGACAATGATCTGACGTTCAGCCTGTCCAGCGGTCGCGAAGCGGATGGTTTGACCAGCCAACTGGTTATCCGTAGTCGCACTAGAATCAACGTCGTTCAAGGTCACCGAGAAGTGATTCAGGTTCGCGGCTGCTGTCAGGGTCACATCTGTACCGCCGTTCGCAATCGACGCATCGCTCAGGAAAATCGTGCCGTTCTTCGCGGTCACATCCGAGAGGTTAATGCTGCCTTCTGCGTCGGTCAGGTCGGTGATGTTGACTACACCACGGTGGTCGACGGTGCCGTTGACGCCGGTGGTGGTGATGGTGCCATTGCCAGCCAGCTGCTCGAATTGAGCTGCTGTCAGATTCAGTACGCCATCTGCCGGGATGATGATGCTGTCAGCGCCGCCCAAGGTGGTGGCAGGATTCAACGTGACGGTGCCATCAGCCAAAGTGATGTTACCGATGTTGATGCCCGCGTTAGCAATCGCGTTCAAGTCAAGAACGTTTGCTCCATCAAGACCGACGATGTTCAGCGTGACGTTCAGGCCAGCCAGCGCAGACCAGGCATCCGCAGCATTGTCCGCATCCGGACCGTCAGCTTGACTGATCGCTTGCACTTGGTCAGCGGTCAGGGTCAACGTGCCGTTGCCGGTGAAGTGAACCTGATCAATATCAGAAGATGTTGCCGCTGACAGATCATTATTACCGCCGGTAACCACCAGCAGGTTGTTGCCTAGAGTGCCGAACGAAGCCGCAGGTGCTGTGTAGCCGTCGACCACATAGATGTGGTCAAAAGTTGCCATATCGTTGCTGGCAGCGTCGCCACCCGTTGGATGGATGTTGGCGATATCCAGGTCACCTGTGTGAGTTGATGCATCAATGACCAACAGATTGACATCGGCGTCGCTGATGTTCACGCCTGCAACGCTGATATCTTCCGCACCGGTCAGAGTCAACGATGCCGTGGATGTTTCGTTTGCAGCGAAAGTGATGGTGCCTACTTCAAGCGCCAAGCCATCTCGTTCAGCTTCTGGACCGTTGACATTCACTGCATCACGGAAGCCTTGCGCATCGTCCCCAGTGCCGATCACATTGTCAACGTCCCCATAGGTATTCAAGGTGACGTGGAGCAATTCATCGGAGGTACCCGCGTTCAGGCTGATGTTACCGACACGGTTTGGCGTGAAATCAAAGCCGTTGTCGTCAGCGCCAAGCGTCGAGCGATCCTCGTAGGAATTGATCGTCAGCGATTGGAAGTTGCCTTCGCCGACGGTATCACCAATACCCACGTTACCGATGTTGGTGTTGCCTTCCAGGTTGATGGTCAGGTCACGAACGGTTTCGAACTCGTCCTGATCGTCGTAGCTGACACCCGCAATTGCGGTAAGCGCTTCGAAGGTGTTGACACGGTCGAACGAGATCAACACGTCAGGAATTCCCGCCACGTTGGTCTTCTCAACAACGATAGAGTCTGCCAGTGTAGTCCACAGGCTCTCTTCATTCTTGCCATCCACGAGATCTTCGAGAATGTACAAGGTGTTGATGCCGCTATCGTATTTGCTGGTATCGATCACGCCGGTAGAGGTATCGAACAGCCAAGCAATCGCGGTTGTAGTACCAGGAACTGTTTCAGTGACTTCTTGACCATCGGCTTGCGCTTGGGTCGTGAACTGAATCATCTGACCGCCGCCCAGCTTGATTTCAAAGCCCGCGACAGTTGATGAGTTTGCCAAAGTAACGGTTTGCTCACCCAGCGTCAGAGTGCCGTGCGGAGCAGTGACTCCCGACACGTCGATGACTGCCACGTCTGGACCGTCTTTACCATCGCTGTCGAAGTTGTTGACCAAGTCAGTGATGTTGACTGTGGCGTCTCCGCTGATGGTACCTGCGCCAGCCAGTTGGTTGAACTGGTCCGCAGTCAGGTTCAGTACTGTTGGCTCATGGTGATCAACTGGATCGTTGATATCTTTGGTCGGCGTGACGATTGCGTCGGCACCACCCAAAGTGGTAGCAGCGTTCAGTGTGATTTCACCATTGCTGTCCAGCAAGGTCAAGGTACCGATATTGATACCGGCGGCCTCGATGGCATCCAGATCCAATGCTTGAGTGCTCAGGTCGGTAATGTGCAGGGTTGCGCCAGCCAAACCGGACCAAGCATCAGCCACGCCATCGTCGTTGACATCGGCAGTTCCGATAGCCGCCACTTGGGCTGCTGTCAGCGTCAAAACAGAGCCTGCGGTCAATTCAACCGAATTGACAGCTGCGATGTCGCCCGCTGACAAGTTGACGTTGCCAACGACTTCGAGGGTGGCACTGTGTCCGGTAACGCTGAAATCATCGGTGGCTACCACGTTTTCAGCGCGGATGACGACCGATACGCCTTCATCACCAGCCGCTTCAACGTCGCTCAAGTCAAGCTCTACATCGGCTGCCAGATTGGTCAGCACCAGGGTGGCCTCGAAATGGTCACCGGTTGCCGCAGAAACTTCGGTGTCACCGTTGACGGTTCCAGCACCATCCAGTTGGTTGAACTGAGCCGCCGATATTTCAACGGTAGTGTCGCTGGTTTCAGCCAAAATGGTCAGTGAATCTACCGCAGTGACTCCATTACCGAAGACTGCGCCGGAATTGACCACAATGGTGCCATCCACGTCGGCAAAGGTGATGTCTTGGACATCGGTCACATCGATCGCAGTAAAGTCGATCGCTTGTCCCGCGTATTCGGTGACATGCAGGTCGGAGTTGCTTGCATCCTCAGTCGTGGTGATGTTGGCGGTGCCCAGAGCCAGCAATTGCTCGGTCGTCAGGGTCAAGTCGCCGTTGGTGCCGGAGAAGATCACTGCGTCCAAACCGCTAACCACTGCGCCAGACAGATCAACGTCGTGCCAGTTGCTGATATCGAGCGTGAAAGTACCGGCAACCGCAGAGGCATCCAAACTATCCGGAGCCGCAGCCGCACCAGTGAGGTCACGCACGGTGATGTCGTTTGCAGACACGAAGGTCAGGTGATCGACTTCGTTACCACCCAGAGATTGAATGATCACGTCGCCATCTGCCGCATTAATGGCGATGGAGTCCGCGTAATCGATATCGATACCTGCGACATTGATCGGACGGCTCAGCGCAACACCTTGGTTGTTGATGTTCACGACTGAATTGGCGTATGGCGCGCTACCAGTCCAGAAGTACTCAGCGTGCAGTGAACCGATGTTTGCGTAGCTTGGGTTGCCATCTGCTTTAGCGTTGCCGCCGGCTTCGAGCAGGAAGTTGGTGCCCCAGTTGACCTGTTTGAAGTTGATGGTGTCGTTGTAGTTGCCTTGCAAGCCCAGAACCTTCAGGCCCTTGGTCAGATCGCAAACGAAGATGGTCGCGCTTGAAGCATCGCTATCTTCGCCGACGCTGTCGTCACCGATGGAGGTCACGACATAGGTTTGCACGCCGCTCGACTTCAGGCCCTTGCCAACGCCTTCGGCGCCGACAGTGCTGCCGTCGGTCAACTCGACATCCAGGCGCACTTCGCGGGTGGCGCTGCCGTTGCCCTTGATTTCCTTAACGTCCTGGAAGTTCGCGATGGTCAGATCGACCACGTTGCCGTTCAGCGCGGAGAAGTCGATCGTGAAGTTGTCGGACTCAGGCACTATAGTATGATCTGCGGTTGCAGGGTCATCCCATGTCGCCAAATCACCTTTTGTGCCATCCGCCAAAGTGCCTGCATCATTGTCGCGGCCCAGATTGACAGAATGTTCGAAGACGATGTCATGATCGCCGATGATCTTCAGGGTCGCCACTTCGCTGTTGATCGCGGTTTCGATGACCGCATCGACATTGGAGTCGAGCAGCAGCGTATCGGTCGACGGTTGTGGAGCCGGACGCTCGAAGCCGCCATCCAGACTGCGGATGATGGTAACGTCGGTACTAAAATCGAAGTTGCCGGTCAGCGAGCCGCCGTCGATCACTTGATAGTTATCGCCATTGTCGAACGGATCGAAGTTTTGACCGGCGTCGATGATCTTGACCTTGCCGTTCAGACCGTCGGTGCTATCGATACCGTGCCATGCGACATACTTGTGCAATTGCTCGGCTGTCAAAGTCAGCTCGGCACCGTTGTGGATTTCGAAGTGCAGACGGACGTTGGTGTTCAATTGCGCCAGATTGACCAGGTTACCCAGGGTCGTGTCTTCGTTCACGACGATGTACAGGTCTTCGGTCGCACCTTCTTCGTCAAACTTAACCGAGAAGGCAGACGCGCCGATGTCGCTGAACTGGTCAGCAGTGATGCGCAGCTCCTGCTTGAGCACCACGGAACTGATGTTGGCATCAGTCAAGTCGGCCTCGGTCAGGTCGCTGTTGTTTTCAACGAACAGATTGACGGTACCCGCGCTACGAATGAAGGAGCCTTCCAAAGCGGTAAGGCCGTACTCGACATCCGCCGCCGACGAACCGAAAAGATCGATATCACGGCCGAGGGTAACGGTGTTGCTGCCTGCGCCCAGATCGAGCGTCACCAATGAGCCTGGAGACCAATTGTCGACGAAATGCGGGTTGACACCGTAATTGTCGTCGTTCCAATCATTGAATCCCCCACTTTGATGGAAGAAGCCGCCACCTTCACCGGCATCACCCTGGTCGAAGCTGATGTCCATACCAGAGAGATAGACTTTGTCGTTACCGGAGCCTGTGGTGACATTGATTTCGTTGGCGCTGGCGGTGATGCTGTTGATGCCGTTGCCCGCATCGATCGTCACGGAGCCCGCACGCACGGCGCTGATGGTGTCATTGCCGGCGCCGGTGGTGATATTGATGATGGCGGTACCGAAATAGCCAGAGCCGAAGTTGTTATCCGCGGTAATGACGTTGTTGCCGTCGCCCGCAACAATGGTGACAGACTGGCCATCGATGGAAGAAATGGTGTCGTTGCCGGCACCGGTAGTGATATCTACCGTTTGACTTCCATTGGTGTTGACCAAATTCTTGCCATCACCCGCGACGATGGTCACATCGTAACCCGCTTGTGCAGAGATGTTGTCGTTGCCGGTTCCGGTGGTGATCGTTGCGGTTGTCCGCAAATCGGCCTGAATGTCGTTATTGCCGTTACCCGCGTCAATGACGACAATGCCCTGACTTACGAGAGCATCATTGTTGTCGTTGACTTCAGGGTTTTGATAGCCGTCATACGGCTGAGTCGTACCATTGGAAATGATTTCATCGTCAGCTTGCGTGCCCTTGACGGTGACTTTGTAGTGACCGTTCAGGGTGACATCCAGACCGCCGGTGTTGGCGCTGGCGTCGATGATGGCCGGACGACCTGCGTTGAAGCTGCTTACCAAATCTTCGTCAACCGCGAAAACACCAGTGCCCTTGACAAGCAAGCGACTGATGGAGCCACCCGCGAAGAACGAGTGCATGTGGTTTTCGACGCCCTGAGAGTCGATGTTGAGCACAGAAGCATTTTGCAGGATATTGATATCTTGCGTGACGTCACCGAGCGCCAGTTCGACATTCAGGGTTCCGGTTTGGCCCTGGCCGTACTGAATCGTCGTATTACCGCTGATGAAAGAGCCTTCCAGACGCAGGGTCGCGCCATTCCGCACACCCACGATAGACAGGTTGCCGGAATAGCCATCATCTTCGGAGTAACCGGTCAGACCATTGCCATCGCCAAAGCCGGCATCATAGCCTGGAGCAGCGCCATAGCCGGAATCGGTTACGACCAGTCGCTCGATGTCAGTAGCGCGGCTCAGGTCGAGCCAGCTGTTGTCGCTGCCGGTGCCGATCGGATTTGGGAAATCCAAAGTGGTGTCGGTGAACTGGGTGTTGTCCAAATTACCGTCGGCAGTAGGATCGCCGTAGTATGTAGTATAGAAATTCGGCAAGTCATTAACGCGAACTTCCTGAATATTTTTCAGCGTCAGCGGTTGCGCGTAGGTGCCCTTGGCGTCGACTTCCAAGGTGTTGTAACCTGCGCCGCCGTCGATATAGGCCTGATGCAGCAATTCAAGACGACCGGCAACGATCGTATCGTCGCCTACGCTGGTTACACCGGTTTCGATGGTGCCGCCATTGTTTTGTGACGGAGTCAGAACGATTGGCGCAAGGAGAGGGCCTGTGCCTGAAGTGCCCGGCACCTCCACTTCGTAAAGACGTGAATTACCTTCCGCATCGAACAACAGGTTGTTCAGGAATTCGAAATATTTGTCGCCCAAGGCCACTTCCGCATTCAGGAAAGTGCCGTCCGCGAAAGTGATGCGCAGGCTGGTGCTTTGGTCGATAACACCCTCATCATCGGCATTACCCGAGTTGCTGGGGTTGCTGTTTGGCGAAATTGGATTGCTCAGCGTCAGGCTGGTCACGTTCTGGAACGGATCTTGGCCGTCAGCATCGATTAGACCCAATTCCGCCAGATCCAGTCCGGTGATCGTGGTCAGGAATTCGACCAGTGCGGCAACAGGAATGCCCTTATCTTGCGGACCTTCGTTGGTTTCGTTGTTCGTGTTGCCACCCGCAGTGTTGTCGACTCCGTCGGTTTCACTATGGTTGTGCGGATTGTAACCCCAATAGACCACGGTCGAATCAGGAATAGCCGGCGTACCCGGTTCCGCAATGACTTCGGTCAGGGTAAAGAAATTTTCTGGCGGCGGCGGCGGCGGTACAGTCTTATCAACAATTGTAGTAGGCGCACTGCTGCCGAGCACTACGCCGGCATCATTCGTCAGGCTGACATTAATTTGCTCGTTACCTTCGGTCAGTCCGTCCGCTTTTGCAGCTACGGTAAAGACTGCGGTTCCTGCTGTGCCCAGTGTCACAGTACCGGAAGCGGTATTGACATCGGCTACGTGATTGGCATCGACGGCCCAGTTCAAGGTCACGCCCGGCGTTCCAGTCACCGTAAAGGTGATCGAATCGACGCCTTCCGTGATAGAGGTTTTATCTTGCGTCAGAGTTGTCGGCGCATATTTGTTGATTTCAGCCACAAGGTCGCTGGCCACATGGGCGAAAAACGCCTTTTTTTCGGCAGCTGAAAACTTGCCGTTGCCATCGGTATCCACAACCCCAACTCGTGGATCATGCGCTTTGATCAGCTTGTTTAATTGGGCTTTAACATACAGCTTTTTAAGGACATACGCGGCAATGTAGTCGTCGCTTTTGCCTTTAGCATAAAGAGTTGCAATAGAGCCAGTCAGCTTTGACACCTGGCTAGTCGTCAAATTGACACCGCTTCCCTTAAGAGCCCCGATGATCACTTGAGCTTTTTGTGTAGAATTAATCGCCATGATTTACTCCGTTTAGTTACAAGATTTTGTTTTTGATACAACTTGAAAAGATGAGAAATGCCACGTCTAACATGACAAACGACTG
>Ga0207968_100385_pt1 | contig 17376 bp, 10 predicted proteins | sample LakWasMet21_HOW5_2_FD_183867 | JGI IMG/M metagenome (GOLD analysis project Ga0207968, IMG submission 183867) | Freshwater sediment methanotrophic microbial communities from Lake Washington under simulated oxygen tension - Sediment Metagenome... | ecosystem: Environmental > Aquatic > Freshwater >...
ACAATGGTCAAATACCACAGCGTGCCCTGGGTCATATTTGCCCACTAGAAGCGCTGAAAATTTGGCGAGAAAAAGAGCCTCAAAGGTTCGTTTCTGAGATATATAATCTCGCGGGACTTGACAGATAATGAATTTTTTGAATAAACCTCAAGCGCCCGAACAATCGGACGAACTGACGAAACGTATTCGCCTGGTAAGGCGGGATTTCAGTGATCTCTTGTTCCATTTCACTCGAAGAACACCCGATAAACCGGCAATGTGGGTGCTTGAGAGGATGCTCGGAGTGGCCGGCGAAGCAGCCACCCATATTACGACCTAGGCGCGCTCCGCACATCCCGAAATCCCCTGGCGGATGATCATCGCCACCCGCAACCGGCTGATTCACCGCCACCTCGGAAGCGACGATGACACGCTCTAAAGCATCATTCAGGATGATGCGACCGAACTGCCGCCGATACTGAAGGCGCTCAAAGACGAGATGCAAGCATGAAACCCGGCAGCGTAAAAGAGAGGGTGCTCAAATATCGTTCAATGGACAATGGCCGTAAATGGGAACACTATTTGACAGGCGGTAAATCCACCACCTAACAAGGTGCGCGGTGCGCACCCTACATAACTGAAAATTGACAGCCACGAGACATGTGAAAATTTCACTTGCTTACGTCTGCCAAAGGGCAGACAATCTGGTCGCATACCAACTCAAGGTGCTAAATTAACAGAAGCATTTTTCTCACTTTTTTGGAGAACGGTCATGAAAATCAAAACCAAAGTCAAAGCCGGCAGAATTTCCGCGAACCGCTGCGAAAGCTTCCGCCGTTAAATCGGCTTGAACCCAATCAGCAGGCTCGGGCGGGGAATTTACCCGCAGGGGCCTGCCCTTAACGATCCCTCTTTTGTCGCAGTCGGTGGAGGCGTGGTTCATCGTGAAAGCGATCGAGCCACTGGATTGGCTCGAGTCCGACGGACTCCTCGCCGCCGGCGACCGTGCATTGCAAGCGCCCAATCACGTACGAAATGATATATTATCCTTTCATTTCATACTAAAAAGGCAATCATGCACGAACTTACAGACCGCGAACTCTATCAGGCAATTGAATACGCCAGAAGCATCGACGAGAACGCCGGCAGGAAGATCATGGCGCAATTCCAGCTCGATCAAACCGCTTTGGCACAAACCCTCTTCGGTATGTTTCCGGCCATCATCGCCGAGCAAAACCAGGACATGTCGCACCTGTTCATGGACCTTTGCTTCGACGTGATTTGCATCTATCAGAAGGCCTTCGGTCCCCTGCCCTCGCACAAAGACATGGACCTCGACTTTCTTGAAAAAGAGGCGATGCTGCTGGATGCAGAACTGCAATCGGTGCTTGCGGATAAATTCATGGACGAGAAGATCAGGGAAAAACTGCAAGATCGCCTGCGGCAGCGTTCGCTCGATGAAACCGGGCAAATGGGATTGGTCAATTTCATGAACGAAACGATCGATGATTTCGCTTCGGAAAACCCGGTTCGGGTGCCGGCGATCAAGACAACCCAGACGATGATTTCCGTGGTAATCCGGCTCTTCAACAACCTTTATAGCCACACTCGCAAAAAATAATTGGGAGAGGGGTGATACCGAAAAATTGAACAGCCAGTTAAGTGGAACACCTGTTTTGAATGTACAGAAGGACGATAAAACTGAAATCAAAATGCAACGCCTCTTCGCGACTTTATCCGAGAAAGAGGCGCCGGGATGGATGTTCTGCAAGTTTACGGCGCAGACGCGACGCGTAAACTCGCACCCTATTCCGCCAAGCCAAGATGTCCTACTTCCCTGAGGGAAGAGCCTTAAATCCATCATCCAGCCCGGCCGCACCGAGTGCCTGTCGTAATTGATAGCGAGCATACGCGGTGATTGCTGTCAGATGCAGGAAGGCATCGTTATTCAAACTGCTCGGCAGGCGGAGAACGGGCGGACCAGCCTATTCGGCCGTATTCGTCACGCATGTATCAACCGCCGTGACCGAATAAGCCGTGGTGTTCGGATTGGCATGGATCGCCCGCAATCTGTTGATGAAATCGCTAAAACTGTTGTCCGGGGCAAAACGGCCTGCTTCGACGCAACTCGAAAATCCTCCCTCGACCCCATAGTTGTACACGATGAAGCGTGAAATCACATTATCCGCGACCGCGTTGCCGATCGTTTTCCGCACCCTGCGGTAAGCGTTCCCGTCTACCGCAGGCCCGATGCCGGTGATAGTGATTTCCGCGGCCTTGCTCGCAAGTTCGCACGGCGCCTCGCTGGCATATGGCAAGTCACTGAGCGGCTGAAAGCCTAAATAGACAGCCGCGCCGAGCTTATTGGCGGGAATATCGTACAGATTCAGACGGCCGGTTTCGCCGCCGCAAACCGCGGGATGAAATAAACCGTCATTGCCGCAACGCGCATCCCTGGAGGGAATCTTCGCCTGAGTCAGTTTTTTTTGCATTTTTTTGAGACCGATACCGGCGTTACCGCACTGAACGGCGCCGTTTGATTTCGCCACTGTCACCATCTGCGTCTCAGCCTGAACAGCAAACGTTGAGGTTAAGCCGATACCAAGCAACACATGCAACTTCAACTGCTTCATAATTTTTCCCGGTAAAGTGATGAATGTAAACGTTCGGACATGAGCAAGGCTTTGCCAAATGCCGAAGGGGATGGCCTCTGCGCACGCAGAAAACCGAGCAGGACCAGGTCGCGCAATAAGCCTGCACCGACAAGGTCAACTCACCTCGGATGATAAAGTGATTTATTGCCCGGGTCAATAGCCAATGGTGCGCGGCCAGGGCGATCGCGCTATGTCGTGTTTTCCGAAGATCAGCGCTGAGGGGCAAGGGTCCAAACGCCGGACGGGATATTTATCCCGTCCGGCGTTTGGAGATGTCCTCAAAGGCAGGCTTGCCAGTGTGCCCCGAACGTTTAAAACCGACTGCCCCGCCTCACTAAAACGTGCGGACGGCTTTAAAAAAGCCGTCCGGCGGAAATTTCAATATCGCGCGATCGCCCTGGGTGCCCCGCGAATCAATCAGAAATAGGAAATGATGCTTATTTACCCAGACGCTTCTCGGTCTCCAAAATCCGTGGCGTCGTTTGCAGCACCGTGTCCGGATTCAAGCTCATCGAGTCGATGCCGACTTCGACCAGAAACTCGGCCATTTCCGGATAATCGGACGGCGCCTGGCCGCAGAGTCCGCAGTGGCGGCCGTTGCGGCGCGCGCCTTCGACCGCGAGACGGATCATTTGCTTGACGCCCGGATCGCGCTCGTCGAAATCGCTGGCGACGATTTCGGAATCGCGGTCGACGCCGAGTGTCAATTGCGTCAGATCGTTCGAGCCGATCGAGAAACCGTCGAAATGTTTGGCGAATTCGTCGATCTGGATCACGTTGTTCGGAATCTCGCACATCACATACACTTGCAGCCCGTTCTCGCCGCGCGTCAGACCCAGTTCCGCCATGTAGGCGAGCACCTGCTCGGCCTCGCCGACACGCCGGCAGAATGGAATCATCAGGATCACATTGGTCAGCCCCATCACTTCGCGCACGTGTTTCATCGCCGCGCATTCGAGCGCGAAACCTTCCGCATAGGCCGGGTGGATATAGCGCGAGGCGCCGCGGAAGCCGATCATCGGGTTCGCCTCGTCGAATTCGAACCAACGCCCGCCGAGCAGGGTCGCGTATTCGTTGGTCTTGAAGTCGGACATCCTCACCACGACCGGTTTCGGATAAAACGCCGCCGCGATCGTGCCGACGCCTTCCGCCAGGCGCTGAATAAAAAAATCTTTGCCGCTGGCGAACTGCCGCGTCAACGTTTTCAGTTGTTCCTTCTCGGATGCGTCCATCACCTTTTCGGGATGGATCAGCGCCATCGGATGCGCCTTGATGGTTTCGGTGATGATGAATTCCATCCGCGCCAGGCCGACGCCGTCGTTCGGCAGAAAACTGTGCTTGAAGGCGGCCTCGGGATTGCCAATGTTCAGCATGATGTGGGTCTTCGGCCGCGCCAAGCCGGACAGGTCGGTCGTGATTTTTTCGAAGTCGAGCGCGCCGGGATAGACCTTGCCGGCATCGCCTTCCGCGCAGGACACGGTGACCGGGCTCGCGTTTTCGATCACTTCGGTCGCATTTTCGCAGCCGACCACGGCCGGCACGCCGAGTTCGCGCGCGACGATCGCCGCATGGCAGGTGCGGCCGCCGCGGTTGGTCACGATCGCGGCGGCCATCTTCATCACCGGCTCCCAGTCCGGCGTCGTGATGTCCGCGACCAGCACCTCGCCGGCCTTGAATTCAGACAACTGTTCAACCTTGGTGATGATACGGGCATTGCCCTGCGCAATCCGACTGCCGACCGCGTGGCCGGTGACCAGCGGAGCCGCTGACCCTTTCAATACGAACTGCTCGAGCGTCGAGCCTTTCTGCAGCGAAGCGACCGTTTCCGGCCGTGCCTGCACGATATAAAGCTGGCCGTCGAAGCCGTCCTTCGCCCATTCGATGTCCATCGGCCGCGACATGCCGGCCCTGGCGCTGTAATGTTTTTCGATGCCGATCGCATAGCCGGCCAAGGTCAACGCATCCTGATCGTTGATGCAAAATTGATTGCGTTCTTGCTCGCTGGTCGCGATGTTGTGCGTCGATTCACGCGTGCTGCCGTCGCTGTAGATCATCTTGATCTTTTTGGCGCCCAGCGTGCGCCGGAGCACGCTGCGGTAGCCCAACTCATAAGTCGGCTTGTGCACGTAGAACTCATCCGGATCGACCGCGCCCTGCACGACGTTCTCGCCGAGACCATAGGCACCGGTGATGAACACCACGTCCTTGAAACCCGAATCGGTATCGAGCGTAAACATCACGCCGCTGGCCGAGAGATCGGAGCGGATCATCTTCATCACCCCAACCGACAGCGCCAGTTTGAAATGATCGAAGCCCTGATCGACCCGGTAATGGATCGCGCGATCGGTGAACAAGCTGGCCATGCAGCGCTTGCAGGCATCAAGCAGCGCCAGGTCGCCGCTGACGTTCAAAAAGGTGTCTTGTTGGCCGGCGAAACTGGCGTTCGGCAAATCCTCTGCGGTCGCGGAACTGCGCACCGCGACGCTCAAGTCGTCGCCGTATTCCTTTTTCAACTGCGCATAGGCGGCGAGAATTTGATGCGCGAGATCGGCCGGGAACGGCGCAGCGTAAATGATTTCCCGCGCCCGACGCGCGCGCTTGGCCAAATCGGTGACATTGTCCGGATCGAGATCGTCCAGCGCCTGGTGTAAGTCGTCCCAGGCATTGGCACGATCGAGCAGATAGCGATAGGCGTCCGCGGTCACCGCAAAGCCGTTCGGAATCTTGATGCCTTCCGGCGTCAGTTCGCTATACATTTCGCCGAGCGAAGCATTCTTGCCGCCGACCAACGGCACATCGTCGATCGATAATTCGTTGAACCAACGGATATATTGCTGTTGTTCGGACATTCGTGTCTCCTTGTGGATTGTTTTTGGTGGCGACGCATGCCGCGAAGTTGTGTTCGAAAACTTGAAGTAAAGAGATTATCCGTTATTCGGAGGCCAACGGTAAACCGGTAATGTGACCTACGCCAAATCGAGCGCTTGCTAGCAACTCAAAAGATTGGGATTACGCCATTAATAACAATATTAGAAGTTAGTATCATTATTATGAATAAAAAATACCTCTCATAGATAATTTGGCAAAAAATGTGATGAATAAATCAACTTTAAAAATTTATTTGCAGATTTAGAATAATTTTCTACTCTAGATAATTGAATAACAAAAATTGCCACTCGCGCGCTTATTTTTATAAAAAAGCGCCTCATTATATGCGTTTGGGCATAAAAACAATATTCTTAACAACTTATAATTAACGACGCATTTCTTGATATACCAACCACACAGCATATTTGTATATAAATTTCTTCACTTTAAAGTTAATATTATTTATTAAAGGAGATTTTATGAACTCATACATCAAGAGTACAAAAATTCAAAAATATTTTATTTTTTTAATTTTTGGAATGGCTTTAGGAGCTTCTCATTCTGCCTTAGCTTTTAAACAACGTTATCATGAGCAGATAACAGAACAAATATTAAAAGATAATGGATTCGATGTTGATTCTGCCGATCAAGCAGGCGATGCAAATTGGTATACTGATTTATTCGAAGCCAAGATCGCTCCAGCTCATGCAGACGATAACTCATTTACAGGCGCATCGGCCAGGCTAGTAGCAAAACGAAATTTAATCGGAGATGCTCTCCAGTCTTGCGAGCGGCGTAAGGCACTTAATGCATTTGGACAGGCCTTGCATACAACTCAGGATATATTTTCCCATTCGAATTCAATAGACAACGGTCATCCTGTTAGTGATTTATTGAATATCATAGGAGGGACTGCATATTGCGAACTTCCGTTTTTTGCACCCGATGGGTTGGTGAGCGGCTTTTTCGATCTCGATGGTTTTAAATCGACATGGCCCGATCCCGTTGGCCAATGCGTAACTTCAACCGTAGGAAAATGTTGTCATCTCACCCTCAACAAAGACTCCCCAGACGAGGCTAATGGCGCAAACCACGGTCTGGCTTTAGACGCTGCAAGCAACGCCACCCAGGAGTATCTCAAAATTGTTGAAGAAAGCATTCGTACCCGTTTTGAAGAAAAATCAACACAGATGTTAAAACTGTTTAAACATAAACAACGTACCGTCTATTTCGTTATAGACGATACTGGCAGTATGTCTAACGACATCGAAGGCATACAGGCATCTGCCAATATGTTTCTCGATGAGATCCTTACCGGAGATGAAGCACCCACATTAGGTCTTGTGAGTTTTAAGGATGCCCCATTTGACCAAGGCATATTCTGTGATATCGAACAGTTACGAAGCAACATCAACACCTTGGTTGCATCCGACGGCGATGACTGCCCAGAAGCCTCTAACTCAGCCATGTTGGCAGCACTTTCTCATTTTCCACTGATTGGTTCCGATATGCAGTCCCGTGGTGGACGGTTGATTCTAGCGACTGACGCCTCAGCCGGGGATGCGAATTTAGGTGGGCTGGTAGCGCTATTTTCCGCGTTGAAAGGAGTAAGTATAGATGCCATTTTAACTGGGGAATGCGAACCCGAGGAAACCAGCATCGCAGGAGCTGAAGCCAGTGCCACTCACTCAGCACAATTTTCCAGTAACGAGCCTAGTGCAACAAGGACACCATCGGCAAGTAGCAACCAAATTGCTGCAACAGCGGCAAGCGATCCACTTACTTCGCCGTTTGCTAAAGATCAATTGAGAGCCTTGACCCAAATTACCGGAGGCGTCTTGTTCAACGTCGAACGGTCTGAGGTAGGGCAAGTAGTTCCCACCTTACTCGAATTGAGTAATCCCGATACAGCAGTGATATTGAGTCGGACGATAAACTTGACAAATGGCTCCCCCATTGAATTTGAAGTGCCGATTGACGAAACACTAAAGACACAAACCAATTTTATGGTGACGGCATCACAAGTGGGCGGACTGCCAGTTTTTTCCCTTTATCGACCTGACGGTTCAATTGTCCTTGATTCTGATGCCGACATTAGCCGACGAACATTAAGTTCCGTTGATAGTTATACCGTAACGTCGCCCGTTGTAGGTAATTGGCATGCTAGGCTTCAGGGTAGTGGGACCATCGTCTTTCGTGTTTTTGGAGCAACTCATTTTCAACTCAATAGCGTTAATTTGCAAACCAAGGAAGATTTTAAGACAACACGGCCTGAGGTTGAATTTGTGCCGCTAACTGGCCAACCCATAGTGGGGGCTAGTATTGTGGCCGACTTGCGTCTTACGACAGGACCGCAAACGGTGTTTGCCACCTTAAGGCGCTCGGATGGCAGTCTAATTCAAGAACTTAATTCACTTGAGGCTATCGATGGGGTACGCCGGTACCGGGCTAGTTTAACGGTGCCTAACGAAAGCTTTATCATCGAAGTAACCGGAAAAACGCCAAAGGGCGCTGCATTTGTCCGTGATGTGACAGTGCCCGCAGCGCCGCAAACAGTGGCGGTAGAGTTATCGCCATCCTCATCGACGGTGAGTCCAGGAACTAATGCAATAATCAACGTACGAGTTCGAAATGTAAGTTCAGCAGACACTACTTTTAATCTTAAAGCGAATTCTTCGCTCGGCTGGGTAACTAGCGGGCCTGGAGCGGTTACTGTTGCCGCCAATAGTTATTCAGATGTTAACTTTACGATCCAGGTACCATTGGATACAACAGAAGGATCATTAAACACTTTTTCATTGCTTGTAGAAGACACAACCACACCTAAAATCAGAAATAGCGCATCTGCATCTCTATTTGCGGCCGGCACGAGTAATCAACCTCCTGTATGTACTTCTGCCTCAGCGGTTCCCTCATCGTTATTTCCACCTGCTAACAAAATGAAGGACATCGTTATAAAAGGTGTTACTGATCCGGATGGTGACGCCATCAACCTAACTGTTAATAAAATTACACAGGACGAGCCAGTCGGCGGCAATGACGAAAAAACTAAGCTGTGTAAAAAACTGCCCGATGGTGCCGGTATGGGCACTTCGACGCCCTCTGTCCGTGCAACTAGAAACGAAGTAGGCGACGGACGTATCTATGAAATAACGTTTACGGCGAGTGATGGGCGCGGTGAGAGTTGCACCGGCACCGTTCATGTGGCCGTTCCAAGCACTCCGATCACAACGGCAATTGATAGTGGACAAAAGTTTGACTCAACTCAGTGTATCTCTAACCAAGGATCTCAAAAATAGGAAAATCTATGACCACAAAAAATGCCAATCATCTAATAAATAAGCTCACTAGGGAAGCGGCGTCCGTTAAGCTAAGACGCCCCATTCAGAGATATGCATCCATTAGTAATCGTAAATCCGTACCAGTTTATGACCTGCTTCTCCTAATACTGCCATTGAGTTATCTTCCCCCGCAAGCGCTTGCGGATGGGCATGATCATTCTCCGACACATTTGGCCGTCACCAAGGTTTTAGAGGAGCGATTCCAAATTATTGAAGGATGGCAACATGAGGTCAATCGTCCTTACTTCGATGTACAGGGGAAGCTGCGCTGGAATAGCTCGCCGATCAAATCCTCAACGACACCATGCATATCTGAACAGTTTGAACACTGGCGCAGGACCTTGGTGTTAAACCCTCGTGTGGATTATGTGGGCTGTGCTCGTAATGATGGGGTGTATGGAGAAAAAAGATTTTTAGTGGGTCTAGATTCGGAAGCGAAAATTGCTTGGCAACGACAACTTGGCTTTGTATCTGGTGAATATATTATTGAGGAATATGTGGCAGGCGCATCTCAATTAGGCATATTAATAGACAATTTGACTCTATTGTCACCAAAGACTGGGAAAGTGCTGATCCCAGCCAAATTACGGCCCGACCACCATAAACCGCCGCTACGGCCAGTTCCTCTTCATCAAGTTTCTATGGCAAGTGCTTATTTACCTGATCGAAAAGGCTTTTTGACGTTCACTGCCGATGTCACTTTGGCCGAACGCAGCGGGGGGATTTATTTTATCGATGAAGCCACGGGGCAAAAAGAGCTATGGTTGCCGGTTTCAGTGACTCCAATGGATCGGTGGGCGATTTTTGTGGCGCCTTGGAATATCGAAGAAATGGTGGAAGCGTCGGGTGGGCGTTTTGTATTTTTGGCGCAGCGTTTTGGTGGACGCGGAACCGCCAGGGTTTCAATCGCAGTTTTTGACACCAAAAGCAGGAAAATCGTGTATGAAGACCGCTTTGGTAAAGACGAGTGCTGTGAGTTTCCGCAAGTGGTGGCGGGGCCCGGTGGCAATTTTGGTTTCGCCTATCTTGACCGAGTCGCGGGCAAGCGCGTGCTGATTCACTATCGTTTGCCGGAAAAATAATGCTGATCCGATGCCGTCGCTAGCATCGGATCGCGATGCTGAATTGAAAAATTGCAAAGTCCAGCAACGAAACGATCGCATCGGCAAAAATTCGGTTAAACTGGCAACCCAATAATATACCAGTTCCGTATGCGATGATGTTGAAGCCGCTGCCGCTGAATGCCTTACACCTTGAACTGGGCGCGAAGATGGCGCCTTTTGCGGGTTTTGCGATGCCCTTGCACTATGGCACCGGCATCATCCAGGAACACCTGCATTGCCGGAGCCATGCGGGATTTTTCGACATCTCGCACATGGGGCAATTCAGCGCGGCGAGCCATGAGGCCGCCGGCGCGCTGGAAAGGCTGACGCCGAGCGACATTTCAGGCCTCCGACCCGGCATGCAGAAATATACCGTGCTGACCTTGGACAACAGCGGCGTACTCGACGACATCATCGTAACCCGAACCGCTTCGGGCATATTCATCATCGTGAACGCGGCCTGCAAGGACAAGGATTTCGACTATCTAAGCCGGAATCTGCCAAATCTCAGAAATTTACAGGACCGCGCGCTGTTTGCGTTGCAAGGCCCTCTGGCCGAAGCCGTGATCCGAAAGTTTTCAGCGACTGCCGCGAGCCTCAAATTCATGCAAGGTTGCGAGACCGAACTCGCCGGCATCGCCTGCCTGCTCAGCCGCAGCGGCTATACCGGCGAGGACGGCTTCGAGATTTCGGTCGAGGTCGCGAATGCGGAGCGTTTGGCGCGCCTGCTGCTGGCGGAGGACGGCGTCGCGCCGATCGGCCTCGGCGCGCGCGATACCTTGCGCCTGGAAGCGGGGCTGTGCCTCTACGGCCACGAGCTGAACGATGCGATCACACCGGTCGAGGCGGGGCTCAACTGGATCATCAAGAAAGGCCATGACCGCTTTCCCGGCGCCCAGAAAATCCTGGCGCAGCTTCGAGACGGCACTGAGATGATCCGCGCGGGCCTGATCGTCGAAGGCAAGGCGCCGATCCGGGAAGGTGCGGCCTTATCCAATGCTCAAGGCCAAAGCGTCGGCCATGTCACCAGCGGCAGTTTCGCGCCGAGCCTCGGCAAACCGGTCGCGCTGGCGCGGCTCGACAAGGCCTATGCGGCGGTCGGGACCCTCTTGTTTACCGAAATCCGGGGGAGAGAGGTCGCACTGTCCGTCTCCCCTCTGCCTTTCATCCCTCATCGCTACCGTCGTTAAGCCATGACCTTACCTCGTCCGAACCTGAACCAACTGGAAATGCGCGGCGATTTCATCCGCCGCCATATCGGCCCGAATCCCGAACAGATCCGGGCGATGCTGGCCGAACTGGGTCTGACCGATCTCGAACAGATCATCGCCAAGGCGCTGCCCGCCGACATCCTGAACGCGGAGCCGTTGAAGCTGACCGAAACGATCAGCGAGAATGCGGTGATCAAGCACCTGCGCAAGATTCGCGAGCGCAACAAGGTCTTCACCTCGCTGATCGGCATGGGCTATTACGATACGATCATGCCGGCCGTGATCAAGCGCAACGTGCTCGAAAATCCGGGCTGGTACACCGCCTATACGCCGTACCAGGCCGAGGTCAGCCAGGGCCGGCTTGAAGCGCTGCTGAACTTTCAGCAGATGGTCATCGATTTGACCGGCATGGACATCGCGAACGCCTCGCTGCTCGACGAGGCGACCGCCGCGGCCGAGGCGGTCACGATGGCGCGCCGACTGGCGCAAAATCCGGTGCAGGCCGTTTTTGTCGATCAGGACTGTCACCCGCAGACGATCGCGGTCGTAGAGACCCGCGCACGCTCCCTGGGTTATCGGGTCATCGTCGGCGATCCTTATCGGGACCTGGATCGGCATGATTTTTTCGCGGTACTCGTGCAGTATCCGGGCTCGCGGGGAGAGATTCACGACCTCGGCGAGATCGTCGCCAGCGCGCATCGCAAAGCGGCCTTGGCCCTGATCGCCGCCGACCTGCTGAGCCTGGTGTTGCTGAAACCACCGGGCGCCTTCGGCGCCGACATCGTGGTCGGCAGCGCACAGCGTTTCGGCGTGCCGATGGGCTACGGTGGACCCCATGCGGCTTTTTTCGCAACCAAGGACGACTACAAGCGCTCGATGCCGGGGCGACTGATCGGCGTGTCGAAGGACAGCCACGGCCACACCGCCCTACGTATGGCATTGCAGACGCGCGAACAGCACATCCGCCGCGACAAGGCGACCAGCAATATCTGCACATCCCAAGTGCTGCTCGCGGTGATCGCAAGCTTTTATGCGGTGTATCACGGTGCGGACGGACTTAGGCTGATCGCGGGGCGCGTGCACCGCTACGCGCAAATCCTCGCGGCCGGCCTCGCGCTGATGGGCCATGAAGTGATCAGCCGTTGTTATTTCGACACGCTCGTCGTGCGCGTGCCGAACCGGGCCAAACGAATCGCCGCCCAAGCGATGGAATCGATGATCAATCTGCGCGTGATCGATCCGGACCATATCGGCATTGCGCTCGACGAAACGGCGACTCGGAAAACACTCCGGGCGCTCTGGCAGGTGTTCGCTACACCGGCGGCCGAGTTTCCTGACATCAACCGGCTGCACGAAAGCCTCGACGAATGCATCCCGGACGCGCTGTTGCGAAACGATCCAATCCTGCAACATCCGGTATTCGCGCGCTACCATTCCGAAACCGAGATGATGCGCTACATGCGCAGATTGGCCCGGCGCGACATCGCCTTGGACCGCTCGATGATTCCGCTGGGCTCTTGCACGATGAAGCTGAACGCGGCGACCGAGATGCAGGCGCTGTCGTATCACGAATTCAGCGGCCTGCATCCTTTTGCGCCGTTGTACCAGACGCTCGGCTATCAGCAGATGTTCGCCGAACTCGAGGACATGCTCTCAGACCTGACCGGCTTCGACGCGTTTTCGTTGCAGCCGAACGCCGGCTCGCAGGGCGAATACACAGGCCTCCTGGTGGTCCGGAAATATCACGAAGTGAACGGCCAGCACCAGCGCACCATCTGCCTGATTCCGGCCTCCGCGCACGGCACCAATCCGGCCAGCGCGGTGCTGGCCGGACTGAAGGTCGTCGTGGTCGCCTGCGATGACAACGGCAACGTCAGCCTCGACGACCTGAAGGCCAAACTGACCGAACATCACGACACGATCGCCGCGCTGATGCTCACCTACCCTTCGACGCACGGGGTGTTCGAGGAAGCGTTCCGGACCCTCTGCGATCTGGTGCACGCACATGGCGGCCAGGTCTATCTGGACGGCGCCAATTTCAACGCGCTGGTCGGCCTTTGCCGGCCCGGCAAGATCGGCGCGGATGTCGCGCATTTGAATCTGCACAAGACCTTCAGCATCCCGCACGGCGGCGGCGGTCCCGGCGTCGGCCCGATCGGCGTCGGCGCGCATCTGGCGCCTTTTTTACCGGATCACCCGGTCGTCAAGGGCGTCAATCCGCACAAAGGCCCGCACGGCACGATCGGCACGGTCGCGGCCGCGCCCTGGGGCTCGGCCAGCATCTACACGATCTCCTGGGCCTATATCGCGATGATGGGCGCGGCCGGGCTCAAAAAAGCGACCTTGACCGCAATTTTGAACGCAAACTACATCGCCAAACGGCTCGCGCCGCACTACCCGATTCTGTACACCGGCAAGAACGGCTGGGTCGCGCACGAGTGCATCATCGACTGCCGTGCGTTCAAACATGCCTGCGGCATCACCGTCGAAGACATCGCGAAGCGATTGATCGATTTCGGCTTCCATGCGCCGACCGTGTCGTTTCCGGTACCCGAAACCCTGATGATCGAACCGACCGAAAGCGAGGACAAGGACGAGATCGACCGCTTTTGCGACGCCTTGATCGCGATCCGCAACGAAATCGCCGAGATCGAAAACGGCGACGCCGATCCGGAAAACAACGTGCTGCGCCATGCACCGCACACGCACCAACTGTTACTCGATGACTGGACCTTGCCCTATTCCCGGCAACGGGCATTCTTTCCGGGCGATCATCAAGAAGACGACAAATACTGGCCGCCGGTCGGCAGGATCGACAATGTCTACGGCGACCGGCATGTAGTGTGCACCTGTCCGCCGTTGGAGGATTATCAATAATGGCCGTTTTGGCAATGAACGAACGCGAGGCTCGGCAGTCTTCCTGGGGTGAAGAAATTAAAATTTAGACCCCATTCATCACCGAGGAGGCCACATGAACGCGATGCCGACCACCCGCGTAATTGCCGCGTGGGATCTGTCGCGTCTAGAGGCGCCGGAGAAACTCTACCAGACCGTCTGCACGAAATGAGCTGCTTTTACTTATGAGCCGCAGTGATAAGCCATGCCTGTGACGGTGCCGTTAAAAGCGCCGGCCGGGTAGAAACGCTCCCATACGACATGGCTCGCCCCCATCTGGTCGGCATGCTTGACTGCCGATTGTCTTGCCAGTCTTTGCCAGCCGCTATTCTTGCCATAGCCCGATGACCCTTCGATCTTGCCGACGAACTGGCAGCCTCGTACGTTTTCTGCGGGTACTTCATCGGGTTTTGCGAAAACACCAAACGGGACGCCGGACAGCAGCGCCGCAGTCAACAAAATTTTAGGCAAACCACGGCAATTTGCTTTAAAAGAAGCAAATTTTGTCATCAAATTTCTCCATTTTGTAATTATTGGGGGGCTCTTGCTTAACAGCCTATGCTTCCTAATTGGCGCCAAATTAGTATGGTTTAACATATTACTTTGTAGCGAATCGAAAGTAAATACCCTTGTTAGACCCCAACCGCCAAAATCACCTTGCTCCTATGATCGAAAGAACGCGGGGGCTGAAAAGTTCACGACCACTCGATATTAATATCGACTCGATACTATTTAAGTCATATAATTTTTTTACCTTCCTGCAAACTGTGATAAAAAACGCCGTTTCAGGAGGACTTGTTTTTGGTAACGCAACTCATCGATACACAAATAACAACCTTCCATCAACGGCAACGCTTGACTAGGGACATGAAACAATCGAAAGCTGTTCTCTCATCCCCGTTCACTATCGACAAGACATCGATATTTTTCCTGTTTTTGCTCCTCTACAGTCATTTCGCCTCGACGGTGATGGCGCATGACGACGGCGCCCTCTTCGCCTTGACAGGCCGGGATTTCAGCCAAAGCCGATTGATCAAGGAGCATGGCGTCAACATCGATGGCTGGCTGTCGATGGGCGGAACCTATCTGACCAGCAATCCGGATAATCACTCGAACGCGCCGATCACCTTCAATGACCGCAGCGGCGAATTCCAGCTCAATCAGCTGAATATGTCCCTCGAAAAACCGGTGGACATGGAGTCGAAACACTGGAACGTCGGCGGCCGGGTCGATCTGATGTTCGGCACCGACAGCCGATTCACCCATGCAACAGGACTCGACAACCGCTGGATCAGCGACAAGGACCTGCGTTTTTACGATCTGGCGCTGCCGCAGGCCTATCTGGAACTATTCGCGCCGTTGGGTAACGGGCTGTCGGCCAAAATCGGCCATTTTTATACGATTCTCGGCGAGGAAGTGGTCACCGCGCCGAACAATTTCTTTTATTCGCACGCCTATACGATGCAGTATGGCGAACCGTTCACGCATACCGGCGCGCTGCTCAGCTATGCGCTGAATGAAAATTTTACGCTGAACGCGGGCTCGGTCGCCGGCTGGGATAATTTCGGCGAAAATCTGGCCAACTGGAATTTTCTCGGCGGCGTGTCCTGGACCAATGACGACGCGACCAGCGCGGTGTCCTGGTCGGTGGTCAGCGGCGATACCGATGATGTTCCGGACGCCAACCGGACGGTGTCCAGTCTGGTCATTTCGCAAGGCCTGACCGACAAACTGCAATATGTTTTGCAACACGATTTCGGCTTTCAGGAGCAGGCCACGGCAACGGGTCAGGACGCCTTCTGGTACGGCATCAATCAATATCTGATTTATGACCTTACCGACTCGATTTCGGCCGGACTGCGCGGCGAATGGTTTCGGGATGCGAACGGCACCCGGGTACTGACCGGCAACCCTGGACACTATTTCGCGCTAACCGCGGGGGTGAACTGGAAGCCGCAAGGCTGGCTGACCTTGCGCCCCGAAGTCCGCTATGACTGGGCCGACGCCAAAATCAATCCCTACCTCGATCACAGCAAGGACCATCAGTTGCAATTTGCGATGGATGTCGTAATCGAGTTTTGATCATTTTTTGTCGTTGCCGCTAAGGATTTCGTCAACAATAAATTCCCGATATGAGACGGGAAGCTATTTTTGACGAAATACGCCCGGGCCGGGTGTCGCAACACGAGGTAAGCCCATCAAACTCCTGGTGCCTGGTATAAAACTCCCCTGCCCAAAGCACGACATCCCTGAAATTCAGGCGCCACCCACCTCGATGTCATTGCGCGCGATCAAGGGCTGCGCGCCGAAGAAAAAACTGACTTCTCAAGTTATCCCTTGCATTTTTTTTTCAACTAGGCTAAAAAGCGCGATCGTTTGAGCATCGGACGCTCGTTTCTCTGTTCCGTTGAACAACAACAATAATTAAACGGTGGAAACCATGCGAAAGACTGCCCTGGCAATCCCGGCCGCCGCTCTTCCCTTGCCGGCATTTGCCGAAGACGGCCTGAACTCGGCCGATACCGCCTGGATTCTGACCTCGGCGGGCCTGGTGCTGTTCATGACCATGCCCGGCCTCGCGCTGTTTTACGGCGGCCTGGTACGCACGCGCAACGTGCTCTCGGTGATCATGGCCTGCTTTTCGATTACCTCCTTGATGTCGTTGATCTGGGCGATCGCGGGCTACAGTCTGGCGTTGACCGACGGCGAAGTGCATCAGGCCGTGCTCGGCGGCATCTCGCAAGTATTCCTGGTCAACATGGATGCGGACAAACTGGTCGGCAATCTGCCCGAATCGGTCTTTGCGATGTATCACATGACCTTCGCGATCTTCGCGCCAGCGCTGATCGTCGGCGCGATGGTCGAAAGAATCCGCTTTTTTCCGCTGTTGTTTTTTTGCGCGCTCTGGGAAATGCTCGTCTATGTGCCGGTCTGCCACTGGATTTGGGGCAACGGCTGGCTGGCCGAATGGGGCGTGATGGATTTTGCGGGCGGCATCGTCGTACATGGCAGCGCGGGGATCGCCGCCTTGGTCGGCGCGCTGGTGATCGGCCCGCGGCGCGGTTTTCCGCGCGCGCCGTTGATGCCGCACAATCTGACCATGACCGCGATGGGCGCCGGCATTCTCTGGGTCGGCTGGCACGGCTTCAGCGCCGGCAGCGCGTTGATGGCGAACGGCTCGGCCGGCATGGCAATGTTGTCGACGCATCTGTGCGCCTCCTCCGCCTCGATCACCTGGATCGTGCTGGACTGGCTCAAATTCGGCAAACCGAGCGTACTCGGTGCAATGACCGGCATGGTCGCGGGCCTCGGCATGATCGCGGCC
>Ga0207968_100386_pt1 | contig 17358 bp, 19 predicted proteins | sample LakWasMet21_HOW5_2_FD_183867 | JGI IMG/M metagenome (GOLD analysis project Ga0207968, IMG submission 183867) | Freshwater sediment methanotrophic microbial communities from Lake Washington under simulated oxygen tension - Sediment Metagenome... | ecosystem: Environmental > Aquatic > Freshwater >...
GCGATTGAAGAAGCCCAACGTATCTATGGCAACAAAGCAGGCTTGAGTTACAGCCAATCTCCTGTCGATGCACTAAAAGGTGCCGATGCGCTGGCAATTGTCACCGAATGGAAACAATTCCGTAGTCCTGATTTTGATCTGCTCAATACCTCTTTGTCCGACAAGGTCATCTTTGATGGTCGCAATATGTTCGAACCGGCGATTGTTAGCCGTAGTGGTTTGCAGTATTACGCTATCGGCCGCTAACTGCTGTCTTTATGAGAGCAATGTGATATGGCATTAAACTACGCAGAGCACAGCATCAGCGAAGATGAATATCTCGACGGTGAAAAAATTAGCGAGATAAAACATGAATTTATCGATGGTGCTGTGTATGCCATGGCTGGCGCTAGTAAGAATCATGAAAGGATTTCTCTCAATGTGTCCAGAAAATTTGGCAACCATTTAGAAGATTCACCTTGTGAGCCTTTTTCTTCAGATATGAAGGTGAAAGCGGGTACAGCATTCTTTTATCCTGATGTCATGGTGGTCTGTGACAATCAGGATACTGATCCCTATTACACAGAAGCGCCGGTTATTATTGTCGAGGTCTTATCGGCCTCCACGCGTAAAACCGATGAAACTATTAAAAGAAGAGCCTATCAATCTATACCCAGTTTAAAAGAGTATGTGTTGATTGAGCAGGACATCGTTGATGTAGAAGTCTGTAGACGTTCTCAGGGCTGGGTATCTGATCATTATTTCTTGGGCGATGAGGTCACTTTTGAAGCTATCAATCTAACGCTGTCGGTCGCCGATATTTACCAGCGTGTAGACAATGAAGACATGCGCGGCTTTCTGCTTGCCCAAAACAATTAAACCGAAGCATCATGAAAATTATCCCTACAGCCATTCCCGATTTACTCATTTTTGAACCCAAAGTATTTGGCGATCAACGCGGTTTTTTTCTGGAAAGTTACAATCAACGTACTTTCCAGTCGCTTACCGGTTTAAGTTTGAATTTTGTCCAAGACAACCATTCCCGTTCAGGTAAAAACGTCTTAAGAGGTCTGCATTACCAAATTCAACAACCACAAGGTAAGTTGGTGCGTGTAACTAGCGGCAAGGTGTTTGATGTCGCGGTAGATTTACGCAAATCCTCGCCTACCTTTGGCCGCTGGGATGGAGTCGAATTAAGCGGCGACAATCATCGGCAATTATGGGTGCCGCCTGGCTTTGCCCATGGCTTTGTGGTGCTGTCCGAACAAGCTGATTTTCTCTATAAAACTACCGATTATTACGCGCCGGAACACGAACGTTGCATTCGCTGGGATGATCCTGAGATTGGCATCGTCTGGCCCGAAGGCATTGAGCCGCTGCTTTCAGGTAAAGATCAGCAAGGCTTATCATTAAAAGACGCTGAGGTGTTTGCGTGAAGATTTTACTGATCGGGAGTCAGGGCCAAGTTGGCTGGGAATTGGCTCGAACGCTGTTGCCGTTGGGCGAAGTTGTCGCTGCCAGCCGCGCTCAAGCTGACTTATCCGATCTGGATGGCTTGCGCCGGAGCGTTCGCACCATCAAACCCGATGTCATCGTCAATGCGGCAGCTTATACCGCAGTCGACAAAGCCGAAACTGACCAAGAACAGGCTTTTTTGATCAACGCGCAAGCGGCTGGTGTGTTAGCTGAAGAAGCGGCAATCTGCGGCGCCTTGTTGATTCATTATTCTACCGATTATATCTTTGACGGTAGTAAGACGGGTGCATATTTGGAAGGTGACCAGACCAACCCGCTCAATGTTTACGGCCAAAGCAAATTAGCTGGAGAACAGGCTATTCAAGCCAGCACTGCGGATTTTTTGATTTTGCGCACGACCTGGGTGTATGCCGCCAGAGGCAACAATTTTGTCAAAAGCATTTTACGACTGGCGCACGAGCGCGAAGAGTTGAACATTGTTGCCGATCAAATCGGCGCGCCCACTTGGGCTCGGTTGATTGCCGAAAGCACTGCACATATTTTGAGACAAGCGCAGCAAGAAAGGCAGCAAGGTGGATTTAAATCGGGCATTTACAATCTCACCTCGACGGGCGAAACCTCTTGGCATGGCTTTGCTGAGAAAATCATCGAATTAGCCAAGCAACAAGAAAACCTGTCGATTAAAACCCAACGCGTCAATCCCATTCCGACCAGCGCCTACCCGTTACCTGCGACGCGACCGGCCAATTCGCGGCTATCAACCCAGCGTTTGCAAAAACACTATCAACTTGCGTTGCCGTCTTGGGAAACTGCGTTGCAACTGTGTATGGATGAGATTTTCTCGAGCAAACCATAAAACCTCCCAGACAAAAAAACTCTGCGTGCGCCTACTTAAGGAAAGTAATTTATGAAAATTTTAATCACTGGCGGTGCAGGCTTCATAGGCTCTGCTTTGATTCGACACTTGATCAACAACACCGAACATAGCGTTATCAACGTCGATAAGCTGACTTACGCGGGCAATCTGGAATCGTTAACGACTGTCGCTGAAAGCCCGCGTTACAGTTTTGAACAAGCCGATATTTGCGACTCAGCCGGGATTACTAAACTACTGCAACAATACCAACCGGACGCCATTATGCATTTGGCGGCAGAATCTCATGTCGACCGCTCCATCGACGGCCCGGCGGATTTTATTGAAACCAACATCGTCGGCACGTATGTACTGGTCGAAGCCGCCAGACAGTATTGGCAAGCGCTACCGGAGCCGCAAAAAGCCGGTTTTCGCTTTCATCATATTTCTACTGATGAAGTATTCGGTGACCTGCATGGCACTGATGACTTATTTACCGAGCAAACGCCTTACGCGCCAAGCTCGCCTTATTCGGCATCCAAAGCCAGCTCCGATCATATTGTTCGCGCTTGGCAACGTACCTATGGTTTGCCGATTGTGGTGACCAATTGTTCCAATAACTACGGCCCGTATCAATTTCCGGAAAAGCTTATTCCGGTGGTTATTCTTAATGCACTGGAAGGCAAGCCATTGCCGGTCTATGGCAATGGACAGCAAATCAGGGATTGGCTGTTTGTCGACGACCACGCCAGAGCGTTGCTGACCGTACTGGAACGCGGCGACATCGGCGAAACTTACAACATCGGCGGGCATAACGAAAAAACCAACCTCACTGTCGTGCAAACCCTGTGCGACATCTTGGACGAACTAAAGCCCGACAAACCTAATGGCATCAGCCATTACCGGGACTTGATCACTTACGTAAAAGACCGTCCGGGCCATGATTTACGTTATGCCATTGACGCCAGCAAAATCGCTAAAGAACTCGACTGGACTCCCGAAGAAACCTTCGACACCGGCCTTAAAAAGACCGTGCAGTGGTATCTGGATAATCTGGACTGGTGCCAACACATACAGGACGGCAGTTATCGCCGGGAAAGATTAGGTTTGAATACTGGAGAATCAGCATGAGCTGGAAAGGCATTATCCTCGCTGGCGGTGCCGGCACCCGTTTACACCCGATCACCAAAGCCGTTTCCAAACAGTTACTGCCGGTGTACGACAAACCGATGATTTATTACCCGCTATCGGTGTTAATGCTGGCCGGTATTCAGGATGTCCTGATCATTACCACGCCAGAGGATCAACTTAATTTCAAAAATTTACTCGGTGACGGCAGCGATTTTGGTATCCGCATCGAATACGCTGCGCAGCCCAAACCGGAAGGCTTGGCGCAAGCGTTTTTAATTGGTGAAGACTTTATCGGTGACAGCAATACCTGCCTGGTGTTAGGCGACAACATCTTTTTTGGCCAAGGCTTTACCGCCAGCTTAAAACGGGCAATGACACGCACTAAGGGCGCCACGGTTTTCGGTTACAAAGTAAAAGATGCCGAACGTTTTGGCGTAGTGGAATTTAACCAAGACAACAAAGCCGTATCCATCGAAGAAAAACCCACACAACCAAAATCAAACTACGCAGTGACTGGCTTGTATTTTTACGACAACCAAGTCGTTAAACATGCCAAAAGTATTAAGCCCTCGCCACGCGGCGAATTGGAAATTACCGAAATCAATCGCGTTTATCTGGAAAATCAACAGCTCAATGTCGAAATATTAGGCCGCGGCTTCGCCTGGCTGGATACCGGCACCCACGACAGCTTGATTGATGCCGGCCAATTTGTACAAACCGTTGAAAATCGCCAAGGCTTTAAAATCGCCTGCTTGGAAGAGATTGCCTTTAATCAAGGTTGGTTATCTAAGCAAGATTTAGTGAACCGCGGCAATGCCTTGGGTAAAACTGCTTACGGTGAGTATTTGCTGGAAATTGCTGAGTTGTGAAATGCATCAATGTGGTGCGTAGGATGGGTAGAGCGCAGCGAAACCCATCACACCAACCATTTTTTGATGGGTTTCGGCAAAGCCTCTACCCATCCTACGAGCTGTACACAAGGAATGATAAATGACAGAGGAAATAGAGGACAAGCCTACTTGCTTCGTAATACAGTCTTTCGATGGCGGTACGTATGATAGGCGCTATAAAGAAACTATACGTCCAGCCTTGATCAAAGCAAAAGTTGATCCTCAAAGAGCAGACGAAATTCTTGGCCTCAATCCTGTGATCGAAAAAATAGAAACAGCAATTCAGTCTGCCTCCATCTGCGTTGCTGAAGTGAGTGAGGACAACCCGAATGTTTGGCTTGAGTTAGGCTATGCATTAGCGCTTGATCGGCCAACAGTTATACTCTGCGACCGCGCGGCTAGAACTAAACTTCCTTTTGATGTCCAACACCGGCCAATAATATTTTATCGCACGGACTCAAGAAGTGGCTTCGACGAACTCGAAGCAAATATCGTCAAGTTTGTTCAAAACGAACTCAGAACAGAACGAAGAATAAAAAGTGCCCCGACACTTCGCCCAGGAACTGAGGACTCTACGGACTTGGAACCTTACGAGGTCGCAATACTTGCTACTGCTTTTGCGTTCTGGCCTACACCGGCGGGAAGCATAAGTCATTGGGAACTGGAAAAAAAACTTAAAGCCGAGCGTTACACTGAAGTGGGTTTGGCACTTGGAGTTGTAAACTTAATAGTTAGAGGCTTCATACTGGAACGTGTAGTGGCGGAGGAAGATATCAATTATGGAACTTATGAAGCCAAGTATTATCAGGTTACCCCTGATGGCATTGAGTGGATAAGAAGTCATAAGGAGCTTCTCACAGTTCAAACTGAAAATAAGAGCACCTTTACTGTAAACATGGACGACGACATACCTTTTTAGCTCGTAGGATGCGCCTCGGCAATTGCTCCTTGCATTGCTCTACCTCCTGCATCCATGCAGTCGTCCTTCGTCGGCACATCCTACGGGATGTTTTAAATTGAATCACAACTAAGCCTAACTCATCGCTCCAGCGGCGCTACGCTACATAAAGTCTACAGTCCTGCCTATTCATATCGATTTATAGACACTGGCTTTAGAAAAGTCGCTACCACACAACTCAATTGCCACATCTTTTTGATAAAGAGAGCTTTTAGTTGCCAGTTCATTTACTCTTTACTCATTAAAATCAGGCGACAATCTGAGTATTATTGATACTCATGATTCAGCTTTTGTAATTCCCATCTTAACCAAGTGAAGTTTTCTAATGAGACAGCTTACGCCGGAAGGCCAGCAAATAATCAACAACATTGCCCAACGTTACAATTTCAGTCCGGATGCTGTATTCAGCATGTTGCAGTCGGTAATTAACGGTAACGGTTCTATGGCGCAGTTTAGTCATCCTGAATTTGGCGGTTCCGGCCAATGGATGAAAGGCGGCATGATTATGTTGGGCGATATGTTCAATAACGGCTTAAAAAACACAGTTGGCGGACTGTGCCAAGAGCTTTCAAATCTGATTGCCAATCAACCGGGACTTATTCAAAGCGGGAGCTTTCAGTCACAGAATCAAGGTACTCAGCAGCAAAGCAACTTCGCCGGTAACTATTCGGGCACTGACGGACAGCAACAAAATAGCTCTGGCCCCACCGGGCCGGTTAGCTTATTTGTGCCGCCACCTGCCGGTAGCTCTGGAGATTGGTGGCCGACTGGACTGCAATTTCCTAACAGTACAGGCGCGCAAAATAATGTACGTTATGCTTACTTTGCGACCATTCGGCGGCTGGCTATCGAAGCCAATGGCCATGTAACGCTTTACGATACCTTGGATCATCAGATCGGAGGGTTTTCTCAGCAACAGTCGATAGGCGGCTCTATTACCTTTACCAGTCAATATGGGCTGGTTGACGTTAATTCGCTCCCGATCATTTCCATCGACAATGTGCCCGTGCAAAAACAGGATGACTTTCAACCTGAGCCTTTCCCAATTCAACCAAACATTGTGAATACTCAAGGTGTAAATCAAGAATCGGATATTTTTGCAGCTATCGAGAAACTGGCCAATCTGAAAGATAAAGGCATCTTGACCGACGAAGAGTTCAGCACCAAAAAAGCAGAGTTGTTAGCCAGACTGTGAGGTTCTAAAAATCTAAAAAGGGCTGCGCAGCCCTTTTTAAACTATTCATACAGCCTTAATTCACCCAATCTTCCAGCAATTTGCACAGTAAAGCGCTGATTAAATCCTTCGACAAGCTCCACCTCAAGGGGGGTCTTAGGACAGATGAACGGTAATTTATTGATTTCGTTCGTGGTGAGCTTGTCGAACCATGAGCGAAATAGATTTGTTCATCGCTTCCCTAGCGCCTAAAAATCGAAGCTTTCAACTTCTGCGATTAAAAAGGTCGGCGCGCCGCCGGTAGAAATTTCCACGGCGTGCCCGGCTGTTTCTTGTCCACCGGGTGAATTTAAACAAGCTTCCAATGCTTGCATGGATGGAAAATAAACTTCTGCAATACGGTGAAACGGCGCAGTTTCTTGGCCGACGCTACTGGTGATTAGAGATGCCACAAAGCGGGTTTTGCCTGCCAACAGTTCTACCGCCATGGGAACGTGTTCAGTCGCATAGCGTTGCTCAAAAACTTCCAGATCAGTGGGTTGTGGATACATGACGATCAATTTTGCTGTTTTCATAGTTTTCTCATATGGTTGTGGTGGGTGTGGCGGCCATCTTATTAGTTTAATTAGGCCTTTGTATAATACCGACTTGCTATGAAACAATAGGCTTTGCCTATGCAGGAGGTTGTTTGATGGAAATGCACCAAATCCGCTACTTTTTAGCTGTATGTGATCACAGCAATTTCACCCGCGCGGCACAATTTACTTATGTGTCGCAGCCGTCTTTAACGCAGGCAATTAAAAAACTGGAAGATGAGCTGGGCGGGGAGTTGTTTGTGCGCAATCGATCCGGCTGCCAATTAACTCCATTAGGGCGCCTGGTTGAACCCAATCTACGCAAAATTTACAAGGAAAGTCTGTCAACAAAAGCTGATGCGATTCGTTTTACGCGTTTGCATACGATCCCAATACGCGTTGGCCTGATGACCACGATTGGTGCCCAGCGTTTAAGCCCAGTGTTTGCTCGATTCCAGCAAGAATACCCGCATATCGAACTGGAATTGCTGGTCAACAGCGAGGCGCTTTTGCTGGAACAGCTGGAATCCGGTCAACTGGATTTGGTTATCAGCGCCCCCACGCAATTATTGGGACAACCTTACCAATCGACGCCGCTTTATCAAGAGAGATATGTAGTCGCATTTAACCCGGCACACAGATTTAATCAGCTGACTAACATCACCTTAAAAGATATTCAGGCCGAGCCTTACCTGGATCGATTGAATTGCGAATTGCGCGAAGATTTACGTAGCGTTTGCCAAGATCGGGAAATCAATCTTTACGCGACTTATCGAAGTAACAGCGAAGAATGGATTGTGAATATGGTGCGCGCCGGTATTGGCGTTGCTTTGATACCGGAATTTACGTTACCTAAACATGCCGATGACATCAGTTTTCGCTACCTTTCCGAACCGGCAATCACTCGTCAGGTTTATGCATTTCATGCTTCATCCATGCTGCAAAAAAACGAACTGAAGGTGCTGTGTGCTGGGTTAAGTTGTGGACTTTAGGTCGTTAGATGGCACCAAAAAGGTGGCTTAACGCGACGCTTTGAAATCGAATTCACCCGATCGCCTCCACCCGGTACCGAAACACCTGAATAGTATTCGACCAATAATCCGGTGAAAATCCTGCTTTTTGTTTTAGATGCCTTAAAAACTGTTTAGGCTCGGGCAACTGCTCCCAGACTGAGGGCAAAAATGTGCCGCGTCTCTGCCCTTCTTGAAAAATCAGCCCATCAATGCCGGGCTTTAGCTGGCAGGTGATACTAAGTCTTATTTATTTTGGACATCTTAGCAGCCAATATTCCCGGTCTCTCAATTAGATTTGAGTTGTCATAGCGAGCATCCTTGCGTAACTGGCCGTAAATGTTGTGGTCACCGATTTCATAACGGCGCGATTCCAATGTAATAAATTGATCAGCAAATTCTTTATCGGTTTCCCAAGTAAGAGCAATAGGTTCGCAAACGGTAGCTTCGTGATTTACTTCTACGATCAGAAGGAATAGACCGCCTGGTTTTAGGACACGCTTAATCTCTGTGGCTGTTTTAGCAAAATCAGCTACATGATCGAGAGAATTGAACGAGCTAATCACATCGAAATAATCGTTCGGATATGGAATATGTTCTGAAGGAGCATTGACATAAGTCATTTCATGCTGCGTTGCGCCAAGCTTCAAATATTCATTTGCAAGTGGATCAAGCCCGACTCGCTCAGCAGCCATTGACGCCCACTCCAAGCTTCCCCTAGGTCCGCACCCAATATCGAGAATACGCTTGTCCCGATAAAACTCCTTTTCTAAATTGAAAAACTGAGTATATGGGACTTCATAATGTTCATTTCGGAGTGATATTTCTTCAGCCACCTTTCCTTTCCAGAAAGCCAACTCAGCATGTTCTTTATAAGACGTAGGACAAATGCGAGAATAAAATGGGGAGGAAATAAAGTTTTGCCAATATTGCCGGAATCTCCATTCCAAGCCTTGGTAGATTTTGTTTAATAATTTTGTCACCATAATATTCCCCTATAAGTTGATGTTAAATAAGCCAAATAGGGTCTTACCCTAGGCTTTAAAGATTCGGCTGGTCTGAGCTCGATAATATTCAACCATGCTGATATACGTAGAGCCGCGTAGGTTGGGTTGCTGTTTGCAACCCAATATTTTATGGAATGGCGTGAATAGTTGGGTTGGCGGTAGCCAACCGAGACCTACGCTCGCTAGATCTGTAATATTCGTCTCTGCCTGCCCTATATTTGAAATCGAATTCACCCGATCGCCTCCACCCGGTACCGAAACACCTGAATAGTATTCGACCAATAATCTGGTGAAAATCCTGCTTTTTGTTTTAAATGTCTTAAAAACTGTTTAGGCTCCGGCAACTGCTCCCAGACTGAGGGCAAAAACGTGCCGCGTCTCTGCCCTTCTTGAAAAATCAGTCCGTCAATGCCGGGCTTTAGCTGGCTCAGTAAATCTTGCTCAGAATTAAATGATATTGGTTCAGATGCGCTGAGTATCGACAGATGAATTTCTAAATCATTCAGCTCATGAACGTTGAGCGGCGGAAAGCGCGGGTCATCGAAGGCAGCGGCAAAGGCGTTTTCGGCTATATCTTCAGCTAATGGCCTGACCGCTTCCAGTATCCCGATGCAGCCGCGCAAGTGGTGATGTTTTTCTAAAGTGACAAAGGTAGCGCGCTTTTCTCGTAATTCGGGAGGAAAATCTTCCAGATTTACCGGTAATGGCAGATCTGTTTCTAAGCCGTGTTCAATCGAGCTTTTCGCCAGCGCCAGTAATTGTTGTTGCTGTTCTTTATTCAATGACATAAGCGCCGTACCCAACTACTTTTTGTCTATCGCCCGCCGTGTCACCAGAATTACGCAGGTCGATGGTTTTAATGGTCAGGGATTTGTCGCGTGCCAGCTTTAATAGACCGCTAATACCGACTCTGCCGCAGGCCGATTCCGAGTCGAGATCTTCGTATTGGAGATCTTCAATGGTCTGACTGGTCGCCATATCAAGTTTTCTGGCGGTGGCGTAACTATGGTAATGACTTAAATCAGAGCTGATTACAATCAATGTTTCAGGCCCGCCCCACAGCATTTCCAGTACGTCGCTGACTTCTTCCGGTGTTGCATCGCTGGCAACGATGGGCACAATGCTAAAGTTATCGAGCACTTCTTGTAAAAAAGGCAGCTGAACTTCTAAGCTGTGTTCAAAGGCGTGCGCTTGTTCAATATATTCAACAAAAGGCAGTTGAGTGAGAGCTTGAACAGCCTGACGATCAACAGGTATAAGCCCTAGCGGCGTGTTAAACCCTTCGGCTCTACTTACAGCCAGTCCTCTGAACGCGACGTGATGCGAAGGGCCGATAAGCACGACACGGGTAATTGAATGATGAGCGGGCTTTAATCTGACGTAAGCAGTTGCCGCAATAGGACCTGAATAGACGTAACCGGCATGCGGAACAATTATTACCTTGGGCACTTTTGCAGGCGTCTCAGCCTCAATTAAAAACTGCGCGAGCATGTTTTCTAATTGCTGCGGGTTAGCCGGATAAAAAGTGCCTGCTACGGCGGGCTGTCTGTTCATTTAATATCCTGTGGAAATGATCAAGCACTACGGCGGCGCGACTATTGTCAGTACATAATAAGCGCAGCAAGTACCAACATCTATACGTATCATCACCTAGGTAGTTATACGGAAATAATTAAAGGCATTTATCTGATATGTTACGTCGATTAATTTAATGCTTTGTTAGTTCAATCAATTCAACGTTGGAATGACCAAAGGACTGTGAGCTTTAACCCTAATTAACGATTGAAGGGAGATAATATGACGGAATTTATTAGCCACGATACGGTTAAAACCCGCTATTGGCACAAGCTCGATGATGGCCGAATACAATGCGATCTTTGTCCACGATTTTGCAAATTACATAAAGATCAACGCGGCTTGTGCTTTGTTAGGCAAAACCTGGACGAACAAATCGTGATGACCAGTTATGGTCGGTCCAGTGGTTTTGCAATCGATCCTATCGAAAAGAAACCACTCAATCACTTTTTACCCGGTACGCCGGTATTTTCATTCGGCACTGCCGGTTGCAATCTGGCCTGTAAATTCTGCCAGAACTGGGACATCAGTAAATCGCGAGAGATGGATACCCTGATGAAAAAGGCATCACCCTATGCAATTGCCCAAGCCGCCAAAAATTACGGCTGCGACAGTGTTGCTTACACTTATAACGACCCGGTGGTGTTTCATGAATATGCCATCGATACTGCTCAAGCTTGTCGAGAGTTGGGCATAAAGTCGGTTGCGGTGTCAGCAGGTTATGTGTGCTTTGAACCCCGTGTCGAGTTTTATCAATGGATGGATGCCGCCAATATCGATTTAAAAGCCTTCAGCGAACGGTTTTATCGCCAAATTACCGGCGGGCATCTGGACCCGGTGCTGGAAACCTTGAAATACATCAAGCACGAAACTTCTGTGTGGCTGGAACTGACGACGTTGTTAATTCCAGGCGAGAATGATTCAGAAAGCGAACTGCAAGCGATGACTCAGTGGGTTGTGGAAAACTTAGGTCCGGATGTGCCGATGCATTTCACAGCGTTTCATCCCGACTGGAAAATGCTCGATAAACCCTGGACACCGCATTCGACCTTATTAAAAGCAAGGCAAATCGCCCTAAATAACGGCGTTCGCTACGCTTACGTGGGTAATGTGCATGACAAGACCGCAGAGAGCACGTATTGCCATAGCTGCGGCAAATTGTTGATTGGTAGGGATTGGTATCAGTTATCAGAATGGAATCTGGATGCGTCGGGCAACTGCCGTTTTTGTGGTGAGCGTTGTGCGGGGGTATTTAATGATAGGCCGGGAACGTGGGGCGCAAAACGCAAATCTATTGCCATGAGTTGATAGTATCTAAAACAAAAAGGGCAACCGTTGGGTTGCCCTTAAAGAAAATCACCTATGGGAATGCCGGTTACAGCTCATCACCAATATGCTTTTTATAAAATGGCCACGTTTTTACATGCAGATATTTTCGTATAGGTGTCTTAATCACTGATACGCACAAGGCGATAGAGAACAAGCACCATACGGCGGCATATTCATTTGGGTCATCGGTAGTAATGTCGGAAATTAAAGGCCCGATCAAATAATGAAACGCGACAAAACGCCATGAGCCGTACATAACCGGCAGATAAAATCCCACCAAAATATAAGTGAACACATGCAGGCCCCACTTAAAATCGAACAGCCAGGCAACAGGATCTGACATCAAACCGTTTAAAGGCATTTGCCAAGCGATATGCCACGCACCTGACGTGGAACACACAGCCGGTCCACAAAAACCTTCCACACCGATATTACATTTTCCTGCCCAATCAAATGGATACATCTTCATCAGCATGAAAATCGACCCGATTGCACAGATTGTATAAACCGTGGTGCGAATTTTCAGTTTGACGCTTTCTGGGATGAAGTACATCGCCACCATATTGATAAAAAATGGCTGAAAAGCGACGTGCAAATAGCCCAACATCGTCAGTATCTGATTATTCGGTGTACCGCATTGATCAATGTAGACGTAAGTAACCGCCTGTAATAATTCCATCAACGCAAAATAAGTTAACGGAATCCATAGTTCTTTAGATTCCCCCTGCTTGATCGCTATATAAGCCGCGGTACTGAGACCAGCAATGGCTAAAACGCCGGACGCTTCTCCACTCCAACACATAAAACAACCTCTCCCCTTTATAATTATTGATACGGTTCTTGCGGTGATTGTTAAATAACGCTGCAAGACCGAATGTTTTTGTTAGCTAGTAAACGACGCATTCACAGCCTTGTTGTCATACCCGTCGGCCAGAACGCTAGAGGAACGAATCGATGTGGGATAAACCCTTAGCATTGTATTACAAATGCAAAAACGGGCGAAATCTATGGTACATAGCGTTTGATTTAATAGATGACTCAAGAGGCTTAATCTCACTTGAGATAAAAAAATAAACAAGATACTATTGACTCAATACTACCAGGAGAGAGATTAATGAAAACAATAAAAAAACGTTTACCTCATGCTGTTGTTTCGGGTGTTGCTGCGCTGTTATTGCCATTGGCTTTGCAAGCCGCCTCTGATGATGAGCATAAATATCATCAATTATTTGAAGACAATTGCGCCAGTTGCCATGGTTCCGATCATGGCGGTTATTTGGCACCGGCATTGAATGCGGAAACACTTAAAGGCCGCAGCCCGACCGCATTGCGCACTATTATCATGGCCGGCAGTTTCGACACATTGATGCCTCCGTTTTATGGCAAGCTGTCAGATGACAATATCCGCGGATTGGTCAGCCACTTACAAAAAACGCCTAAGCTCGACAATCCTGCCTGGACTATTGATGACATCAAAAAGTCATTAAAAGTGTATGTAAAAGACGAAAGCACTTTACCGGCTAAACCGGCTTATCAAATTGATAATATCGATGACATTATTGGCGTGGCGGCACGCGGCAAATACGGTCGCGGCGAAGGCTCACGAGCCATATTCATCAACAGCAAGACGCACCAAAAAATTGGCGAAGTCCCTACCGGTACGGCAGCCCATATCATTGAATACAACCCAGCCAACCCGCGTTGGGCTTACGTTAAAACCGATACAGCTGAAATTTTCAAAGTCGATTTATATTCGATGCAAGCGGTGCGTAGCGTTAAAACCGGCTACAACGGCCCAGGTATCGGTGTTTCTCGTGATGGTAAATACATCATGGCAGGATCATTCGTTCCGCATAATGCCGTGATCCTTGATGCTGACACGTTAGAGCCGTTAAAGACTTTCGAATTAGAAGGTATCGATCCTGACGGCAAACAAGTGTCATCCGATTCCGGCATGATTATCGGCACTCCGTTTGATGATATTTTTGCTATTGCGCTGGAAAATGCCGGACAAGTCTGGGTAGTTGATTTGAAAGATGGCTTTCCAGTCACGCGCATTACCAATGTTGGCCATCATTTACATGATGCCTTCTTGACCCATGGCGGTCAGAAATTGATGATTGCGTCCTATGACGACAGCATCGTTGCCGCTATCGATTTAAAAGATCGCAAAATCATCAAAAAGCTGGAAGCAGGCTGCGTGCCTCACGTCGGCGGCGGTTCTGCTGTTGAAGTCGATGGCCGTACCTTAGGATTTGGTACCAACTTTGGCGATTGCGATAAGACTGTGGTCAGCGTTTGGGACTTAGACAAAATGGAAGTTGTTAAACAAATTCCTGTGTCCGGCGGCACCGAGTCACCAGCTGCTCATGCCAACGCGCCTTATGTGGCAGTGGACATTATCTCTAAAGACAGACGCGCTCGTACCGTGCAATTGATCGACAAAAAAACATTGGAAGTTGTTAAAACCTTGGATGTGGGCGGTCATGCTTACTTCCCTGAATACAGCGCTGATGGCAAATTCTTGTACATAAGCGCCGGTTATAGCGGTGATGAAGTCGTTGTTTATGATTCTGTCAGCTTGCAAAAAGTGGCTTCAGTCCCAATGGAAAGCCCAGCAGGTATCTTCTCGCACGGCCGAGTCAGATACATGACACGCGGTTTATCTCCTGACGAAATAAAAGGGGCAAAGTAATGAAAGCGCCTATTATCGCCAGCCTGATAGTGGCTGGCTTAGCTTCCAGTGTCAGCGCTCAGGCCGCCAGCATTTATGCGGGTGAATCCAGAGCCGCTGCAGTCTGTTCACAATGTCACGGCATTAGAGGAACATCTGCGGACGCACCTTTTCCGCAGTTGGCTGGTCGCGATGCGGATTATTTAGAATCGGCGCTTAAGCAATATCGCGATAAAACCCGTAAATCGGACATCATGAACAATATTGCCGGCTCGTTAAGCGACCAGGATATTGATAATGTTGCTGCGTACTATGCCCGGATAAAACCATAAGCCAAGCATGAAAAAGTTACTGTCCTTAATGTTATTCACGAGCTGTGCCTTCGCCAATGATCCTCCGTCAGACCGGCAAGAGGTACTCCGTAACCTACTTAAACACGATTGCGGGGCATGCCACGGTTTAACATTAAAGGGCGGTCTTGGTTCTGCTTTGTTGCCCGAAAATTTACAGGGAAAACCGGATGACTTTCTGGTTACCACCATTCTGGAAGGGCGCAAAGGCACGGCCATGCCGCCATGGCGGCAGTTTATCAATGCTGATGAGGCGTTGTGGTTGATAGGTGTTTTGCGTAAGCCCAAATAATAATCCAAGTGAGGCAGTAGGCAATGAAAGCTCTTTGGGTGATATTTTTTATTGCACTGTCGATTACTCAAGTTAACGCAGAAACCAGTATCGCCATCCTGGATTTTGAGCTTAATGACTTGACCTTGGCGCCCGGAATTCCCTCTGAAATTGAACGCACAGCAAGCTTCAAGCCGTTGCTTGAAAAGGAATTAAAAGGCGCGGGTTACCCAATAATCACGGTATCTTTAGCAGATCAACGCTATGCCAATAGCGGTTTCGGCTATCTGTTTGACCATGACGATGTCGCCGCGGCGCTTGGCAAAAGTGCAGGGGCTGATTATGTGTTAGTTGGGCGACTGCATAAGCCAAGCTTTTTATTTGCCTATTTAATAGGCCACTTAATCAGGGTCAAAGACGGTCAATTGATCGGTAATTACATTTCAGAAACCAAGGGCGGCGACCATAAACTCACGCTTAAGGGCGTGGAAAGTCTTGCCGTTAAAATCGATGCCGATTTGGATAAAAGATATACCCCGCCACCACCTAAACAAAAACCTTAGCAAAGGTTTTAGTCTAAATATTTAACCTTCCTAAAACTGAAACAATGACCAAACTACTGCCCATTCTAGGTTTACTCATTTCCTTTAACGCACTCGCAGAACTTCGCGCAACCGGCGATTTGGGCGTAGTCATTGAGCGCGAGCAGGGCAATGCGCTGATTTTTAACACCAGCCAGCATAAACAATTGGCGAAAATAGAACAGTTGGGTGATTTATCGCATGCGTCTGTCGTTTTCTCACGTGACCAGCGTTACGCCTATGTTTTCGGTCGGGACGGTGGCTTAAGTAAAATCGATATGTTGCAAGACAAACTGGTCAAGCGCATCGTCCAGGCCGGTAACAGCATTGGCGGCGCGATTTCTCAGGACGGCAAATTGATTGCCGTCTCCAATTACACACCCGGCGGCGTCAAAGTGTTTTCTTCCGAGACATTGGAATTGGTTGCCGATATTCCTGCGGATGCTGGCGATGGCAAGCTGTCTAAAGTCATCGGTTTGGTGGATATTCCCGGTCAACGTTTTGCTTTCAGCCTGTTTGATGCTGATCAAATTTGGATATTGGATCTAAAAAATCCTAAAAAACCCGACATCACCAAGTTTAAGGACATCGGCAAACAACCTTACGATGCACTGACTTCATCCGATGGTCGTTATTACATTGCTGGTTTATTCGGTGATAGCGGCCTAGCCATGTTGGACTTATGGCACCCTGAACTGGGCATCAAACGCATATTGCCTGATTACGTTAAAGACGACGAAAAGCTGCCCGTTTATAAAATGCCGCATCTTGAAGGCTGGGCAGACACCGGAGATTATTTATTGGCCCCGGCGATTGGCAAACACGAAGTATTAGTTATCGATAAACGTAATTGGCAGTTGGTGAAAGCCATTCCAGTAGCCGGGCAGCCGGTATTTGTAATGGGCAGGCCGGATGGTCGCCAAGCCTGGGTTAATTTTGCCTTCCCTGATAATAATCAATTACAAGTTATCGATATTAAAGATTTAACGTTACAGAAAACCTTAACCCCCGGCAAAGCGGTGCTACACATGGAATTCTCCCCGCGTGGCGAAGAAGTCTGGGTGGCGATCAGAGATGATAATCAGGTTGTGGTTTACGACACCGATACGTTGCAAGAGATTACGCGTATGCCTGCGCAAACGCCGAACGGCATATTTTTTAGCTCGCGTGCCCACAGGATTGGTTTATAGTCGCCATGCTGACGCCGTTACACAAGCGCTTACTTAATGATTATCAACGTGATTTTCCGTTATCGCCCACGCCATACCAAGATATTGCGTTGGAATTGGGCGTTACTGAAGAAGATGTTATCGACGCCTTTGTTGAGCTGGACGAACAAGATGTAATCACTCGCATTGGCCCGGTTATCCCGCCCAACCGCATTGGCGTCAGCACCTTGGCTGCTATTTCGGTACCCGAAACGGAACTTGAGGCTGTTGCGCAAATCATTAGCGCTTACCCGGAAGTTAACCATAATTACGAACGGGAACACCGCTTCAATTTGTGGTTTGTGGTTATCGCCGCC
>Ga0207968_100392_pt1 | contig 17310 bp, 17 predicted proteins | sample LakWasMet21_HOW5_2_FD_183867 | JGI IMG/M metagenome (GOLD analysis project Ga0207968, IMG submission 183867) | Freshwater sediment methanotrophic microbial communities from Lake Washington under simulated oxygen tension - Sediment Metagenome... | ecosystem: Environmental > Aquatic > Freshwater >...
AAAGAAGAAGCTGATAAAGTGGCGACTGAGAAGGCAGCTAAAGAAAAAGCGGAGAAGGATAAGTTAGCAGCAGAGAAAGCCGCAGCGGATAAATTAGCAAACGAACAAGCCGCCAAAGCTAAAGAAGAAGCGGATAAGGTAGCTTCAGAAAAAGCAGTAAAAGAAAAAGCGGAGAAGGATAAGTTGGCAGCAGAAAAAGCTACCGCTGATAAGTTAGCTGCTGAACAAGCTGCTAAAGTTGCGGCTGAAAAAGCAGCCAAAGAAAAAACAGAGAAAGAAAAACTAGCGGCAGAAAATGCAGCAGCAGATAAATTAGCCGCTGAGAAGGTAGCCAAAGAAAAAGCTGAGAAAGATAAATTAGCAGCAGAAAAAGCGGCAGCTGATAAAATAGCAGCCGAACAAGCAGCTAAAGCTAAAGCCGCAGCAGATAAGCTGGTAAAGGAACAGGCAGCTAAAGATAAAATAGAAAAAGATAAACAACTAGCGGAGAAAGCTATTGCCGATAAAATAGCCGCAGAAAAAGCGGCAAAAGAAAAATTAGCAGCAGATAAATTAGCAAGAGAAAAAGAAGAAACTGAAAGATTAGCAAGAGAAAAAGCTGAAAAAGAAAAAGGAATCAAGGTGATATATACAGGAGGAACAGGGGAAGAACCTGGTTCAATTAAAACAGGTGATAGTGATCATAGTGTTCCTCAAGTGTTAGGTGCGGATAATAAATATAAAGAAGCTATTAAAAGAGCGGATGAATTGTTTAAAATGAAGCGTTACAAAGAGGCTAAACCTATGTATGAGGAAGCTTTGAAATATAAAGCAAATGACCCACATTCAACAAATCGTTTAGTTGAGATAGAAAAACTGATCAATAAATAATTAGTGTAATTTCTTAATAAGCTCTTAGCTTTGCTCATGCGAATCAGACAACTCATTGATGAGATCAAAACTTTAAAAACACTACCTACTCATAAATCTACTATGGATATTTGTCGTATGTTAGAAAATAACCGACGTTTATTTATAGAAAAAATTGACGAAGAAAGTTTTGATCAGGTTTATTCAAATTTCGAGAAACTAAGTCAGTCACATTCTAAAGATTACGATACATCCAGCTATATCAGAGAGTACGAACAAGCACATCATTTGTTGAGTTTTTATTTCGATAGAATTTTATAATATTCTTTTTTGATTTTTCAATTGAGCCCACTCTCCTTAAAGGAGAGGGGACAGTTGAACGTTACATTTGTTTATAAACAAATGTAATTTTTTATAAAGATAATTTATGCAATTTATTTAACAACATACCTGTTATTCCTATAATCCTTTTTACTTTGCATAAAAAGAAATTCCATTGAAACTCTGTATTGCCGAAAAACCAAGTGTAGGAAAAGAGTTAGCCCGTATTTTAGGAGCTAACAATAGGCGCGATGGCTATTTTGAAGGCAATGGTTATTATATCAGTTGGACATTTGGTCATTTTTGTACCTTAAAAGCGCCAGATGATTATTCACCAGATTGGAAACGTTGGGCTTTGGATTTTTTGCCAATGATACCTCCGAAGTTTCAAATTAAAATGATCGATAACTCCGGGGTTCAAAAACAATTCAACGTTTTACAAACATTGATTAATGAATGTACCGAAGTGGTAAACTGTGGTGATGCCGGAATTGAAGGGGAATTGATCCAGCGTTGGGTTTTGGCAAAAGCCATGTGTACTAAGCCTGTGAAACGTTTATGGATCTCGTCTTTAACAGATGAAGCCATTAGAGATGGCTTTAATAATTTAAAAGATTCTTCGGCTTACGATCTGTTATATGCTGCCGGTAATGCCCGTGCAATTGGCGATTGGCTACTTGGGATGAATGCCAGTAGATTGTACACAGTGAAATATGCCAATGGTAAAGGTGTGTTGTCAATAGGTAGAGTACAGACACCGACTCTCGCATTGATCGTTAATAGATATAATGAGATCTTAAATTTTTCGCCTGAAACATACTGGGAGTTAAAAACAAATTACCGCGAGGTGATCTTTAATTCTACTAAACGAAAATTTTCGGTAAAAGAAGATGCGCTTAAAATTCTGGAAGAAATAAAAAACAAAGAATTTGAAATTGTTTCTTCTACTAAAAAAAATGCCAACGAAGCGCCCTTGCCTTTATTCGACCTAACATCGCTGCAAGTTGAGTGTAATAAAAAATTCAATTTCACAGCGGATGATACATTGAAACATATTCAAAAGCTGTATGAACAAAAATTAGTGACCTACCCAAGGGTAGACACCACTTACCTTCCGGAAGAGATGCATTCTAAAATAAAACCAATTTTAGAGCAAATGAAACCATACAGTAAGTTTACTTCTGTATTATTAGATAAACCAATTCGTAAAAGCAAAAAAGTATTCGACGATAAAAAGATTACAGATCACCACGCTATTATTCCAACCGGGGTTGAACCTTATGCCGGATTGCCTTTGCAGGAAAAACAAGTGTATGATACAATTGCTAAACGTTTCATTGCTGCTTTTTATCCCGATTGTGTGGTATCAAATACGGTTGTAATTGGTAATGTGGATGAACATGAATTTTCGGCAAACGGTAAAGTGATTTTAGAAGAAGGGTGGAGAGTATTGTATCCTAAAAAAGAAAACGACGAAAAAGAAGATGACGATCAATTAATGCCTTTGTTTGTGAAAGGAGAAAAAGGAAAACATATTCCCGATCTGCAGGAAAAACAAACACAGCCTCCAAAGCAACATACAGAAGCTACTTTGTTGCGTGCCATGGAAACAGCCGGTAAGCAAGTAGATGACCCTGAGTTACGAGACCTGATGAAGGATAATGGTATTGGCAGACCTTCTACCAGAGCCAATATTATTGAAACGTTGTTTAAACGTAATTATATCATTCGTCAGCGTAAAAATTTAATTCCAACCGTTACAGGAATTGAATTGATAAAAACGATCAATAACGAATTATTGAAATCGGTTGAGCTAACCGGTATTTGGGAAAAAAAATTACGTCAGATAGAAAAAGGAGAATACGAAGCTGCTGTTTTTATGGATGAGATGAAGCAAATGGTGAGAGAGCTAGTACATGAAGTAAAGTACGAAACCAATGCGAAGATCACGATTGAAGATACAACTAAAGCTTCGGCCCTTCGAGAGCCTCAAGGCACTGGCACCAAAACATCAGCTCAAGTGAAAAAAGTAGAATCAACTACTGATGAAAAAATTACTTGTCCGAAGTGTAAGAATGGAACTATCCTTAAAGGTAAAACGGCTTATGGTTGCAATGCTTTTAAAGAAGGTTGTAATTTTAAGGTAGAATTTGAAATCTTAAATAAAAAATTATCAGACAAACAATTATTAGCATTGATTCAAAAACGTAAAACACCGGTTATTAAAGGGTTTATGTTGAATAATGAAAAAGTGAATGGTTCTATAGTTTTGGATAATGAGTTTAAACCTGTATTTGAAAAAGAAGTTGTAAAAGAAAAAACTAAAGAATCGAATGTTTTAATATGTCCTAAATGTAAAACAGGCACTATGATGAAAGGTAAATCAGCCTGGGGATGTAGCCGTTTTAAAGAAGATTGTAAATTTATTGTGCCTTTTGAAATGCTTCAAAACAGTTACAATACAACTGAATTGACACCACAAATTCTGAAGAAGATCTCTTAACTATACAATTGAAATTCCATTCACGTCAGTGCTTAACACTTCGCTCATGTAATCAAAAAAAGGTCGCATGTTCAAAAATGTCTTTACCGCTTCTTTATGAAAATCCTTATCCAAAACTTCTTGGTCGCTAAAATGTTTGATCACTAAAAATTGTTTGTAGCGTAAGAGATCAATTGCCGGATCATTGGCATCAAAACCTTTTGGGGTTGTTTTTATTTGTTCGCCATGAAGTGTTCCAAATGTATTAATGAAGCTTTTACTTTTTAATATTTTACGTAAAGGACTTGGATCATAAGCAATGTCTTCCCTTATACGTTTTAAGTCTTCAGGGTTTGGTCCCCAGAAACCACCGGCAATAAAACTGTTTCCTGATTCGATATGAAAATAATAACCACCACGACGTTGTTTGGTCGCACGTCTGAAACTGCCGCTCCAATTAGTTTTATAAGGTGTTTTTTCTTTTGAGAAACGTACATCACGATAAATACGATGTAAACTTTTTTTACCTGATGGAGTCTCGATCATGTCATGTTTGTTGAGTTCAGATAATAATTCCTCAGCAAAATTTTCAATGTATACAAGTTCTTTTAAATAAGTGTCTTTATTGGCATTAAACCAATCGCGATCATTATTTTTCTTTAATTGTTTTAAAAAATCAAAACCGGATTGAGGAATGATAACAGATTTATTTTTTACGTTAGTAGACATGTATCAAAAGTAAAACAAATGCTATGTTATTCAAAGCATATGGGATTATTTAGATAGAACTTCTTTAGCTTCTGAAAGTAGTTTTTCGAGATCTGATTTTTCAAATGCATTATTCCCTTTAATAACTGTATTGATTGAGCGGGTATTAGAAATGTTTTCCAGAGGGTTTTTATCTAATAGGATCAAGTCGGCATCTTTGCCAACTTCAATACTGCCTTTAACTTTATTTAATCCCAGATAGGTTGCCGGATTAATGGTAACTGTTTCTAAAATGGAGTAGGGTGATAAACCTGATCTTGCAAATGTCTCCAGCTCATCATGTATGGAAAAACCTTGTACTAAAAACCATTCAGGAGAGTCGGAGCCCGCCATTAATTTCACATCTGCTTTATTTAATTCAAATACTATTTTGTTTCTTAAATAAACATATTCTTTTCTGCTTTTTGTTGGAGGAGCATTTTTCCAATAGTGATCTTTTATTTTCCAGCGTTCTTCTTTTATCTTACTAGGAATATAAGCATAGTCGGGGCGAGCCATATATTGTTCTTTAGTAATGCTATCTGCAAAGGATGAAAAGAAAAAGAAATTGGTAGGTGTAACATAAATACCTGCATTTTTTACGCTTTGTACTAAAGCAGGTATTTTTGATTCATCTAAATACGGAACTGTAGCCCAGGCTTTTTTTCTCCAGATGTTCATGTCAGATACACTTTGACCGTGGTTATATGTTGTGTCGGGCAATAGCATATCAATAAATTCGTCCATATGCTCTATTTGCTGTTTAGCTGCCAGTGCAGCGGGTAGTTTTACTAAAGGACCAACATGTCCGGTCACTTTAATGTTTTCGTCTTTAGCTGTTTTAATAATCGCATCATACACATCACGTTTTACCATGAATGTGATTTTGATTTCATCATAACCTTCTTTCTTACATTGTTTAACCGCAGCAATAGCATCATCAGGAGTTTTACAGATCTTTGCAAATACTTTTCCATCCCACGGATAATTTCCAACAAACTGCGGACTGGAAACGGATAAATTAGGTCCAAGCCATTTATGATTTTTGACATTTTGTTTTGCATCAAGATAAACTGAATCTCCGCATTCAATACGAACAGTTGTTAAACCATTAGCCAGCATGAGTTTTAATTCAGCTTCGCAGGTATTTACATTTTCTCCTTGTTCGTAAAAAAAATGTGCATGCATATCAAAAAATCCCGGAACTAAATATTTTCCTTTACCATTAATGATCTTAGCTTTAGCCGGTATTTGTATTTTAGCTGCATCACCAATTTGTTTGATCTTTCCGTTTTCAGTAATTACCGTTTGATCTTTTAAAATCAACTCTTTGTTCATGGGAATGACATTCACGTGAGTGATGGCAATTACAGAAGTTGGAGGGGCTGATGCTATTAATAGTGTTGAAGAAATAAGAGAGATCAAAAAATAAATATGTCGCATAGTTTTCATGATATTATTTATTAAGAGTGATTATTTTACTTTATTTAACCATATCAAAGATTCTTCAGCAATACTTGGATGAAAGTTTCCTTTAGTGTATTCCTGATTTCTAAAATTTTTAACCGCCTCTTCAAACGAATTACTTTTCATCATAAAATGGTCCAGGTCTTCTATCTGAACTCTGGTGGCGTAATTTGGATGAGAAGTGTTTACTGTTTTTTCAATTAATATAGGCTCTATCGGAGCACACTGTTCATAATCTGTTCCACCATTTAATACTAGTACAGGGCAATTTAACTCCGACCAAGTTTTAGCCAAATTCAACGAATCTATTTGTTGCCAAAATAACCAATGTCTTCCCCACATATTTGTAGAGCCTGGTTTATGTTCTAATTCACTGGCAACAATATCTTTATATTCAGGAATTTGATATAATTGTTCGCGTGTTTTTTTGAGTACAAAAAATTCATAATAAACTTTTTGTATCAAACGGGTGAAGGTTTCTGTTTCTTGGTAATTTTTTCCTTCGAGTAATGGTTTTTGAACACGATGCATTTCTAATAAAAATTCGCTCCATGGTCTAAACACGGTACCAAATACCATTATGCCTTTTGGTGTATGGCGTTTAGCTACTTCCGGAGCAACCATTCCACCTAAGGAATGTCCCCAAATAAATAATTTGTTCTTATCTACAAAAGATAAATTTTCCATGTATTGATAGCCGGCATCAAAACTTTCAATATCTGTTTTCAGATCAGCTTCCAAACATGGTTTGCAATTATAACTGTCGCCAACTCCTGATTTTTCAATGGTTACAACAGCATATCCGTTTTTGAGCCATTCATTCATTAGTTTGCCATTAAAACTAGTGCTGTAGTTTTCGATACTGCCACAGCCATAACCTGGAATTAGTAAAATGCAAGGTACATTTGTTTTTCCTTTTGGTTTACGTGTAATGGTTCTTAAATAGCCTTCTCTGAATTTAACCCAGTCGTAAGTGATATCAGCCAGATCAGATGTTTCAAAAGGACGCATTATTGCTTTGGTTGACAGGTTGAGTGTTTTTCCATTTCTGGAGATTTTAATTTTTATTGTTTCGTAGGCTCTTATTGACGATACGATCTTTTGGTACATCTCCATCGTTTTTACATCTGTATCATTAATGGATAAAAGAAGATCATTCTTTTTTAATTTTAATACAGATGCTGTGGTATTTTGAAAAATAGAATCGATTTGTATCCCATTTTCTTTTACAGTTGCCTGTATACCAATGATAGCTTTTCGTGTAGCAGGTTGAGAAAAACATGAAATACTTACTGCAATAAAATATGTAAATAAAATATAACGCATCACTAATTAATATCTTTATTGTTTTCTAATTTTTTGATCATAGCTTCTATCGCTGCTTTATTTGGCTCGTTTGGAGATAATGGTAAAGCCGCTTTGGCATTAACTAAAGCCGCTTTGAAATCACCGGTAGCAGAGTAGCCTCTGGCTAAACCAACATAGGTTGTGAAATTTTTAGGATACTTTTTTGCATTTAGTTTAAATACGTCTAAGGCTTTAGTGTTTTGTTTTTCATCTACTAATCGTCTCCCGTAAAAATGTAATTCCATCATGGTAGCAATTGTAGATGCTTCTTTCATTAAAGAATCTGCTTGTTTGGGTTTACCTTCTTTAATTAAATATTGTGCTTTGTTATTTAATGTTTCAAAATCTTTGTGAGATGCTAATGCAAATTCCGCCCATTTAGATCCTTCTTCAAAGTTTGTATTATGTTTTAAACAAAAACCAGCTGCTTCGTTCCAAGATTCCCAACGGAAGCCGAGTTCTCCTTTTAATTTTTCTCTGTATTCGTCTAATGTTGTTTTTACCAGATCTACTTCTACTTTAAATGGAATCATTACTTTTTCCCATTGTAAAGCTATGGTTGCAGAGTTCTCTGTTTGATTGGTGAATTCATATTTTAACCATTCTACACTTTTGTCTGAGGCTATGGTTTTTACAGTTACTCGTAAGGCATCATTCTTTTCATCATAAAAATAATTTCCCCATGAGTTATGATCTTTAGAAAAAATCACCACGCACTCTTTTGGGTCATACGCAACAAAGAAGCCATATTTGCCTGCGGCTAAAGCTTTACCTTCAATGATCACATCGGTAGAAAATTCGATAGTGGTATTTTCGTTAGCGCCGGCACGCCATGGTGCTTTGGTTGCTGTGCCATATTCTATACTTTTATCAACGTATCCAGTATGAACTACAGGTGTACCGTAAATATGATCTTCTCTTCCTTTTACTCCGGGTCGATCGTAATTAATAACAACGTCGGTTATCCCAATACGCTCTCCAATAAATGCTTTTTTATTTCCACCAGCAGGTGGAGATTTAAGTAATGGTGTTTGGGCTTTAATAGTTGTGGAAACAAATCCTAAAGCCAGACTTAATGTTAAAGTTGTTTTAGTTATTAAAGATGGTATCATAGATGATTTTATAATAAATTCACTATAAAATTACATCAGTAAAGGCTTGTATTAATGGGAAAAGTTAGGAACGGCAAGATAAATTGGCAAATGGTATTTAGTTGATATATCAAATAGATTAAAAAGATTATTTAGAGGTAATTCGTTTTCTGTGTTTTACACCCCAATCTCTTAAAGCATAAATTACAGTATCTAAAGTTTCACCATAGCTCGTTAATTCATACTCTACACTTACAGGGATTGTGTCATATACGGTACGTTTTACCAGGTCGTTCATTTCAAGCTCCTTTAATTCTTTTGACAGCATTTTAGCGGTAATACCTTCTATCTCCCGATTTAGTTCTTTAAATCGCTTGTGGCCATGCTTTAGAGCAACAATAATTGGGAGTTTCCATTTACCGCTTAATATATACAAGGAGTCTTGTATTGGAAGCAGGCTTTTTGAACATTCTTCCTTATTTAATTTCTCTTTTAACAACTTCGACATGACTTTTTGGTTTTATGACGTAAAATTACGACTTATTTGCTTGATTTTGTTGAAGGTATACTAATGGATACTAGTATACAAAAGTATATCAGTTACAAAAGTATACCAAATATCTGTAATTTTGTTTCGTAAATCAAACAATACAATTATGAAAGTAGAAATTTGGAGCGACGTAATGTGTCCCTTTTGTTATATAGGAAAACGTAAATTTGAAGGAGCGTTACAGCAATTTGAACACGCAGATAATGTAGAAATTATTTGGAAAAGTTTTCAATTAGATTCTGAAATGAAAACGGATGCCACTAAAAATACTCATCAATATTTAGCGGATCGAAAAGGTTGGACATATGAATATGCTAAAGAAGTAAGTTCACATGTTACCACGATGGCTAAAGATGTTGGTTTGGATTATTATTTTGATAAATCGATAGTAGCCAATTCATTCAATGCACATCGTGTATCTCATTTAGCAAAACAGTACAATTTAGGCGATGCTATGGAAGAAGCTTTATTTAAAGCTTATTTCACAGAAGGAAAAAACATTGATGATAATACAACTTTAATTGAATTAGGAGTTAGTATTGGTTTAAAAGCTGAGGAAGTAGAAGAGGTATTAAATCGTAATCTATATGCAGATGCTGTAACGAAAGATATAGAAGAAGCACAGCAAGTAGGTGTGAGAGGTGTTCCTTTCTTTGTTATAGATAGAAAACTGGCAGTGTCCGGTGCGCAACCCAGCGAAGTATTTTTAGGAGCTTTAAATAAAGCCTGGAACGAACAGAAAGCAACGATTGTCAATATAGATGGCGCAAGCTGCTCTGTGGATGGAGAGTGCTAAATATTTTACTGTCACCCTGAGCGGAGTCGAAGGGTTATGTAAGTAACGTTAAATCACAAGGATTCGATTCCGTCCAGCCTGACAAGGTTTTTAAAATAATTTTAATAGTAAAAATACCTTCTGAAAAGAGGGATGGATAAGTATGTCCAAAACGAAAACAAATAATAATTTAATCTAAAAACAAACACATGGAATTAATTAATGCATTAAACTGGCGTTATGCCACTAAAAAAATGAATGGTCAACAAGTACCTGAAGAAAAAGTGAATACAATTTTAGAAGCTACTCGTTTGGCTCCCACATCTTCGGGTATTCAACCTTTCTCTGTAATTGTAGTTACTAACCCTGAATTGAAGCAGCAAATTTTGCCAATTGCTTTTAATCAAGCGCAAATCGTGGATTCATCGCACTTATTGATTTTTGCTGCTTGGGATAATGTTACTGAAAATCATATCGAAGAAAATTTTAACCGTACATTAACTGAGCGTCAAATGCCTTTAGATGCAATGGATGATTATAAGAACAGATTGAAAGGAATTTTTGCTTCAAGAACTCCTGAAGAAAATTTTCAACATTCAGCAAGGCAAGCATACATTGGATTAGGAATGGCTTTAACAGCTGCAGCTATTGAAAAAGTAGATTCTACCCCGATGGAAGGTTTTAATGGCCCGGACTTGGATGTCTTGTTAAATCTTAAAGAAAAAGGATTGCGTAGTGTGGCCTTATTACCACTTGGTTACAGAGATTCGGATGCTGATTGGTTAGTGAATTTGAAAAAAGTGAGACAGTCAAAAGAAAGTTTTGTGATTAACTTAAACTAAGAGTTCCCATTGTTTTGGTTTTAGCCCTGGCTTTTAGTCGGGGCTTTTTTGTTTAAAACCTCCTATTTTGTTTAAATTTTGTTGGTTTTGTCAATTAAATCAATAAAAAATTTGCTCGAACTTCATTAAATTTGTTGGATAACTCAGTAATCAATAATAAATATATACAATGGAAGTAACAGGCCAATTAAAAGTAAAATTCGACACACAAAAAGTGAGCGATAAATTTCAAAAGAGAGAATTTGTATTAGCAACTGATTTAAGTACACCATACCCACAATTTGTGAGCTTTCAAGTAACTCAGGACAAATGTAATATGTTGGATACGTTTAATCAAGGAGACGAAATTAAAGTTCAGTTTAACTTACGTGGTCGTGAGTGGAACGGACCTCAAGGAATTAAATATTTCAATACATTAGAAGCTTGGAGAATTGAAAAAGTAGCAGCCGGATCATCATCTGCACCTTCTCAAAACAATGCAGGTATGCAAGAAAATACTTCTGCACCTGTTTTCAATAGCAGTATTTCTGATAACGACGATTTACCTTTCTAATTTATTGACACATGATGTAAGACACAGGATATAAGACACATTTAGTCTTATTCCTGTGTCTTTTTTATTTCATCCTATATGAAAAAACCTAAAGTTCTTCTCATCTATACAGGCGGTACCATTGGTATGATGCAGGACGCCCGAACAGGAGAATTAAAACCTTTCAACTTTAAATCACTTAGTAAGCAAATTCCCGAATTAGAAAAATTTGATATTGAGTTATCGTCTGTTTCTTTTGCTAAACCTATAGATTCATCTAATATGCATCCGAAAGTTTGGGTGGATATTGCAACTATCATTAAAGATAATTACAGCAAACATGATGGATTTGTGATCTTGCATGGCTCTGATACCATGTCTTACACCGCAAGTGCTTTGAGTTTTATGTTAGAGAATTTAACCAAGCCGGTTATATTAACAGGTTCACAATTACCAATTGGAATTATCAGAACAGATGGTAAAGAAAATTTAATCACAGCAATTGAAATTGCAGCAGCACAAAAAAACAATAAACCAATTGTCACCGAAGTGTGTGTTTATTTTGAATATAAATTATACAGAGGGAACAGAACCTATAAATACAATTCAGAACATTTTGATGCCTTTAAATCGCCTAATTATCCTGCTTTAGCAGAGGCTGGAGTTAATATTCAATATAACACTTCTGCCTTATTAAAAACGAGTAAGAAAGCATTTCAGGTTCATACACAATTAGAAAATGATATTGCTGTTTTGAAATTATTTCCTGGTTTAAGTCAAAAAATTACATTAGCTATTTTAAATACTCCTGGTATTAAAGCTGTTATTATAGAAACCTTTGGCGCTGGTAATGCCAGTACAGAAGAGTGGTTTACAAAAGCACTGAAACAGGCTATTGATAAAGGAATCATTATTTACAATGTAACACAATGTTCTGAAGGCAGAGTGGTGCAAGGCATGTATGAAACAAGTAGTCATTTAAAAAAGATAGGTGTTATTAGTGGAGTAGATATTACCTTTGAGAGTGCTATAACTAAATTAATGTATGTTTTGGGAAAAAAATTACCTTTAGTGAAATCAAAACAATTATTACAAAATAATTTAAGAGGAGAGATCTCCATTTAATTTAAATCAACCCACTATGAAAAATCAAATCAACATCGAAGGAATCAGATTATATGCTTATCATGGTTGTTTACCGGAAGAAACACGTGTAGGCGGCGAATACATTGTAGATGTTTATTTGACCTATGATTTTCAAGTAGCTGCGGCAAAGGACGATTTAAATTTAACGATAGATTATTGTGCTGTATTTGAAATTTGTAAAGCCGAAATGGCTATTCCTTCAAAATTAATCGAGCATGTAGGCAAGCGTATTTATGACAAGATCATTCATACATTTCCTAAATTAATTGAAACGAAAGTAAAGGTGACCAAATTATTACCACCTATGAACGGGCCGGTTGATAAGGTTTCTATTATAATTGAAGATTAATTATTCTCCCTTTCGTTTCACTAACAAATAATAATTTCCTTCCAAAGGCAAATAACCATACTCATAACAAAACAAATACGTTTTACCTGTTTTTGTTGTAGTAGCATTGGTGTAGTAAGAAAAATTAAAGCCTTTATCTATGAGTTTTTGTTGAGAAACTTTAGCGGTATCTTCTGGTAATAGTTCTTCCATAATACGGCGATTTTTACGTAAAATATTATTCACGTTACGCACTAAATTATTACTATCGCTATTGAGTTTATTGTTGTAAGCATTACGACACATATCGCTGCAAAACTTTTTATCAGCTCTGCCATGAAACGTATCACCACATTCTATGCAAGTTCTTTTTGCAGTCATAATAAATTAAATTAAAAACTCTTTAGGGATTAAGCACACAGGTATCGGGTCCATTTTATGTTTATTGGCTCGGTTTCGGCTACTGTATATCTGCATGACTTCTTTTTGCCGGTCATTTAATCCATAGGTTTCTTTATTTTCCAGATACAACATGGCCCACTCCAATTCATCGTAAGTAGCGCCAATCTGATCTTCATCGGTTCTGCCATCTGCAAACAAGCCATCAGTAGGTCTGGCTTTCAAAATGGCGTCCGTTACACCAAGTTCTGCGGCTAAGCTATAAACTTGCGATTTCATTAGGTCTGCAATTGGACTTACATCCACACCACCATCACCATATTTTGTAAAAAAACCAATTCCAAAATCTTCAATTTTATTTCCGGTTCCTGCAACTAATAATTTATAATGACTGGCATAACCATAAAGGGTAGTCATACGTAAACGAGATCGTGTATTGGCCATCGTTAAAAAATCCTGTAGTTTGGGATCGTACGTTTTTTCGATGATCTCTAAAACCGGAGTAAGATCTATTTCATCGCTACTTACATTCTTGTAGTTTTTCTTTAACCATTCAATGTGTATATTTCCTCTATCGTATTCTGTTTGACTTTGTCTGATGGGCATATTTATACAGATAACTTGTTTACCGGTTAAAGCACAAAGTGTAGAAGTTAGAGCAGAGTCTATACCTCCTGAAATTCCTATAACAAAACCTTCTGTTTTAGATGTGTCAGAGTAAGCTTTAAGCCAGTTAACTATATGATCAATGATTCCTTTTTTTTGCATTTTATTTTTTTATAGATGCTTATAAAAATAAAAAATCCCGATTAATAAGTCGGGATTTTTTATGATTTTTTAGTCAATGATTAGAACATTACACCAACATTAATTCTGATGGCATTCATCATTAATCCTTGTTTTACTCTAAAGAATGTCATGGCTCCGTTTGAATCTGTATTCGCATCATACACCATGTATTTTGATTCTTTACGCATTAAATTGGTGAAAGAACGGAAGTAATTCACACTTAAAAATAAAGAAGTAGAACCTGATAATCTGTATTCAGCGCCTAAACCAACATTTAAACCAACTCGTAAAGGAATTAACGCAGCGTCTTTACCAATGTTTACACCTGAGTTTGTTCCACCTGTAAAATTAAAAGAAGTCGAACTTGTAGAAGTCATAAATTTATCGTCAGCTTTTGCTTTTACACGAATTCCTAATTCGCCACCAAATTGACCGAAATATTTAAATCCTCCCATTTCTTTAGTCATCATTTTTAAAGTAATAGGAATGGTTACATGAGTAGTTTTGATTTTTCTTTCAATTATACCGCCATAAATTACATCTCCGGTTTGAACAAGATCAGCTTGATTTACACCGTCTTTTAATTCTTTCATTTCGCCTGAATTATCAGTTAAATAAGAAACTGCGTACGGAGAAGTTGATAATGGATCATATTTGTATTTGATACTTCCACCTTCAAAATCACCACCAATACCGGTTACAAAAGAAGCTGTTTTTGATAATCTGAATTCTGTTACTAATCCAAAACCAAACCCAAAGCTAGTCCCTAATTTTGAAGCATTTTTATCTTTTGAGGAAAACCAGGTTGGCTGAGCTGCCACTTTTAAACCTAAACGAAATTTTTTATCATCATCACTATCTTGCGCAAAGAACGAATTAGCTAACAATAGAGTGCTCGAAACTAAAAGTAAAATCTTTTTCATATAAATTGTTTTTAATTTAACTTAACACTTGTAAAATTAATATAAATTTTCAAATGAAGTCAATTTTTAAATTTATTATCATCGCTTTAATGCTTAATTTTTTAACAAGCTGTAAACATGATAAATTAGATATAGATACCAGTTCTGTAACAATGGATCCTGTTGTTTTTAAGCGTTTAGATAAAGAGGTATTTGATTTAAATTCTCAAAATATTAACCAGCAAACGATAGAATTACAAAAAAAATATACCACTTTTTACAGTCGATATATTTCTTCTATTGTTAATAATGGCGGAGTAACAGATTCGTTATATTCTGAGTCTTTATTGAAATTTATAAATGATAAAGACATGAGTAAAGCTTATGGCGATCTTACCAAAACTTTTTCGGATAATGATATTGAGTTGCTAGAAGACGATATGACAGATGCAGTAAAACGGTTTAAAGTATTTTTTCCTAAACGTAAAACCCCAAAGCAATTTGTGACTTTTATGAGTGGGTTTAATTATAACATTGTATACGTTGACTCAACTTTAGGAATTGGTTTGGATATGTATCTGGGTAATAATAATGCGTTTTACAGCGCACTTCAAATGCCTAAATTCAAAACCCGCACCATGAATAAAGAACACTTGTTTTCAGATGCCGTGCGAGGTTGGATGATCACTGAATTTGATAATGCTGATCCTGTAAATAATCTATTAAACCATATGATCTTTTATGGTAAAACGTTTTATTTATGCGACGCCTTGATGCCTAATGTACATGATTCTTTAAAAATTGGTTACACAACACTTCAATTAAATTACTGTAAAGAATACGAAAAAAACTTATGGGGCTTTTTTGCTAAGGATAATAAATTATATGAAAATGATTTAAAAGTGGTAGCAGAATTCACCAATGATGGACCATTTACAGGTTCGATCAGTAAGGATTGTCCGCCTCGCATCGCTATGTGGGTAGGTTGGCAAATTGTTAAATCCTACATGGAGCATAATGAAAATGTGACCTTAGAGGATTTAATGAACGAAAAAGACGCACAGAAAATTTTATCAAAATCGAAATACAAACCATAATAAGATTAAAAGAAGTAAGACTCAAGATTTAAGACAGACCAATCTTTAATCTTAATATCTGTTCTAATGAATTTAAGAGAGCAACAAATACAACGTAATTCAGAAATACTTCGTAAGTATATTCCTGAGTTTGCTGTGCCTACAATAGCTATTTGGATTATTGAATTCGACTTTAAATTAAAGATCACGAAAGAACGTAGTTCTAAATTAGGTGATTACACATCTCCGCAAAATGGAATGAATCATGTCATCACTATTAATCATAATTTAAATGAGTATTCTTTTTTTGTAACCTTGGTTCATGAAATTGCTCATTTAAAAACATTCAATCAATACCGTAACAGAGTGATGCCACATGGCGAAGAATGGAAACAATCTTTCAGAGATCTGATGATGCCGTTTCTAAGCACTGATAATTTGCCTTTGGATATATTGTATGCCTTACGCAAGTATTTGCAAAATCCCGCAGCTGCCAGTTGCAGCGATGCTACCTTAATGCGCACGTTAAAATTGTATGATACGAATGATACAAATGGTCATTTGATTTTATTGGAACATTTACCATACCGCACTCATTTTTTATACAATGGTTCACGTATTTTCGAAAAAGGTGAAAAATTAAGAAAACGTTTTCGCTGTAAAGAAATTTCCAGTGGCTCTGTATATTTGTTTAGCCCACTTGCCGAAGTGGAAGTGTTTGAACGCGCTCAAGCGTAAATTCTAACAAAAAATTTAAGATTATTCTTAATAAAATAATTTTCAACATATACTTTTTTAAGTCTTTCATCTTGAGTCATTTATCTTTTATCTAAAAATGCCAATTGTTGATAAATGCAATGGCAACAAGGCTTTTATAGGTTTATATTTGTTAGTAATCAAAAATTTAACATTTATAATTTTCAATTTATAATTTCCAATGACCGATACAGCTTTATTTTTTAAAATTGCCGCTGAGCTAAAGATTGATGCTAAACAAGTAAAATCTACTGTTGAACTATTAGATGAAGGTGCTACTGTTCCTTTCATTTCTCGTTACCGTAAAGAGGTTACCGGAAGTTTGGATGAAGTACAGGTAATAACTATTAAAAACGAGATCGAGCGGTTACGTCAGTTAGAACAACGTCGCGAAAGTATTTTAAAGTCTATTGAAGCACAAGGTAAATTAAATGAGGAATTAGAAGCTAAAATTTTAGCAGCCGAAACGTTATCTACTTTAGAAGATCTATACTTACCGTACAAGCCAAAACGTCGTACCAAAGCCACAGCAGCCCGCGAAAAAGGGTTGGAGCCTTTGGCGTTATTGATATTAGAACAACAAACCAAAGAGTTGTTTCCTGAAGTATTAAAATTTGTAGATAAAGAAAAAGGAGTTGAAAATCCTGATGAAGCTTTACAAGGTGCTCGTGATATCATTTCTGAGATCGTGAGTGAAGATGCAGTTGCTCGTGAAGGTATGCGTATTCTATTTAAAAGATCAGCTATTATAAAAAGTAAAGTGATCAGAGGAAAAGAAGAAGATGGAGAAAAATTTGCTGATTATTTTGAGTGGGAAGAACCATTAATGTCTTGCCCTAGTCACCGTATGTTGGCTATGCGCCGCGGAGAGAAGGAAGACTTTTTGATTTTAGATATAGTGATTGATGATG
>Ga0207968_100401_pt1 | contig 17029 bp, 10 predicted proteins | sample LakWasMet21_HOW5_2_FD_183867 | JGI IMG/M metagenome (GOLD analysis project Ga0207968, IMG submission 183867) | Freshwater sediment methanotrophic microbial communities from Lake Washington under simulated oxygen tension - Sediment Metagenome... | ecosystem: Environmental > Aquatic > Freshwater >...
CGATTCATTGCCGAAACAACCTATGATATTGTTAGAAATTATAGATTATTAAGCTACTTAGCTAACAGCGAAGATAATTACTGGCAAATACTGGGTACTTATTTTGTGATGCAACAACTCCCAATGCCGGATGAGAGAGATTTTAAACATATAAACGAAAAAGAAATTGTAGATAAATTCAAGGCCTGTAAAGACGAACGCATTTTACAAGCCTACCCTGATTGGTTATGGGATTTGTGTGAAAGTGAGCTAGGCAAAAAGGCATGGGAGCAAGAAGCAAAAGCCTTGAATGAACAAGCAGCAGTAGTATTGCGTGTAAATACACTTAAAACTAAAAAAGAAATTTTAACTAAACATTTACAAGAGCAAGAAATAGAAGTTAGCCCAATAGAAGGCTATGATGACGCATTGGTTTTAGTTGAACGCCAGAATATTTTTCAAAATCAATTATTTAAATTGGGTTTATTTGAATTACAAGATGCCGGTTCTCAAGCTATTTCAGAATTTTTAGAAGTTGAGCCCGGTATGCGCGTGATTGATGCTTGTGCTGGAGGTGGTGGTAAAACACTACATATTGCAGCTTTAATGCAAAACAAAGGACGCATCATTTCGATGGACGTAACTCAATGGAAATTAGATGAATTAAAAAAACGTGCACGTAGAGCAACTGCCAGCAATGTAGAGCCTCGCTTAATAGAAGGCAGTAAAACCATTAAACGATTAGAAAACACAGCTGACAGGTTATTACTGGACGTGCCTTGCAGTGGTTTGGGCGTTATTAAACGTAACCCTGATGCTAAATGGAAATTAAATGCCGAATTCATAGAGCGCACTAAAGAGCTGCAACAAAAAATATTAAGCGAATACTCTATCATGACGAAAAAAGGTGGGCAGTTAGTTTATTCTACCTGTAGCGTTTTGCCTAGTGAAAACAGAAAACAAGTTGATGCGTTTTTGAAGAATAATACAAACTTTGAATTAGTAAAAGACAAAACCATTTTGCCTAGCGAAGGTTTTGATGGTTTCTACATGGCCTTAATCAAACGAGTGAGTTAATCTATTGTTTCATTGAGTTAACAAAAATTTTAGTAACTAATATTTCGTTAATTTTCCCTTTTCTAGATTTTGGTCGACATCAGAAAATATACAGTCTTAGAGTCATACAGACACCGGATTGCCACTATCGAATTTTGGGATAATGGAATCATCTGCATTAAATTGGATGATAACGAAGTCATTCAATTGGAAGATTCCAGGAATCAATATGAATTTTTACTCTCAAAATTTGATGGGATAAATAAACACCGAGTATTGGTTGAGCCAGGCCGTTACACAGAAATCTCTAAAGAAGCTCGCGAATTTTCATCAAAACTGGATAGCAATGCCATGACCTTAGGCTCAGCAGTAATTGTACAAACTTTAGCGCATCGTATCATCATCAATTTCATTATTAACTTTACCCGCCAGGCAAACATGCGCATGAAAATGTTTGACAATAAAGAAAAAGCAATTGAGTGGCTCCTGAATTTAAAACAAGAATAAACTCTCATTCTATATATTATATATACAGCACATTGTTAATCTAATTTTAAGTTTAATTATGATGACAATAATCATACTCAGTCCATGAGAGTATAACCCAAAGTTTAAATCCACATTAAATCTGACAAAGAGAAGGTTAATGAAATCGAAAATAAATGAGCACTATTTTCAATGTAACTCTCAGCATTCCTGATTGAAAGCTGAATGTTTTAATTTTTATAAAATAAATTGTACCTTCGTGTAGTGAAAAAAATTATCAGTATAATTGTTTTGTTTTCTTATCTAAGTTCTTACACAGAATTTAGAGAGTTTTTAAAACTCCCTTTATTGGTTCAACATTTTTCAGAACACAATTCTCGCGATCATTCTTTATCATTCTCTGAATTCTTATGTATGCACTACCTGCACACTCAAGATAGTGATGGTGATGATGCACAAGACAAAAACCTGCCTTTTAAGTCTCATAGTAACTGCTCCCTTAACTACGCTTCAAATTTTTATCCGCAAGACAACATCATTGAAATTAAATCAATTGAAACTGTTATCGTAAAACTTAATATCAATTCTGAAAAGTTCGTCTACTCTTCATTCCCATCAACTATCTGGCAACCACCTAAAATCTAATATTATTTTATTGATCTATACATGAGCTACAAATTATTACTCATGTAATTATCTATTCATTTAATAATATTTTTATGCTAAACAGAATCATTGATTTTTCTATTAAAAACAAATTGATAATCGGTTTGTTTTTGATCGCATTAATTGGTTACGGAGCTTTTCAACTTTCCAAATTACCAATTGATGCTGTGCCTGATATTACCAATAATCAGGTGCAGGTTATTACAGTAGCCCCATCCTTCGGAGCAACTGATATTGAACGCTTGGTAACTTTTCCTATTGAACAAATCAATAGTAATATTCCCGGATTAATTGAGATCAGAAGTTTTTCGCGCTTTGGTTTATCTTTAGTTACTATTGTGTTTGATGACGAAACTGATATTTATTGGGCACGGCAACAAGTAGCTGAACGTTTGCAACAAATTAAAAATATTATCCCTCCTGAGATCGGTAATCCTGAATTGGGTCCGGTCACAACAGGCTTAGGGGAAATATATCAATACGTCGTTCGTCCTGAAAAAGGGTATGAAAACAAATACAGCGCCATTGAATTAAGAACTATTCAAGACTGGATCATTCGAAGACAATTATTAGGCGTTAAAGGTGTAGCCGAAATAAGCAGCTTTGGCGGAAAACTAAAACAATACGAAATTGCTGTAGAGCCAAACAAATTAAAATCATTTGGCATTGCAATTAATGACGTATTTAAAGCTTTAGAGAGTAACAACCAAAACACCGGCGGTTCATATATTGAAAAAGGTCCAACTGTACTATACATTCGAAGCGAAGGTTTAATTGGTGATATTGATGATATTAATAATATTTCTATTAAATCAACTTCCAATGGCACGCCTTTATTTATAAAAGACGTTGCTAAAGTTCAAATAGGACATGCTACTCGCTATGGCGCCATGTGTTATGATGATAAAGGAGAAGTTGCCGGAGCTATTGTAATGATGCTAAAAGGTGCCAATAGCAATGATGTGATAGCAAAGGTTAAAGACAGGATAGCTCAAATCCAAAAAACATTACCCGAAGGTGTAGTTATTGAACCATTTTTAGACAGAACAAAAATGGTGAACAATGCTATTGGAACAGTTGAAACAAATTTATTAGAAGGCGCATTAATTGTCATTTTTGTTTTGGTATTATTCTTAGGGAATTTCAGAGCCGGTTTATTAGTCGCATCTGTTATACCTTTGGCAATGCTCTTTGCTGTAATTATGATGAACGCTTTTGGTGTAAGTGGTAACTTAATGAGTCTTGGAGCTTTAGATTTTGGTTTGATCGTAGATGGCGCTGTAATTATTGTAGAAGCAGTAATGCATCAATTAAGTCATAGCAAAAAATTTACTTCATTAAACATGATCAGTCAAAAAGAAATGGATGCTGAAGTTAACCACTCTGCCAGTAAAATGATGAATAGCGCCGTCTTTGGTCAGATCATTATTTTAGTAGTTTACCTCCCTATTTTTACACTACAAGGCATTGAAGGAAAAATGTTTAAGCCAATGGCTCAAACCGTAGCCTTTGCTTTACTTGGTGCATTCATCTTATCCTTAACCTATATTCCAATGATGAGTACTTTATTTTTAAGCAAAAAAATAAAGCACAAGAAAAACATTTCTGACCGTTGGATGGAAAAAATTGAACACTTCTACCAACACAAACTAGAAACCATTATTCGATTTCCTAAAACAATTATTATAAGCGTTGTATCATTATTTATGATTGCTGTCGTTATCCTTAGTCAATTAGGCGGGGAATTTATTCCGGCATTGGAAGAAGGTGATTTTGCTGTGGAAACAAGGGTTTTAACAGGCAGCAATCTAAATACAACAATCGCAAATACTCAGAAAGCAGCATACATTTTGAAAACCAAATTTCAGGAAGTAGAAAAAGTAGTCACTAAGATAGGAAGTGGCGAAGTTCCAACCGATCCTATGCCAATGGATGCTGCAGATATGATGGTGATTTTAAAGGACAAAAAAGAATGGACCAATGCAGAAACATTTAATGAACTGGCAGAAAAGATGGGTAAAGCATTGAATGATGTTCCGGGCGTAACCTACAGCTTTCAATACCCTGTTCAAATGCGTTTTAACGAATTAATGACGGGGGCAAAACAAGATGTTGTTTGTAAAATATTTGGTGAGAACCTGGATACACTCGCATTCTATGCTGATAAATTAGGAAAGATAGTTAATAGTGTAAACGGCGCTCAAGATCTATATGTAGAAACTGTAACAGGAATGCCACAAATAATTATTGAGTATAACAGAGCGTCCATCGCTCAGTACAATTTATCAATTAGCGAAATCAATAAGACAGTAAATACTGCATTTGCAGGTCAAAGTAGTGGAATAGTATTTGAAGGTGAAAAACGTTTTGATCTGGTGGTAAGACTTGATAACCAAAAGCGAGACGAATTAGATGATGTAAAAAATTTATTGGTCCAAACGCCGCAAGGTTCTCAAATTCCTTTATATCAATTAGCTAAAATAGAAATTAAAGATGGGCCAAATCAAATACAGCGCGAAGATGCCAAACGTAGAATTATTGTAGGATTTAATGTTCGGGGAAGGGATGTTCAAAGTATCGTCAACGAACTGCAACAAAAAGTAAACGTACAAATTAAATTCCCTACAGGTTACTACCCAACATACGGTGGTGCCTTCGAAAATTTAAACGCTGCAAAAAATCGTTTATCCATTGCAGTTCCTGTATCCTTAGTGTTAATTTTTCTATTGCTATACTTTGCTTTCAATTCCGTTAAGCATGGTTTATTGATTTATTCAGCCATTCCACTTTCAGCAATAGGAGGTATTTTTGCACTTGGTTTACGAGGTATGCCTTTTAGTATTAGTGCCGGCGTAGGATTCATTGCCTTATTTGGTGTGGCTGTTCTAAATGGTATTGTTCTCATTGCAGAATTCAATCGCTTAAAAACAGAAGGATTAACTGATCTGAAACGCATTGTGATCATGGGAACAAAAGTTCGTTTACGACCGGTATTAATGACCGCCTTTGTAGCTTCCTTAGGTTTTTTACCTATGGCAATTAGCAATGGTGCCGGAGCAGAAGTACAACGCCCTTTAGCAACCGTGGTTATTGGCGGCTTATTATTAGCAACATTCTTAACCTTGTTTGTACTTCCGGTTTTGTATATGATTTTTGAAACAAGAAACGCCAAGAATAAGAATGTTGGTAATATCTCAGCAACGTTCATTTTGATAATTGTTTGCTTCAGCTTTTCAAATAACATAACAGCTCAAAAAAATATCACACTTCAAGCAGCCATTGATACCGCTTTAAAAAATAACCTAATGGTAAAAAGTGAAAAACTAAAAGCTGATTACCAAAAGCAACAAATTAAAACCGCCAATGATATCCCACAAACTATGGTAAATACCGGTTACGGTCAAATCAATAGTGCCTTTTATGATAATCTGTTTGGGTTATCACAAACATTTAATTTTCCATTAGTTTACGCCAAACATAAAACTTTGCTTAATGAAGAATGGAAAAGTAGTTTGATTAACGTTGCTCTGAAAGAAGCCGAATTAAAAAGAAATGTAACACTTGTTTTCTGTCAGCTGCAATCATTGGCATTAAAACAATCGTTATTATTTAAAAATGACAGCTTGTATTCTGATTTTTTGAAAAAAGCTGAATTGAAATTTAAAAGCGGAGAAAGTAATATCTTAGAGAAGACAACTGCCGAAACACAACGAGGACAGATTGCCGTTCAATTACAACAATTAAATCAGGCATATGATGTGTTAAAATTAGAATTTCAATTATTACTTAATTCTAAAGAGCCATACATACCTACAAGCGTAGACACTAAACTAAATATGACGGTTAATTCAGATGCCTCTTCGGTTACTCAACATCCAAGCATCAATTTATTAAAACAACAGCAGCAAATTTCGTTTGCAAATACAAAGCTTGAGAAATCGAAGTTACTACCTGATATCTCAGTTATGTATAACAACATGAGCATGAAAGGTACCGGTGCCGATGATGTAGTGTATAACGGATCTTCAAGATTTCAATCTGCTCAAGTCGGATTAGGGATTCCTTTATTTTATGGCGCACAAAGAGCAAGGATAAGATCGGCAAAAACCAATCAATTGTTTCAGGAAAACAATATTCAAATAGGGATTAAAGAAATAGAAAATGAATTTTCAAAGGCCCAGTCACAATATCAAATGACAAAAAAAGCTCTAGAATATTATGAAGTGGTTGGTTTAAAAAACGCTAACCTTATTTCGACCACTGCCACAAAACAGTTTTCAAATGGAGAGATCAATTATTTGGAATGGGTCATGCTAATGAATCAATCCATATCACTCAAAAATGATTACGTCAATGCATTATATCAGTTCAACGAATCTGTTGCTCAACTAAACTATTTATCTACAAAATAAACTCATTATGAAAACCATATTCATCCTATTTACCATCTTTCTTTTAATTACTTCATGTAATACAAAAGAAAATACTAATACTGAAAAAGAAACCAACCTAACAGAAACCGTTGTTACTTTAACCGAAGCTCAATTTAAAAATGCGACTATTAAAACCGAAAAGCCCGCACAAAGATTGATTGCTTATGTTTTGAAAGCTAATGGTAAAATTGAAGTACCGCCACAAAACATGGTATCTGTTAGCGCTCAATTAGGAGGGTATTTAAAAAGCTCTCAGTTATTACCTGGAATGAAAATAAAAAAAGGTGAAGTTATTGCTGTCATGGAAGATCAGCAATATATTCAATTACAACAAGAATATTTAACTACAAAAACAAAATTAAGCTATTTAGAAAAGGAGTTTGATCGTCAAAAAGAGTTGAATTTAAGTAAAGCGAGTAGTGATAAAATACTCCAACAAACAGAAGCCGATTATACATCTCAGAAAATTGCACTAAAAGCATATTCTGAAAAACTAAAACTAATTGGCATTAATCCTGAAACCCTAAGCGAATCAACCATTTCAAGAAACGTCAATATTTCCTCCCCCATTGATGGATATGTGACCAAAGTAAATGTTAACATAGGAAAATATGTTAATCCATCAGAAGTTTTATTTGAATTAGTAAATCCAACCGACATACATTTATCACTCACGATATTTGAAAAAGATATCAATAAATTATTCGTAGGACAAAAATTAAACGCATACACTAACAACGACCCGGAAAACAAACATGCTTGTGAAATTATTCTAATTGGACAAAACTTATCAGCTGAAAGAAGTGTTGAAGTACATTGTCATTTTGAGAATTATGACAAAACATTATTGCCGGGCATGTACATGAATGCTGATATTGAAGTAAAATCAAAAAATTCGTTAACAGTACCCACTGAAGCCATAGTAAATCATGAAGGAAAAACTTATATATTTATACAAGTAGAAAACTACAACTTTGAATTAACTGAAGTCGAAATTGGCAATAGTGAAAATAATTTTACGGAATTATTAAATGCTGAAAAAATAAAAAACAAAAACATTGTATCTAAAGGCTCATATTCTTTGCTAATGAGTTTAAAAAACAAGTCGGAATAGCATGCAATCAGTAGAAAAAGAAAACTATAACTTTCAAAAAATAGTTGCTATTGTTGGCGTGGTATTATTTGCCACAAAACTCACCGCATGGTACATAACCAACTCAGTAGCCATTTTAACTGACGCCTTAGAAAGCACGATCAATGTTATAAGTGGCTTTGTTGGGTTATATAGTTTATACCTATCTGCAAAACCAAAAGACCAAAACCATCCATATGGTCACGGTAAAGCCGAGTTTGTTTCAGCAGCCATCGAAGGCACTCTCATTTCTGTAGCCGGAGTTGTCATCATTTACGAAGCCATTAATAATCTAAAACACCCGCACACTATTGGTAGTTTAGATTATGGAATTCTTTTAGTTGCCTCAACTGCGCTCATCAATTTTATCATTGGTTTTATTGCCGTAAAAAAAGGCAAAAAAAATAATTCACTGGCCTTAATTGCCAGCGGAAAACACCTTCAGTCAGACACGTATTCTACCATCGGAATCATTGCAGGGTTGATTTTATTATCAGTCACTCAGATTCTTTGGCTGGATAGTGTGGTGGCCTTGCTATTTGCAATTATAATTATTGTAACCGGGTACAAAATCATTCGAAATTCCTTAGCGGGCATTATGGATGAAGCAGACGATGATCTGTTAAAAAAAGTGGTTGAACTGCTCCAGAATTCAAGAAGAGAAAACTGGGTTGATCTACACAACTTAAGAATCATAAAATACGGCAGTACCATTCATTTAGATTGCCATATAACTGTTCCATGGTATCTAAATGTGCATGAAGCCCATAACGAAATTGCAGCTCTCGAGAGCTTAGTTAAATCTCATTTTGGATCAAGTGTTGAGTTATTTGTACACACAGATGGTTGTTTGGATTTTTCATGTAAAATTTGCAGTAAAGAAAATTGCCCGGAAAGAAAATCAAATTTTGTCCAAAAAATCGACTGGACTGTTGAAAATATCTCATCTAACAACAAACACTCTATCGATTAATAAAACCTTTTTTAACAACTTTTTATTTTAAGAATTACTAACTTTATTATCTAAAATCCATTACCATGAAAAAGCTCATTACGGTTATTATGTTATTTTGTTCTGCAACAATTTTCGCTCAAACAAAAGTAGAGAATGTAGATGCCACAACTTTCAAAAAACTGATCGACGAAAAAAAATCTGTCTTAATCGACCTTCGTACTGATGATGAATTAAAAAATAAGGGCTATATCAAAGGCGCCACACAAATTGATTGGTTCGGAAAAAATTCAGAAGCAGTTATCTCAAAATTAGATAAGAAAAAAACGTATTTGATTTATTGTGCTGGTGGCGGACGTAGCGGTGATTGTGCAGATCTAATGAAAACACAAGGATTTTCACACGTTGTGAATTTAGAAAAAGGGTTTGACGACTGGAAGAAAAAGGGGTTTGAAGTAGAAACGAAAAAATAAGTTCTACTTGTATCCTACTGCAAAAACTGCACATCCCATATACGAACCGGTCTCAACAGGTGGAACAACATAATCAACAAATACATGTCTCGATTTTGAGATCTCGCATTGAATTTCTTTTTTATCAAGGCCTGCACTCTTAGAAGAGAATAGCAATTTTCTGTTTTTTGAATCTTTATCTTTGTTGTATATCTGAATTTCCACTGCTTTTGGTAATGCCTCCATGTTAAAACAAAAACGATATTTCTCGCCAATAAATAAAGGCACTTCTACCTCTTTTACAGATTCTTTTTTCTTATAAATAATTCTGGTTAATTCGGAACTATCATATTTATAAGGATCCAACATGTCTTTTGCCTTTTCTTTTAAAACTTTAGGGTCACAAAGCACATCGCCTGTTTGAAAAGACAAAAAACTGACAACGATACTAAAAAATAAAAGGTGTTTGCTTAATTTCTTCATGGCGTATTATTTAACAATGTTTTGTCTTACTAATTGAATAGATTGAGAAATAATTTTCAGCTCATCTTCAGAAACAGACAAAGCCTCAAAGTCAGGTTCTTCATTCTTTTCATTTACTGCTTTTAAGGATGCGATCGCTTCGTAACCTGATTTTATTTTCTCTATCTCTGAAATAAGAGCGCCAATTTCAGGTTCAGAAGTTTTATGATAATTAAGCGCTTTCAAAACAATCTCAGAAAAACTTAATTGTTCTAACAAACTGGCCAATATTTTTTTGTTTTTTTCTTTGGAATAAGCTTCGTTAGCCAGATAAAGGCTTTCTACCCACGCTCCAACAAAAGTTAACACAGCAATATGTTTCTGTTTGTTTTGTTCAAACAATAGGTCTGTTTTTAATTCGATCGAAGAGACAATCTTCACTAAGGAATCTTCATTCGAAATGTTTTTCTCAAATCGTTGTGCGAAATTATCGCTTTCGAAAGCCTGATTTAAACCTAAAAATGCACCAACTTCTTTAGTAGCTTTTAAATAATCTTTTGTTTCTTGATGTTTCTTATTAAATAGACAATATGCCAGATCTGTACTATATACCCCAAAATTAGTGGCTCGTTTATAATCACTTATATCGTAGTTTACTGCGTTTTTCACATTATTAGGTAAAGTAGAATTATAAATGGCTCCTGATTTTCCGAACACATACGCTATTTGCAATGCTGACGGCAAATTATACGACACATCAGAATCCTCTTCCGAAACGTTTATAGAATCAGAATCAACCAGAGTTGAATCATTAACTTCATCAGATTCTTTTTGAACATCTGAACTTCCATTACATGATATTAATACCATGAAAAAAAGAGCAACGGGAACAATCAGTGATTTCATTCTCATATATTATATTATTGAAACAATTAATTAAAATTCTGCAATTACACTTTGAGATCCAAAAACAACATCTCCCATTTTCACTTTTAACTTCGCGTCTAAAGGCAAATATAGATCAACTCTTGAACCAAATTTAATAAATCCCATTTCTCCACATTGCGTCGCTTTATCACCTTCTTTACAATACATCACAATTCGGCGCGCCAAGGCTCCGGCTACCTGACGAAATAAAATAGATTTACCGTTGGTTGAATGTTTGACTACCACACTTGTACGTTCATTTTCCGTACTGGCTTTTGGCAAAGAAGCGACCATGAATTTGCCTTCATGGTATTTTGCATAAGTTACATCACCGGCAATTGGATAACGATTTACATGTACATTAATAGGTGACATAAAAATGGATACCTGGATACGTTTATCTTTAAAGTATTCCGTTTCCTCTGTTTCTTCAATCACTACAACCTTTCCATCTGCCGGAGCAATAATGGCATTCTCATTAATAGTATGAATGCGTTGAGGATGTCTGAAAAACTGCAATACTACTACCAATAAAAAAAACGATAATAAATAAGCAAACCAATGTGCTATAGCAAATGTTGGAAATGCAAAATGAGCAATAGAAATAATTATAGCTCCAAATACTAATGTTACTAATAATGTAGGGATACCTTCTTTATGGAATTTCATAGTTTAAAATTAAAACTCAAAAATAAGACTAATTAGCGAGTAACAATAAAACAAGTCATAATTCTATACGTTTATCTTATTTTTCTACTGTATCATCGGGCCAATGTTTGGTTTGTTGTCTTGAAAAACGCAAACCTAGCATTAACTCGTGAGTACCGGTAGAATATTTTTTAATGTTGGTTGTTGTAAAATCATATGAATAGCCAATCATTAAATAGTTTTTATACATAAAACCCAACAAAGCAGTAAAGGCATCATTATGCCTGTAACCGCCGCCTAACCAAACTTGCTCTTTGTAAATAACTCTTGCTCCTACATCTATTTTTATCGGAGCAGGGCTGGCATATTTAGCCAATGCTGAAGGTTCAATTTTAAAATCTTCCCCCAGATCAAATTTATAGGCTCCATTCAATAAAAAATGAGTTACTAACGTTCCTTTATTATCACCATCCACATATAATTTTATTGGACTTTGATATAATTGAGGAGCACTAAAGCCTATGTACCATCTGTTCTCTTTGTGCACATATATACCTGCGCCAAAATCAGGAACTGTTTTAGTTTGGTATTGTACTAATAAGTTATCGTCCCCTTGGTCGTGTAAAATTAATTTATGTCCATCAATACCCCACTGTTGTATCCCTGCACTCAAACCCAAAGATATTTTAGTTTTTTCAGTTATTTTAATGTGGTAAGCATACGCCAAACTAATTCCTACACGGCGTGTGGGGCCTACTATATCTGTATAAATGTGTGTCCCTAAACCCATGTTGCGCTTTTTGAAAGGTGCATGTAAAGTCAACATATAAGTTCTTGGCGCATCAGTTATTCCAAGCCATTGGTAACGGTTATTGGAACGAACATCTGCATAATTATCCTTACCTGCTACGGCAGGGTTAATTGCCATATCGTTCAGCATATATTGCGTGTATTGAGGCAATTGTTGAGCTTGCATAAATGTATTCAGCAAGACTATAACTGTTATGTATAAATATTTTTTCATTTCTATCTAAATATAGTTAATGGTCCTGTGTAAGCATCTGGATAGGCCGGATGATTTAAATTAATAATATAATAATACGTTCCTACTGGTAAATCCTTGTTTTTGTATTGACCATTCCAAGGAATTGGGTATCCTTTTGAATAGAATAGTAGTTCACCCCAACGATTATATACCTCAACCACACAATCAGGAAATTGTTGAATGAAATCGATCATCCAGGTATCATTTTTCCCATCTGCATTTGGAGAGAATCCATTTGGTATTCTTACTTCAGGATACACATATACAGTTACAGTATCTGAATTCATACAACCGTTAGCATCTGTAACTGTTACTGTAAATATTGTAGTAATAGTTGTAGATGTCGTTGGATTCGTTCCTAAAGGATTATCTAATGTTCCACTTGGCGTCCATGTATATGTACTGCCACTCGGGCCGGTTGGGCTACCCCCTATTGGAGTTGATGTTAATAATGGAATACTTACCATAGGTCCGGCATCAACATTTGGTAAAGGATTAGAAGTTACTAAAACAGTATCGCTATCTACACAAGCTCCATTGGTTGCTACTAATACATAGGTACTTGTTCCTGTAGCCGGAGCAACTGTGGCTATTAATGTATTTGAGATAACAGTTCCTAATGGCAATTCTGACCATTGATAAGTAATTCCACCATTAGAATTAGAACCGTCTAAATTCAATATACCATTTTGACAGAAAGAAGTGTCGTTTCCGGCAATAGCATTTACTACAACTGTTGCATTGATCGTTAATACCGTATCTAACATACAGCCATTACCATTATTATCTGTAACGGTCAGTGTGTAGCTTCCCAATAATACATTCGTTAGATCCTGAGTTGTAATATTGCCCGGAACCCAATTATAAACATATGCAGGGACACCACCGGAATTAGTCACATCAATAGCCCCGTCCGGCACTGTATTACAACTTGCATCGGTTGCCACTGCCGTCAATGTCATTGTTGGTGGATTAATTAATATATAATTATCTACCGCTGTACATCCATTAGCATCTGTAATTGTAATAGAGTAATCACCGGCGCATAAACTGCTAATTGTAGGTATAGTTACGCCTGTCGGTGTCCAGCTAAAAGTATAAGGTAATGACCCACCTACAGGTAATGCAGTTAATGAGCCATTACAATTATTATTACAAATAGGACTATCTAAATCCGGACTACTAAATATAATTGGAGATGGGTTACTGATAGAGAAATTTTGAACTGCGGTACAGCCTGCATTATCAGTAACTAATACCGAATAGGAGCCTGCACATAATCCATTTATACTTAATCCACTTGCACCGTTTGACCAGGTTGTAGTAAAGCCTGGAGTTCCAGAATTAATAACGATATCAATACTTCCATTGCATATTGGAGCACAAGTAATATCGGTTTCTTTATAAGTAATTACTGGACCGTTAATTGTTCCCATAGAATAAACCTGAGTTTGAGAACAACCATTTCCATCGCTTATGGTTAACGTATAACTACCAGGTGCCAAATTAGTAGCAATATTCGTTGTACTAACAACTGAAGCAGGTAACCATGCATAGGTGTACACTCCTGTGCCACCTGAAACATTTACTACAACCGAACCTGTACTTGCCGTACAAGACGACTGAGTGATTTGTGAATTGACAGTTAATGTTACTGCTGCGCCGATCACCACACTGGCTGTTCTAGTACAACCATTAGCATCTGTCATATTACAGAAATACGTTCCAGCACAAAGACCATTTAAAGTTTGAGCAGCAGAATTGTTATGAACCCAGTGATATGTAATTGGTGCTACTCCACCTACAGCTGTTATTGTTACTGTTCCATCACAAGCACTTGCACAAGTTTCATCCGCCTGTGTGATCACTTCACCTGTAATACCACTTGAACTATTGATTACAACATTGGTATTTGACAAACACCCATTGCCATCCGTAATTTGAACCATATAAACACCCGCACATAAATTAGAAGCTGTTGTTCCTGTTTGAGCGTTACTCCAAACTAATGTATAAGTTGGTGTGCCACCGGTTGGATTAACTACTACAACACCGTTACACATATCACAACTTGGCTGTGTAATATTTGGTGTAAATGTTACCTGAGAAGGAGAAGTAATTACAGCAGGGACAACGGCTAAACAACCGGTTGCATCAGTAATAGTTACCGAATATGGTCCTGTACATAAGCCAATTGCCTGGGCCGTTGATTGTCCCAATGGATCAGACCAATTAAAATTATACGGTGGAGTTCCGCCGGCAACTGTAGTTGCTAATAATGTTCCGTTACAATCAGAGAAACACAAATTGTTAGTTGCAAAAGTAGAACTTGTAATCGTAGTTAAACCCGGAAGATTATAATTTGCAGTGAACGAACATCCTAATACATCAGTAATAGTAACCGAATAATTTCCAGGACAAAGATTAGAGATAGTTTGTGTTGTGGCAGCGTTATTCCACACATAGGTATAACCACCATTTCCACCGGTTGGACTTAAACCAATACTTCCATTACAATTTCCAAAACATAAGGCGCTGGTAATAATTTCATTATCATCTATTAATTGCGGCTCAGTAATAGCTACTGACTGAAAATATAAACAATTATTTGCATCAACAACCTGAGCTGTATATGTTCCTACTCCTAAGCCGGTAATTAATGTATTTGTAGATACAGGCGTTACCCAACTCAATGTGTAAGAAGGTGTTCCTCCTACTGGATTTGAAACAGCCGCTGAACCATTAGATTGACCATTACATGCCACATTTGTTGAAGTAATAGTTACTCCACTAGGGCCATTAGAATTACTTAATGGGATTGAAACTGTTGCAGAACAGGCTGCAGCATCAGTAACAATAACTGTATAAACACCAGCCCCTAAACCCGTAACCAATGTGTTTGTTGCTTGAGCTAATGGCACGGGGGGCAACCAATTATAAGTATAATTAGGCATACCTCCAACAGCAACAGCATTAATAGAGCCATCACTAACGCCACAATTAGCAGGTGTGATAGCGGGATTAACTGTAATAGAAGGGGGATTCACTAAAGTTACTGTTTGCGTATACTGACATAAATTTACATCTGATACTACAATGGTATAATCTCCAACACATAAACCACTCACTGTTTGATTTGTATTAGTTGGGGCGGCCCAGGAATATGTGTATGGACTAGTTCCACCTACACCATTAGCGCTCACAATACCATTACATCCTCCACTACAAGTAGGATTAGTAAACGAAATATTGGCCACTAATGTCGCTGGATTAGTTAAATTAACTAATGCTTGTGCAGTACATAAACTATCATCTGTTACAGTTACCGTGTAATTTCCGGCACATAAGCCCGTTGGATTTTGAACCGGAGCACCTGCCGGAATCCAACTATAAGAATAATTTGGATTTCCACCTGTAACTGTAGTTGCTACACTTCCATCACAAGCTGCATTACATTTCGGATTACTTAAAGTTGAAGTAATAACTATTGGTAAAGGTTGACTAATAACAAAACTATTTGAAGATGCACAACCATTAGCATCTGTTACTGTACCCGAATAAGATCCTACGCATAAACCACCTACAGATTGAGTCGGAGTAGCCGGTGTTGTATTAAACGAATAGCCATAAGGAGCAGTTCCTCCTGAAGCACTAATAATAGCTGCACCATTACATTGCCCATTACATTTTACATTACTTGAAGTAATAGTAGATGTTAATACTGTAGGTTCTCCAATATTAATTGTTCCAGTAATCACACATCCGTTAGCATCAGTTACGGAAACAGAATAATCACCTATACACAAGTTAACAATTGTATCTAAACTTGAGCCAACAAAACTTCCAATCGGAGTCCATGTATAAGAATACGGCGCTGCGCCTCCTGCAACAATCGCTTTCACTCCTCCCGTACATCCACCATTACACAATACATCTTTTTTATTAAAACTCAACGTTAAAGTTGAAGGTTGTGTTATGACAAATGTATTAGTAATAGGACAACTATTCGCATCTGCAATATTTACAGTATAATTATTAGCACATAAACCGGTTGGGTCTTCTACATTTCCGCCTGATGGAGTCCATGTATAGGAATATGGCGGCGTACCGCCACTTGGGGATAAATTGATAGATCCGCTACAAACAGTGTTGCAATTCAAATTTGTAGTCACTCCACTCGATGTAATTTGGGTTGGTTGGACTATACTAACTGTTTGGTTCGTTGTACAGCTATTACCATCAGTTACCTGAGCAACGTAACTACCAAAACAAAGATTTGTAACTACCGTATTTGTAGATGGTATAGTGGGCCAATTAACCGTAAAAGAAGGAGTGGAAGCTGTAATAGAGAGTGTTGCCGAACCGTTACATAAACCAAAACAAGTAGCAGAATTTGAAGTCACCGTTACAGTTGGCCCTAAAGGATCACTTAATGAAGTCGTAAAAGATTGTGTACAACCATTTGCATCCGTAAGATTTAAGACATAACTACCATCAGGCTGGCCTACTAAAGGATTAACAGATCCCCCAGGAACCCATGTAAAAGTATACGCAGGAGTTCCTCCGCCAGGAACAAAAGACAAAATACCATCACTAGATGGACAAGTAGTTGGATCAGTATTATTGAAAGTTGCTGTTAATGAACTAGGCTGAGTAATTGTTACCACTTGCGTTTGCGAACAGCCATTTGCATCGGTGGCGGTTACAGTATAATCCCCCGGACATAAGTTGGTTAATGATGTAGCGGTAGAACCACCAGGTTGCCACAAATAAGTGAGGGCACCCGTCCCA
>Ga0207968_100414_pt1 | contig 16644 bp, 20 predicted proteins | sample LakWasMet21_HOW5_2_FD_183867 | JGI IMG/M metagenome (GOLD analysis project Ga0207968, IMG submission 183867) | Freshwater sediment methanotrophic microbial communities from Lake Washington under simulated oxygen tension - Sediment Metagenome... | ecosystem: Environmental > Aquatic > Freshwater >...
GATGTCGCCGGCAACCAGCGCCACACCATTGGCTTTTACAATCGTCTTTGCCGCGAGCGCATTTGCCGCGAAGGTCGGCGTCGTGGTCGCATTGGCGCTGGCCGCGCGGACACGCACTTTCATGCCGGCGGTCAGCGTAGTAATGGCCGGCGTGAACGTCGCGGTAATCGCATCGGCGGTACCGCCGGCCGTGGCCGACAGCAGCTTGCCCGATTGCAGCGCCGCCGCCAACTGCGCACGATTGGCCTCGTCCAACGTAATGCCGGCGGCCTCGATGATTGTGCACAACTCCTCTTGTATCGAGTTGAAAATGGCCGCAGTGAGCTGCGTCGCGGCGATACCCAGTCCTGGGTTGCCATCCTTAAAGCCGTGCTTGCCGGCGCCGAACAGGTCGACCGCCTTTGTGGCTGTGGTGATTCGTTGCATGATTATTCCTAGAGATAGGCGAATAAAACGGTTGTATGGGCCGGTTTCAGCCTGCTGATCCGGCATTCGATCGCATCGTCGCCCCAGCTCTGCAACGCACTGTTGCAGTCGCTATTGCATGCCATTTGAAAAACGGATGTCGCGGTAGACAGATTCAGCCGCCAGGCGAAATGGGCGTCGACGCCATACATCGAATCGTTGCAATCATCGTTGCACGTCAGCATCGAGAACTCGTCGATGGTCGCGCCGACATAGCCCAGCGCTTCAGCCAGGGCGATAAAATACTGCCGGCTTTGGCCGCCTGTCGATGTCAGTTTGGATACCAGCGCCGCGCGCCGCTGCTCGATCGTCTGCTCGACGGTTACGCACACATCGGGCAATCCGGCGACTCGCTCCCAATCTGCCAGCATTTCATGCGTGGTGCGGGGGTCCGCTTCGGCGATCAGATCGGCGCAGCGCAGATCCACGCGCGCGAACTCGTCGGCCCAGGCTGTTAGCAGCCGTGTCAGCGCGCCGCCGACTTGCCGCCCCCAGGCCAGACCGCTCGGCAGCAGCGCTTGCAGCTGCGCCAGATAATCGGCGGAGATCATAGCCATGTGATCGTACCCATCGTCGTCATATCGCCTGTCGCGCTGACGACATCAGCATTCGGCGCCGTCATTGCATAGTTGGTCTCGCCGGCGGCCGCGCTGATCGCCGCACGAATATGCGTCAGATACAGCGTGCCGCCAGGCTCGGACTCGCGCGAGATCAGATCGACCAGCTCGGCGGTCACCGCATCCTTGACCGCCTGCGTGTTTGGGGTGATCTGGATGCTGAAATCAAGCGGCACGGCGACGGGCGCGGCCGCCAATACCTGCGCCGTCACCGGGCGCACCGTATCGATATATGCCTGCACCGTCGCCACTTCGCCCGCATCGGGTATCAGCGAAACATCGTTATCGCGCACAAAGCGCACGACCACGGAGCCTGCGCCGTTTTCCCCGGGATAAACCCAGGCGCGCGTCACGCCGGCGACTTCCAGCGCCCAGGTCTCGTAATCGTACTCGGCGCCGCCGTGCGGCGGCTGTTGAATGCGATTGATAAATCGCGAACGCAGGGCCGTGTCGGTCTCGGCATCGGCGCCTCCGGACAGCGCGCCGGACGTCACCGACGAATCTATGCCGGCGATAGGCGATGTCAGCGCCAACGCGGTACCGCTGCCGGCATTGCCTGCAGCGCCGGCGGCGCTGGCGGTGACCGCGACGGTCGCGGTACCGGCCGCGATGGTCGCGGTACCGGCCGCGATGGTCGCGTCGGCATCAGTGGTGTATAGCGCATTGTCGGCCCGTTGCAACTCGGTACCGGCCGGAATGACAGTGCCGTTGACGCCGGTCACGGTGACTGACCCGGTCGCGAAGGCCGCGGCCAGGCGGTTGACGCCCCAGATGGTAGACCAGCGCTCCAGGTATTCGGCCTCGGCCGTATCGTACATCACCTGTTTCGAGACCCAGTCGATAAACCCGTACAGCCCGTGCACCGCGCCCGCATGCACGCGCGCCAATACGTTCAGGTTCGAGCGCCGTAACGCCGCGTCGCTGCCCGGAAGGCGCGCCAAAATATCGTTAATCGCCCGGGTGATCAGATCACTGAGTACAGGCCGCGAAAATGCCATTTATGCGCTCCAAAAACTTTCAAACTGATATCGGATGACCGGCTCGCTCGGCCGCTGAATCGCCACTTGCAGCCCCAGGACGCCGGCGCGCGGGATACTGGCCACCACATCGACAGACTCGGCGACGCCGTCATCGATCAACCAGCGCAGCGCCTGCTCGGCATACTGACGGGCACGGTTCAATACTTCGGCCAATTGCTTCTCGCGCGACAGCAGCCACAGCCGCGAACCGATACGGTCCGCCGCATCCTCGTTAAAATCATCGCCCCACCAGCCGCGGCGCTCCTGCGTGCCGTCAGGGATTGCATCGTCATCCTCGGCACGGCGATCGGTAAACAGACTGATGATCACCGCCGTTTCCAGGCCATCGTCTTCGGCCAGGCCGAGCGCGTCCTGTAGGTAAACTGCGCCCAGCTCGAAGCTGATGAAGGTCGTCTTGATGTCGCTCATCAGACCGGCACTCCCGTTTGCGCCGCGCCCGCTGCCACGCCGCCGTGCTTGTGCGTCTTCAGGCTGATGCCGTCGGCGATCACGTCGCCTCCGGTCACGACCACCTGCGGGCAGTTCACTATATTAATAGGGTGGCTGGCGCCGCTGATCACGATGCCGGCGCGGGTCAATGTGATGGCGTGGCCCAAATCGTCATAGATCGCCACCTCGCCGGCTTGCAGGCCCTTGACCCGGTAGCGGCGGTCATCGATCGCCAGCACCAGACCGTGGTCGCGATTACCGCCGACGAACACCGCAGCCACCTCGGCACCCACCAGCGGCGCGCTGGTGAATCCGTAATCCTGGAAGCGCTCCATCTCGCGCACCTCGCCATCCAGCAGCTTGACCTGTACGCTTTGCAGCTTCAGCGCATCGTTGGCCAGCGACAGCACGCCGCGCGCGACCATCAGGCCGACCCGGCGCGCAAGGGGCGCGGTGACTTTATTGATCGTCTTGATCACAATTTACCCCATCCTTCCCATTCCGGATTGACATTGGTTACTGCGCCATCGCTCGCGTCAGCCTTCTTTTTCTTCTTCGATTTACTGGTTGCACCCGCTTCCGCGATCGTGTCATAAGCCGCTGGCCGCGCCAGTTCCAGCGTGGTCAGCGCGCCCGAGCGGTCGTCCAGGGTAAAGCGCACCGAAGTGATCAATAATTCGTGGTCTGCACCCAGCAGCGGCGAGGTCAGGCGCGCGATCGTGTTCGGCTGCCACAGCTCGCCGCCTGCGGTCCAGCCGTTGACGGTAATCGTTGCCCGTGTGCCGCGACCGGCACGGACGTTGCGTTCCCAAAGGGCTCGCTCCGCAAAAGTGGCGTTGCCGCCTTGGTCTTCCGCGAGCACGATCAGCGGGCGGTAGCGGGTCACGCCGGCGTCCTTGCTGGACGCGGAAGGATGCGCCACGGCCGCGCCGTGCGTATTGTCATCGCCCTGCGCCTGACCCTTGATGATGTAGTCGCTAAAGCGGTCGGCCACGTTGAAGTCGCCGTCCGCCCGCAAAATGTTTTTCCCCTCGATCAAATCGGCCGGGGCTCTGGCGGTACCGGCACGGGTCAGCACGATGCCGCCCAGTCCATCGGATACGACCAGCAGCGCCCGCATCTTGGCCGCCCGCTCGATCGCCTCGTAAACCGTTTCGCCCTCCTGGATGCTGAACGCCGGCAGCGCCGCGCCGGTGGCCGCTTGCACCGAAACCGGGATGCCGAACGGCGCGCATAAATCCGCCGCGATTTGCTCGATCTTTCGATTCGTCCAGGCGCCGGTCTTGTAGATCGCCGAGCAGTCGACCAGGTCGCCGGCCTTGTCGCGGCCGGAAAAGCTGATTTCGTGCGAGCCGGCATCGTAACTGCGGCGCACCGAATCGATATATCCGGTGATCACCGTGCTGCCCGCGACCTTGACCTCGCAGCCCTGGCCCGCCGCGATCTCGGCCGTCATCGGGCCGATCGGCGAGTTCCACTTGTCGGTCACACTCAGATCGAACGCGCCCGACAGCTGCTCGATGCCGCGCTCGATGCTGAGCTGCTGCCAGCCGCCGAAGCGCTTGCCGTTGACGATCAGCTCCACGCTCATGCGCTCAATACCTCGATCGAGCGGCCGCCCGGCACGAAACCGGGATGTCTGACGTTGTTGCGCTGCACGATGTCGTCGGCCTGGGCGGTGCTGCCATAGATACGGTAGGACACCACCAAGGCCGGCAGGGTGTTCTGCATCGGGTGTTGAACCAGGCGCGACAGATCGGCCGCGCGGATCGCGATGTCCTTAACCACCGCGATGCGCAGATCGGTCAGTGCTGCATACACCTCGTCATCGGCCGTTTCGGCCAGCGTTTCGAGCTGTCCTGCGACTTCATCGCGCAGCGCGATCGCGTCGTTGAAATTTGCCGGCGTGATGTTGGCCAGCGCGCGCGCCGCCTCGATCGCGGCGGCCTGCCTAACCAGTGTGATGACGGCGGCCTGATTCGCTGCCTGTTGCCGGCGATTCGGCGTGGTTTGCGGCACCGTCTGCGCCGCCGCGCCGAAGCCGAACAGCGATCGCAGCGAGGTCAGCGCGCCGGAATAGGTAGAGGTCACGTCGAACAGGCCGCCGACCTGAGCATACAGCGAACTCGCCAGCAGCGACGGTGATCTGACCATTGCCGTCAGCCGGGTCGAAATGCCGCTCAGACCGGAGAGAAAACCCGGCAGCAGATCGCCGGATAAAATCGATAAATTCATGGCGGATTGAATGGAGGTTAACGCCTCGTTCACCCACGCGATCGCCGCATCGCCGACAAAATCCAGCCAACCCGCCGCTGCAAACACCGCGGCAAAGCTGTTTTGGCTTGCGGTTGCCGCCTTGTCTGCCGCCGCTTCAACGGCCCTGGCCGTGTTCGTTTGGGCCGACGGCTCGTTCTTCTCTCCGGACTCGACAAAGGTGATCCGGAAACGCGCCAGGCCGCCTTCGTCGGTCGATTCGGATACGCTGGCATCGACGGCGACCACGCGCATGCGGCCGCGATACGGATGCACCAGTTCGCCCGCACCGGGCTTTTCCAGCGCCTCTATCAAGCGGTCGCGCGCGGGCATGTAATCGTCGCCGAGTACCAGCGCCTCGATGTCGAACTCGCGGGCCCGGCGGCCCATGTCTTCGGCATAGGGGCGATCGCGCAGCGGGTATTCGTGCACGATATTGCGCCGACCGATCACGCCGCCGGCGGCGGTCGTGAAGAACGGCACGCCGCGGAAACTGCCTTTTTGCAGTTGATCGCGCCAGGACATCAGTAGGCCCCCGCCATGGTCAGGCCGGTCGAGACTTTCAGCGGCACTTTCGCATTGTCAGACTTGATTGCGGTGACCTTGCCGGGACCTGTAATCTCGACCTCGATCTTGCCGCCCACGTCGGCGCGTTGCGCATTCGGTTTCAATGGCGCTGCGCTGGCTTTCGCCATCATGCTTTCGACCGACGGATGCAGCGTTTCGCCACCGGCAAACGGGCTCTTAAACGTCGCGATATTTGCGATCGCGCGGCCGATACCGCTGACACCGCTCACGACCGCATCGAATGCCAGCTTGATGCCGCCGGTCACGCCTTCGACGGCTTGCAACAAGCCGTTGACTAAAAAGTTTTTGATGTCGCTGACGCCCTGCTTGACGGACTTGACCACCTTGTCCCAGTTCAACCACAAAGCAACAATGGCCGCCGTGGCCAGCGTAATGCCGAGCAGGATAGGATTGGCCGCGAAAGCGGTCGTCATCAGCGTGGCGCCAGCGACGACCATCATGATCGACGCCAATAGCGGCCCCGTCATCACCAAGGCGACCGCGCCGAAAACGAGTTTAGCCAGATTGCCAAAGCCGCCGACCTTTTCAGCCCATTCCTTGATCAGCTCAACGCCCTTCGCACCGGCATTGTAGATTGCCACGACGGTATCGTATAAATGCTTTCCGGCCGCCTCCGCCGCTTTTAGCCCTGCCTCGGTTTGCAAGAAATCCAACGCCTTGATCAGCGCCAACAATTTCTCGCTGAGAAAACCGAACGTGCCGCTGCTGTTCATGATCTTATCGACCAGGGTTTTCCATGTGTCCGACAGCGTGGACAACATGCCGTTCCAGGTCTTGCTTTGCGCCTCAGAGGCCCCCTTGGCATCCTTGGCGAGAGCCTCAAGAAACAATGCGATTGCTTTGCGCCCCAACTTCCCCTTGCCCATCATCTCGGTAATGGCGTCAGTACTCTTACCCATTGCTTTGGCCAATAGCCCCTGGACATTAATCCCGCGAGTATTGAGCACCATGACATCTTCCATTTGCAGCTTGTTTTTCAGCCATGCCTGGCTGATCTGATTGGTAATCTCAACAAAGTCCTCGGCTTTCTTTCCCGCTTTTGCAGTGCCATCCGCTAAAGCTTGCAACGAGTCGAATATTGGCCCTATCCCTGCGTTCTTCAACATGATATAGGCTTGTGTGGTATCGGCGACTTCGAGCGGCGTACTTTTAGCGAAATTCTGAATGCGCTTAAACACTTTTTCCGCCTTATCGGCGGAGCCCTCAAGCGATACCAAGGCCACACGTAGCTGCTGAAATTCCGCAGTGGTCTCGATGAGCTGCTCATTGAACACATAGCCCAGCACCCCGCCCAGGGCGGTCGCCTTCAGCGCCAACGACGACAGCTCACTGCCTACGCCATGCAGGCCCTTGCCGAGCAGGGACGCGCCGCTGGAGCGCATCGCCTGGTTCAACTGCGTGCCGGCATTGCGTGCGCCTTGGCGCAGTTGGTTCAACTGATTACTGATTTGATGCAGCGGCCCGCTTAGATGGTTGACTGCGTTCAGAATGAGTGAAAGATGTAAATTACTGCTCATTTAGCCTAACCGCCTGTCCGTGCCACATCAGAAGATCCTCCGCGTCCATGTCCCATAACTCGGACGGCGGAAAATGAAAGGTGAAAGCGATATCGCCTACGACGTCCCGCCAATTGCGGGGAACTGAGCCAAAAAACCGGATACCGCCTCGGTGATGGCGCCAAAGTCCTCGGCATCGATCTGGTCGACCGCCGACATCGGCAGCTCGGCCATCGCGCCAAGCAGCGCGGCGACCTTGCCGATTTCGCCGGGCGCCGAGTCCATCGCCTTCATGTGCTTCATCTTCAGGCGGTCTGGCAGCTTCAGTTCGGTGACTTGTTCGCCGTTGACCGTGATCGGGTGTTTTAACGTAATTTTCGTCATATCAAACCTCCTTGCAATCCAGCGCGCCGAAGGTCAGTTTGACCTCGCCCTTCTCCAGCTCCAGCGCATTGCCGCACCAGGCGCCATTCAACACAAAGCTGGCCCCGGTATCGGTATCGAATGAGATGGTCGCCGCCGTCATGGCCCGATAGTCGGCCAGCTTCACATCGCTGGTATGCGCAATCACGCATTCAACGCCCGGTGCTTCGGTCTTTTCCGAGAATCCGACGACGCCGGGATCGGCGACAACGGTTTCGCGCGAGACGCCGCCGTACATCAATTTCGCTCCTTCCTTCGAGGCCAGGCGCTTGCCCGCCACCGTGATGAATACGCGCCCTGTAACTTGTGCCATGTTGTACTCCTGCGTACCCCCTCTCCCCGTGGGAGAGGGCTGGGGTGAGGGTTATAAAATGAATTGAACCGCCGCCGCGAACACGTCGAACTGATTGACGGTGTTCGGCGGGATGATCGCGTTGACGCGGTTGACGTCGCTTGTCGAGCGCACCACGATTAGGTCCGCGATGAACTGGTCGAGGTCTTCCAGCAGGCCCGCGCGCTCCAGATCGGCCGCCGCCGCGATCAGCGTGTTGCGGATCAATTTCGGCGTCGCGATCGGCTGCCCCGGCTGGATCTTGCCGAGCACGTCATCGCCTGCCAGCTTGTGGCGCGGATAATCGCGCAGTACCGCGACCCGGAACGCATAGCGCATATAATCCACGGTCCACTTGGTGTTGAGTTTGAGCAGGCTCACGTCCTCGACGCCGAAACTGTTTTGCTGATACGTGGTGATGACCTGCTCGATCATCGCGCTGCCTGCCTGGTCGAAGATAATCGAGCTGATACCGTCGTGCATCAGATTGTTGCGCTCGGTATCGGTGAATCGATCTGCCTCGACCGGAGCCAGCACGCTCGGCAGGCTGATCGAGCGGAACGGCCGCGCCGGATCGTTGGCGCCGGCAAACTCGACCGCCGCGCCGAACTGTGCAGAAATCACCCACGGCAGGGTCGGCGATTTGTACAGCCCGCTGAAGGTCGTATGCGCCGAATTGCGCGCCGAACCGTATGCGGCCAATGTCGAATAGCTGCCGGATTTGTGCGCGAACACATGCCCGGTGCGCATGTCCATACCGCCCCAGCGGCTGTCCAGCTCGGCCTCCAGCTGCTGGATGTTGGCGGTGTCGGTCCAGCCGCACAGGATCGTGTACGGATTCATGGTGCTCATCGCCGCGATCGCCGCCGACACGTCCGGATTGCCTGTGCCGGTAACGGACGAGGCGAATGCCACCGCCAGGCCGGTCGGCAGGAACTCGCCACTGTAATAATTGACCCGGTAATCGATGTCGTTACCCTCGGCCCCTTTGTGCCTCGCCGTGCAGGTCACCACGCCCAACGCGCTGGAGGCCGTCACCGCGCCGTCCGGATCCGCGCTGATCGCCGCCGCCACCGCCGTTGCGATGTTGGTCATCGTCTCGCCGGCGACGACCTGCACCGACAGCCGCCGGCCGCCGATGTACAGATAGAGCGTGCCGGAGGCGGTGACCGCGCCGGTCAGAGTGATCGTCTGCGCCGCCGCCACGCCCGCGACCAGGTCGTCCAGCGCCAGTGCCCAGCATTCGGTGTACGGGTTGACCTTCAGCGCCGCCTCGATCTGCTGCGCCAGCATCGAGCCGCGCCCGAAATAGTTGACGCCGTCTTGCTTGCGGCTGACGCGGGTCAACATGCCTGCGGCCACGGTGCCGGTGCTCAGCCTTTGGCCCAGCACCAGCATCTTGTGCGGCATCACCGGCAATCCGCGCACTGCCTTGGTGTGGTCGATCTCGACATAAGCGCCGGGTACACGCCAGTCGAGGGGGATGGTTAAAAATGGAATGTTGTCTGGCATGGGTTAGCCTTTGGGTTTTGATTTTGTAGTTACGGCATCGTCCGACGTGACGATCTCGATATCGCCGGCATTCAGGCGGCGCAGCCAGTAGTTGGAGGCGATTACCGTTTCGCCGTCGGGCCGCAAAAATATGCCGCCTTCCTTGCGGACGTTGGCTCCGGCTGCGGGTTTGATTCTGATGGATTGTCCGAAAATCATGCGATCCCCCTTAATAGGACTGGAAAAAACTCAAGTCAATGTATGCTGGTGCGGCACCAGGCAGCAATGAATTCATTACAGACTCTATTTGTGCCGTAACGGCTGGAAACCATAGACCGCTGCCGTCCAGCACGGTAGCCATGCTCAGCAAAACAGGCTGATAGTCCGTTCCTCCCGCTGGATCAATTGTTGCAAAAATTGGCGACCCGCTATCCCCGAAGTTGATCGTGAAGCCCCAGGTATACAGGCTGCTCAAGTTGTGGTTAGTCGCGATGGGGGGATGATATGGATTTACCATTGCCTCCTCATAGGTTTGCCTATTCAGAGTCCCATTAATCCATTGGTTCCATCCATGTATCACCTTCCACCGGCCCGTAACGCTGTTCAGGATGCCCAGATAGCTAACCGGCGCTGGCGACATGTTCAGGCATTGCGCTTGAGCGCCTGCATTACCCATCATCAAAACCGGAAAATCCTGTTTCATGTTTTGGTCGGGCAGATACGTTTCGTAATTCGCCGGCATCATTTTCATGATGGTTATCCGAGGACTGCCCAGGTAAGGAGAGACATCAAAATCCAAATCAAACAGGTGGAAGAAATCCCCTCCGTCTGGGTAGAGCGTCTTCGTCGCCACTACATGTCGCGTCTGATAATTCCCCGCTCTGTCGAGATAAATGAATTTCTGCCCAATGTAGGCCGCAGTGTGGTCACACGTCATGGCGATACGCGGGTGAATCAGAGTAAGCGGGTAGCCATTCGGCTTATTGGTTCCGTTGCCTTCGCGATACACACAGATTCCACTGAGATCGACAAATCCATTTGTGAATAAATTAGGATTTCTGGTAATCGAGAAATTATTTACATCCGCGTTTGTTGTAGTGAACATACACTGTGTATTCAGCCCATTCAGATTGTCCGGGTTATGAACGCGCCAGTAATCGTATGCAGAGGTCTTCCCAGCGACCATGCCTAAAACGGCGTTTTGGACGTGTAACGCTAGATTTTTCTCTTTTCCTGCAACTATATTAGAGACGTAATTATCAAGCTGATCAAATGTTAGATCGTAACCATGACCGACTGTATACTGATGCTCTCGTTTTTGACCTTTTTTATTTGTGACTCTGAATTTGACTACACGGCTTTCTGCGGTGCCAAAGTTCGGCCTAAATTTATGGTCACTGGATAAGGTCGCGTCAGATGGGGACTGATTCTCCACTGAAGCTCCCTCTGGTAGTGTTACTGCGAAGCATGCATCTGCTGCGATCGCAGTAACTGTGGTGATTATCTTATTTTTATGGGCACTCGTAACTTGACTATAGGTGCCCGCCTCGGAAAATGGCGTTATTTGGGGGTTGAGATCACTCTGCTCAAATTGATTTGAACCCCGCACAAGTCGATTTCCACCATGTATAAGTTTCATTACAACTGGCTCCAGTCCGTATTGTCTGCACAGAAAATAAATCGCTTAACTGATCTTGCTGTAACGGTTGAAATATTGAATGTAGCAGCCCCCATCACAGTTTGGCCAGTAGGTGCCCCTTGCGTGCCCATTGTCAGCGTAGTAATAGCGGCCTGAAAACGGATATTAACTATCTGGCCATTGTAAGGGTTGGGTGGTAGATTAACTCTCAGTGTTGCGTTTGCTGTAGTATTTACGTTCAAAAATTCAGTCAATGTGAGACAATTTAGAACACCACCTACAATATCAGCATCACTAAACGTCCAATTAATACCAAGTTTCGTTGCTGGTCCAACGAAACTATATCTTGCCCCGCTATTCCCAGATGGGGCGTTAGGTAATGCTGGTAATGAAGTAAGTGAAGATTGATCTGCCTTTCCGGCAGTAATTTGAAAATCAGTACTCTTCGACACCGTTCGGTCACCGGACAGGAACCAGTTCGCACTCGCTTGGATAGCAAATCCATTAGAAAAAGCAATGACTGACAAGACCCCACCGGCATCACCAAACGGTATTGTTGTCCAAGTTATGCCATCGACCGATTGCGCGATTGTGCCAGCAGGGGCACCTGGCATTACCAATTTAAAATCATTGCCTGCAATCTGACTGCTGAAACTTATTGTGGATGGTAACGTCGTCACCACCCAATTACCCAAAGTGTTTTGAACCCTGTCATAAGACGCTACATAAGCGACAGTTGAGTTTAGGGTGCCTATTAATACTACATTGCCACTCATACAAACAAACGGAGTAGCACCGAGAGCAGCTGGCACATTTTTCGCTACCCAACCACTAACCCCTGCAGTATTTATATATACCGCCACATTCACCGTATTAGGTATTGCCGAAATAGCTAAAGGGGAGGTGTACGCGTACTGATCTGCCACAGGCAGCGTCCAAACACCTGCGGTAGGTAATGGTTTAGATGTGGCAGTCTTGGCTGCTAAATCAATTTCTGAGCATGTTGTTCCTGAGGTGGTTTCTATGGTAATAGCCTTGGTTTGGGTAATCATTACCGGTTGAGACATCGCTTTTGATGTGGCAGCAATGTTTCCGGTTAATGGGGTCCAAGTATCGAACGGCGCGGCACAGTAATATCCCGTAGTACCTGCGGCGGTAGGCACCGCTACAAGCGCCCCCCCATCGGTTGCCATGCGCGAGTCGGCAGCCCTGTCGGCAGCCCGAAAAAAATCACGGCCATTGTATGATAAAACAGTAGCAATACCATCTGTGAACCCACGGATTGGGAGAGTTGTAGTATTTCCTGACGATCTGTTTACGTAGCCAAACGATAAAAAATCAATCTGATGAACTGGGTCCCACGAAGATGTCACCGGATCTACGTTGATGTCTTCGAATACTGGGAATATTGTACCGGAACCTGCTTGGTCAGCTGTAAACACGGCACCACCTGCGGTAGTACCCTTAAATTTGACAATGGCGGGTTGATCCGTCGCGGAGGCTAGCTCTCCGGCGCTTCCTATCGTTGCCAGCAAGTTATTCAGCGTATCGGTGCGCGGGATGATATTCGCTACAAGATCGCCATTGCTGTCCAGGGCGACAGATCCGGTCCATGCGGAACTATCACACATATAGAGAGTCTTGGTGGCCAAGACCAGGGCCAAGCCGACGCCAAAATCCGTTGCACTCGCCCTATCCACCAATTGGTCATATATCACAATTCTTCCGATGCCGATCGGCCCCGCCGGCGGCGCTCCGCCGGCTTCGGTCACGCTGCCGTCCGCCACCCGCCGCTGCCAATAGGCCGATGCGATCACGACCTCCCCGCCGGCGGCAAGATCGGTGCCGTCGGGTTTCTTGACGGCCAGGCCGCCGACGGGTTGCACGATAACGGGTTGTCCGATGAGCATGGTCTAGTCCTACGGTAAATTGGTTATGTCAGTCAATTCCGGCCGGCTCGCCGTATAAACCGGCGGCTCGGCGATCCATTTTTGATGTTCGGCCTGCGTCTGGTGCGGGTCCACGTCGTAATCGGCGTGGAAGGTCTCGAAGTCATCAAGCGCCGTCAAATCGACTCCGATCGAGCCGGTCACGCGCAGCACAAACTGCAATTCGGTCTCGTAAAACGGGTGCCGAACGCCTAGGTCATTGGTGACGGTTATCGCGCCGTCCCGCACCGATACCGGCGCGGCCGTGGCCAGCAGCAAGGCAACCACCTTGTCCTCGATCTCGGCCAGCCGCGCCATGCCGTCAAATACATCGTCGGCCATAGCCGGCTCGTGGATGCACAGCACCAGGCTGACCGATTCGTCCTCGAACGGCTGCATACCTCGCACCGCCTTCACCGGCACGTAGCACACCGCCGGAAAATCGTTCGCGCTGACCGGCCGCTTGTAGCCGATGAAATGGCGCGGCTGCTTGCCGTAATGCGCGGTCCAGTACGCCTGCAAACCCGCATCATTCTGTATATAGGCGCGCAGCGCGTTGAGGTTCGCCAGGCTCATCCGCGCCCCAGGCTAATCTGTCCGAAGCCCGCGCCGGTCGGCTCGCTGAGCCCGAGCGCAGGCCGCGTCAGCTTTTTAACCAGCAGTTCGGCCATGTCCTTATATTTCTCGGCCTTGTCTTTCAGCACCAGGTTGTCGCCCATCGAGCCGGCCACTGCCGCCAGATGGTTGGCCCAGGCCACCGCGATCGCCTTCAGATGCGGGTTAGGCAGCGTAATCGTCGCGGCCAGCGTGGCATTGATGCCCATGTTGGCCAGCGACAGATCGACGTAGGCGTCGGCGTCGTTCATATGCAGATCCGTCACCGCCAGGGCTGGATCGGTGCAATCGGTCAACTGCGCGTATTTATGCGGCATTGCCGATTCCCCCGTGCGCCGCGATCACCGACAAGGCGCGCGCGGTCATGTTTTCGATCCGACTATCCCGGTCCGCGAAAAAAAACGGAAACGGGCGGTTGCCGGGATGGTTGATCGAGCGGCGCAGGATATAACCGCCGCCGACCGGAATCTTCAGCGCCTTGCGCCCCGGTCCCGGCTCGATCACATGCGGGCCGGTGCCCTGTTCCACGTAGGCGGCATGTTCCGCGTTCGCGAAGATTTCCGCCGAACCGTTGCCACGCCCGCGCCAGCCGATCGACTGCTCCAACTGGCCGGTGCGCGACGTGAACGAACGCCCCGCCGCTATCCAGTCCAGCGTGTCGTCGGTATAGCTTTCCGCCGCCGCGTTCACTGCCAGTTGCAGCAAACGCGGATCGCTCAGCGCGGCCAGCACCGAGGGCAGATTGCCGAGTTCGAGGCGGATGCCGTCGCTCACTTTTTGTCCTTTGCCGACTTTTCGCCGGCGCCTTCGGTCGATTCCTTAGAATCATCGGCGGCCGGCGGTTCGTAGCTATAGCCGCAATGCTCAACGCATTCGCGCGCATCGACCGGCTCCCGCTCTTCTTTCACGCCTTCCGGCGAATAAATCGTGACCAATGCCATCGCTGCCTCCTAGTCGTCTTTCGCGATAAACGCGCTGAAGTTGATGCCGGTCGCGATCGTACCCGCGATCAGCGTCGAAAGGCGCACGTATCTATATAGTGTGCCGCCTTCCTCGTTGCGGAACGGAATCACGTAGCGGCCGGCCGCGCTCAGCGCCGCGTCCATCGGCACCACCAGGTTGCCGAAAACCTTCTTCGCCAGGCAGGCCGAACCGGACGTCATCGCCGCCACGTTCGAGCCTTCCAGCGAAACCGTGTAAATCTCGTCGCCGGTCGCGATTTCGCAGGCGCTGAGGTCGATCACCACGTTGCCTTTGACGAAGCCGGCGCCCAGATCGATGATCGTGCCGTCCGCGGAAGCGGCCAGCAGGCCGGCGGCTTTCAACAACAGCCCGTTGTCATAGATAAAATTCGAATGTTGTCCCATTGCGTTCTCCCGATTAAGCGGTAACGGCGGCGTCGGCGATCGACCACAGGCGGGTCGCGGCACGGCCGTTCATGATGCACAGGCCGTTGAACCATTCCACGCGGGTACGGTACTTCGGCTCGGCTTGCAGCTTGCCCATGTCGTCTACCTGGATGCCGCCGTTCTGGATGCCGAACAACGAACCGGAGCCGAGGCTCAACACGTAGATCGAGGTCGCGGTCGCGGTGCCCGAGGTTGCCGCTTCGGTAAACGGTAGAATCGCGCTGCCTTCGTTGTCCTGGTCGACGATCAAAATCGGCAGATCGTTGTACTTGGTGATCTGGCGGCCGAATGCATCGCGGTCGTAAGTGATATAACCGCCGACGCTGGAATTGCGTGCGGCGGCCGTCAAACGGCGGCGCATCGCCTTGCTCATCAGCAAATGCGTCGGATTCAGCGTCTGGTCGATCGCTTCATCCAGTTTCGCCAGGCTCAACGCCGTGCCGTTCGCGGTCGCGCCGGCGGCGATCTTCTGATTGCCGGTAATCCGGGTTTGCAGGCCGTCGAATTCGCGCGGATCGCTAAGCTGGTCGCCCTTGATGAATTTGCGTGTCCAGGCCAGGGCCAACGCGCGCACCTTCATCGCTTCCTGCACCGAACGCTGATCCATGCCCATCGTTTGCACGATGAAGGTATCCACGTCCAGCTCGCCGCCGGCGATCACCAGATTCTCGGTTTGCGGATTCAGCACGCCGGTCGATGGCGTGTAAGATTCATTCACGCCGCGAAATCCCACGCCTGGCAGCGCTTCCTCGCGGTTGTATTTCAGCGCGTTGCCGATGATGTCGTCGAACGGCAGATTCATCAGAATGTCGGACGAACCCGCGTACATCTCGATAATCGCGCGGCGGACTTCGTTGCCGGTTTCCAGCTTGGCCGCTTCAATAAGTGTCAATGCCATGATTATTTACCTGCTTTTCTGGCGGCGATCAGCCGTTGTTGAGGGGAAATCGGCGCAGCCTCTTCAGTCTTGATGGGCGTCTGCGTTTGCTGCGGACTGCCGGAGCCGGAGCCGCCTTGCGGTTTGGCCAGGAATGGTTTGTCCTTGAGCAATTGCGCCACCGCCTCGGCGACCGGCTTGCCGTCGATCGTGACATTGCCGTTATCATCGCAGGCCGCCTTGCCGGCCAGCAAATCGCTAACCGTCGCCGGGTCCAGCGCATCGGTGGATGCCGACAGCAAAGCCGCTTTGATCTGGGTTTGTTCGAATTTGCCCTTGAAGGTTTGCGCTTCCAGGGCCTTGGCGTCGGCCAGCTCCTGCAGCTTGCCTTGCTCTTTCAGCCTGGATTCCTGCAACGCCTCGAAACTTTCGTGGCCGGTCGCTTCCTTCAGTTGCTTCTTGAATTCTGCGCGTTCGGCGGCCAGAGCTTTTTGAACTTCGGCCTGCACGTCGACGGCGGGCGCGGGATTTGCCGGCGCAGGGTTGGCCGGTGGGGTTGGGTTCTCGTTTGGATCTGCCATCGAGGGCTCCTGAATATTGCCGGGTAAATGAAAGTACCGGCACAGGATACGAGGCGGGGATAAAAAGAATCAGGCGGAACCGGTTCCAGGGAGATGCGCTAGGGGGCGAAACCGGCAAAAAACATCATAAACGGAAAATCAGACCAGGGCAAATAATCCGAAGCGGCGATTAAACGCAATTTAACGGGGGGTTAACAGGGGGTAACAACCTTAAGCGATACATCGGGTGCGCTCCTGGGTGCTTTTGCGCCTTAGAGCGGCTTAGATTCGTCCGTCACTTTAACGAGGATTCGTCTATCAGCTGCAACGCTACCGCGTCCTTTTTCGAAATCAACCCGAACCCGTCCGCCCGGATCATCTGATCCAGCGGCGCGCCTTTTTTAAGCGCGGCCTGCGCCCACTTCGGCAACAACTGCTCGCGCCGCTCCGGCGTCACGCCTTTGACAAACTCGGCATAATCCT
>Ga0207968_100416_pt1 | contig 16557 bp, 16 predicted proteins | sample LakWasMet21_HOW5_2_FD_183867 | JGI IMG/M metagenome (GOLD analysis project Ga0207968, IMG submission 183867) | Freshwater sediment methanotrophic microbial communities from Lake Washington under simulated oxygen tension - Sediment Metagenome... | ecosystem: Environmental > Aquatic > Freshwater >...
GGCCCGTAACCGGCGACATCATTCATTATCAGGTCGTCAAAGACAATCGCGGCAAATACAAAGCGGTCAACGCATACATAGACGGGGTGGAAATTATTGAGGAGAAATCCCAGCCAGAGCCAGCCAATAGCACCGTAAAAGTAGTCGCCATCCTTGTCGGAGTAGCGGTAATTCTTGCCCTCGTCGCATATTTTATAAATCCTTAAGTCCTTTTTCAGGGGCGCATTTTGCGCCCCTGCTTCATACCCATCCCAGTAAAGCATAAGTTACCCCAAACTACTGAAATCAACCGGCTCGACGCAGGTTTTATTTTTACAGCATATTCTGGCGGAATTGAAAGAGCCGCTGGATGGCAAAGCGGGCGGACATGCTGCCGAGCCGTGAAAAATCTCAGCGAAGAGTTATTACCGTTGAAAGAAAAGTTAAGAACGCTGAAGAAAGATAAGGCCGACAAGGGAAAAATATCGGTTGTCGAAGAAGCGATCAAAGCCATAAGTGACACGCGCACGGTGTTGGAAATAATCGACAATATCAACTTGCAAGGGCAAGTTGTGGCAACGGCAATGAATAATCTGCGAGGGCTTTTGTAATAATGAATACTCAATTGACTAAGTTATTTGCTGGTTTCGTTTTATCTTCGGCATGGCTATTGTCATCTTGTGCCGAGGTTAAAGAGGCTGGCCGCACAATAGGCCATACGACGCGGGATGTGACCAGAGAGATTGGTCATGGCACGAGAGATGTAGTGAAGGAGATCGGACACGGCACGCGACGCGTGGTTAAATCAATTGGCGAGGAGACTCCAGATGGCGCGGAGCCTGCAACTGAAGATGACAAATAAGCACGGTGGGTCTGATCAAACATTTAGTGGATCGGGCAATGCCAGCCTTTTAAAGCTGCAAAAATACCATCCCGCCAGCAGCTGATTATGTATAAAATCGTCTAAACGCATTGCTTTTGGGTTTTACCAATAGCATTTCATCGTGTTGCCGTTATAAAAATCAAAGGCTTATGAAGATATTAACTATTTACTTCAAAAACATTAATTCATTGGAAGGCGAAAGCCGGATTGATTTAACGCAGGCGCCATTTTCGGATACTGGCGTTTTTGCGATTACCGGCCCCAATGGCTCGGGTAAATCAAGTATTTTGGATGCCGTTACTTTAGGTTTATATGGTGAAACGTTTCGTTTTGACCGGCCCGCTCGGCATGTGATGACGAAACATACGGCCGAATCTTTTGCTGTGATTGACTTTGCTTTAGGCAACCAAAAATATCGTTCCAGTTGGTTTGTGCAACGCGAAGGTAATAGTCCCGAGGGAGAGCTTAGTCCGCCGGTGATGAGCTTGCTTAACTTGGATAACGGTGAGGTTCTGGCAGAAACGCCGCAAGCGGTTTGTGCTCGTATTAGCGAGCTTACCGGGATGAACTTTCGTAATTTCACGCGGTCTATTATGTTAGCACAAGGCGATTTTGCGGCCTTTCTAAATGCGCTGGACAGCGAGCGCATGGATATTTTGGAAAAAATTATCAGTACCGATATTTATGCCGATTATAAAAATGAAGTCCTAAATAACGCGGCGCAAGCCGAGCAAAAGTTGTCGCAGTTACAACAAGAGTTAGTAGGCCTGCCGGTGCTGGAAGCGGCAAAACTGGAAGCTTTTGAGCATGATTTAACGGATTATTCCGAACAATATGCTGAGTTAATGGATTTGCAGCAGCAGCTTAAGCAGCAACAAGCCGCGCTGCAAAATGCTGCGCAGTTGGATAGTCAATCGGTTCAAGCAGAATTAACTATCGTTGCTAATTTGTTTAAGCAGCTTGGCGATGTGCAAGATGCGCTGGTTTTTAAGGATGATGTCGAAGGAATTAAGGACAAACAACAAGCTATTGAACAAAGCAAACAAATGCTTGCTGAGTTTAATGATGAATTAGCGCAATTGAAGTCCAGAATTGGCTCGAAACCGTTAGTTGGGTCAGCCACCACTAATAAGTCGATTGCCGAGCAGCGGCAAGCCATTGATGAGATCAGAAATCAGTATGCCCTAGTTTCAACTAAGCGGCAGTCGGAAGCTAATTTGGAGCGGTCTTCAAAAGTCCAATTTGATGACAAAAAGGCAGCCCTAGACACAGTGTCGCTATGGCTTACCGAACATCCAGCGGATGCAACGCTCCTGGAAAACTTTCCGGAAACCGGGCGGTTAAAAAGGCTTAGAAATGAACTGGTCGACATAAAAAACAAGCAGAAATTATCCGGAAAATGGACTCAAAATACGCTGGCAGGGTTAAAAAATAATAAGGCGGCGTTGGAGCAAGAACGTAAAAAAACCGCCGATTTAACTCAGCAACTGCAACTTGAAGAGCAGGAACTGGAAGTCCTCGGGCAAGGTAATACCTTAGAATCTATTGAAGATTTGCGTCAGGAACAAAAGCAGCGACTTGATGATTTTCAGGAACTTAACTCGCTTGCGCAAACACATCAAAAACTAATTGGTGGTGGATCAGGATTTTTTAGCCGGTTTATGCCAAAAACAGATGCTGAACCTGACTTGGTCGATTTGGAGCTTGAGCTGGATAATTTGCGGCAGCAAATCGTCAGAGAAGAAAACATTGCCTTGGTATTGGAAAGTGCAGTGATTCAAGAAGCGCTGTTAAATAAATTAGCCGCTGATCGTCAGCATCTTGTTGATGGTAAACCTTGTCCTTTATGTGGATCTGCGTTGCATCCTTATGCGATAAATCCGCCCATGCCGGCTAATTCGCAGCAGGCATTAATTGATCAACGCCAGTTTGTGAAAGAGTTGAATGCAAAATCTATCACGCTTGCGCGGGCGTTGGTCGCAGCTCAACAACAGGTTGAGAAGAATCAAGCCACTCAGGCCCAGTTGCAATTAATAAGATCCAGATGGTTAATGCTGGGCAACCGCTTAAATACTGTCAGCGAGGATCTTGAAATTAATAATCTCCCCTTGATGAAGGAGTTGTTAAAAACTGAAGCTGATAAGTTGTCAGAGATTACCAGTCTGGCGAGTAAATTCCGCAGTAAGCAAAATGTGATTGAAAAACTGAAGCTCGGCATTGCTAACAGCGAATCTAAAATTGAGCAAATACAAGCCGCCGTGGCTGAGCTGGAAGCCAAATGGGAAGCCAGGCCCGATAAGGTTGATTACGACGCGGCGCTGGTCACTTGTCAGCAAGAAGAAAAAATACTTTCTGAAAAATTGTTAGAACAATTAACTGCCTTGGGTGAAAAAATGCCCGGCAAGGGCAAGGAAGATGCGCTGTCCGATAGGCTAAATGCGCGTCGGCAGGATTATCAAACTTATGTGCTTCGGTCTAAGAGCCTAACGGATGAGCTGGAAGCGCTGATGGCTATGCAACGGGATTGCCAGGAAGAAATTATTGCCTGTTCGGAAAAGCTCGAACGTTTAAGCCAGCAATTAGACGAAGAGGAATACGTTGGCTTGCATTTGGCGTTGATTGAAAAACAAAAATTAATTGCCGAAAAAGAACAAGCGTTAATCCAGCAAAATGCTGAATTGGTGCAATTGCAGCAGGTCTTGCAAGGAAAAATTCAAGGCACTCGCTTTACTGGTTTTGATGAGCTTAATCAAGTGTTGGCGGCGGAACAAAACCGGGCTGAGCTGGAACAGCGGTTGGCATTATTGCAGCAAGATGTTGCTTCTAAAACAGCGGAAATCGACGCGCTACGCGCTCAGCGAGATGCTGAATTAGCGGGGGTTGATTCCCAATTTAGCCTTGAGCAAATTCATCAGCAATTGAAAGAATCAGTAGAAAAAGTCGAAATTGCTGAATTGGAAATTAATCGTTTGGAAAGAGTGTTGCAAGATCAGCATTTGCAGCAACAGAAGCATGACGCTGTAACGCTTGAATTGCAAACGCAACAAAATATTGCAGCAAGCAGCAAGGCCGAGGCTGAGTTGGTACAACAGGAAAGCGGCATGGAGTTCCGTCGGAGAGTTCAGGCGAGAGTGATAGAGCAATTGCTATCACAAACCAATGCCGTGTTGGAGAAAGTCAGTGGGCGCTATTACCTCCGACACACGGGAAGTGAGCAAGGCTTAGCGTTAGAAGTTGAAGATACCTATCAAGGTAATGCTCGTCGCTTGCCGAAATCGTTGTCGGGTGGGGAGAGTTTTGTGGTGAGTCTTGCGTTGGCGCTAGGGCTCTCAGAATTGGCTAATAACGGCAAATCGGTCGATTCTTTGTTTCTTGATGAGGGCTTTGGCAATTTAGACGCCGAATCGCTCTACACAGTAATAAGCACTTTGGAAGGGCTAAGAACTCACGGTAAAACGGTCGGCGTTATCTCGCATGTAGAAGGTGTGCACAAGCGCTTTAAGGCTCAGTTGCAAGTGGTCAAAAAACCTAACGGCTTAGGTATGCTACAACAAGCCACTTGATTTGTTGATTGGAAGGCGAATACTGATGCCCATTAATATTTTTATTAATGCAATATTAGGAGCAAGTTATGAGTGAGCAAAAATTATCTGAAAAAGAAAAATCATTGAAACAAATAACGGCAGTTGTTTATTTGTTTCAGGTGCTGGCTTTTGGATTTGCTGGTTTACCTTTGTTGGTAGCCGTGACTATTAATTTTGTAAAACGAGGTGAAGTAAAAGGTACTTGGTTGGAGTCGCATTTTAATTGGCAAATCAAAACTGTTTGGATGACGTTAGCGGGACTGGCTTTGGCGGGAGTTACATTTGAAACGGGAATCGGCTTGTTTATCTTACTGCCAACGGTGTTATTGCTGATTTATCGAATTGTGATTGGTTGGAACGCTTTAAATGCTGACAAATCAGTGGGTGAGTTAAGTTAAAGAATTCATGACTTGCACTTGTCCTTAAGCTTGGTACAAAGGTTAAATTAATCTTTGCACCAAGCAAATGACGGTTTTAATTTATTGATATTTGACGGTAAAGTCATTAAGCGCTGTTAATGCTGCCGGTACATCTTCATTCTTTTCTACGCTAAAGGCATTGACGCCAACGCGAGATAAATAAAACACCTGTCCTGACATATAGTTGCCGGTTGCTCTAATTTCGCCTTGGTACTGGTAACGGTTTCTAAGCAGCCAAGCGTGTGAAAACAGTCGACCATCGGCAAAATCCGGGAAATCCAGTTCAATTAGCTCAATATGAGGTAGGTCATTGACTATTTCATCGATTGAACTTTCAGGCGTAATTCTTACGCCGACCTTGCCTTTATGGTTTAGTAATTCTGCCTTGTCTTGTAACCAACGAGATGTGGAAACCGTAATATCGCCGTCCTTCAGTTCAGCGTCATTTGAGAGGTAAGTCCACGTGTTATCGATGACTTGTTTGTCTTTAATTAGTTGCATAGACCTGCTCCTTGAATGGGGAAATTCCAACCCGTTTGACCGTGTCTAAAAATGACTCTTCTTCCCTGCGTTGTTTGATGTAAACATCCAAAATGGTTGTGATTGCTTTAGTCACTTCGTTTTTGGCTACAGCGGGCCCCAAGCGTTCACCAATAGCGGCTTGATTCTCAGAAGATCCACCCAAGGTAATTTGATACCACTCAGTACCTTTTTTATCTACGCCCAGTATGCCAATGTGACCGACACTTTGGTGTGCACAGCCATTCATGCAGCCAGACATATTGATTTTTAAATCGCCAATGTCATGGATGTAATCTATATCATCGAGAGCTTCGTTGATTTCTTTGGCAACACCAATTGAACCCGCATTGGCAAGCGAGCAAAAATCAAGGCCGGGGCAGCAAATCATGTCGGTGACAGTGCCAATATTGGGTGTGGCAAGTTGCAACGCATCCAGCTTTTGCCAAAGTTCAAATAAATCTGCTTGCTTAACGTCGGCCAGAATTAAATTTTGTCGATGAGTGCTTCTGATTTCACCAAAACTATAACGATCTGCTAAATCGGCAACGGCATCCAGTTGAGCATCGCTCATGTCTCCTGGAGGAGAGGCTGGTGCTTTTAAGGAAACGAAAGCTGCGCGATAGCCGGGTATTTTATGATCAGTAGTATTGTGCTTAATCCAAGTAGCAAAAACTAAGTTTTGCTGTTTGTTTAAGTCAAAAGTCGAATCTTTGTCAGCTTTTAAATCATAAGCCGGAGAGGTGAAATGCGCTTTTATTTGTTCGATTCTTTGATCACTGAGTGCCAAATTTTCTCGAATAATCAGCCATTCCTGCTCAACAAGTTGAGAGAATTTGTTTAACCCAGATTCTTTAACTAGTATTTTGATGCGGGCTTTATATTTGTTGTCGCGACGACCGAACAGGTTATATATACGTAGAATTGCTTCTAAGTAAGACAATAAGTGTTTCTTTTCTAAAAATGGTTTGATTACTTGACCGATGATCGGCGTACGACCTAAGCCACCACCAACAAGTACCCTAAAACCAATTTCACCAGCATCGTTTTTGACTAAATGTAAGCCAATGTCGTGAAATTGAGTTGCCGCACGATCATGAAGAGCGCCGCTGACAGCTATTTTGAATTTTCTAGGCAGGTAATCGAATTCAGGGTGTAGCGTTGTCCATTGACGAATTAATTCGCAGTATGGGCGAGGATCTTCAATTTCATCAACACAAACCCCAGCCAGATGATCAGAAGTTGTATTGCGCATGCAATTGCCGCTGGTTTGTATGGCATGCATTTGAACTTCTGCTAGCTCGGCGAGTATATCGGGTACTTCTTCTAACTTAGGCCAGTTAAATTGAATATTTTGGCGAGTCGTCACGTGACAATAGCTTTTGTCGTAAGTACGGGAAATATGGGCCAACTTACGTAGCTGGTTAGAGCTAAGAAGTCCATACGGTACCGCAATGCGAAGCATGGGGGCGTGGATTTGTATATAAAGACCGTTTCTTAAGCGCAAAGCACGAAATTGATCTTCGGATAATTCACCTTTTAAGAACTGCTCGGTTTGTCGTCTAAATTGGTCTACCCGTTCGTTAACCAGGGTCTGGTCGATATCATTATATTGGTACATAAATGGTTGCTTAAAGTGCCGTCAGGCGAGTAAACACGGCCTGCAATCATATACTGGGAGTCATAAAATGACAAAATTTATTGGTTGGTGATAATATTGCGACCCAGTTTATGTACCATCCAATCAATTTGATTATAAGAAGATTTTAGGGGGATATTGTCGTGCGGTTTTTCTTAATTTTATTAATTTCTCTGCTGCTGCCTGAGATGGCTATGGCTGGCGGATTTGAAAGTCTTGGCTTGACGGGAACGGAAAGGGGTATTTACACCGTTTTAGTGTTCATCATTGCTTACGGCTTTGTTATGACCGAAGAATTTACGCATCTGCGTAAATCTAAACCTGTTATTTTGGCAGCGGGCATTATTTGGGCGCATGCGGCTATTTTAGCTCAGCAAGCAGGTGTTTCAACCGAAGACATGCACGAAGCCTTTGAATACAACCTTAAAGAATATGCAGAGCTGATGCTATTTCTTTTGGTTGCCATGACTTACATTAATGCTATGGCCGAGCGCAATGTGTTTGAAGCCTTGCGTTCGTGGTTGGTAAGAAAACAGTTTGGTTATCGCAAGTTATTCTTGATTACTGGTGTAATTACATTTTTCTTATCAGCGGTAGCAGATAACCTAACTGCCGCATTATTGGTTGGAGCTGTAGTAATGGCAGTGGGTGCTGACAATCCTAAGTTTGTTAGTATCGGTTTTGTTAACTTAGTTGTTGCGGCAAATGCCGGTGGTGCGTTCTGCCCATTTGGCGACATTACTACCTTAATGGTTTGGCAGGCTGGTTACGCTGAGTTTTTCGATTTCTTTAAGTTGTTTGTTCCTTCTCTGGTTAACTACGCTGTGCCGGCTGCTGTGATGTATTTTGCCGTTCCAGATGAACAGCCAAAAGTTTCAACTGAAGCTGCAGTGCAATTAAAGCCGGGCGCTTTGATCGTTTGTGGAATGTTTTTATTAACTATTGTTACTGCAGTTAGTTTTAAACAAATTTTGCATCTGCCGCCATTCATGGGAATGATGGTTGGTTTATCTGCTCTTATGCTTTTTGGTTATAGGTTGAAAAAGGTATATGCGGTTGAAGGCGAAGATGGCTTTGATATTTTTAATAAAGTTCGTCATGCCGAATGGGATACCTTGTTGTTCTTCTTTGGTGTTGTTTTTGCGGTCGGAGGCTTAGGCTATATTGGCTATCTGGAATTGTTATCTGGTGCAATGTATGACGGACTAGGAGCTACAACCGCAAATATTTTGGTGGGTGTTATTTCTGCCATCGTTGATAACATTCCAGTGATGTTTGCAGTTTTAAATATGAATCTTGATATGAGCTTGTATCAATGGTTGCTAGTAACATTGACTGCTGGTGTTGGTGGTTCGTTATTATCAGTAGGCTCTGCTGCAGGCGTTGCGTTAATGGGGCAGTCTAATCATAAATATACATTTTTTAGCCATTTGAAATGGACGCCAGCAATCGCAGCTGGTTATGCAGCAAGTATTGTTGCCCATTATCTAATTAATGGTTAACACTTCTTTCCAGCGCCGCACGCAAGGTGCGGCGCTATCTCTTTGGTAAAGTTCAATGGCGGCTGAAAAAAGCTGGCTTGATGCCTTACGCGTTTATGTTAAGCCGTGCGTACTGAGTATGGTATTTCTTGGTTTTTCTGCTGGACTTCCTTATCTGCTGGTTTTTTCAACACTCTCCGCTTGGTTAAGAGATGATGGTGTAGAGCGCTCAATAATTGGCTTTTTTAGTTGGATTGGCGTTATTTACTCCATAAAGGTGTTGCTGGCACCAATCGTAGACAATTGTTCCTTGCCTATTCTGACAAAGCTTATGGGTAAACGACGTAGCTGGATGTTGGTTGCTCAATTAGGCATTATGTCTGGATTAATTGGCATGGGGAATGCTGATGCACATACTCAATTACAGCAAATTGCTTTTATTGGGTTGTGGGTGGCATTTTGTTCAGCAATACAAGATGTGGCTATAGATGCTTTTAGGATAGAGTCTTCCGAGACAATTTATCAAGGTGCAATGGCTGCAACCTATGTTTTGGGGTATAGAATTGCATTGCTAGTAGCTGGGGCAGGGGCGTTTTATATAGCAGAATATTTTAGCTGGGGAGTGGCCTACTTTGTTATGGCGGCCGCAATGGTTGTTGGGTTTGTTACGACAATTTGTCTGAAAGAGCCATTGTCAAAGATACAAGAAGAAGCTGAGTCTGTTATTCAGTTTGGTTTTTGGCGTCGACTGATGGTTAGAGGTAATAAGGTATTGTTAAGCCCCTTTACAGAATTTTTTATCAGAAATGGCAAGATTGGCATACTGATATTATTGCTTATTGCAGTTTATAAGATGAGCGATATTACTATGGGGGTTATGGCTAACCCCTTCTACCTTGATTTGGGGTTCAGTAAAAAGGAAATAGCGGAGATAAGTAAAATCTTTGGCTTTTTTATGACCATAGCTGGTGTAGCTTTGGGCGGAATCTTGGTCGTTAAATACGGGATAATGCGGCCTTTGTTATTCGGAGCGGTTTTAGTTGCATCGACTAATTTACTATTTGCAGTTTTAGCAGTTAGTAAGCCCACTGTTTTGCTCTTAGCTGCTGTGATTAGCGCCGATAACTTAGGTGGGGGTATCGCAACTTCTGTTTTTATTGCATATCTTTCAAGCCTGACAAATACCGCTCATACGGCTACGCAATATGCTCTATTCGGTTCATTGATGACGCTGCCGGCTCAGTTGTTGGGTGGGTTTTCTGGGTTGCTTGTTGATCAATATGGCTATTATGTCTTTTTTGTCTATTCATCCTTGATTGGTCTCCCTGCAATTATCTTGGTTTTGCTATTGATGTATTATCAAGGTTTGATTGCAGGTCGCAATTAAGCTTTGATAATACGTTAACTGAGAAGTGCGTCAGGTTGAAGCTTTTAAGGATGCATGTATCCGAGTCTAATATTGTTGGGGTTCTCGGTGATTTTTAGTGGTGTAATTCCTCTGTAGTCTTTAATTTAGGCGCTCTGTGGTGAAAGTGGAAGAAATATTTGACAGTCGAAAACAGCTTTCCAGGCCGATATTTTTCCATGACAGCAAGTAAAGCTCTTTGTTTGCTGTCATGGGGAGTTATTTGCGTTTTGCTCATGTTTGGCGTTTGAGCTTGGGTTGGTTGTCGGTATTATTAAGTTGTAGGTGTTATTAGTAAATTTGGTTGCGATTTTTTTTATCACTACGTATTATATGGGGTTCTTAAATAATATGTGCCCGTGAAGGGTTTTGTGAAGGCGATATGAAACCAGAAATTCATCCTGAATATAAGCAAATTGTTGTAACTTGTGGTTGTGGCAACACATTTGAGACTGGCTCTGTAATTGGCAAAGATTTGCATATAGAGGTTTGTTCATCATGCCATCCTTTTTATACAGGTAAGCAGCGTGTTGTTGATACTGCTGGACGTGTTGATAAATTTCGTAAGAAATACGGAAAGTAAATTTGAACCCGCGAACTTATTTGGGTTGCTTCTCAAGCTTGTTGGAGGCCGGTTAAAGAGCTTAATGGCTTTGCTGATTGATTTTTGTGCTGATTTTAATTATGCGGCCGATGCACAATTGATTAGATATTAGTCAGCTGTGCATCGGCTTTTTTGGTTTATGGTGCTATTGATTTATTTTTTGAGTTCGGAAATGCCATCAATTGACCAGTTGTTTATGTCAGATGCGTCTTCGATAGAGTCCCCATTTTTATAAGTGATTCTGCAGGCGTATTTGCTTGTGGCTGCTTGGTTATCTTTTTTGGTGCTGTATTCGGCATTAATAACATATTGATAATTACCAAGGCTCCATGCATTTATTGGTTTTTCAGGGAAAGAAATTACTGTGTTTTGATCCAGATTTGCTTTGATGTGATTATTGCAGTGGGTAAATGCAAAGCTAGTCATCTCGTTGGATATAGGGAGTTGACTGGCTTCATCTTTGCTTTCTACAAGGAACAGGTCAGATTGAATGACTTTATTAACTAGCGGCATCACAACTTCCCCTTGAAACATTATTAATGCTGCAAGGCCTAAAATAAAAAGTAAAACGGGGTATTTTTTCATGGTATTTGGTACGAGTTTTTTAAAAATAAATACCGATTCTAACAGAATTAAAAGAATTTCATAGCAAGTAGCTGTTGCTTCGTTTTGCTATGTAATTAGCCAGGTAAAAGCACATGGGTAAGTGATTTTTGTTTGATTTGTTTTTGGATTTTGGAGCGGTTTCATTTAAGGCGCCGCCAAAAAAATTAAAAAAAATGCTTTGCGTAAACAAAATCATATTGACATGAATAGTCTAGCTGGTAGACTGAACTTTCACTAAATAGACTTAGTGTTTCTCTCTCCTAATGAAGTATTGGGGAGAGATAGGAAAAAGGAAAGTAACTTTAAAGACTTTCGGTTGAATTAAACCGATTTTTTTATAATTTTTTGGAGGTAGAAATGGCAGCTACAACTGAATCAGTGAAAGCTGATGCTGCGGAAGCACCGCTGTTAAACAAAAGAAATTTGATCCTTGGGTCATTGCTCTACATTGTGTTTTACGGTTGGGTTCGTTGGTATGAAGGTGTCTACGGCTGGTCAGCTGGCTTAGATTCTTTTGCGCCTGAATTCGAAACTTACTGGATGAACTTCCTGTATATCGAAATGGTTTTAGAAATAGTAACCGCTTCAGTGTTATGGGGTTACATCTGGAAAACTCGCGATCGTAAAGTTTTATCAATTACACCAAGAGAAGAGTTAAGAAGACACTTTACTCATTGGATTTGGTTGGTATGTTACGCTTGGGCCATTTATTATGGTGCTAGCTACTTTACTGAGCAAGATGGCACTTGGCATCAAACTATTGTTCGTGATACTGACTTTACACCAAGTCATATTATTGAATTCTACTTGAGCTACCCAATCTATATTATTACTGGTGTGTCATCGTTCTTGTATGCAAAAACAAGATTGCCAACATATCAGCAAGGTTTGCCTTTGCAATATCTTGTATCAGTAATTGGGCCGTTTATGATTCTTCCAAACGTAGGTTTGAATGAATGGGGTCACACTTTCTGGTTTATGGAAGAGTTGTTTGTTGCTCCTTTACATTATGGCTTCGTATTCTTTGGATGGGCTGCTTTAGGTGTATTGGGTGTTGTAAACATTGAAGTTCAAGCAATTTCAAAGCTTCTGAAAAAAGACTTAGCTTAATAATATTAAGTCTTGGTTGTAATTACTATCTCCTCGCTGCTTCATCTTTTTTCACGATGAAGCAGCAAAGTGAAGATAGTCATTAATAAAAATAATTTAAATCCTTTAGGAGGTAAGCTAATGAGCGCATCTCAATCAGCTGTACGTTCACGCGCAGAAGCCGTAAAAGTTTCACGCACGTTCGATTGGCTAATTTTGTTTACATTGTTCTTTGTTGTACTTGGTGGTTATCACATTCACTATATGTTAACTGGTGGTGACTGGGATTTTTGGACTGATTGGAAAGATAGACGTCTATGGGTAACTGTAGCTCCAATCGTATCAATTACTTTCCCTGCTGCAGTGCAAGCTTGTTTGTGGTGGCGTTACCGTTTGCCGTTTGGTGCTATTGTCTGCGTATTAGGTTTGTTGTTAGGTGAGTGGATTAACAGATATCTTAATTTCTGGGGTTGGACTTATTTCCCAGTAAATTTCTGTTTCCCATCTAACTTGATTCCAGGCGCAATCGTACTTGATGGTATTTTGTTGCTTTCAGGTAGCATGACTTTGACTGCAGTACTTGGTGGGTTGTCTTGGGGTTTATTGTTTTACCCTGGTAACTGGCCAATAATTGCACCACTTCACGTACCTGTTGAATACAACGGTATGATGATGACTTTGGCTGACTTACAAGGCTACAACTATGTAAGAACAGGTACTCCTGAGTACATCAGAATGGTTGAAAAAGGTACATTAAGAACTTTTGGTAAGGACGTAGCTCCAGTATCTGCATTCTTCTCTGGTTTCGTAAGTATCATTATTTACTTTTTGTGGCATTTCTTTGGTCAATGGTTTGCAAGTACTAAATTCGTCAGCGGCGAAAACATGTAATAACCATCGGTCATTGATCGTAATGCATAAAAGACTGGCATAAGTTAAATTACAATTGCCAGATACTCTGGAAACTATAGATTCTCTATTATAGAGGAGGATATATGAAAATAATTAAAGACAAGGTTGCTAAATTGTCCTTTGTTGCGCTGCTTATTACTATAACAGCTGCGATGCTTTACACTCCGACTGCATCAGCCCACGGTGAAAAATCCCAAGCTGCATTTATGCGGATGCGTACAATTCATTGGTTTGATTTGAACTGGTCAAAGGAAGAAATTCCTGTAAACGATACTATGACCATTTCTGGTAAATTTTATGTGTTTCAAGGCTGGCCTGAAACTGTTGATAAACCAGAAGTTTCGTTCTTAAATATTGGTACTCCAGGTGCTGTATTTATACGTCAAGGTTCATGGATCGGTGGTCAATTAGTACCTAGATCTGTATCACTTGAATTAGGTGAAACTTATGAATTTAAGGTTCTTCTAAAAGCACGTCGCCCAGGCGATTGGCATGTTCATGCTATGATGAACGTTCAAGGTGGTGGTCCAATCATTGGACCAGGAAAATGGACTACTATTACTGGCTCAATGAAAGATTTTGTTAACCCAGTTACAACTTTAACTGGCGAAACAATTGATCTGGAAACATACAACTTAAGCAATACTTATTTCTGGCACGCATTGTGGTACGGTATAGGCTTGGCTTGGTTGGCATATTGGGTTCGTAAACCATTATTTATACCACGTTCGATTGCAGTTGAATCTGGAAAAGCTAGTACTTTGATTACACCGACTGACAAGAAAGTTGGTATCGCATTTACTGCTGGTACTATCGCACTTGTTGCTTGGTCAATGGCAAGTACTAACGAACAATATCCAGTAACAACTCCATTACAGGCAGGTTTGCTGCGTGGAATGAAAACTTTTGAATTGCCAGCTAGAACTGTAAGTGTAAAAGTTGAAGATGCAACATACCGTGTACCTGGTAGAGCGATGCAAATGACTTTAACTATTACTAACAACGGTGATTCAGCTGTTCGTTTAGGTGAATTCAACACTGCTGGTGTTCGTTTCTTAGATCCTGCTGTATATGAAGATCAAAGCAACTATCCAGATGATTTGTTAGCTGAAGAAGGTTTAACTGTTAGTGACAACAGCCCACTTGCACCAGGTCAAACAAGAACTGTTCAAGTAACTGCATCTGATGCGGCATGGGAAGTTTATCGTTTAGCAGATTTGATTTATGATCCAGATAGCCGTTTTGCTGGATTGCTGTTCTTTTCTGATGAAGCTGGTAACCGTCAAATGGTAACAGTAGATGCTCCATTAATTCCTACTTTTATCTAAAGGGAATGGAGTAATTAACTTTAAATAATATTTTTAAGAGTTAATTTGAAACCCCCACTATTAGTATTAATAGTGGGGGTTTTTTTTATCAAAAATTATTATGTTCTTATTTGTATTGAAAGCGAATTATAGTTGCTGACTACTTCAATAATAGTGACTGTCTGGTACACGACTCAATGAATCCCAGGTTTTACTGTCCCGCACCCTTTGATGAATAAAGTGGCCTCCATCGCCCAGACAAATATTTAGCCAGTTTAAGATAGAGACCTATTCACATTACAGCTGAATGGCGCTGCCCCAGTTCTTCTGCGCGAGGGATTTTTGTATTAAATGTATCAAAAATCATCGTGCAGCCTCCAGTGGTTGTTTGATACACCTAACTCGGTGTTTGGTAGTCCAATGATTGATGATGTCTCTTTCTTGTAAAACTGGAAATAGCTTGTCAGTCCGATTAGCAAGTCTGGCAAGCTGTCGTGTTTTTTAGATAAATCTCTTCATATTTCACTGTTCGCCATAAGCGTTCAACAAAGATATTGTCCAAGGCCCGACCGCGGCCGTAACCCTTATGGATGTGGGGAATGCAGATATTGCAGGAGCAAATATCTGTCCATGCTGATGGTGATGCCGTGGTTGCGCAACATCCTGGTAAAGCTGTCGCTGGTAAACTGCGGGCCTTGATCGGCATTAAAGATCTCCGGTACTCCATAATCATTGATAGCGGTGTCTAAACAGTCGATACAGAAACTGGCATCCAGGGTGTTGGATAGTTGGCACGCCAGGACTTCGCCTAAAGCGCCTACTGTTGGTTCGGCTGTACCAATCGATGATCGCGACCAGATAAACAAAACCGCGCGGCAGCCGAATGTAAGTAATATCGCTGCTCCACACCTGATTAGGCCGGTTGATATCGACGCCTCTGAGCAGGTACGGATAAAAACCTTATGCTGCGGCTTGCTGGTATGGGGGCTAGGGCCATGCCCGCTAAGTCCAACGTTTGCATCAAGCGCTGTACCCGCTTGCGATTAACGGCATGACCTTGGCCGTGCAGATAGTTTGTCATGCGCCGTGAACCATAAAATGGATGCCGTGTGTACTCTTCATTCAGCAGCAGCAGCAATAACAGGCAGTCAAGCTTGTTAAGCGGTTGCTGTAAGCGCTTTTTCTGGGCATACACTAGAGCGTGCAACCGTAGCCAGCTGGCATTGCGTAGATAGCGCAAGCTCTGCATCGGCGTCTATCCAAGCTTGCCGTTCTTCTATAGTCTGATCCTAGACTTTTTTTTGAGCCAGTCCAATTCCATGTTTAACTGCTCAATCTTGGCGTACAGCCGATCAGGATCACCGTGGGCATCCACCGGTTTCGGCCCGCGTTTGCCTTCGAACAAGCTACTACATTTTCAAGTAAGTCTTTTTTCTATTGATTGACTTGGGTAGGATGCACACCGAACTCCTGTGCAATCTCATTAACAGTTTTAGTGCCTTTCATCGCTTCCAAAGCCACCTTGGCCTTTTGTGTGCAGGTAAAAATCTTGCGCTTTTTCTCACTCACAACCCGCTCCTGGTTATCGCAGTCTACCATCTTAAATTGTAGAATTGTCCGGATTTCAGGGTCCACTATATGCACTTATGAAACATAATTCGCCAAATACATAAAAGCGATATAAGCGTTGGGTGCTTGAGATGCGTGTTCATAAGTACAAATTTTGATCGCATGGTGATTAAACACCATGCCAAGATGGGTGATAGGAGGTTTATAGCAAGCCCGTGCTCATTATGGAGCTCTAATACGGTGGTATAGCGTTAAGACATCCATTATTAATGGATTAATAAAATGCATTTTTTATCCACTCTAAGCTGTTGTCACCTGAAATTGCTACAACATCAAAACGAATTGGACAATCTAACTTTGCTCCTGATAAGAATACTTGGGTAGCCGTGATAATGCGTTGTTGCTTAGCTTTAGTTACACTTTCAGAAGCGCTGCCGTATTTATTTGTGTTTCGGAATCTAACTTCAATGATGACTAATGTAAGATGATCGTACATTATTAAATCAAGTTCTCCTTGTTTACAGCGAAAATTACGTAAGACTAATTTAAGGCCTTGATCTA
>Ga0207968_100417_pt1 | contig 16528 bp, 10 predicted proteins | sample LakWasMet21_HOW5_2_FD_183867 | JGI IMG/M metagenome (GOLD analysis project Ga0207968, IMG submission 183867) | Freshwater sediment methanotrophic microbial communities from Lake Washington under simulated oxygen tension - Sediment Metagenome... | ecosystem: Environmental > Aquatic > Freshwater >...
AATACATTTAAATAGGGTGCTCCGTTCAATCCATTAGTAGAATATTCCACATAATCATTTTGTTTTTCACCAATATAAACCAACTTGTCATTTATTGCTACAGGACAAAATTCAGAATATTTTGTATTAATGCCTTCTACCGGTTTTACTTCATACTCCTGCGGTTTTGATTGCCAATACTTAATTTCTTTACAAGATTTCACGGCATTCTCAGCTTTTTTATCATTGGGTTTACTCTTTAAATAAATCACATAATTATTAAGAGCTTCTGTATAATTATTATTGCTTTTTAAAACATTTCCATAATTATAACGTACATCAGGATTTACTTGTCCTAAATCAACTGCTTCTTTATAATATTTTTCAGAGTTAGAGTATTCATTTAATACGCGATAGCAATCAGCTAATCGAATTAAACTCTCTTGTTTTTTTTCTTTGTCAGAAGTTTTTACTGCCTTTTTATATTTAGGAATAGCCTTAAAATACTGAGCATTTGCGTATAATTTGTCGGCCTTTTTCTTTTGAGCTGAAACAGCCAAAGAAAGAGACATCATTAACAGGCAAACAATAATTTTTTTATTTAGTAACATATTAATAATAGAAAATTTTATAAAAATCTTGGTGATAATGTTTTTGCTTTATAATTACCGAAATCAAATCCAATCATAATTTCATGTGAAGCTCCTAGTCTTTTTTTAGAGCCCATTCCTGTATCAAAAGAATAGCCTATGCGAAGTTTTTCGGTAGCATACACTTGTACTAAAGCACCAAAACCATAATCAAAACGATGATAAACGCCTAGCCACACTCTTTTCTTTACTAAGAAATTCAAATTAATATCGGCCGAATTGGTTTGTTGAATATGTCTGATATTAACACTTGGACTGAAAATGAAATTTTCATTAAATGCAAAAGCTTTGCCTACAATAAAAAACAAATGTGGGTTAAGAACATAACTCGTATTGAAATTTTGTGGAGTTCCTGCTGCATTAGTGCCTGTATAATCAATACTGTATAATTTAGACTGATTTAAATGCGTAGCACTTAAGCCCATGAAAAATGAATTACTTTTTAAAAACAAACCGGCATCGATATCTAAGGTTCCTTTATTGGTGTTAGATAGATCTGTGATAGTAGATTCATTTGCGTCTTTATAATTGACTTTGCTAAAATCGAATTTATAATTCAAATAACCTGCTCTTACACCGAATGATAATTTAGTACGATTGCTTAATTTTAAAATATAGGCAAAGTTCCCATAAGCTCCTGTTATACTTTTAGCACCGATCTGATCAGAAATAACATTTAATCCCAAACCTAATTTATTATTAAGCACTGGCGCATGAATACTGGCTCCAATAGTAGTTGGCGCTCCGTCAAAGCCTACCCATTGTTTTCTAACATCCATTACAACCGCAATGGCATCTCTGGCCCCTGCATAAGCCGGGTTTATAACCATTTGATTAAATTGGTATAAACTATATTGAGGATCTTGTTGCGCTTTTAAATTAAACACAAACAATATTCCTGTTAATATGATAAGTCCTTTTTTCATTTAATAAACTATTTACTATTAGTTAATTCTAACCAACCTTTAATTGGTTTAGAACCATTACCCAGATCAATGATATAAAAATAAGTTCCTGCGGGCGCCGTCTGACTGCCTTCTTTAGTAGTTCCTCTCCAAGCATTGGTTTGATTATCATAATGGTCGGTTTCGAATAATTTTTGTCCCCATCGATTATACACCTCAACATTATTATCCGGAAACCGGTCAATATTATTAATGTAAAAGAAATCATTATTCCCATCACCGTTCGGAGAAATACCATTGTATACATTAATGATACATGGCTCCGCATTACCGTTAATTATAATATTTTGTACTCTTACAGTATCATCTGGAATTGTGCCTACGCCTGTATAATGAGAAACAACCATTAACGAATAGTTTCCTGCTACCAAACCCGTAACTAACGTGCATGTACTTGCTGCGCCCTGACAAAGTGTATCCGGATTCCAATAATACGAAATATTGTAGGCACTTTGATTCGTTGTTCCACCAATCGTTGCGATCACACCGATGGTACCATCTGTTTTATCGGCACAGGTAACATTAGTAGAAAACGTAGTTACTGTAAGTCCAAATTTTCCAACAATATCAGGCTGTAAAAATCCCTGGGTAATCACATTACTGCTATTTGAAATTGTAGATACAATAGGTTCTCCTATATTGTAATAGACCTCAACATTAGAGGAACCAACCTGTCCTCCTCCACCTGCGGAATTAATAACCTGCGGCGAAATACTCTGCGACTTACAAAGCAGCGAAAAGATCATTAAATTTAATATCAATATTTTTTTCATTTTACTTTACTTAATTTTCCTATCAAACAATTATTTCTGTGTTTTAGTTTCCAAAGCGGCTTCGAGTTTTTTCAGGCGCTCATCGTATTTCAACTGCAGCTCTTCCATAGCTTTTTTCTGTTCCTCAATAGTTTTTTGCTGAGCTTCTGCTTTGGCATTGAGCTCTTTCACCGCATTGGTGTACGCAATTAAAACCGCATGAATATTCAGGCTCAGGTAACCATCGGCATCCACCTCAACGGCTTCAGGAAAAATGCGTTGCACTTCCTGCGCACTGAAACCAATCTGCTGTTTTTTCAATACCTCTTCTTTAAATTGCCTTTCACCCACATTTTTGTAATGATATTTCACCGGGTTCAATTGAAGAATCTCATTCAGTCCTTTTGTATATGCGCCTTCAATGGTTTTAAGACGTTCATCGGATGTAACGGTCCACACAGTAGTGCCCGGCTTACGTCCCTGATCTAAACCAAGCTCAAACAAGCCACCTGGGTTTGTTACACCAATACCTACACTTCCGGTTGGCGTAATACGCATGACTTCGGTTAAAGTTCCTGCATTGGTAAAAAAACGTAAAGCGCCCTGCACAGTCGACCCTGATGAAGTGATCGCTTCAACCCTTGCAATAGCGGTTGCGCTTAAGCCGTTAATAAAATCGATCCTCCCCGAAGAAGCATTTGCCGAATTCGTATACCCTTGTATTTCCAGTGAGGTGTTAGTTCCCGGACTATATGATGAGGTGTTTGCAATTGTTAAATACCGGGACGCTCCGGAAACTATACCGGCTTTTGTTCCTCCCATCACCACATCGGAGTTATTCCCCAGTGCAATCGTATTATCATCATTTACTTTGGTATTAAAACCAATAGCCGTTGCATTGGTGTATTGGGTGGTTGAAGAAAGATCCGCATTCATACCGAGGAAGGTGTTATTTTGTGCTGTGGTGTTATTACTTCCTGCGCCTGCACCCACAAACACGTTATTAATTCCCGTACTGTTGCTTTGCCCTGATGCCGTACCAAAGAACGAGTTGCTGCTTCCCACGTTATTCGCCACACCTGCATTGGTTCCCATAAAGGTATTATTAACACCATTGGTGATATTTTGCCCGGCATGATAACCCAGGAAACTATTGGAGTTACCTGTTCCGGTGGCTGCCTGCTGACCCGCACCGGCCCCCACAAAGGTATTGTAATAATTATTGGGAGATATACCCCCGCCTGTATTATAACCCAGAGATGTATTCGATCCGTTGTTCTCAAACGAAATATAGTTGGCCACCTGCAGCGGCGCGTTTGGCGTGTTAGTACCAATACCCACAAAATCGGTACCAGTGGTTAAGGTCACTGTGCCTGAGTTCCGGCTCCATGGGCCAGCGGGTGGTAATTGCCAAGTGGCATTACCAATTCCATCCGACATTAACACTTTCCCTGCGCCCTGTGTTCCGTCTGCCAGCTTAAACGTACCTAACACATCCAGTCTTGCATTAGGTGTATTATTACCAATGCCAACATTTCCCTGATTAGTGATTCGCATACGTTCTGTATTGGATGAACCTCCGTCAGGTGTTGTATAAAATACCAATGCCGAAGGAAGGTCTGTTCCGCCACTGCTTGCAGCATCACGTTCTCCTCTTATTCCTGCTTCGTCGTACATGCCGCCTGTTGCTCCAAAATAAAGAGAGCCCAAGCCATTACCTGTATTTGAAGCTGTTGCTGAACTTTGTAATGATAAATTTCCTCCATGCGCATTTAATGCATTACTATTAATAACTACACCCGGTAAAGATGTTGTTGGATTCATCGTTATTGCGCCATTATCAGAAATATTAGAATTACCAATCACATTTGCACTTGTCCATTTTGGCACACGATTAAGAATACCACCCGACATTAAACCCGGTACAGATGATAAGTTAACGGAGTTTGTGGTTGGGCCTGATGAAAGTGTAGTTCCTGTTAACGATAAGGTTGGTACAGCCGGCAATGTTACACTTCCTCCGCCATTGCTTAAAGATAAAGTGTTACTGGCAATTGATAATACCTGCGGCGTTACCGATAATGTTTGTGAAGGATATGTGCCACTAATAGAAATATTACCGATTGTATTTATTGTTGGCGTTACAGCACTAACAGAATACGTATTTGCTGAAGACGTTACACTTATGTTTGAGTTCCCTGCAACAACTACTGCTGCTGGAATGGTAATGGTATTGCCTGCTGTTATCGATAATGAATTACCTGCTATTGACAATGACTGACTTGGAGAAGACACTGTATAATTTGGAGCAGAACCTAATACAGAAATATTTGCTCCAGGTGTAATTGATGTTGATGCAGCCCCAGGCAATACAACTGTGTTTCCTCCAGGTCCATTAATAGATAATGAGTTCGAAGCTATTGACAAACTGTGCAAAGGCCAAGATAAAGAATTACCCGGGCTAATACTAAAGTTTGTTGCTGATCCTGACAATGTTGGTGTAACTGCTCCAACAGTATATGTACTACCAGACTGATTTAAAAACACATTAGAACCTTGCACCAAAGTTGTTGATGCCGGTGCATCTACCGTAAATGTATTACCGGAAGATGTAACAGTTGTTGCTCCAACACCTATAATGGTTGGTGTTGTAGCTGATGCCGATGATGAATTAATAGTGAAATTAGGGTAAGTACCCGAAACAGTAGTTGCTCCTGTTCCGTTAATTGTAACTGTTTGATCTGGTAATGTATTAGTAATGGTGCTTCCCGAAACTGATATTCCTGTTCCACCAACATAAGCAGTTGCCGTTGGTATACTGATTGTATTATTACCAATAGAAAGTATATTATTGGTATAGGTAACATTAGGAGATGGTGCTGAACCTGCATGCAATGCGTAAGGCACGCTCGCAAATAATTGTTTAGTACCAATTAAATTTGAGTTTACATACACCTCGTAAGCAACCCCTACTACCCATGGAATAGCTGAAAAATTCCCTACAATAGGAGTTCCCTGCCCTATTGTAAGGTTAGCCATACCAAATGAATTAGTAGTAGTTGAATGAGTTTCATGATATAGCATAACTCCTCCTAAGCCATTATATAATTTAAATTCGACAGTAACCGGAGTTGATGCCATAACAGTTCCACCAGTATTGCGAATGATGGATTGATAATTAATTCCCTGAGGAGTTTGAGCAAAACCAACAAAAGCTGAAATTGCAAAAAGAGTTGTTAATAGTTTTTTCATGTTTATTTTCCTTCTATTACCATATAATTAAATGTGTAATTTATAGTTGGACCTGTTGGTGTAGTATTACCAAAACTGATTATAAAGTCGGTAGTTGTAGCCGTAACAAATGGCGCAACAGTTGAAGCACCTGCACTTGCTGCTGTTAAAATAACTATTGGAGCAATCGTGTATGGTTTTGCAAAAGTAATTCTCACGTATTGTTGACCGGCTGTGTGTGAAGCACCAGTTGCAATATTGATAGTTCCCGCCACATCTGTAGGCGAACCGATAAAATTGGTTAAAGAAGAACCTGCAAGATCTACTTTTGATAATGATCCTGGTGTCATAGTTGTTTTAATGTGTCCATTATCAATCAATAAAGCTAAAGCAGAAGTAGTAGCGGTTCCACTTGCCGCGTGCACTGCTGCTCCAACACCATTATTTAAAACCATAACCGCATCTGCCGCATTTCCACCCGAAAGATTTTCAAATCTTGCAGCATTCCCTCCTGTAACTCCACCAGGTTTAGTAACAAGTAAACCATGGCCTGTACCTGAATTAGTGATCCATACTGCATCAGAACTGTTTGTAGCCTCTACATTATTGAACCTTGCTACAGTACCACTAGAACCAGCAGGCTTAGTAAGTAATAAACCATTTCCAGTTCCATAGTGAATTCCTTCAATACAAGAATATCCAGTTGAGGAGCTGCTTTGAGCGTAAATTGATCTTCCTCCATTTGAATAAGCACCTACGCCATCATAAGAACCTGTATTATAAAAATATCCGGCGGCATCTGAAGCACTATTATTTATGCCATATACAGCTTTACCTGTCCCGCTATTGTTAGCGTAAACTGCTGCATTTATCGAACTGGAATTGGTTGCATAAACTCCGTAACCGGCACCTGCCTGAGCATCCAAAGCATTACCTGTTGCAATATTACTTGCTAATAAAGCCGATTCCGTATTTGTACTACCGCCCGGAATATTAAAATGACCTGCATGACCAGCTGTACCCTGGTTATTTCCGAATATGGTACTACCTGTTCCATAGGTAACAGCTGTTACGGCATTGGCATTAGTTGTTGTATTTATATTTTCGAAGAAAGCAACTGCTCCCGGGCCACTTTTCTGAGCAAATATTGTAGGCGATGTATTTGTACCATTTCCTGAAGATAGTTTTAAAGTGCTACCAGATGTGCCCCAATGCTCTCCCATAATCGCATCAGATGTGCCTACATTCTTCACATAAAGAACATTGCTAGCATTTGATGAATTAGAATTCTCGAAAAATCCTACCTGACCAGTACCATTATTTATCACATGCATGGCAGTTGCATTGCTGGTTGCATTATTAACTGCAAACGCAGCAGCACCACTTGTACCATAGCTATTTCCAGAAATAGTAACACCTCCACCATTTGATTGGGCATAAACTGCATTACTAAAATTTGAAGAATTAGTGTTTTCAAAATAACCACCATTTCCTAAGCCATCATTTGTAACAAATAATGCTGACTGGCTGTTTGATGCATTAAATATTTGAAAATTCCCGGCGTTACCACCTGATGACATATTTAATCCTTTAACAGCTGTGCTGCTCGGTGTTCCGTTTGTTATTTTACCTTGAACAGCATATGCATTACTTGAAGCATTATTGATTTCAAAATAACCACCATTTCCTAAACCAAACTGTTGTACCTGAACAGCATTACTGCCATTGTTAGCATTAGACATGTTCACCGATAATCCATCACCAACTGAATGAGTATTTGTAGCATATATCAATGCTCCAAAACCTGCTGTTTTATTGATTTGCAAAACACCGGTGCCATTAAAAGATGGATTACTATTTGCAATATTTACAACAGGTGATGCTGTAACTGTACTTGTTACACTGTTCATAATATCCAACATCGAGTTCGCAAAAGCCTGACCAATTGCCACTTTATCAGTACTTGCATTATTAAGCGGATATATAACTCCGGGATTATAAGCCCATGGAGAAGCTGTAGCAGCATTTTGCCAAGTCGCATTTCCAACGATATCAGATGTTAACACCTTACCAGTGCCAGCTCCTGTTGGAATAACCAACGTGTTAGTGATTTCTACTTTCCCATCAGCTCTTAATCTCATCACATCTTGTGTTGCGGTTGTTCCTGGTGCTATTGTACTAAAAATTAATTCGCTACCGTTTGCAGAACCAGAAAAAGCTTCTACTGATTTGGCTGTAATTCTTGGTCCGTTACCATACGTTCCACCATTGAAACCCGAAAATGAAACACGTCCCATTTCATCTGCTGCATTAATAGCTAATCTTGAACCAAAACCAGGTTGATTATTTCTGGCAAGAACCAATACACCGGGTCTGTTAAATCCTTCCGAAGCAATTCCATTTCCATTATTGGTAGTATCCATTACATGTAAACTTGCTAAAGCAGTATTCATATTATGTACCACAACTTTATTATCTCCTGTTACTAAAAAAATTGTGCGATAAGTTGTTCCATTATGATGATTGATGCTATAGGCAGCATTGGCATCAGTAGCATTAGTTTGAGCTGCTATTTCAAAATATTTATTAGCTACGGTGTTGTTCGAAAATTTAATTCTATTCAATCCACTGGTAGTTTCTCTTAAATGCATTGTTGGATTTGCTGTAGTTGCAGTATGCAAAATTTCAAATTTTCCACCTAAAGGAGTATTTGTTCCTATTGAAACACTATTTGTTAAAGTTGTTGGATACAACACTCCCGAAGCAAGAGTCCAATTATTTGGCAGTAAAGCTAAATTCACGGAGTTCGTAGTTGGCCCGGCACTTAATGTAGTACCTGTTAAAGATAAAGCCTGAACCGGCACAGCCACTGAAGAACTATTTGCACCATTAGTTAAAGTAATAGAATTAGAACTTGCTCCTAATACATAGTTTGGAGCTGACACAGTATAGCTTGGGGCTGATCCTGTAACTGTAACGTTTGATGATCCTGCAAGTGTTGTTAATGTTGATGCCTGTATCGTTAAGGTTTGTGAAGGATATGATCCTGTGATTGAAGCGCCAATCACATTTAATGTTGGGGTTACTGCTCCTACTGTATAAGTATTACCAGATTGATTTAACACGACATTATTTCCTTGAACCAATGTGGTAGAAGGTGTTGCTACCGGTGTAATTGTAAAATTTGGATATGCTCCTGTAACACCTGACCCTGAAATAGTAACCGTTTGATCAGGAGCTGTATTTGTGATAACATTTCCTGTAATATCAATATCTGCACCTGCAGTATATGATGTTCCGGTAGTTAAACTAACAGTAGCAATAGATGAGCCGTCTTGAATTAAATCAATATTATTTCCACTTTGTGTTAAACTATAAGATGGCAAAACCTGTGAATTACCTGGATTAATAGAAATACTGTTTCCTGTAACCGTTAAGGTTGGTGTAATAGCCGGTGCGGTATTAGTGATAATATTTCCGGTCAGATCTATTCCATTGCCGGCAGTATAAGTGTTAGCAGCGGGTACATTGATATTATAAACTCCTGTAGAAGGGTTTGAGACTGTGTTTGGTGCATTGATGGCAATGGTTGGCGTAGGGCTTGCATTACCTGCTTTTTCAGCATACAACGCATAAGGCACGCTTAACAATTGTTGATTTCCAATTGAAACAAATGATGCGCCACCTGTTGGATCTATTGACACCTCTAAAAAGTAAGGTCCCGAACCCCAATTGATCGTTGTAAACCCTGTTGTATTAACAGACCCAATCATTAACGAAAATAATCCAAATGGATTGGTACTCACATTATGAATTTCATTAAATACAATTGTACCTCCTGTTGAGGCTTGGTGTAATTCAAATTTAACGGCAATGGCCTGGTTTGCCAATACTGTTCCGGATACATTTCTGGCAATACCTTGATAAGAAATTGATTGGGGTGCTTGTGCTTGCGCTAAAAAAATAAAGCTGCAAAATAGAAGAGTAAAAAGTTTTTTCATTCTGTAAATTATATAAGCAATAAATGTACAAAAATTAGCCACTAAAAACAGATTAACTGCCTGATTTATTTGTTAAATAGAGCATTTTTATTGACAAACAATCAACAATGAACTATTTAGTTTTAAGCTAAATAAAACCAAAATCAAAAAACAATTTATAGGAAAAGAGAGGATAAGGACTAAAGATCCCAAACACTTTTGCGGCGGAAATTTTTTGGTTTGAAACTTTCTTTATGCTCTAAAATAAAAGCCATTATAAAGTAAACAATGATTGGAGAACCAAACGTGAAGAAAGATAAATAAATAAAATACAAACGAATATTAGTGGTTCTGATGCCGAGTTGTTTCCCCCACCATTCACAAACTCCAAAAGCTTGTTGTTCAAACCAGTATATTATTTTATTGATCATTTATACAAAGGTAAAATAAAAAGTAAGATTAATTCATTGATTGTGAACTTTTGAGCAAAAACTCTGCCACGTTACAGTGAAGGCACGCTTTCTTTGAGCAAAACAAATCATACAAATGAATTTGTGCCTGGCTCTCTAAAGCATTTTCAGTTTTAACCCCCAACGCGGAATATTCTTTCGTTTTAGTATTTACTTCGGCAGGCAATTGCGATAGCAGATCTAATCCATATTCTGTTAAACTGTCATTTGACGAATGCTTTGCCATAAAAAACAAAAACGGCACAATTGTATTAATGACGATGGAATTAAACGCTGATTCTCCTAATTTTTTCACACTCAGCTCTGAGCTTACATCAAATTTAAAATGCGAATTCCAATACTCATGTGTTTCAACTTCAAAAAATTCTTTTAAGATCTTTGTAGTAGGTTTTGTTTCTAATAAATGATAAAGAGATTGCTGTTGCCTGATCAAATAAGCAAATTGCGCAATACGGATCGTAGGAAAATTAACCGGTCGGGTTTTCGAAAACTTCCACAGTTCTTTTTTAACCGGCACTAAACGATACTTGTGTTTTAAAAACTCAAATTCATTTTGTAAAAGTTTAGGATAGGTATCTGTGAACAACTCATCTAAAAAACCGGCTGCTCCATATAACAAAGCTTCAATTTGTAACGAATTATTACTGTATTTTTTTAGAATAGAATAAGGCAATGTTTTGCCTAGTAATTCAAAAGCCTCGTTGTTGATTTTAAATCCAAAATTTCGGCACAAGAGTAAATACAATGCATCTTCGTGATTTTGATGAGAATGTTGAAATAAATGTTCTACGTATTCCGTTTTGCTTTCTATACGTGTAATGGCTAATCTATCCAGCCATGATCTCCAAACAATATCCGATACTTTGGTTATAGATTTACCACAAGGAATAGCTTGTTTAGAAAGTTGTATTTGATTGTATTGTTCTAATAAAGTAGGCTTAATGTAATTTTTAAGTTCAAGCACTGAAACATTATTATTTATATTTTGAGATAATTCAACATCATGTTCGAAAACGACATGCAATATTAGATTATCATACGCTTTATCATACTGATGCTTATGCTTTAACCAATCGGAAGTTTTAATATGAATTTCCACATTACCAACTAACAGAAGTTTATCAACGTAGATTTTAGAATTAAAAAAATCAGGACCTGAGTCCTGATTATGTTCACCTACAGAAACCAATTCTATGGCTTCATTTTTTGTTCCAATAAATTTAGTTTGTCCTAATAATTTGTATTTCCAAATTGTGTGTAACAACGCTTCATTCATATACCAAACTATTTTGCTTCTTTAGGCTGAGTGGCTTTAATTGCTAAAACGTATTTATAAACAGCATCTTTTTGTGCATCTGTAATCTTAGCCTTTTGAGCCATATCCTCAATAATCTCTTTCCATTGTGTTTCTCCACGCTTATAAATATTTTTTGCTCCATGGCAGTTAATACAAGCGCCCTGTGTATAAATAGCGTGTCCTTCTGCTAATATTTCCATGGTTACCTCTTTATATTGAGTTTGGATAGCGGTTAACTCCTCGTTACCCGGTGCAAAAATACCATTAGAAGGTTTTGCTGCAACAGAGCTTGATGTAACAGCAGGTGTAGTTGTTGCATTAGTAGCAGCTGTTGAAGTTGTGCTTTTTTTAGTTGAACTACAAGCTGCAATAATGATTGCACCCAAAGCAATTGAAGAGATCTTAATTAAATTCATTAGATTATTTTTTTGTGATATTCTTAAAAGTACAATTAATTATCTTTTTCAATATCAAGTGGTGATAATTTTTTACAATCTTTAACTTTTACCAACTGATCGGCAACTTTAGTTTCATCACCTGCAATCACTAATTTGTAAACTTGTGGGGTAAAATATTTTTTGATAACTTTTTTAACGTCTGCCATTGTTAAGGCATTCAAATCCTCTATAATATTTTTTCGTTTTTCAAAATCGTACACTAAAGGATTATAAAAAGCCACTATTTCTTCAGGGCTTTCCATACGTTTAACGTTTATGATCATTTTATTGATAGATTCTTTAAACGCATCCTCACTTATAAAATTGGTATTATAACCTAATAAGGTTTGATCAAATAACTCAATTGTATTAAACAACTCACTACTTCTAACAGAACAGGTAACCGAAAACAAATTGGAGAATTTACTAGCTTTATATGCACAATTGATGGAATAGGTTTTTCCTCCTTTTTCTCTGATTTCTTTAAATAATAACACATTGAACAAATCATTAGCTACAGAAAATGCTAAAGCATCTTTATCGTTTTTAGCAGGAGCTACTTTATTCCATTGTAAAGCACATTGTGTAGCTGCATTTCTGTTAATAAAAGCGATCTCACGTTTTTTAACAGAAGGTGCGTCCAGACTAACACTACTCGCACTTCCATAAGCTGATTTCCAAGACCCGAAATATTTTTCAACAACCGATCTAATGGTATTAGGATCGAAATTACCGCAAATAATAAGATTGGCATTTTTTGGGGTGAAGTTAAAATCGTAATACTCTTTGATAATTACCGGCGTCACTTTTTGCAATTGGGCTTTATAAAAATAACGTCCTAAAGGATTTGACAAGTTATAAATCGAATAATTACTAAATACATCTGCTAACTGAGCAATATCCATTTTAGTTGGACTATTGAAATCAATGTTTTGAGAAATCAATACATCCATTTTTTCTTTAGGAAACGTTGGTGTTAAGATAGCAGCAGACATAAGATCCAAACCTGCATCCAGATCCTTACTTAGAATATTCATTTGTAAACTTGTATTATCATTTGTACTCTCAGCAGACAAAGAAGTTCCTAAGGCAAATGATTTATTTGTTTGAGCTTCTATATCGTATTTTACATTACCCATTAAAATCGCATTTGAAACGATATCACTATAATTTTGCTGGCCCGGCGCTTCATTCACTTTACCTGTGTTTAAAACCAGTTTTACATTAATCGCCGGAATTTTTCCGTATTGAAGTAAATACACTTTCAATCCGTTTTTTAACGTGAAGGTTTCGTATGTTGGAATTACCTGAGCTTTTACAACAGCTGCTAATAATAAAAAAAGGAATAGAATATTTTTTTTCATATAATTTTCTTTGAAACTAAGACGAATATACAAACTAATAAGTTACAAGCTATTCTCTCTTTCAGATAACTATTTACCTACTCTTGAATATTATATTCATTGATCTTACGATACAATGTTCTTTCGCTTATTCCAAGTTCCTGAGCGGCATACTTACGTTTGCCTTTGTGTTTCTTCAACGCTTTTTTAATCATATCAATTTCTTTATCCTGAAGTGATAATGATTCTTCTACCACTATTGGTTGATGGTAACCAACACCCGAATCTTTTACGACAACCGGGCTATGAACTTTAATCTCATTAGTAATTACAGGCAAATCAACGTCTTCATTATACAATTGATTGATACTATGAGAATCATCGCCTGCGATATTACCAATGGGTGTTGCACCATTTTGAATAATACCATGAACCACCTTTTTCAAATCGTTCAGATCTTTTTTCATATCAAACAACACTTTATACAACAAGTCTCTCTCGCTCATTTCGCTAGAAGCAGTTACATTGTGAGTTCCTACTGTTGTTAAAGCGGGTAATTTATTAGAACTGTAATTTGGCAAATACTGTAAGATTCCCTCCAAATTAATTTCTCTTTCTTTTTCGATAATAGAAATTTGTTCTGTAATATTTTTTAACTGACGAATATTTCCGGGCCAATAATAATTTACCAAAGCCTGTTCCGCTTCCGGAGTCAGCTTTACTGCCGGCATACGGTACTTCGTAGCAAAGTCGCTGGCAAACTTCCTAAACAACAAATAAATATCGTCTTTACGTTCTCTTAAAGGTGGTAAATAAATCGGCACCGTATTTAAACGGTAAAACAGATCTTCTCTGAATTTTCCTTTTTCAATAGCAACATTAAAATTAATATTAGTTGCGGCAACTACTCTAACGTTAGTTTTTTGAACCTTACTGCTACCCACTTTAATATACTCTCCTGTTTCAAGCACACGTAACAAACGCGCCTGGGTAGACAATGGCAGCTCACCTACTTCATCTAAAAAAATAGTTCCACCATCAGCTACTTCAAAATAACCTTTACGAGCTTCATGCGCTCCGGTAAACGATCCTTTTTCGTGGCCAAACAATTCACTGTCAATTGTTCCTTCGGGTATGGCACCACAGTTCACTGCAATGTATTGACCATGCTTCCGCGCACTATTTTGATGAATAATTTGTGGGAACACTTCTTTACCGGTTCCGCTTTCGCCATTAATTAAAACGCTCAAATCGGTTGGTGCTACCTGACGAGCCACATCGATAGCTCTTTCTAATACAGGGTTATTTCCTATTATGCCGAAGCGTTGTTTTATATCGTGTAAATTCATGTTTAGACTAAAAAGACTGTTTGACAAAAGAGAGCCAAGACAGTTATATTTTTTAATATTTAATTTTCTGTTCTCGCCCTTCGACTCCGCTCAGGGTGACAGCTCGAACTGACAACGCTTAGTTAACGCACTCTCCGATTAATGTCCCGCTCGTGCAACTCGTCACCAATACATTTACGTAATCGCCTTTTTTTAAATTTCCTTTAGGGAAAACGACTACGGTGTTTTGTGAGTTACGGCCACTCATCATCTCTGCCGATTTTTTAGAAACATTTTCCACCAAAACTTTATGCACTTTCCCTACACCTTGTCTGGTTCTGATTTCGCTATGCTTACGTTGCATATCTACGATCTCAGTTAAACGGCGGCTTTTTACTTCAGCCGGAATATCATCTTCAAACTTTCTTTCAGCTAATGTTTTAGGGCGCTCGCTGTAAGAGAACATATAAGCAAATTCGTATTGTACTTCTTCCATTAAGGATAATGTATCCTGATGCTGTTCTTCTGTTTCTCCACAGAAACCTGTAATAATATCCGCACTAATTCCTGCATCCGGCATAATGCGGCGAATAGCGGCAATGCGATCTAAATACCATTCACGGCTATAACCACGGTTCATTTTCTCTAAAACATCACTGTTTCCGCTTTGTACGGGCAAATGAACATACTTACAAATATTTTCATATTTAGCCATCATGTGTAATACATCATCACCCATATCTTTTGGATGTGAAGTTGAATATCGTACACGCAGATCGGGATGAATTAAAGCAACCATTTCCAACAACTGTGCAAAAGTTGTTGAGTTAGCTTTTTGTTCTTCGGTTAAGGTTTCTTTTTTCAATCCACCACCACTCCACAAATAAGAATTTACGTTTTGGCCTAATAATGTTACTTCTCTATATCCTTTATCAAATGCTTCTTTAGCTTCGCGAACAATTGTTTCAGGTTCGCGGCTACGTTCGCGACCACGTGTAAATGGTACTACGCAAAAACTGCACATATTATCGCAACCACGCATAATACTTACAAAAGCACTCACCCCGTTATGATCTAAACGAACCGGAGAAATATCGGCGTAAGTTTCTTCTTTACTTAAAATTACGTTAATAGCCTGTTGACCACCTTCGGCTACAGCAATTAAATTAGGCAGATCGCGGTAAGCATCAGGGCCAACCACCATGTCTACCAATTTCTCTTGCTCCAAAAACTGATGTTTTAAACGCTCGGCCATGCAGCCCAACACACCGATCAATAAGTTTTTATTGGTCTTTTTAATTTTTTTATAATCATACAAACGTTGACGAACACGAGATTCGGCATTTTCGCGAATAGCGCAGGTATTTACAAAGATCAAATCCGCCTCTTTATAATCATTAGTTGTTGTATAACCTTTATCTATTAAAATTGATGCGACGATTTCGCTATCCGCAAAATTCATCTGGCATCCGTAACTCTCTAAAAACAGTTTTTTTCCTCCCTTATTTTCAGTTTCAATAACTAAAGCTTCCCCTTGTTTAGATTCGTCTATTACTTTGTTTTCCATTTATTCGTTTAATAAAGCGCAAAGATAAGTCTTTGTTCTGACATTTTGACACGCTAGGCTTTTTTAACGAATGAAAATGAAAAAAAATTTACATAGCAATAAGTAATTGATTATCATGTATTTAAAAACTTAATAAATAGATAAAAAAACAAAAATATGGTTCAGTGAAAAATAAAAATTAGGTTTATTCGAATTAAATTTTTTTCCTTTGCAGACTTTTTAAGGATTCAAAATTCAAAATTTAAGGTAAAAAGGCCTTACTTTTTGTAGATTCTGGGCTTTAAATCTTGAACTTTTTAATATACATATATTATATACATGGCAAAAAATTTAGTGATAGTTGAGTCCCCTGCTAAAGCAAAAACCATCGAAGGATTTTTAGGAAAAGATTTTACGGTTAAATCGAGCTTTGGCCACATCAGAGATTTAGTGAAAAAGGGTTATGGAGTGGATATTGAGAACAATTTTACGCCAACCTACGAAGTACAACCTGATAAAGAAAAAGTTATTGCCGAATTAAGATCATTGA